>Ga0307503_10000193_pt1 | contig 17563 bp, 23 predicted proteins | sample 17_S_MG_FD_194514 | JGI IMG/M metagenome (GOLD analysis project Ga0307503, IMG submission 194514) | Soil microbial communities from Populus trichocarpa stands in riparian zone in the Pacific Northwest, United States - 17_S | ecosystem: Environmental > Terrestrial > Soil > Riparian zone > Trees... | reverse complement strand
AGCGTCTGCCAGCCAAGATGGATTAGATCATACCAAAACGGGCATCCTGGACGTGACTGAGAGTCACCGGATTGCTGAGAGTGACGGTCGCTCTGAGTTGCTAGGTACCTGCTAGCATGGCGATCGGGAGAGACGAAGGGGAGTCGCCATGGCCGTACCCGGCGCGAAGCCAAAAGAGGACCGCTCACAGGTTGTGCACCACGAGCGGGTGCATCAGTTCGACGAGATACCGGACATCCCGTTCGAAGGCGGTCCCGATCTGCCGCCGCGCTCGGCGAACAGCGACCCGGCGAGCTGGGCGAATGCCGGCGTGATCCCCGGCGATGACTGGCCGCTCGCTACCCGGCACTGGTGGGGCGTCATCCGCGCCATGCCGCACTGCATTCGCTGGTCCGCCAGCGACTGGGAGTTCGCCACGGCCACGGCGGAGTGTCACGCGCGCTTCGCCGAGGGGTGGAAGGGCTATACCGGCGGGGAGCTCCGCCAGCGGGAGAAGCTCATGGGCGTGTTCCTCGATGCCCGTCGAGACCTCCGGATCCGCTACGTGCCCGTCGCCGAGACCCCCGATCTGCCGGCCGACGTCACTCGACTCTCCGACTACAGGAGCCTCTGATGACCGTGAAGATCACCGACACGATGCTCTATGCGGCCTGTTCCGGCGGCGCTCCACATGCGCCAGTCAACGTGCATCGTGTACGCCGCATCCTGACCGAGGCCGGCGTTGGGGACGTCGAGTTGCACCGGGTGGAGATCGAAGAGATTACCGATCTTCGCGAGAGGGCTGCCGGGTTTCTGGAGCGTGCCCGCGAGATCGAGGATCGCGGCCCGATGCCCGTCGAGGAGGAGGCCGAGGCGCTTTCCGATGGCACCTGAGCATGACGCCGTTGACCACCCGCAGCACTACACGGCTCACCCCAGCGGCGTGGAGTGCATCACGATCACCGAGCACATGGGCTTCAACCTGGGTAACGCCGTCAAGTACATCTGGCGAGCCGATCTGAAGGCCGACGCTCTGGAAGATCTGCGCAAGGCCGCGTGGTACCTCGCGCGAGAGATTCAGCGGCGCTCGCCGTGACAGCCGGCATCTTGGCGCGCCCGGACGAGATGCTCGCCGGCTACCGCCCGGATCCCTGGTACGGCACCACGGCATGGGTGAGCCTGCCCTGGCCGGACGATCCGGAGGAGAAAGAGCGCCTGATTACGAACTCCCTCGGCCCGGCGGTCATCGATTGGGCGGAGGGTCGAGGCGACGGCCCCGGGCTGACCGACTACCAGACCGGGAAGCAATGGGCCTACACGGCGGGACAGAAACGCTTCCTGATCCTTTGGTATGCATACGACCCTGAGACAGGCGAGTTCATCTTTCGCCGCGGGGCCAAGCGCGGGGCCAAGGGCACCGGCAAGGATCCGATGGGTGCGAGCGTCTGCGACGCCGAGCTCGTCGGTCCTACTCAGCTCTTCTGGGATCCCTTCAAGCAGCGCTGGTTCGGCGCCCCGCACGGGATGCCGCTCGTGCAGATCGCCAGCAACTCCGAGGCGCAGAGCAAGGATGTCCTCCGTATCGCCAACGGCCTGTTCTCCCGTGATGCGCGCGCGTACTACGACCTCGACTGCGGCGAGACCCGGACTGTCATCAGGGGCACCGGCGGCCGGCTGGAAGTGCTGACCGCGAGCGAGGCGACCGCGGAGGGCGACCCGGCGACGTTCATTTTCCTGAACGAGACGCACCACATGACCCAATCCAGTGGCGGTCATCGCGTGGCGAAGGTGGCGCGGCGCAATGTCGGCAAGAGCCCCTCGGCGCTGCAGGCGCGCACGCTCGACGGCACCAACGCGCATGCGCAGGGCATGGACTCGATAGCTGAACGAACGTTCAGCGCGTGGCAGACCCAGGTAGCGCGTCCTGACTTGGTCGTGGACATCCTCTACGACTCGATCGAGGCTCCACCGACAACGGATATCTTTGATCCCGAGAGCCTCCGCGAGGGGCTGCGGGCGGCCTACGCCGATGCCCCCTGGGCGGATCTCCGGCGGCTCTACAAAGAGGTTCTCGACCCTGAGACCACGCCGGCCGACTCGATCCGCTACTACCTGAACGGCCTGGCGGCGGCAGAGGACGCCTGGATCGACCCGATGAAGTTCGACGCGCTCGCCCGCAAGTTCGACATCGAGCCGAAGTCGCAGATCACGATGTTCCTGGACTGCTCCAAGAGCGGCGACGCCACGGCGCTCGTGGCCTGTCGACTCAGCGACGGTCACGTGTTCATACTGGGCTGCTGGGAGCGCCCGCGAGGCGCTCGTGGCGAGGGATGGCTGGCGCCTCGCGAGGATGTCGATGGTGTCGTGCGTAACGCTTTCGAGGTCTACCGCGTCGAGTGGTTCGGAGTGGACCCATCGCCGGCGAAGGATGACGAGACCGAGGCGCTTTACTGGATGCCCCTGATCGACGGGTGGCATCGGGATTTCCACAAAAAGCTCAAGGTTTGGGCAACATCCGGCACAAAGATCGGCAACTCGGTGCTTTTCGACATGCGGATCAAGACCCTCGGCGGTCAGCAGAGGAACGCTCAGTTCACTGCCGCCGCCATGCAGACCGTTCAGGACATCGAGGAGTCCGGCACGCTCACCTGGGACGGTGATGGGCGCCTGAAGATCCATGCGCACCAGGCCAAGCGGCGCCCGAACCCGTGGGGCGTGAGTCTCGGCAAGGTGACCAGGGACAGCGACAAGCACATCGACTCGGCCGTGTGCATGGTCGGCGCGCGGATGGGCCGTAGGATCGTGCTCAACAGCGGCAAAGTGCGTACGCGCGAGCGCGCCGCCGGCGGAAGGGCGGTCTTTTAGTGCTCAGCGAGGAAGATGCCGTCGAGATCGCCTCGACGATGCGAGGCCAGCTCGATACGGAGCGGCAAGACCTCGACGTGCTACGCCGCTATGCTACGGGCCGGCAGGCTCTCCCCCTTGTCGTTCCGCATGACGCTCCGGCCGAAGTCCGTGAGCTTGCGCGCATCTCGCGGATCAACCTCATCGCCATCGTGATCAACTCGCTCGTCGAGTCGTTGTACGTGGACAACATCAGGATGAGCGATGGTGCCGAGGAGTCGGATCTCGCTGAAGATCCCGACGCCGCGATCAAGCCGCTGTGGTCCGCGTGGCAGCGCAACCGCCTGGACCGCGGCCAGGGCGGCCTCTACCGGTCGGTATTCACCTACGGTTACGGCTACAACGTCGTCACCCCCGGCATCGACACGCCGCTCATCCGGGCCGTCTCACCCCGCCGGCTGACCGCGTCGTACGGGAGTAGCCCCGATTTCCCCATGCGTGCGTTGGAATGTCGCAAGGACGGCACCTACCGCCTGTACTCCATCGACGACGGGGACGGCGCCGCCGCCTACGCGTTGGGCTACAACCCCGAAAAGAAGCGCTTTTCGCTGCTCTCCGAGCCGTCCCCGCTCGGACTCCCGTATGTCCCGATCATCAGGTACGTCGGCTCCAGCGATCTCGACGTGGATGACGAGCCGCCACCGATGTGGTGGGACCAGTCTGGTCCCCCGGGCAATCGCACGGTCTCGCCGTGGACCGCAGGCGAAGTCGCGCCCCTGATGACGCTGCAGGATCAGACCGACGTCTCGAGTTTTGCCCTCAAGAGCGCGGAGTGGTACTCGGCCTTCCGGCAACGCTGGGTGGTCGGATGGACGCCCGAGAATCGCGCCGCCAAGATGAAGGCCGGCGCCTCGCAGCTCTGGTCGTTCGAGGACAGCCCCGACGATGTGAAGCTCGGCGAGTTCGCCGAGACCAGCCTTGAGGGCTTCCTGCGCTCACGCGAGGCGGTGCTGAAGTACGCTGCCACGCTCTCGCAGACGCCCGTTCATGAGCTGATCGGCGAGTTGGTCAATCTCAGCGCAGAGGCGCTCGCCGCGGCGGAGGCCGGTCGCGACCGGAAGATCGAGCTTGCGAAGACATCGCTCGGCGAGTCGCATGAGCAGCTCGCGCAAGTCATCGGCGACCTCATGGGCGTTCCCGTCCCCGAGGACATCGAGATCGTCTGGCGCGACACCTCCGCGCGCGCTTTCGGCGCCATCATCGACGGCCTCGGCAAGGTCGCGCAGATGCTCGGCGTTCCGCCCGATATGCTCTGGGACCGCATCCCCGGCGCCACCCGGCAGGACGTGGAGCGCTGGCGTGCCCGGGCGAAAGAGGGCGACTCTATGACGCAGCTCAACGCGCTCCTCGACAATCAGGCGTTCCCGGCGCCCGCCCCGAGCGGGCTGATCCTGCCCCCGGGCGTTCAGCGCTGATGGCGCTCACCACGGCCGGCGCCGCCCTGACGACCGCTCATCGGGCGCAGCAACTCGCGTTGCGTGCCAGGAGTATCCAGGGTTTGGTCTCGCTGTGGCGTGGCGTGGATCCGACCCGTCTCGGTGACACGATCGACGTGTTCACGCAGGCTGCGGCCCTCCTGGCGCAACGCGGCCACAGCGACTCGGCGGATATCGCGAGTCGCTATTTCGAGTCTTTCCGCACCGCTGAGCGTGTTTCGGGCCGCGCTGCAGCAGTGATCGCCCGCCCGCCGGCGGCCACCATCGTGACGAACGATCTGCGCGGCGCGGCCCTCAAGGGGATCATAGACGGGCGCCGGGCCGGCATGACGGTTGATGCGGCTGGCCGGAACGGGCTGGTCCGGGTGGTGGGCGCCTTCACCAAACTGGTGCTCGGCGGGGGCCGGATGACGGTCGTCGGCTCGATTCAGGCGGATCGCAAGGCGCTCGGCTGGACGCGGGTCACATCCGGCGAGCCGTGTGCATTCTGCCGAATGCTGTCGGGCCGCGGCCCTGCGTACAAAACGGAAAAGTCAGCCGATTTTCAGCCGCACGATCACTGTGCCTGCACCCCTGAACCGATCTACCGCGGTAGTGCGCTGGATCTCGGCCCGGTCGTCCAAGCTGCGCAGCATCGCCAGGAATATGATGATGCGCAGGCGTGGGCGCGCGAGAGTGGCACAATGTCGCAGGACACGAGCAATAATGCTCTCAATAACTACCGGCGGTACCTTGCCGCTGGGAAGCCCGAAGCGGGCAACGACGGGAGTAACCCGGGATGAGTACGGACGACGACGGCGACGCCGGTAAGACCGAGACCACGTTTACGCGGGCGCAGATGGCCAAAATGGTCAATGCACAGGTGCGGGAAAAGCTGGCCGAGGCGCTGGCGGAGTACGGCGATCTGGACGAACTACGCAACAAGGCTGCGGAGCACGACAAGAGCAAGGGCAAGATTGACCAAGTTCTTGAAAAGCTCACAGCAGCCGAGACCCGCGCGAGCAGCGCCGAAGCCGCGAATCTGCGGCGCGACGTCGCCGACGAGCTCGGACTGAGCGCCAGGCAGGCGCGGCGACTCACGGGCAAGACCCGTGACGAGCTGCTCGCCGACGGCCGCGAGATGATCGAGGACATGGGCATCAAGCCCAAGTCCGGCAGTGCGGAGATCGGCAAGACAGGAGAGGTCGAAGAGGGCAGCGAAGAGGCCGAGGAAGAAGCCGAGGAGGAGTCGACCGTCAGGCGACCGCCTCCCGTACGCACTCGGCGCCCACAGGAGAATCTCCGCCCGGGCGCACCTCGGACCGACTCGAAGCCTGAAGAGACCGATCCGCTGAAGCTGGCCGCCCTCATCCCGAGGCGGTAACGACAGGCGGTACGGCGTATCCGACCGCTATTAGAGAGGACAATCCGGGTGGCCAACACCTTTCTCAAGCCGTCGGTGATTGCCGCGACCGCGGTCGGACTGCTCTACCGTGAACTGACCATCGCGCGAACCGTCTGGTCCGACGCCATCAACCCGGGCGAGTTCGCCGGCGCGCTGAGCGACACGGTCAACATGCGCATCCCCGCTCGCCGTACCGCTCGCAAGCGCACGCTCCGGGCCGGCACCGCGATCACCAACGACACGTCGGCGGAGTTCTCGCTGGCCGTCCAGCTCACCACCGACGTGTACAACGGCGCGCCGATCACCGACGAAGAGCTCACGCTCGACATCGCGGACTTCGGGGCGCAGATCCTCAACCCCCAGATCACTGCGGTCGCCGAGGGCGTCGAGGACGAGATCGCCGACGAGATCGAGGGCGCCACCTATCCGACGGCGATGGTCCTCAATCCCGATTGGACCGAGTTCAAGGTCTCCGGCCGTACCGACTGGTACCTCGTGGCGGCCCGCGCGGCGCGCCTGCTGGACGACAACTTCGTGCCGACCACCGGTCGCACGCTGCTCGTCGGCTCGGGCGTGAAGGAAGAGATCGTCACCGACGACCGCTTCGCCCGCAACGACTCGATCGGCGCCTCCGCCGAGGACACCCTGCGGGAGCGCACGATCGGCCGCATCGCCGGCTTCACGGTGATCTACTCGCCGTCGATCGACGAGGACGCGGCCTACGCCTACCACCGGACGGCATTCGTGCTCGCCACCCGGGCGCCGCTGGTGCCCCGCGGCGCCACCTACGCCACCGTGCGCACCGCGGGCGCGCCCGGCGACGCGGGCGGCGCGTCCCAGTTCTACGACGGCCTCTCGATCCGCTGGCTGTCCGACTACGATTACACGAATACGACCGACCGGTCCCTCGTGAATACGTGGGTCGGCACGGCCACGGTGCTCGATCCGGACACCCCCAGCAATCCCGCGTCGGCGAAGTCGCTCAAGCGGGCCGTGAAGATCATCAACGGGTCCTAGTGCCCGAGTTCTTCACCGATAACAGGCGCGGCGCGGCGGATACCGACGAGTTCCGCCGCGCCCGTCTGGAATCACGCCGCGATGACGGCCCCTACATGGTTGAGGTAGTCGGCGGCGAGCCGATGCCTGACAACTTCCCGCCACCGGCAGAAACGGAGCTCAAGCCGTGCCGTTGAACACAGCAGGTATCAACGCGGTCCTGGATCAGGGCAACGAAGTCGTGATGTGGGTCGGTGTCGGCAGCGGCCAGACCTCGGCGGACCAGACCAGCGCGCAGCGGAGGCAGATCACGTTCTCGGTCGCGAGCGGCGTGCTCACCGACACCGCCGTCCCGCACGCGTTCACCGGCACGCCCGCGGCCGGTGCCACCAATGCCCTGTTCTTCAGTGCCAGCACGGCCGGCACCTTCTACGGGTACGACGCGCTGACTGGTGATCAAGCATTCAACGCTGCAGGAGACTACGACCTGACGGCTCTGACCATCACCGGCTCGTCCACCTAGGCATGACGGACAGTCTGTTCGGCGGCGCTGTACCGGGCGGCTCGGAGTTCCTCGACGGCTCCCCGGGGATCATGCGTGCCTGCACGGTCGAGTTCGCCGTTACCGGGCAGATCACGCACCTGTGCTTCTACGTCGGCGCGCAGACTGGTGGGACCTGGACCGCCCGAATCTGGGAGGTCACTGCCAATGACGTGTCGAACGGTGGCGCCGGAACGCTGCTGACCAGCGAGACGCTCGGCAGCGCCCCCTCGCCGAGCGCTTGGGTCAATCTGGCGCTCTCCAGCCCCGTCAACGTCACCGACACGTCCAAGCTCTACCGCTTCGGCGTCAGTAACGGGCAGTACTACTGGGCGGACAACGGGTTCTTCGCCAGCGCGGATCACGTGAGCGGCAACATCACAGCGCCTCAGTCCGGCAGCAGCCCGACCGCTCTCGGACAGATCAACAACGGCACGTTCGCGCTGCTCTCCTCCCCCACGGGAACCAACTACCCAAACCTGACCGGCTCATCCGCCAACTACGCCGTTGATCTCTTCTTTGAGCCCGACGCCGATGTCCCCGCGGAAGGCGCGGCGGCTGTAGGGCTCAACCTCGCCGCCGCCGCGGCCGGCGCCGTGCAGCATGCCGGCGCAGCGGATCTCGGCGCCTCGCTGGCCGTCGTCGCGGCCGGTTCGGCGCGGCATTCGGGGGCCGCGGCGCTCACTCTGTCGCTGGCTGTCGCCGCCGCAGGCGCACGCGACAGCCTCGGCGCCGCTTCGCTGGGGCTCGGGCTTGCGCCTGCGGGCGTCGGGGCTCGCGACTCGGCCGGCGCAGCGGCTCTCGGGCTCGTCCTGGCGGTCGCGTCGGCAGGCTCGAACGGCAGTGCACCCGGCGCGCCAGGGCCGCGGCTGATCTCACGACGCGGTCAGGGCTTGATCCTCTCATCTCGTCAGCAGAACCGTATTGTTGCCCGTACACAGGTCGTTCGTGAGGGAGGGCAGTAATGCGACGGTACGACCCGGGCGAGCCTGTCGCCCTCCGCTATACCGCGGTCGACGACAACGACGCGCCCGTGGGCGTCACGGGCACGCTCATCATCACGAAGCCCGACCTCACCACGTACAACGGCGTCGTACAGTCCGGCGGCACGGGGATCCTCGACGTCATCGTGCCGGCTGCGGAGGCTTCGCAGCTTGGCCGCTACGGCTACGCCTGGGCGATCTCCGGTGGCGTCAATGACAGCGAGACGGGCCGTTTCTACGTCGGCGCGATCGACGACGAGATGCCGCCCTTGGCATCGCTCGCGCTGCTCGCCAGGAAGATCGGTTACACCCCCGTCGACAGCGAGCGGGAGCGCGCCGAGCACTTGCTCGACGAAGCAAGCGAGCTGATCCGGGATGTGGCCGGCAAGACATGGCTGGACAGCGTCGGCGCCCTCGACTCCGTCCCGCGTCGCGTCGCGCGGATCTGCGTCGCCGTCGCCTATCGCGCCTTCGGCAATCCCGAGGCGCTCACGCAGCGCTCCATCGGCGACAGCTCCAAGAGCTACGACCGATCAGGGTTGGACGGCGGCGAGGACGTCTACCTGACCCCCGGCGAGGAAGACTCGATCAAGAAGGCGGCCGGCAGCGGATCGTTCGTCTCGATGACTCTGGTCAGCCCCTACAGCGCGGATAATCTCGACACCGAGGTTCTCTGGTGATCGGGCGGCATGAGCTAAATCGCCGGTTCGAAGTGTGGCGCAACACCCTGACCGGCGACGACCTCGGAGGAACCACGGTTACCCCCCAGAGCCGCGGCGAGGTCGTCGCCCGAATCTCCCAGCCCGCCCCCGTCGAGCAGATCCAGGCGCAACAGGCCGGCTCATCCTTCTCGGTTACCGCCTACTTCCTCCCCGGCGCGGATGTTCGCCGCGGCGACCGCCTTGTCGCGCTGGATGACGGCGACAGCCTGCGCGTGAAATTCACGATCGTGCCGAGTGAGCCGGAGTATCTGCGGGCCGACTGTGAGCAGCTTCAGAGTGAGGGCGATGCACCGTGACGCTGTGGACAATCCTCGTGCCGACAATCCCCCAGCGCGAGCACCTGCTGATGCGTCTGTTCGACGTGCTGATCCCGCAGCTCGACGAGCACCGCGGCGCTGTGCGGGTGCTCGCGTGGCGCAACGCCGGCGTGCCGACCCTCGGCGAGATCCGCGACGGTCTGGTCGCCGCGGCCGGCAGTGAGTACGTGTCGTTCGTCGATGATGACGACCTCGTTCCGGACTACTACGTCGCCGAGATCGTGAAGGCGCTGGCCACCCGACCGGATCACGTCGGCTTCCAGCTCGACTACTCGACCAACGGTGTCGGTCACGAGATCGTCGATCACTCGATGCGGCACGGGCGGTGGCAGCGCAACGGCGAGGGTCAGCTTGTGCGGGACCTTACGCACATCGATCCCATCCGGCGCGATCTCGCGATGCGCGGGACATTCGTCACGCATCGTCTCAAGCGGGCGGAAGATCGGCACTGGGTGAAGCAGGTGCGCAATCATCTCGCGACCGAGGTCTACATCGACAAGGTGATGTATTACTACCTCTGGCGTGAGGACACCTCGGCGTGGCAACACCCCGAACTCGTCGCCTCGACTTGCGCGCCGCTGCCGCACGTCGGCTCCCCGTTCTTTAGTTGGCACCCCCGGAGCGACCTCGCATGACCGCTGAACTGATCGTCATCGTGCCCACCCGATCGCGCCCGATGCACGTGCATCGGATCGTGCATGCGTGGCATCAGACGGGCGCGTTCCTCGACGGCGCCGAACTGCACTTCGTGATCGACCGCGATGATCCGGAGTACGACGCTTACGAGACGGCCTTAGCCGAGGTGGAGAACACCGATCGTCGCGCCGTCTCCTACTCGGTGATCGGCACGTGGGTCCCGATGGTCCCGAAGCTGAATCACGCTGCCACCGACCTCATGGTGTTCGCTCCATACGCCCTCGGCTTCGCCGGCGACGACCACCTCCCCCGCACCGGAGGGTGGGCCGCGAAGTATCTCGCCGCGCTCCGCGACGGGGCCGGCATCGTGTACGGCGACGACGGCTACCAGCACGAGAACCTGCCGACCGAATGGTCCATGCGCGCCGACATCGTGCGAGCCCTGGGCCGGATGGTCCCGGCGCCCGTCCAGCATCTCTATTGCGACAACTCGATCAAGGATCTCGGTGATGCGACCGGCTTGCTGCGCTACCTGCCTGACGTCATGATCGAGCACCTCAACCCCTACGCCGAGGGCAAGGCGCCGATGGACGACCAGTACGCGCGCGTGAACAGCCGTGAGCAGTATCGCAGCGACCGTCCGGCGTATCGTGAATGGAAGCGTTCTGGCCTGCCGGCCGACGCTGCCATTGTCAACGCGCTGCGCAAGGGAGAGACGCACTGATGACCGAGATCCTGGTGGCCACCCGAGACGGCGTGCTTACCGCACCCAGCGGCGAGAAATTCCGCCTTCATCGCGGCCGTACCCTGGCGGACGCCCGACACCCGGCGGCCATGGCGTACCCCGACAACTTCATGCCCATGCAGGTAGAGCTGTCCGTGGAGGATGACGCGCCGACTCCGGAGGATCTCGGCACCGAGCTCAGCATGTGTGAGGCGGAGCGGGACGGTTTCCGTGGCCAGCTCGCGGCGATCGCAGACGGAGTCGCGTCGCGTGGCCTGCTGCCCGACGATCTGGACACGTCCGTCGAGGGGTGGCTTGCCACGCTGGTGCTCGGGCTGCTCGACACTGCCGTTGTCGCACTCAGCGCCGACGGGCACACCATGGATCGCGAGATCTCGCCTCCCGCAGGCGCGGTACGCCGCCCCCGGAAGACCGCGGCGCGAGGCGTCGGTGCCGACGACGCCTGAGCGCCCCGACGGCTGGCGCGAGAAGGCGGAGCGGTTGGTGGACGTCGATCCTTCCCGCGCCATCGCCTGCGCCCTCGTGTCCATCGCCAACGACGTTCGCATGATCCGCCACGATCTCACCGACATCCGGCGCCAGAGCGCGCGGAAGGGTTGATCATGGCGCGTGCGAGCAAGAAGAGCGTGACGATCAAGGGCCTCGACGAGCTCACCCGGAAGCTGAAGGCGCTACCTGAGCATGTCGAGGAAGCTTCCCGCAGAGCCGTCAAGGCCGAGACGCACGAAACGGCCGACGACATGCGTGCCGGCGCCCCCTTCGAAACAGGCGAGTTGCGCGAGTTGATTCAGGCCGAGTTCGACCCCAAGACGATCACGGGCCGTGCGGTCGCCACGGCTCGGCACGCCGCGTTCGTCGAGAACGGCACCAGCGATACGCCGGCTCAACCCTTCGCCGAGCCGGCCGCTGCGCGTGCGCGCCAACGCTTCCCGGGTCGCGTCAAACAGGAGATCACCGAGGAACTGAGGAAGGTGACACGGTGACGACCCTTACCCTCCCCGCGAGCGCCCTGCAAAAGGTGATCGTCGCTCGCCTGCGTGGCGACGCCACGTTGATCGGGCTGCTTGCGCCGATCAAAGACCTCACGCCTGCGACCGCGGCGGTTGTCGATCAGCCCGAGGAGGGGCAGCCCTACCCGTACATCCGGGTAGGTGATCATCTGTCCACTCCCGACAACACCCTTACCACCCGGGGCCGGCAGATCACAGAGACCCTGCATATCTGGACCATGGCCCGGTCGAACAGTCCCGGGCAGACGATCGCCAATCGCGTTGCCGCCCTGCTCGATCACCAGGACGCCGCGATCAGCGCACTCATGGAGCCGCTCGGGCACAAGTGCGTGCGGATCTCGCTCGATTTCGATCAGGCGCTCATGGACCCTGACCCGCAGATCAGGCACCACGTACTACGCTTCAGAGTCGAGACATCTCAACTGTGAGAAGGGCGGGCTAATGGCCGGCAGGGACGGATTCGGAACCGAGTTCCGGCGGGCGACCACGCTTTCGCCCGGAACCACCTACGAGACGATCGCCAACGTCACCTCGATCAGCGGCCCGGACCGCAAGCGCGAGACGATCGACGTCACGGCGCACGACTCGCCGGATCAGTACATGGAGTTCATCGGTGGCCTCAAGGACGGCGGGGAGGTCTCCCTGGACATCAACTACGACCCGGGCGAGACGACTCACGATCTGGACGACGACTTCGACGACGACGTGCCGCGGAACTACCGCGTCGTGATCCTGCCGGACACCGAGGACGAGCACACGTGGCAGCTCAAGGGCATCATGACCGAGCTGTCCGACGAGTTCCCCTATGACGACAAGATGGCTCGTACGCTGACGATCAAGGTCACGGGGAAGCCGCAGCTCTTCCAGACCGTCGGCAGCTAAGCACCAACTCCAGGGAGAGACGACATGGCATTTTTGGGACGTGACGCGATCCTCTCGGCCGACGATACGAAGTACGACACGGTCCCCTGCCCCGAGTGGGGCGGCGACGTACGCGTGCGCTCGCTCACCGGCACGCAGCGGGACGCGTACGAAGCTTCGATCATGCAGACCAACGGCACCGACCGGAAGCTCAATCTCCGCAACGCGCGAGCCAAGATGGTCGTTCTCGCGGTCGTCGATGACGACGGCCGGCCTGTCTTCACGACCGACGACGTCTCGGCGCTCGGGCGGAAGAACGCGGCGCCGATCGAACGAATCTTCGATGCCGCTCGCAAGATGTCCGGTATGAGCGAAGAGGATGTCGAGAAGCTGACCGAAAATTTCGGCGCAGACCCGAGCGACGGAGATACTTCCGACTAGCGCTCGCGCTCGGGTGCACGGTGGAGGAGTTGCTGGCACGCATCAGTGCGCACGAGCTCACGGAGTGGCAGGCGTACGAGGAGATCAGCGGGCCGATCGGTGACGAGCGCCTCGACAAGCTGTTCGCGATGCTCGCCTCGATCATCGCGAACAGCAACAGGGCGAAGCGGGCAAAGCCCTACACGGCCGAACAGTTTATACCGAAGTGGGATGCCGGGGCTCGGCCGGAGCGCAAGCCCGAGATGAACGGCGAGGAGATGTTGCGAGCCGTGAAGCGCTACAACCGCACGATGGGAGGATGACCGAGTGTCAACGCTGGCGGACCTTCTGATCGAGATCGGCGTTGACGCTCGCGAGGTCGTCAAGGGTGCGGGCGAGGTAGAAGGCAAACTCAAGAAGACGTGGGCCGGCGTGGGCAAGGCGGCGGCCATCGGCGGCGCGGCCATCGGCGCCGCCTTGCTGGGCGGTATCGACTCGATCATCGAGAGTTCCAAGCCGCTCGCCCTGCTGCAGGCTCAACTGGGCGGGAGCGACGAGTTCGCGTCCGAGATGGGCAGGAACGCCGGCGCGGTCTACGCCAAGGGCGTGACCGACTCCATGGAGGAAGCCGCGGGGGCGGTCCGGGACGTCTGGCAGAACAAGCTCGTACCTGAGGACGCTCCGGACGCTGCCATTCAGTCGGTCAGCAACAAGCTGGTGGCGCTCTCCAAGACGACCGAGAGCAGCACCAAAGAGGTCGCAACCGCCGTCTCGACCATGCTCAAGACCGGCCTCGCGAAGAGCGCCGAAGAGGCTTTCGACGTGATTCAGAAGGGCGTCGAGAAGGGCGTAAACAAGGCTGACGACCTGCTCGACACGTTCACCGAGTACAGCACCCAGTTTCGGAAGCTGGGCATCGATGGGAAGGTCTCGCTCGGGCTGCTCTCGCAGGGTCTCAAGGGCGGCGCCCGGGATGCCGACACCGTGGCGGACGCGCTCAAGGAACTCTCGATCCGGGCAATCGACGGCAGCGCGACCACGACGGCCGGATACAAACTCCTCGGGCTGAGCGCGAAGGAAACGGCCGCGGACTTCGCCGCGGGCGGCGATCGTGCCAGCGGCGCCCTCGCGCTGGTTCTCGACAAGCTCAGGGCTATCAAGGATCCCGTCAAGCAACAGGCGGCAGCGGTTGATCTGTTCGGTACCAAGGCCGAGGATCTCGGTCAGGCACTGTTCAAGCTCGATCCAAAAACGGCGGTCGCCGGGCTCGGCAAGCTGGCGGGCGCGGCAACGAAGGCCGGCGACAGCCTTGAGCAGTCAGCCGGCGCAAAACTCGAGTCGTTCAAGCGGCAGGTGCAGTCCGCCCTGATCGATCAGCTCGCCAAAGCCATACCCGCGATCCAGGCGACCTTCGGGTGGCTGCAGAGAAACAGCTCTTGGGTCACGCCCCTGGCGATCGCGCTCGGAGTACTCGCCGCGGCCATCGGCATCGCGACCGCGGTGCAATGGGCGTGGAACATCGCGATGGCCGCCAACCCCATCGGGCTGATCATCGCCGCGATCATCGCCGTCATCGCTGTGATCGTCTACCTCGCGACCAAGACAAAGTTCTTCCAGACCGTATGGGGATATGTCTGGAATTTCATGAAGGCTGTAGGCGCCTGGTTCGCCGGTCCGTTCGCCGGGTTCTTCGTGTCCCTCTGGAACAAGATCAAGGCGTTTGCCATCGGGGTATGGAACGTGGTCAAGCTCTATTTCGGTTTCTGGTATGGGCTGTTCAACAAGATCAGATCGTGGGCCGGCGCCGCCGTGGATTGGGTGAAGAACAAGTTCTTCGCGCTGGTCGCGGCCATCCGGACCGTGAACTCCCGCATCCGGGGCATCCTGTCGGGTTTCTGGGATGGCCTCAAGGCGGGCTTCCGCGTGGCGATCAACTACGTCATCGGAAAGTGGAACAGCCTGCACTTCACCATCCCGAGCTTTTCCGTGCTCGGGCACTCGTTCGGCGGCGGGACCATCGGCGTGCCGCGGATCCCGCAGCTCGCCAAGGGCGCTTTCGTCAAGGCGCGCGCCGGGGGGACGCTCGTGAACGTCGGGGAGGGCGGCAAGGATGAGGCGGTCATGCCGCTCGACCGTCTCCCCGATGTCGCGCAGAGCCGCGCGGAGCGGCCCATCGTCGTGCAGGTGGTCCCCGGCGGCGAGTCGGACTTCCGGCGCTGGGTGAACCGTACGATTCGCGTGAAGGGGGAGCTCGCGAGTGGTAACTGACGCTCCGCCGTTCGACAACATCGTGCTGGACATCGCGCCCGGCGCGAACCCCGCGGCGGATCCCTCGACGTTCGATTGGCAGTACGCCGGAAAGCGGCGCGCCAGAGTTCCTCTCGTCATGAACGCTGGGCGTGACGATGAGGCGACCGTCGTCGAGGCCGGCTCGATCTCCGCGACGTTCGACGATCGCGACGGCAACCTCTCGCCACGTAACATCCTTGGCAACTGGTACGGCCAGCTTCGCCGGGGTACGCCGATCGCGGTCCGCTGGGATCGCACGAGCGATGCCTTCACGCGTACGACCGTGGGCAGTTGGGGAACGAACGACGACGGCTTCGTGTGGTCGAACTCGAACACGAACGGCACCTACGCCACCAACGGCACGCAGGCGACGGCCGCACTCCCCACGAACAACGCCACTCGTAGCGTGTTACTCCTCGCCGGCTCGCCGGACGTCGAGATCGAGTGGTCGACCATCCTCGACGTGATGCCGACGGGCGCCTCTTTCGTCTCGGCAGGGCTTCTGCGACATACCGATGGAAACAGCCTCATACGCGCACATGTCGAACTGCAGGCGGCCGGCACTCTCGCCGTCAAGATTCAGCGGGTCGCCGACGGAGTCCAGTCCGATCTGCTCGCGCTCACGGCCACCGGGCTGACCTACTCGGCCGGTGACGTCGTTTGGGGCAAAGCCCGAGCGGATGGTCCGTACATCATGATCAAGACCTGGAAGGGCCTGATCACGGACGAGCCGGACGGCTGGCAGGGTGCCGCCACCGACAACGCCGTGGAGGGCGTGGGGACGGGCCTGTACCTCTGGCGAATCAATACCAACGCCGGCACCTACACAGCCAAGGTTGACAACTTCTCGCTGACGAACATCCTGTGGTCCGGGAACGTGCCTGAATGGCCTCCTCGCTGGCCGGACAAGAGCGGTAAGGACTCGACCGTGCCCATCGTGGGCGCGGGCGTCCTGAGGCGGCTGCAGCAGGGCAGCAGTGCTCTCCAGTCGCCGCTCCGCCATCAACTCGGGGCTCGCACCGACGGATTCCTGTACCTCCCCTGCGAGGACGGCTCGACGAGTACCTTTGCAGCGTCGGGCCTGAGTCGCGGTGCCATCGGGACCGTCGTCGATGTCACCTTCGCCGGGGACGACACCTTGCCCGGCGCGAGCACCTCCGTTGTGCTCAACACGGCCGGACACTCCGAGATCTTCTCGAACTCGATCCCGAGCGCGAACACGCCCGACGGATACGCCATGCTTGTGCTGTTCAAGCTGAGCGCCCTGCCGGCGGGCGACTCGACGATATTTGACCTGTATGCCACGGGCACCGTGACCCGGTGGAATGTCTACGTCAACGCGACCGCGATGGGGTTCGTCGGGTACGACAAGGATGGTGCGACCGTCGCCGACGCGGTTGGACTGTATGCGTTCAACCCCCTGGAATGGTCAGCGATCCAGATCGAGACCAACGTCTCGGGCGGCACCGTGTCGGTGTCGCTATTGTCGCACCAAGTGGGCGAGACGGACTACTTCGCCTCCACCGACAGCTACTCCGGAACCGCGCTGCGACCCACCAAATTCGCCGTGCGCTGCCCGACGGACAGCACCTCGGTTGGTCACATCTGGATCGGTGACAACGACCTCCCGTTCGTCGATGACACCTTCTCTCTGGTCAGCTCCGGCTACACCGGCGAGGCCGCGGGGGACCGGATCGCGAGACTCTGCGCGGAGAACAGCGTGCCGGCCGTCGTCATGGTGGGTGCCACCGAGCCGATGGGCCGGCAGAGGACCGCGAAGCTGGTCGAACTCCTGCGGGAGTGCGAAGCGGCAGATCAGGGTGTGCTCTATGAGCGCGGGCTGGCGCTGGCATACATCCCCAGGGTGCGGCGCTACAACCTCGCGGTGGCGTTTACGGTCCCGTGGGCCGGCCTGTTCGACGAGCCGCCCGAGCCGACCGACGACGATCAGCGGCTGCGCAATCAATGGACCGTGACGCGCCCGCAGGGCAGCTCCTCCACCGTGACCGATGACGAGAACATTGCTGCGCACGGTCTGTACGACGATTCGGTAGAACTGAACGTTGAGAGTGATGATCGTCTGCTCGATTTCGCGGCGTGGCTTGTCAACCTCGGCACCAACGACGAGCTCCGCTGGCCGAGAGTGAAGATCAATCTTGTCAAGCATCCTGAGCTGATTCCGGCATGGCTCGGGTGTCGTGTCGGCTCGCGCTTCGTCGTGACCGACCCGCCGTCGCAGATCGCGGGCGAGACGATAGATCTGATCATCGAGGGCTACACGCAGGAAATCGGCATGCATGAGTGGACCATCGAGCTGTCGTGCTCGCCGGCGCGCCCATG
>Ga0307503_10000192_pt1 | contig 17790 bp, 40 predicted proteins | sample 17_S_MG_FD_194514 | JGI IMG/M metagenome (GOLD analysis project Ga0307503, IMG submission 194514) | Soil microbial communities from Populus trichocarpa stands in riparian zone in the Pacific Northwest, United States - 17_S | ecosystem: Environmental > Terrestrial > Soil > Riparian zone > Trees... | reverse complement strand
TCGCGTACACGTTCGCGATAGCGGCCCGTTCGAGGGTGGACGCGGTGTGGTTCGGGGCGGCGGCGGCGAACTCCGCCAGGGCCAGCTCGGCCAGCGCGGAGGCCAGCAGGTCTTGCGCCCTACGGTTGTTGGGGTACATGCAAGAGACTCTAACACACTCTTGCATGGTGGCCGGACCCGGTAGCCTCCTACGGCTATGCCGTTTGTGCGCGGTCCTACCGGGCGTCCGACTTCCCCACCGGCCACGGGGCCGCGCGGCCCTGGGAGCACACACGCGGTGCGGATCGGACTTACCGTTTGCCCGTGTGCGCCTGCCGCCCTGCCGGCGCGGCTATAGACCCCGGAACGGGCCGTCCGGGTAGGCGTAAGGAGTCTACGGGATGACGACGTACGTGACCCGGTACACCTTGGCGGTGGTGAGGATGGTGGTTCCGATGCCGAAGCCCGCTGCGGTGAGCAGGGTTACGCCTGCTGCTACGGCGGTCTGGTCGGTTTCGTTGAACACGCTCACGATGACGCCTACCACGGCGTCGCCGTACTCGTTGGCGAACCGGACCGTGGCGACCACGCCGGCGGCCTGGGCGCCACCACCGGTGACGGGGGACAGGGTGAAGCTGCCTCGCCGGTCGGTGCATTCGGTGATCGCGACCGTGGGGGCCGCTCCCGCGTTCGTGGTACCCGAGATGGTGCCGGCCGTCACGACACCGACCGCACCAGCAGTGAGCTGGGTGGCGGTTTCCTGGTTGTCGGACTCGTGGAACGCCTTGTCAAGATCAATTGCGCCGGGCATTAGCCCCTCCTTCGATAGATCTACTTGGCCGGATTCTACCCGGGGAGCACGTCGAAGCTGTCCACGGCGCCGTAGCTGGTGCCGGGGGTGATTCCGGCGGTCACGGTCACGTAGTTCCCCACCGGGATGGGTTCAAGGCTGAACGGCATCTTGATGCACAGTGCGCCGTCTTCGTCCAGGGCGAGTCGCTGGGGTCCCAGCAGGTCGAGGATTTCCTGACCGTTGGTCCCGTCGTACAGGTAGGCCCGGATGATGGGCTGCACACGGACTTCATTGACAGACATCGGGTTCCCTCACTTGAAGAAGCCGGACGCGAACGACCATCCGGTATTGGGTTGCTCGGCGTGACGGTGCCTGCCGGCGGGCGGGTTGCCCGGAAGCACCGACGCCGGGCGGCGGGCACTGCCCCGGGCTTTGACGTTCGAGCGGGCACCCTCATTGGACTTCGGGTGCGGTTTCGTCGTCGGGTGCCCCTGAGAGCCCCGTACGCGGTCGCGTTCGGCCAACTGTGCGCGACTCCTCGCCGTGGGATCGTTCGTGCGGGAGCGGCCCTTTGGCGGGTAGTTACGCTCGGGTTCCCGGCGATCGTCGGCCGGGGTCTGGCGGATCCCGGGCCGGCGGGGCGGGTACGCCGCCGCGCGGGCCGCCAGTTGCGTCCTGGTGGACGCTGGTTGCTTCACTCGCACGTTCGGGCGGGGGGCCGGCGGGGCTTCCGGCACGGCCTGGTGGCGTCCCTCGTAGCCGGCGGGACCACGCTCGACGTTGCGGTGGCTGCCCTGGTATTTGGCGTTCTGGCGCTTCGCGGTGTGCTTGCCCGGGGCCGCCGTGTGGCGTCCACGGTAGCGGGGTGCCCTGATCGGCACGGTGCCCTCCTACTGGTCCGACTGCGACGACGGTAGCGCCGCGTCCAGCAGGCGCGTCGTGGTGCCGTTGGTTTGGTGTTGGATCTGTGCCGCCTGCTGTTCGAGCTTCGCCATCTTGCGCGTCAACGCGATCAGCAAACCGACGATAGGCGCTATCAACACAAACGCCAGAGTTTCGGTGGCCTTGCCCTTATAGGCGAGGAATGTCAACGCGCCCACGAACGACAGGATCACCAGGGTTCCGGCGACAATCGCTGTGACCACAACAGATGTGCGCGAAAACATGACGCGAAACTCCTCACGGGTGGGGAATTCCAGCCTACTGGTAACGCGCGGTATCACCATGGTCGCCATGGCCGGATCGTACCGTACGAACAGTGCCCCCGACAGCCGAAGCGGTCGAGGGCACTGCGGGGGGGCGTCATTACTGACAGTCAGTCACGCTATCACGGGCCGGAGCACTGCCAAGGGGCGTTGTGGCGTCCGGTCTGACCATGCTGACACGTGCCGGCGGGGGTCCCACCGTTACAGGCGTGAACGACTTCGAGGTTGTGCACGATGTGCGTGAACTCGTGGGCGTTCACGTGACCGTGCGAACATTTCACAGCAGCAGCACCGCCGGGGCACGACAGGTTGACCTGATGCGGTCCGCGCAGTCCGTGCGTACAAGTTGTCTTTGCCATGTGGTCAATCCTCCACGATCGTAGAGACCGTTCGAATGGTGACCTCGAAGCGCCCCATCGTCAGGTTCGGGTGATCGATGTCCCTGTAACCATGGCCGGGGGTGCACTCGAATGTCAGGACAGTTTCATTCTGGCATTCGTAGAGCCCGACGAGTGACCAGCTTCCGTTGTCGGCGAGTTTGATCACCGCATCGGACAGGGTGCGGCGCATGGACAGGAATGCCGGGGCGGGCATCGGGGTCAGCCCTCTACGGATTCGGCGTCGACGTTGAGGCTGTCGACCCGGGTGGTAGCGGTGTGGGACTTCGACGCGACCGCGATACGCGGGGTGACGTCGTCCGCCCCTTCGGAGCACGGCGGGCAAGCGTCCAGGTTTTCCATTGTGACGACCTGCCGGCCATCCTTACGGGTGACGCGCTGGGCCTGCATCGACGTCCAACCGTCCGCCCGTTCCGAGAACACGTTGCCGCACCGGTCACACATACGCACTGCCGACATTGGTTTATCTCCATCCGTTTCTTTGGTGGATCGTGCGCCCACACAGGGCGCAGCGTCCTTGATTGTCTTCACCTGCATCGTGGGGGCATTCCATCGATGTCGCGAGATTGCCGAAGATTGACATCCTTTCCGCTTCGTTGATTGATTCCAGCACAACCCGTTTCTCTTCCTCCGTGGGCCACCCCACGCGCTCGACCAGCGTCCGAAGGATTTGATACAGGTTATACGCTGCCATTACCGGAAGCCCTTATCCATCTTGTCCCGCTCCAGCGTCTCGACGCGGCGAATAATCCGCCGAAACCAGCCGTACTGCACGCGGTTGTTGGCCATTTCCAACAGGAAAAGGGATCCGAAGAGAATCCAGGTCAGCCACATGTCAGCCTGCCCTACGGTGGCGGGGCCGGTAGTTGCGGGGGCGCTGCTGGTTGACCGCGTTGGTCGGGTCAGCGTGGCGCGGCTGGTACGGGGCGGGCACGTCGACGTCGCCTACATAGATCTCGGGTCCGGACCCGCCGTCAAGGGCGGCGTACTGGTAGGTGTCGTCGAAGTGGAGCGGGCGTTGACCGAGCATCGCCCACAGTTCGTCAAGCTGGTGGTTGTCTTTCATCGGGGTGCGCTCCTTGCCCAGGACCGGCCCTGGTCGATAGCGGATGTGAGGGCGGCGGATAGACCGTTGCGGTCGGCGAATTCCATGATGGCCGCGACAAGCCGCCCGGCTTCACGTACGGGCATGGACACCATGAGGTTGTAGATATCGTGCTGCTCGGGGCAACAGGCGAACATCATGCCGCACGCCACAACCGGCCCGTTGACCGCTTCCGCGTGGCCGTTGAGCGGGCGGGTGGCCATCGCCCCGTACATGAGCACAACGCCGGGAGCGTCACTCGGGAAGTGATCGTTCAGCATCAGAACGCGCCCTCTCCGGATCCGGGGCCGTAGCCGCTGATGCCGTACGGGTAGTCCGGGTTCATGGTTCCGTAGATGCGTTGTCCGCGTGGGCATTCCGGGGTGTGGCGTTCCGGGTGTCCGCAGTTGCAGGGGGTTTCAGCGGCTTCTTGCGGGCTGACGTTGAGGTCGGCCGACGCGGCTACCGCGTCCAGGTCGACAAGGATCGGGTTGCCGTCACGGTCTAGATGTGCCTGGATATGGCCCACGCCGAGCGTGCAGCCCCGGTAGGGGCATGGCTCGTAGGGGTCACCCCAGCGTGCCCCGAGCGGGCCGTAGAGCTTTTCGTGCTCCTTCTCCTTGTCGGTGAGCGGGATCAGGGTGACGGTGCCGAAGGTGGCCAGGATGCCGGACCATGACCAAATGTTGTTGGGGGCGGAGATCTCCGCGAGGGCCAGGCAGGTAAACGCCCCATCCGCTTCCTTGCGGAAGATGAGCGCACCGCCCGCGTGCGGGTCGCCGGTAGTGCTCGTGGTGACACGCCGTCCGGTGACAGGCGCTCCGGGCAGGCTGTAGGTGACGGGAACCTCGTCGGCCCGTACCGCCACCAGCGTGTCGTCGGGGTCGGGCGCGTAGCCGGTCGGACCGTCCGCCCGGAACCGACGATCGCTTTCGATGTCGTACTCGGTGAGCAGGTCGGCGAGGAAGTCGGCGAGCTTGCGTGCGAGCCTTATGTCTTTGGGATTCAACGGGTTCTCCTTAGAACGGCGGCCGTGTCCAGTCGGCTGCGATGAGGTCGGACAGGGTGACGGCATGCATGCCCCGGTGGGTGGCGGGTAGGCGGCAGTAGACCGCCCTGCCATCGGCGGCGTGGTACGCGACCCCGTGACACAGCGGTGTGGTGCGGTCGAGAGCGCGAATCGTCAGGATCGCGGATCGCCTGCTGCGACTCAGGAACCCAACCGCGTACCCGGCGAGGGGCGCTCCGATCATATAGAGCAAGGTGAGCGTGTTCATGCGCGGTCGGCTTTGCGTTGGGCTTTCCAGCCCGCGACGGCGCGGCGGATGGGGGCGCGGGGTCCGTTGCTCTCGACCTGGAAGGCGTCGCAGAGTAGGACGTTGACGATGGATGCCATGGGTATCCCCGATTCGTCGGCGATTTCGGTGATGGCGTCGTGGGCCGCGTCACTGACGCGGGCGTAAAGAACCTTCATGCAAGGACTCTAACACAGTCTTGCAACACGTAGCCCCCGGGGTCCGGACCCCGGGGGCTACGTGCCGTGCGTGCGGTTTTGTTGGCGAATGTGGCCCGGTTTTACTGGCGGGCGTAGGAGGATCCTACCAGGTACAGGGTCTTGTGTGTTTCGGAGCAGAAGATGTAGACGATCTGCTCTTGCTCGCCGGTGTCTTCGTTCTTCCACCGTGGTTGCGTGTGGGGGACCTTGACGTCGATGCGGGTGTCCCCGGGGTTGTCGCAGTCCTCGAAGCAACAGGGGAAGATCCGCCCGGTTTCAGGGTTCCGCATGATCCCGGGGCGGCGTACGCCGGGGGGCAGGATCAGGCGTGGGGTGTTGCTCACCGGTTCAGTTCCCGCGCTCGCACCGCAGCGGCCCCGGCGGCGATCACGTCGGCGACCACCAGGGCGATGGTGGCCACCACTGACGGGTCCTTGAGTGCGGCGACCAGGGCGGCCACGTCGCTGGTAGCCGGGTTGGTGATCAGCGCTTCCATCCGGTCGAGCTGGACTTTGAGGAGGTTCGGCTCCTGTGGTTTGGGGGCGTCCGACCAGCCGACCGTGGGCTGGTCGCCGAACAGTGCTCCCATGCGGCCGAAAAGCTGTTGCACGTTGGTGTTGAAACCGGTCGGGAGTTGCGGGGTGGGTGTGGTCATGTCGATTCCTATCTGCCAGGGCTGCGTCTGGTCGTGGGTGAGGTCGAGGACTGACACGTGCATGTGTTTGGTGTGCGGGTTGCTGCCAGTGTAGGTCCGCCATGTCCAGGGCGCCGGGCCCGGGTTGCCGGAGTAGATCCGCCGGTTGAAGATCACATACGCGACGCGGGGATCGTGTGAGCGGCGGATCGCTTCGGACACCATGCCCATGTCGGCGCCGTGGGCGGGGTCGTGGGTGAAGTCCCCGGCGTCGACCTGGTTGTCCGGGTTGCCGGGCGGCGCGGGGTGTTCGGGGTTGTGCTCGGATTCGGTGGCCTGGTGTGCAGCGTCGCCGATCGACCCGTCTGATGCTTTTGACCGGCCCGGGGCGGCGGCATTGATCTGTGCGAATAGGACGTCAAGCCCTTTGTCTACAACCCAATTGGCCATGTCTCTCCTCAGATTTGGATGACGTTCGGGAACCGGGCCGATTCGCCTACGTCCCGGATTTCCAGCCACCGTAGCTGATTCGCCGCGCCGATACCCTGCACGGTGCCGGCGGGAAACGATGCGATGGTGGCGACCAGAACGGCGGTCACGTCTGCCCCGGATGTGTTGCGGACGAAACCGCGTACCTGCCCGGTTGTGTCTCCACCGTTGACGGGGGTCGTTTCCCCGATTTTGATCACCCCGGCGAGGTTGGTTTTCCGGATGTTGACCAGGGCGAGCGTGGCACCCCCGACCGGCCTGTGTATTTCATGGAATTCGACGGAGTAGGCCCGGTCGTCTTTGAATATGGTCGAGTTGGAGGTGAGTACCACGGTTTCGGCTGCGATAGCGGCAGTGTTGACGGCCGACGATACGAAGTCGATGGTACCGCGCGGCTGCGATACGGCGTTTATGGTGAACGCGGTATCGTCTTCCAACTGCAATTCGGACCCGCCGTTTACCACGACAATGCCGGTACCCTTTGATCCCACGTTGAAATGACCAATGGTGGCCTGTGTGAACACGGACGTCATTTCGGTGATGTCCGGGTTCTGGTATGAGCCCATTGTGGTTTCGATATCGCCGCCGGTATCGATCAACGCGAGCCATTGGAATTCGAGGGAGTTGCGTTGAAAGATGATGGCGGAAACGACGGTGGCGCCGAAACCGGCGTAGTAGGCGGTCAGCACGGGCGGTACGGTGTCGCCGATGATGATGCCCGGGTCGTTGGGGCCGATGAACGGGGGGATGCTGATTGTGGACCCGGATACCCCCCAGTCCCGGTTACTCGACACGGCGTTTCCTCCTACCGATCAGTCCTTTGATGGCGTCGACTTTGCTGCCCCCGCCGAACAGGGTCGCCGCCGCGCGGATCATGCCGGGGGGGATGCGGTGGTGTTGCTGCCCTGCGAACGGGCCTTCCATGACGTTCGTGACGAACATCAGACCGCCGTCCGGCATCGGGTACGCCACAAACGTTCCAGCGGCAAGGGGGGTTGGCTGGTCGGGGTTCGCGGCGGCGGCTTCGGCCATGAGTTGGATGAACTGGCCGGGGCTGACGGCCTGGTCCTGGTCCTGGTGGTCGTCGACGGTTTCGGGCGTGGTCATATCCTGCCTATCTCGGGTGTGCGGAGGTAGAACCACGCCATCGGCGCGGCCCCTGTTGCTATGGACCAGTTCAGGGTGATGGTCTGGCCCTTGCGTACGTACATGGCTTCTGGTGGCGCGTATTCGTTGATGAGGCCGTTCTCACCTACGCCGAAGAGTTGATCGTCGATGTAGACGAGGAAGTATCCGCCGGGGCCACGGATCGCGCCGTGCCATATCTCGTAATCCGCGTCGGACGGCATCGACTGCGGGGGGAACGTGACCACCCACAGGTTCGTGCCGGGCGTGAGGAAGTTGCGGGTCGTGAGCGCCCCGACAGCCGACCGGAATCCGAGATATCCCACGGCTTACAGCAACTGCCACGCGAGTTGGACGGGGACCTCGATCGCGGCGCCGGACACGGTCACGTCGGTTCCGGCGACACCGGTTCCGGCCCCGGCCAGGGCCAACCGGTCGTTGCCGGCCAGGACCAGGACCCCGACGTCATATTTCGCTCCACGGGTGAGGCCGGACTCGACCAGCTTCGACGGCGTGACCTCATTGACGAATACCGAGAACAGGTCGGTGCCTGGTATCACGCCGTTGCCGGACACGGCGAGCCTGGTGACCGCCCACAGCATGCCCGCTTCCGGGCCGAGCGGGTCCCGGCGGTTGTCGGCAGCGTTCCCGCCGATGGTCCACACCGCCCCGGCCACCGTGCCTTGGCCGGAGAACTGGCGGAATTTGATGCCGCGCCCGATTTCGGCGTACCAGCCGACCAGGACTTCCCGCATTTCGGCTTTGTTGAGTAGGTCGAGTTTCGCGCCCGCTTTGATTTCGAATTCCGCCATTACGACTCCTTTATCTCCCTCGCGAGGAACCAAATACCGATCAGTACAAAAATGGATCCGAAGAAGAAAGCCGCACCACGGATGATGTTCGACGGAAGAAACGCGCGGGTCAACAGTTCGGCGGCTCGACCAACGCCCATCGCCCCCTGGGCCACTCCGGCGATACCGGTGCCGACGTTGGTCAGGGCGTCGGTCACGTTCCCCGGGTTCGGTAACCACCCGGCGAGAGCGGCAAGCCCGGGGCCGATACCAGGCACGGCGTTTAGCCCGGCCTGTAGGCCCGTGAGGGCCGGATCCCCCGTCGCGCTGCCATCGGTGCCGGGCACGCGCCGCATGCCGTCTACGTGGCTCCAGTAGCCGTTTGTCAGGGGGGTGACGGTGACGGTCTTACCCGGTTCGGGTGCCTCGATGATGGAGCCCTGACCGGTGTAGATCCCGACGTGGCTGTTAGGTTTCCCAATCCAGTTGGAGAAGATCAGGTCACCTGGTTGCAGGTTCGCCCGGGTCACGGGTTGCAGGTTCGACTTGGGACCCATCATGTCAGACGTGGTACGGGGCGTGGTCAACCCGAACCGTTTGTAGACGTACTCGACCAGGCCGGAGCAGTCGAACGAATCCGGCCCTTCGGCACCCCACACGTACGGGTCGCCGCGCTGTTGCAGGGCGAAGGAGACGATGTCGGTTCCGGCGACCACGGTCAGCCCCGACCGGCCCGACCACGGAAGAACCGGTTGTTGGCCCGGTCGGGCTCCGGGTCCTCATCCGGTTCGTCGTCGTCCAGGTCCTCGTCGTCGTCCAGGTCCTCATCGTCATCGTCTGGCGCGGCACTGCCGGGGCCAAACATCCGATCGATGAACGTGTCCGCGTACTTCCCGGCGAGCACGAACACGCCTTCATCGCCGGGGGCGTCGTCGGCCGGCTCGGCGCGGCGGGCGGTGCGGCGCTGGCGTCCTCCGAACTTGGCGTGCAGGCGCTCGTAGGCTTCCTCTTCGGTTTCCCGGCGGCGTGGTCGGGTGGTCATGGGTTACTCCTCGCTCGTACGGATGGGCTTGACCACGACGATACGTCCGCGTTCGCGGTCCATTTTCGTCCACACCATGGCGGACCGGCCGTCAGGGAGTTTCACCCGTACCCGTTCCCCGTTGAGTACCCGACTGCGTTGGGTGGCGTTCATGGTCATGACCGGTAGCATACGGGCACGCGCACCACTATCGGGAGGGCCACGAAATGCCAAGACGCAAAGCTGCCGTGCTGGAGGATCAGCCGTTGACCGGTCTTGAGGACCTGGATCAGGACCCGCAGCCCCGCCCCGCCCGTGGCCGGCCCCGCAAGACCACCGGGGCGACCGCTACGAAGCGGATCCCTGCCCGGACCGCTACCGGGCGCATCGCGTCGAAGGCGTCGATGCAGGCCAAGGTGCGGGAGGAAGCGTTCACGTACCTTTCGCTCATGGCGGCCGGGTGGGAGATCCGGGACCCGTGGTGCGCGGCGCAGGCCACAGAGGAACGTATCGGGGTGGTGGCGGACCAGTTCGTAGCGATGGTGTCCCGCTCCGACAGTCTTCTCCAGTCGGTGGCGTCGTCGGGGATCATCGGGAACGTGATCATGATGATGAACGCCCTATTCCCGATCGTGCGGGAAGTGTGGCGGGCGCACGGTCCGGGCGGCCACGGACACCAGGACCAGGGGGGGGACGAGGGTGACGTCACCGCGCGGTACCCCGCTTACGCCGCCTCCTGAACGGGTCCCGTGGGCGGTTCTCGGGCCTGAGTTCATCCGGGCGTGGGGCCGGCCTAACGGCCGATACGATCCGGAGCATTTGACCGTCTACGGCAAGAGTGGTGGCGGTAAAAGCTACTTTGTCGGCTATGTGCTCCAGGCGCGAGCCCAGGCACGCGGGTCGCATGTGGTGATCGTGGCGACCAAGAAAGCCGACCGGACACTGTCCGCGTTGGGGTGGCCGATCGTCGACACATGGCCGCCCGGCTACAAAGAGCACCAGGTGATCTATTGGGCAAAGGCAAAGGGCATCAGCGCGGAACACCGGATCCCGCAACGGGTCAAGGTGAAACGGCTCATGGATGCGTTGTGGGTCAAGGATTCCAACGTCATCGTGTACTGGGATGAGTTGCCCTACATAGAGACCATGCTCAAGTTGAAGCCGGAGATCGAGACCTATTACCGGGAAGGGCGGGCGAATGGGATCACCAACGTCGCTTCTATGCAGCGCCCATCCGGAGTATCCCGGTTGGCGCATTCCGAGGCGGGGTGGACGGTTGCCTTCCCGCCGAAAGACGCCGATGACCGTGATCGGGTGGCCGAAGTGCTCGGGGACCGCCGGCGGTTCGCGGAAGTCCTCGACTCGCTCGACCGGCAAAAGCACGAGTTTTTGATCAGGCACGACCTGACTGGGGAGGCATACATTTCGAATCTGCCCCGCCCGGCCAGGGCACGTCGAACAGGCGTATCCCAACGTCGGAGCCCTGGTGTACCCTCCACTACAAGTGATCTCTCTGGCAGAAGGGCAGCCTGATGCACACCCACTTTTCCGCAATGAGCGCGGTCGGGGTCTTCCTCGTCGTTCTGATCGTGGGCACGGCGTGGAGGCTCGGGGCGTACAGGCTCGCCGCGTCGTCCCGATCCGAGCTACAGAATCTCGGTAAGGCAATGAGTTTCCAGTACTAGCAAAGGAAAGGAGGGCGACCGGTGCCTAGTGCCGCTGTCGCTGGCGGTGCGAACCACGCACCCGCCGGACCACCTACCGCTGGTGGTAATGTTGTACCCTTTTTCTACGGTACGAACCAATACGTGGAGAAATTTTTCGCGGCTTCCCAGTTGCTCGGCGCGGCTCAAGTTGAGGCCGTCAGCAACGTCAACCCGGGCGGTTTCATGCGCGGGGTGCGTCTCGAAGTGCGTTCAACCGGTGGCGTGATCGGCACGGGTGCGGTAGCGGCGGATGGTCCCTGGACTGCGGTCGCATCGGCCACCCTGGAGAACATCGACGGTTCGCCGATCATCTACCCGATGGCCGCGTACACCCACAGCCTTCGGCAGTGGTTCGCCCGGCCGTGGTGGGGTGACCCGTCGCGACGGTTCGATTTCTCCAACACGGTCAACCCGAGTTTCAGCCTGTTTATGCAGCCGGAGATTCGCCACACTGCGGGGGTGTTGGCGAACACGGACGCGCGTGCGCTGTACCGGATCCGGTTCACGTTCGCGACCCTGGCCCAGTTCCTGGGCACGGTCGGCACGGCGACGGCCCCCACGGTCACGGTGACGTGCTACCTGGAGTCATGGGCGCAGCCCGACGCCGCCGACCTGCGCGGCAACCCGATCGAGGAGATCCCGCCGGGCCTGAACCTGGCCACCATCGCCCGACACCAGGTGATCAACCTGGCCGCCGTGGGTGCTGACAACACGTTCCAGATCTCCAACATGGGCAACGAGATTCGTTGCTTCATTTGGATCATGCGCAACTCGGCGGGCGCCCGGACGGATCTCGCGTCCAACCCGATCCGTTGGCGCCTGGACAACCGCTCCCTGGGCGTGTTCTCCGACCAGGAAGTGTTCAACCGGATGAGCGACTTCTACGAGTCGCTGCAGAACGGTTCGACGCGCCCGACCGGCGTTTACGTGTGGCCCCGGTTCTTCGACGTCGGCCGGATGGTCGGCGAGTCGTGGATGGGCACCACGAACGCCACCTACCTCATCTGGGAAACCGCGACGGCTGCTGGTGGTGCCGGCGGCACGATCGAGATCGTCACGGACGAGGTTGTCCCTGTCGGCCCGGTCCCGATGGAGCTTGAGAGCATCTGACGATGCCTCGTCGGGACCAGGTGGCGCTCCCCGGATCGTGGAGGGGAGCCCCACCCGTAGCAGGAGGGCAAGGGTCAATGGCGGGTCCGCGTAGCGCCAACGTGACGGCGCAGACGTCCGTAGGCGGTTGGACGCCTACCGTGGCCAACCTGATTGTGTTGGTGGCGCTGGAAATCGCCGCCTACTGCGCACTCAGGTGGGCTTTCCGTACCGCTCACGGCGGCTGAGAAACAGGAAAGGAACACCATGAACAAGAAGGTCATTCTCGCGTTCCTCGCCGGGTGGGCGCTCGCCGTCTTCCTCTCGCCGAAGGACGTGGTCGGTATCTTTCGGCCTCGATCGGCATGAGCCACTCCCACGACGCCACGGGGGGTCCGGATGACGGGGCCGTCGATTGGTTTCGTTATCTGGACGTCCTGGTGTGGGTGTCGGTCGCTCTGATCGCCGCTATCGCGCTGGAGTGGCTTCTCGGCTACATCGTGCGGGAGCAGATCACCCGGGGCGCTGACCGGTACCGGGCGCGGGTCGCGGCCGGCAAGCTCGACCAGGAGTAGGGGAAAGGGGGCCAGAATGAATCTCGCGTTCGCGGTCGTGTTCCTGTGGATGGGTGCCGCAATGCTGTATCTGGCCTCCCACGGGCTTGAGGCGTCTACCCCCTGGGGTGCGTTCTCCACCGTGATCCACAAGGTTCGGGGGGTGTGACATGGCGGCCAAGGCCGGATACAGCGGCAAGCACCAGGCTCCCCCTCCTACCACGCCGCCGCACCCCCGGTCCCGGAACGTCAAGAATCGGCGCCCCGGGCCGGCCCACGCCACAGGCACAACCGCACCCGCGACGCCAACGACGCCGAAGCCACGCAAGCGGGCGCCGGCTAAGAAGGCTGCGAGTCCTGCCGCGCCAGCAGCGCCGAACGGTGGGGCTTCGGCCCGGAAGGCCCGCCGTCAGCAGGTGTTGACGCAGGAAGCCCGGGACTATGCCTGGCGCCAGGCATACCGGGCCACCACCGCGAAACCGTCCGTCACGGGTCGGGCGGCAAGCGGTGCCGCCGCCGGGGCCGCCTCAGGTGCCGCTCTCGGGTCAGTGGTCCCCGGGATCGGTACCGCTCTCGGCGCCGGGGCGGGCGCCGTGGTCGGCGGTACCGGCGGCGCGGTGGCCGGTGCGAAGGCCAAGAAGGCGTACAAGGCATCGTTGCGTAGCAACGGGAACGCGCGGCGGGTCCTGGTCGCTGAGTTCGCCGTGTGTGTCGTGATCGCCGCCCTGTCGCCGCTGACCGACAAGCGACAGTCCGAAGCGCCCGGGGCGTGGATGAAGCGCATGACGGCGATCCTGGGGATCTTCTTCATTCTCGGCCTGGTGTCGGCGGCCGGGCGTGGCGCGTCGAAGATCGCCGCCGGGTTCGGTGGCATCGTGGCCGTCACGCTCGCCCTGTCCGAGCGTGACCTGTTCATGAAGGTCGCTACGATCTTCGCGTCGACCACGGACAAGCCGGACACCGGAACCGGGCCTACCGGGGAAGGCGCGATCGGCGAGGCGCCCGAAAGTGATCAGGGCGGTCCGGTGGCGCCCCGGCGGGTCGGGTCGGCCCCGTTGCCGCCGCGTGAGGTTTCGCTACCGCCGCGTGGTGTGTGATGGGGGCCAGGATCAGTGATTGGATCGGTCTTCTGTTCGTGCTCACGATCGTGTACGTATTGGTACGGCCGAGATCCAAAACGGCCGAGCTGGTCGAGTCGGTCGGGGCAATGATCACAGCCATGGTTCGTCGGGCGACCGACGTAGCCCAAGCGTAGAAAGGGGTGTTCGATGCACCGGTTCTTTGACTGGTTGATGTTGCTGCTGTACGTGGCGATCCTGTTCCTTCTGGTCCGTCCGGGCAGCAAGGGACCGCAAGTGCTGGACACCGTGGGCCAGACCCTCGTGAACCTGATGAACGCTGCCACGGGCGGCGGCGGATGGTCCGGTAACAAGTGACCAGCCTCGCCCTGACCCGCCGTCAGCGCACCGCACCGCCATCCGACCGGATGGCGGCACGGCGGATGGAGGCTGGCGGCGGATACGACCAGGTCGAGGGGCCGCGCACCCTCGCCGCCGGGATCGTGGACACCCGCGCCCGCTACCCGGGGACCGCTTTCGATCAGCGCGTGTTCCGGGATCGTCAACCGTTCTACGCGCAGCCCCACTACACACCGCCGCCGATCACGTGGATCTCGTGGACCGCCGCCGGACCGACCCGCCCCGAGCTGCACATGCGCAACGCGACGTGGCGGAACCTGGTCGGCAATAGCAAGTCGCGCTATCCGGTGATTGATTCGCCGACCACGGGCATGCACACTATGGGACCAGCCGGTACCGAGCGCACCATGGCCCGGTACGTGACCACCCCGCAGATGGTTGGCGAGCGTCAGATGCGACTGTCGCCCGGCCAGTACACGGGCCAGACCTACAGCCAGACCACCAGGATCCAAGGGGGGCGGAAGCGGTGAGGATGACCCGCCGTCAGATGATCGTGGGTGGTGTCATCGTGGGCGTGCTCGGGGTGGCTGTGGTGACGCTGTGGTGTGTGCAGCGCCGCGCCGAAGGCAAGGGGGTGGCCCCGGCCTGGTTGGACCCCCACCAGCCTGCCCCGGACGTCGCCAGTGAACTCACCGTCCTCAACGCCGATCAGTCGTGGGCCGCCAACCGTGCCCGGCCGATGGCCGCGTGCTGCGCCGGACGGACGGCCGGGATGCGGGTCCGGCGCACGTATGACGGCAACCTCGCTGACTCCCCGTACTCCTTCATCCGCGCATCGCTGGCGATCGGGGTCTGACCGTGCCGCAACTCGAGAAAACGAAGTCGGCACCGTTCGCCAAAGGGTCGATCATTTGGGAGAAGAAAGGGCCACTACCCGTATGGGCGTGGGCTTTGATCCTCCTAGGCCTGGTCCTCGCCGTCACGATGTGGCGACGCAACAAGAACGACGCGGCAGCTACCGAGACCACCACCGGGGACTCAGCGCCGCTACCGGGCAACCAGTCCGCCGGCCCCATCTTCATCGTGCCGTCCGCCGCGACCCCCGCCGTGAACATCACGAACACCGTGCCCCACGCCCCGCCCGGGGCGGGACGGCCGACACCGCCGTCCAACCCGCCACCAACCGGTTTCCGGGACACCGGACCGCAATGGACCGACGCCCTCGAACTGCACTGGGACCCGGTCCCCGGCGCGGCCGGGTACGTCATCAAAGACCAGGGCGGCACGCTGCAATCGGTCGGGCCGGTCACCGGGGCCATGCGCACCGGGCTCGTGCACAACGGCACCTACTTCCTGCAAATCGCCACCCGCAACGCCGCCGGCCTGCTCGGCCCCTACAGTGCGCCGATCACGTCGCACACGAAGAACTGACGGCCATGGCCCGGCCACTGGTCAAGTCACAGACCGCCGCTATCATGATCGGCGTAGGTTTGTTCCTGGCCGGATCGTGGTTCCTGTACGACGCATGGGAGCGGCGCGGCCAGCGCACCCCCCGGATAGCACGCCCGTTCACCTGGTGGTGATCGCCGCCACGGGGGCGGACGATCCTCAAAGAAGGAGCACAGCATGTCGAAGTTCGACGGGTCACCCGACCCGCTCACCTATGGGCAGGCGCTCGTCGAAATCGCGACGCGCATTGCCTGGGGCCACGAAGCGCAGGGCATCGAAGTGACCCGCGCTATCCAGGCGGAACACGGGATCCTGCCGCCCGACCCTGACCTGAACTACGCGGACCCGGTGTACGGCACCCTCGCCGCGCAGGATCAGGAGATCGCCGAACTCAAGGCGAAGATCGCGAAGAACGACGCCGAGCGGGAGCAGGCCGCGAAGGACGCCGAGCTTGTCGAGCTCCGCGCGCAGGCCGCCGGACAGAGCACGGCGAACGACCCCGATCCCAGCGTGAAGGTCAAGTAACAGAAAACGGCGCCGCATCAGCGGCGCCGTTCCGATCCCCTCGACAAGGATTACACCCCAACCCCAAGGGCCGATGGACAACCAAAGGAGGCCAGATATGTCTAGCGACAATAACACACCACACCGGGCATGCGTAATTACCCCGGAGGGCGTCATGTATGGGAACGGCAAGGCTGTCCCCCGGCAAGGCCGAGAACTCGACCTCCGGGTAGTCCTCGCGTGCACCACGCAGAAGTTTCTATCGGCATGGGCGGAGCACTCCACGATCGTCGTTGACGGCGTGACCGTGGACCAGCTTGCGGCACAAGAAGCCGGGATCCGGGAGGACGGGTGGCAGTTTTCGAAGCTCGACGCCTGGACTCTGTTTCACCGTGAAGGACGTACCGTGTCGGTCGGGTTGCGGGACTCGATGAACCCCCGGCAACACTTCGGCGTCCTGGTGTCGAAAATTGTGGACCCGGGCGTGTTGGCGCAACTGTTGGACCGGTACAACACCCTCGTACCTTCCGCATGGCGCGGCACCCCCGGTACCACCGCGCTCGCCGCACTACGGTTGAGCTGGGAAAACACCGGCAGCGAACCACTGTGGCACACGAAGCGTTCCGCCGTAGGGTCAGCGTGCGGGCCGATCAACTGGTCCCGCCCCCTCAACCAGTGGGAACAGGACTGGGGATACGTCCACACGTTCGACGCCAACTCGGCGTACCTGGCGGCTGCGATCAACGTTGAGGTGGCCTGGTCCGCCCTGGTCGAGACAGGGGCCATTGCCCGGTTCGATCCGAAGACCCCCGGCTATTGGTTGATCAGGCTCGCGCCGGCCACCCTCGAACTGCTGGCCGATCCGGCCCGGCCGACCCTCATCCCGGCGAAGCGGATGCTCAAGGGCGGCCTCGTCTGGTTGACCACGGACGTCGTCAAGCTCCTGATCGAGTGGGGCGACCCGGCCGACGTCATCGACTCCGTCACCGCAGTGCCGAAGGTGGTCGGGAAGCACGTGATGCGCGAACACGCCCGGGTGTTCCGGCCCTGGGGTGAAGCCCTACGCGACGCCCGATACGCGGCTCAGGGGCAACCCAGGGGCCTGCAACGCCTTCTTGAGGGAGCGGTCAAGCGGACCTACACCGACGCCACCGGGGCCATGCAACGCGAGACGATGCGGGTCTACCGGTGTGACTGGGCCGATGCGTTCATCGACCTAGCGGCGGTAAATCTTTACCGCCGCATCGTGCAGGTCCACCAGACGCAAGGGGTGTGGCCGGTCGAGGTCCGCACCGACTCCGTGTCGTACGCGGACTGCGCAGAGGAACCCGCCGTGCTGGCTAAGGCCATCGGCGTACGGCCAGGACTGGGCGGATTCAAGCATCAGGCCACCGTGACCACCGAGACCTGGAACGCTGACCACGCCCCGAAGAAGGCGCGTCGATGAGTGGCCGGTGGAATTCGTGGGGGGCTACCGCCCCGCTGTGGGGTACCGGGCTTGTGCTCGTGCTCCTGGGCCTGGCCCTCATCGCCAGCGCACGGCAGCAGGTGCGCCGTGGCCGATAGCCCGTGGGATGTGCTGAGGAGTATCAACCTCGGATGCGAGGGACAGTGCAAGGCGCACCACCTTCCCTGTTACCTGAACGCGCACGCGAACACGGGGCTACCGCACCGGTGCCGGACGTGCCCGTGGCCCGCGAGCAAGCGGATGGTGCGCCGTGGATCTCGGTGAGGCCATCTACAGGGAGATCACCAACGGCCGATCCCCGCACACTGAGGTGCACACCGTGGGCGGGGCGATCGATTACCTACTCGGCGCCGCCGGCGGGGTCGCTGCCGCCGCCGCACGACTCGCTGGCGTGCCAGCGTCCACGTTCCGGGGCTGGCTCCGTGGACGGCAGCCTAAGGCCCCTGGGGCGCTCGTAGGGGCCGCACAGCGCGCCCAGCGTAGAGAGCGGCTGCCCCGGGGACGGGAACGGCGCCTTCGGGCGCCAGGGTCGCTGTCGGGTACCCGGATCGAGGGCGGCATCAAGTACCGGGGCAAGCACGACCGCAG
>Ga0307503_10000191_pt1 | contig 18084 bp, 25 predicted proteins | sample 17_S_MG_FD_194514 | JGI IMG/M metagenome (GOLD analysis project Ga0307503, IMG submission 194514) | Soil microbial communities from Populus trichocarpa stands in riparian zone in the Pacific Northwest, United States - 17_S | ecosystem: Environmental > Terrestrial > Soil > Riparian zone > Trees... | reverse complement strand
TACTTCGACGGCGACTCCTACGACGCGATCTGGGGCGAAGACGACCCGGCGCACCCCGGGAAGAAGCCGGGCACCGGAGTTCCGCACACGACGTTCTCCACGATGTTCGGCGGCAAGATCATCTCAGTCTACGAACTGACCGACGGCGGCTGGGTACGGCTAGACTTCACCGGCTCGACACAGTACGACGGCGACGCGAGCGATCTGACGCAGGGCACTCTCCCGGCTGCGCGGCTCGGTGAGCAGTCCATTGCGATCGGCAAGTCCAAGACGAACATTGTCAAGTGCTCGACAGCGGTGACGCAGGGCATGTTTGTCAACATCTGGAACAACGGCGGGCTGTTCCTGCTTCGCCCCGCTCGTGCGGACATGCCGGGTATGGAGGCGCACGGCTTCGTGCTCCAGGACGCGGCGGTGGGCGTGGCGGTCGCGGTCTATACATGGGGGTACAATCCCTATGGGATCGCGCAGTCGCCGGGTCCTGTGTTCCTCTCCACGACGGATCCGGGCCGGGCGACCTCGGTGGTCCCGAACGTGGCGGGGCAGTTCATTCAGAACCTCGGCACGGCAAGCGATGTCTCGACTGTCCACTTCAACCCGCAGCAGCCGGTTCTGCTCTACTGAAAGGCTGACGCATGGCGATTGACTGGGGAGCGTGGGAGGGCTCAGGCTCTAACCGTCTTCGCATCGGCATTGACGTGTCGTGGGAGGCGATTACGTCTGGCGAGGCTGCCGCCACGGCGACGATCAAGGTTTACCTCGATGTTGAGGGCAACTGGTCAGACACCCAGACGATCACGATGACCGGCTCGGGCTCTGGCTCGACGACCTTCTCGAACAACCAGAACAACAACTCGGTCCTGCGCTACACCGACTCCTACACGTACACCTATTCGTCCTCGTCGTACGGGTCTAGCCCCGGAACCCGAACCTTCGGTGCCAGCCTGTCCGGCGCGTTCAACGGCGCGACCCCCAGCAACTCGGTCACGAAGGCGATTCCGGCCCGCCCGTACGCCGCGCCAACGGCTCCCTCGAATGTCAACACCTCGCGTACCTCCGACTCCTCGATCAAGACCACGTGGACGAACAACGACACGAACCAGCGTCCGTGGACCGGCATCGACGTGCAGCGCGACGACGGCGCGAACGACGTGTGGAACGCGATTGTCGGCACGCCCAGCGGATCGGCGACCTCGTTCACGGATTCGGACACCGGGCCGAACTACATCTACCGCTACCGGGTCCGGTCAAAGAACAGCGTAGATGTCTCGTCATACGTCGAGGGCGACCTGATCTACACCACGCCCGCTGCTCCGACGAACCCGCTGCGTACTGGCAACAACGGAGCGAATCAAGTCATCACGTTCACCGACAACACATCGGCGGCTGCACCTGGAACGCAGAACCAGATCGAGCGGTCGGACAACGGTGGAGCGTGGACGATCATTGTCACGCTGGCGAAGAACGTAGAGACATGGACTGACACGTTCCCGGCATCGAACCCGTCGATCAAGTTCAAGTACCGCGTTCGGTCCCGTGCGGTGAGTGGAGCGCAGGGCACGCTCTATTCGGCGTACTCGGCAGAGACGACGGAGACGGCTGGCGTCACCACGCCGCCTCTCGCTGCGACGAACCTTGCGCCTGCGAACCTCGCGGCGATCAACCCTTCGCGTACCCGAGACTTCACGTGGCAATACAACTCCTCGGACACCTCGGCACAGACCTCGTTCGGGGTTCAGTGGCGGGTGCAGGGCGCAGGCTCGTGGACCGTGATTGCGGACGTGGCGTCGGCGACGGCGAAGTGGACCTCGGCGGTCGGTCAATTCCCGGACAACTCCACGATTGAGTGGCAGGTCAGGACCAAGGGCGCGAACGCGGCGTTTGGTCCGTACTCGGCGTCGGCGTTCTTCAAGACCGTCGGCGACGTGAACATGCTGCGCGACCAGAAGCGCGTCATGCGGATGAACATGGAGACCGGCCAGCCCGAGACAGCGGGCGCGGGCGTTCTGCCGCCTGTCGGATCGATGATGCTCTGGCCGGGCGAGGTGGCTCCGCCGGGTTGGCTGATCTGCGACGGCAGTGTGTTCTCCTCGGTGACATACCCCGGACTGGCGAGCGTGCTGATCGGTACGACGCTGCCGTTCCGCGCTGATGAGTGGCAGCCGACCAACGTGTCGGTCACGACCGGCGTCGTCACTCCCAACACCGGCTATTCCGCGACCACGCAGGTCTTCCGTCACCTGCCGGGGAACTTGGTCCAGATGCTCGTCGAGATGACCCGCACGGGCGCGACCGTCGGCCTCGCGAACCCCGACCACTCGAACCAGACGATGGGCACGATCACCTCGACCGAGTGGCGTCCGATTCTCCAGATCTCCGGTTCGAGCCTTGGAACGGGCCTGCGTAACGTGAACTTGAACTCGACCGGGACGATCGCCCTTGCCGGTGGTATCGCGGACAACTCCTTCACGGCGGCGGATATGGCGACGAACAACATCGCAGGTGTTGCCGCGACGTACTCGGTGTACCCGCCGACCGCCGCGCCTCGACTTCGGTGGATCGTCAAGGCGGAGTGACTGTGGCGCGAATTCGGGATCGCAGTACGGGAGACCTGCTGGTGCTGATGGTGACGGCAACGGTGTGCCTCGCCATCTTCGCCAGTGGGGTGACCATCGTGATCGTGGAAATCGTCAACCCCAAGACGGACACCACCGATGGGCTACAGAGCATCACGGGAATCATCAACACCATGATCGGCTTGATCGCCGGGTTCCTGGCAGGCAAGACCGGGTCTACGCTGGCAGCCAAGAAAGAGGACGACCCGCCCACATGATGCAGAGAGTCTACGGCAACCCGATCATCGGCTACGGCCTCGCCGGCGTCTTGATGGTGACGGCCTTCGCCGGGACAATCGCAGTAGCCCGAGCCGACACCGGGGACTCTGTCAGCAAGGTCAGTACCACTACTAACGACAAGACTGGAGAACCCGGTCCTCAGGGTCCGCAAGGGCCGCAAGGAGAACAGGGTGAGATTGGTCCTCCAGGTCCTCAAGGGCCTGCTGGCGTTCCTGGTCGGAACGGTGTTGATGGGCGTACTGGTGATACTGGCGTTTCTGGCCGCAGCGGTACTGATGGGGGTAGTGGCCCTGCTGGTCCTCGCGGCGATCGCGGTGGGGTAGGACCCCGAGGCAAGCCCGGACGACCGGGACCTGAAGGCCCTGCCGGACCAGCCGGACCCGAAGGCCCTGCTGGACCGGCCGGACCGGATGGGCCACCGGGACCGGCTGGTCTAGAGTGCCCCGCAGGCTTCACCGCGCAGGCAGTGAACGTGCATCAAGATCTCCCGCAGGGTACGATCATTCTCTTCGCATGTGTGGGACCCTAGCCCGCGTGCTATGGTGAGTTGTCAGAACGATACTGGAGGTGACAGCATGAGTGAACAGACTCCCGAGTACGACCCCGAGTTGGACGACCCGGACGACGACACTACCGGGTACGAGGGGCCGGACGACGACACGGAGGACGAATCCTCGTGAGGACGTTCCGGCTGGTCCGTGACGAAGACGTCACCGGCATCTCCGGCACCGGGGAAGTCGCAGAGGGTGTCGAGTTCAATGACGGCACGGTGGTCATGCGCTGGCGTGGTCCGATCGAGCACCCGTGGGGCACGACAGAGGCCACGACCGTGATCCACCCGGACATCACGAACGTGGAGAACCTGCACGGTCACAACGGTGCCACTCACATCGAATGGGAGAACCCCGCATGAGCAACCCGATCCCGCCGTACAAGATCACCACGCCCTTCGGGAAGAAGGGGTCGTGGGCTGCGGGCTATCACACCGGAGACGACTACTCCACGAACGGCAAGACCGGCGTCCCGGTCAGGGCCTCTCGTGGCGGCACGGTCTCCAGCACGGGGAACGTGTGGGGCTCATCCTACGGGAACCACGTCGTGCTCAGTCACCCGAAGGCTGGCGTTCGCGTCGGCTACTGCCACCTGTCCAGCATCAAGGTCAAGGCCGGTCAGCGGGTGAAGAAGGGCCAGATCATCGGCTACTCGGGAAACACCGGGAACTCCACTGGCCCACACCTCCACTACGAAGAGCGCCGATCGCCCTTCGGCTACTGGAACCACCGCAAGCCCGTCTTCAATCGGCAGTCCTGATGGCCGCGAGTGAGAACGGCTATGTGGTGCTGGACTCAGACACCACTGGTCCTCCCCCGCGTCTTCGCTCCTGGGTGATCCCGGGGGTGAACCGGAAGTTGCTGCTCCGGGACGGCTCGGTCGGCTTCCTGCTGGTCCACCTCGCGATGTGGTTCGACAAGGTGATCGAGTCGATCGACTCCGGTGGGCTGGACGATTGGGGCTACGCACGTCGGCAGATCAGCGGCTCGAGCAAGTGGTCGAACCACGCCTCGGGTACTGCGATCGACCTGAACGCGACCCAGCACCCGATGGGTGTGTCCACTCTTCGCACGTTCAGCCAACTGGAGGTCACGAGGATCCACAAGCGACTGGACTTCTACAACGACTGCATCGGCTGGGGCGGCGACTATCGCTCGCGTCCGGATGCGATGCACTTCGAGATCATCGCATCTCTCGGGTCGGTGGAACGACGCGCCAAGCCTTTGACCGGGTCCGGACGCGGCAAGCAAATCTGCAATCTCAATCCGGGCGTGAAAGCGTTCATCTTCTCGTAGGAGCGATCATGGCAAATCCATTCCAAGGCAACGTGCTGAAGCACGAGCCAGTCCTGATCCAGAGTCTGGTGCAGGTCATCCTCGGCCTGTTCCTTGCCTTCGGTGTGGACATCAGCAACGAGGCGGTCGGCGCGATCATGGCAGCCACCGCCGTCGTCCTGGCGATCCTGACCCGGATGTTCGTCACTCCGGTGACCGGGGCCGAGTACCCGAAGGGGGAGTCCCTGTGACCGAGAACGTCCTCGTCAAGGCGATGCACGCTTCCCTCCAGTTCAGCGACACGCCGTCGCAGCAGGAAGCGGACATCACCGACCTGTTCGAACGGGCGAACAAGCGAGAGGTCTGGTGGGTCACCGGCACCGAGGCTGGTCCGGGTGCGGAGCCGACCGGCGCACTCCTGCTCCGCGTCGGCAAGGCGATGGGCTACAAGGTCTGGGTCCCGAGCGAGAAGGACGGAGGCGCGGGGTCCTCCACCGATTGCTGGGTCGCGGTCGACTTGAAGCGCATCAAGAAGGACTCGTGGAAGACCGGCTACGAACCGGGCATCCCGGGCTCCAAGGCGCTCTACACGAAGCAGGGTCTCCCCGGCAACACCTTCCCTCGCTGGGGGCCGAAGGGCGTCGTGTGGGTGTCCTTCGAGAACGTGGATGTCGGCCCCGTCAGCGTGGCCGCTGCTCACTACCTCACGAAAGGCCGGAGTCCCAAGGGCCAGCCGATCAAGGGTGTGGACCACTACCAGTGGAACCAGACGCTCGCCAAGGTGATCGGCGATTGGGGTCGTGAGCACGGGAAGGGCAAGGCGCTCGCCTTCTACGGCGGTGACCAGAACATCAGCGACCGCGAGGACGACACGTTCTTCGGCCAGCCGTTCACGTCCGCATGGGACGAACTGAAGAAGTGGGAGAACACCGGCCACGGGAACATCGACGTGATCGCCTCCTACAAGGCGGACGGACGCGTGACGGCGCAGGCTGCCCGTGCTCTGGACGACAAGGAGTTCTTCCAGCACGGCGACCACTTCATCGTCGAGGCTGAATTCAAGGTGGCCCGCCTCGGCTAGAAACCCACCCCCGGCTCCACCGTTGTGAACTCGAGTAGGCAGCAGGAGCCGGGGGTGGCTCCACGGAAGCGCTCAGACGCCCGTACAGCGTCGCAGGGCTGGCGGTGGGCACCCGTGCCCCACTACCGGCCCCGCGACGCTCTGAGGGGCGTCTGAGCGCTCTCTACGACGGTGTGAGTGCTGCCACGCCCGCCGCAAACCGGGCCAACTCGTCCGCTTCGCGCTGAGCGAGGCTGCTGACGCGGTCGTAGGCCCGGTCTGCCCAGACGTCGTGCTCTATCTCTACCTCGGTGAGCGCGTGGTCCAGTTCCTCGAACGACGTGGACTTGAGGAGCAACGCCGCCTCGCCAATCCCCTCTCGTACGTGGGGTGTGTCCACGTGTACCGAGGGGATTCCGTACCATGCCGCCTCCATCGCGGCCATGCCGTAGGTCTCGTACCGCGACGGGACCAGCAGCACGCGAGTCTCGGCCCAGAGCCTACCCATCTCGTCGGGGTGCAGGCGCGGCCAGATCTCTACGTTGTCGAACTTCTCAGCCTGCGCCCAGAAGTCGGGGTTACCGTGGGTCGTGTGCGCGGGTGACTCCACAATGATGAACCGCTGGTCATGGCGTCGCTTCGCCAACTCCAGCACGCGCTCCGCGCCCTTGTTCACGAGAGACGAGGTCAGCGTTCGTGCGTTGTGCGGCCCCTCCGGTATCGGCCTCGGCAACCCGACAGGCGGGTGCAGCACCCACCCCCTCGGGTCATGCCAGTCCTTGCGAGCAGCCTCCGTGTTGTAGAGGCGGACCGTGGCGTCTGTTCGTGCCCGTCGCAGGTCCTTCCCGAAGCGGGGCGGCGCATGGACAGCGAGGATGGACGGGAGGCGCATCCGCTTCGCAGCCTTGATGGTGTCCTCGGACAGTGTCGAATGCCCGAACAGGATGGTGGCCCCGGCGGACACGGCGTCGTCCTTGATGCACTGAAGGGATACGCCTGTCGCCGGTCTCACCGAGACTCCGTCGTAGCAATACCTCTCGAGCGTCTCCGTGAACACGACGGCCCCCGGCACGGCGCGGAGGGTACGGTGGGTAGACATCTCCCCGCCCATGGACCAGAGCGGAGGGTAGCCGTGGAGGAACGCGGTGAGTGTCATCGCAGACGTCGCTTCCACTCACGGTCCTGCGCCCAGCGGATATACGCCATCCGGTCGGCCTTACGGATGTTCGGGTTCCGCCCGCCCTCCCGGTAGGTGGCGTCGTCGACCTGCTCACCCTCGGCCCACGGGTGGAGGTGCCTGATCATGACCGGCACGTACACGAGGTTCTCCAGATAGCGGCCTACGTCCCTCGCCACGTTGTCCAAGAACAGGTGGCGGATGGTGGGCGGCGCGAGGTAGCCGAGCCGGCGATAGACCTCGGTCTGGGTGACGTAGTGCGTCGGCAGATCAGGCTCATGCTTGTCTCGCAGGCCGTCGTTGCCGTAGGCGACGCCGAGGTCAGCACCCAACTCTCCGATGAGCGCCCTGTCCCAGCCGTGGCTCACGAACAGCACGTCGTCGCCGAACATGCCGAGATGCGACACCCCGTCCCGCTCGGCGTGTGCGGCCAGTTCGTTCAGGGATGCGCCGAAGCCGATCCGATCGCCGTGGTAGACAGAGATATCCGGGTCAAGTTCGCCGATCACATCGTCGTACGCTGCCGCTGTTGGGTCGTCGGTGTCAAGGCGGAGGTACAGGTGCCAGTTCCCCGCCGAGGCAGTGTCCATCGCAGCGGTGATGAAGCGGGCGAGATTGTCAGGTCGCCCCCGTGTGGGGAGCAGGATGCCTAGCGTCACGTTCACTCTTTCTCGTAGTGCGACTTGTCCGGGAACAGGTATCTCAGCACCGGCTCCACGGTTGAACGGAATACGTCGTTGCCGGAAGACAGCCACGCGCCACGCGGGAACGGGTCGCTCCGGCGCATCAACTTCGGGTCATCATGCTCCACCCCGTCGCAGCCTGCCAAGGCTCCGTACAGTGTTCTCAGGTGGACGGCATCGGTGGAGACGCTCTTCGCCAGCCGTAGTGCCTCCCGCATCTCCGCCTTGTGAACGACCAGCGGCAGATGGACGTCGTATGACATCGCCCCTGCCAGCAGTCCGCGCTTCCTCATCAGCGCGGCGGTCTCGAACAGCCCCTTCCCCCACGGAGTCTTCACCTTGGCATACTTCTCGAGTAGGGGCTCCATCGGGCCACGGTGGTAGAGCGGCACGTTGCCGACCGGATGCATCGCGTAGAAGTCGTCGTTCCAGAGCACGAAGGGGTCGCTCACCTCGGGGGTGTTGCACGCGGCCCCGATGTGACCTCGAGTGGACGAGTACGGTGACCCGCCCTGCATCCGCTTCTGGTGGGTGACCCCGGCGATCCAGGCGGGCGCACCCCCGAAGATCCACACGCGGTCGTGCTCTACGTTCGCCAGCGTGCGGAGGGAGTACCGAAGTTCAGGGTTGTCCCCGTCCCGGCATACGTAGACGGTGTCCATCAAAGGAGGTCCGCGCCGTAGCCCTTGGGGTAGATGACCTCGCCGGTGTCGACGACCACGGCGCGGGCTATCATCTTCCCTTTGTCCGTGACGCCTGTGACGTACTTCTCGGGGTTCATCAGATTGAGCCCCGCGTGACCGACCCACCAGTCCGCCCTTGCTGCGGACCAGTACTCCACACGCACGAACGTGGGAACATCGAACGTCACTTGTAGCCTCTTCTCTCGTCTTCGTCTCCGGCTGCCTTACAGAGAGCCCAGACAAACAGCAGAATCAGAACATAGATGATGGCCCCGATGATCACCCAGAGCCACCACGGCATCGGCTATATCGCCTCCTCCAGTTCATCCGCTTCGAACTGGACCACGAGGCGCTCGTACTCCTCGCGATGGGCATCCCGCAACGCGGACAGAGCCCTCCGTCGGATCTTCTCGCGGTTCCGGCTTCGGTTCTCCTTGGTCCGAGCACGGTACTCCCGGAGGTACTCGTTGATCGCTTCGCGGCAGGCGTCGCACGGCGGCTCACTCCGGCGACGGTGGGCGTAGTACCCGCCCCTCGTCCCGTGGTTGATCATGTCAGATTCCCTCACTGTGAATGACGACGCGCCCTTGCGTGATGATCATAGGCGCACTCTCGAACGACCCGATGCTGGAAGCCTCGTACCCGAAAGGTATGAGCACCTCCTGCGGCCGACTCGCGTGATACCTGATAGACGAAGCCATCATGGAAGCCTCGTCATCACTATCCGCGTTGTACCCGAACGACAGCCACGTCCCACTACCGCTCCTCAATGTAGCGCAGGCGACAGCCTCATGACCGAGTAATGCGTCGTGAAGTACCGCCCCGATCGCAGCGTCCGGAACTTGGACGTGTGCGGTGTACTCGGTCATACCAGTTCCTCCTGTTCCTTGAGTCGGTCTTCATCCGCGTCCCAGAGAACACGCTTCATCTCGCTGCCCCGGTACTTCGCCAAGGCTCTCCAGTCCACCTCACCCCACTCGTACTCCTCGCCGCCCTTCGGGCAGACGCGCAGGTAGTTGTCCCCCATCTCGTACTGGCGGAGCATCATGTACTCATGCTCGGAGAGGAGGGCCGCGAGCCCCGGCGTCCGGATGGTCGTCTGCGTGTCTGCCTCCTGGACCCGGTTCCTGCCCTCGTTCTGGTTCCAGTACTCGAACGCGAACGACGGCATGGTGAAAGCGTCCATGCCTGCCTGGAACAGCGTGGCAAGGAAGCCGACGTCTTCACCTACGATGCCGAACTGTTCGAGGTTGAGCCGGATGCCGTGCTCTTCCAGCCTCTCCAGGTCCCACGCCGTCCACTGGCGCGGGGTGCTCCCGCCGTTCAGGTAGTAGCGGGTCTGATGATTCTTGTTGTCGAACGACCGCAACCGCTTGATCGCGGTGCCGATCACTGCCTTCGGCTCTTCGTCGAAGACGTTGTCAGCGATCTTGCCCATCATGGTCACGGTGGCCTCTTCCAACGCGGCCAGCCCACCGAACTCTTCGATGTCGTCCTTGTCGAAGACCCGGCTGCACGGTGCCCCGGCGTTCGGCCCCTTGACGAAGTGGTGCTGATACAGTGGGCGGAACTGGAGTAGGTCATCGTCCATCATCACGGCCCGCTGGTAGCCGAACTCACGGGCTAGGTCGTACGCGCCCCAGCGGGCCGCTCCGCAGGAACCGATCTGCTCGTCAGGCAACGCCTCGAACCGCAGGGCAGGGAAGTGCCTGCGGTACGCGGCGATCTGTGACTCGCGGACGACCACGTGAATGTCGTCCAGGCGCTCCCACTCCGACATCCTGGTCAGAGTGGGGGCGTCGTATCGGTTGTACGAGATCACCCACACCGGGAGGCGGTCATCCTTCTCCGCCCGGTACAGGTAGTGGAACATCTCGTCCCTCAGCATCAGTCGGCGTCTGCCCCTCTGTACTCGTCAGTGCCGAATGTCTCCTCGTACCAGACGTCGCGGGCGATGGGTGCCACACGCAACGCCAACTCGACCGTGAACCCCACTCGCTGCTCGTTGCTGAGAACGTCGATGTCGTCGCAGTAGCGGTTGAAGTCATCCACAATGTCGACGATGGCGATGTCCGCTGCCTGCCCCACACACTCTTCGGTTTCGCTGAAGTAGTGGGCCAGTCTGGCATCGACCTCGGGAGGATCTCCTGGCAACCCGTTGAGCCAGCACTCGTACTTGACGGTGTAGACCAGCAGGTCGATCAAGGTGTCCGCCGAACTGTCGAACTCGTCGCCGACCCCCAGCCGGTCCACCTTGCGAGCCATGTTCGCCAGGATCGACATCTTCTCGCCGCGCTTCTTCCACGAGTCGCCGTATGTCGCGTGCTTCTTGGCGTGCAGGTCCGTGACGAAACCGTAGAACGCCCGTGTGCGCTCGTGGGCGGCTAGGTTGTGCCCTACCCCCGCCGCTATGCTGCGCGACGTCTGAGGGGCCTCTGAGAGCACGCTGGCAGGGGTGCGAGCCACGGCCACGGCCAGCCCCGTACCCTCCAAGTACCGGAGCCAGTGGTCGTCGCGCTGCCAGAAGTACGCGATCGCCGCCGCCCAGGATCGGAACAGCGGCTCGTCGAACTCCTCGAGAAGATCCGACGTGGCGAGGCCCTCACGGCACATCCCCTCCCATGCGAACCAGCGGTCGATGAGAACGTCCACCCACTCCAGGGTCCGGTCCACCGCGTCAGGCAACTGGAACGGGGTGATCGTGTGGGGGAGGTCCTCGTGCTCGAGGCGGCTGGCCTTGTTCCAGTGCCGGTCGTAGAGATGCAGGCTGCCAATGTTGAACGTGAGCGTGCCCACGGAGATGCCGAGCAGGTGAGCCACGATCTCCTGGATGGTGCTCCACTCGAAGGCGTTGATCCCCGACCAGCCCCACATCAGGTCGTTCGACCGCACGGTCACCGTCATGTGCAGCGCACCCAGCCGCGACTGGAACTGAAGGAAGTCATTGCAGGGAATGTCTTTGCCGGGGGAGGCATCGACGGTCGGTTCGTAGATCGCGATCACCGCACGCCGGGACAGGGGGTCTTCCTGAAGCAGGTCAACGACGTGGGCCAGTTGATCGAAGCCGAAGTACCCGCCGCGGATGCGAGGGCCGTAGCCACCCCTCCACGTCTCCCCGTCGTCGCTGTAGTCCTTGGCGCGTGGGAGGTACGCGCTCAGCCACTCGATGTCGTTGCGCCCTGCCAGCACCCACATCGTCTCAGCGATCTGCGCGAAGACGTTGGCCTTGCGGTTGAGACTGAGCACCTCCCGCCGCTGCGGGTCCGTGATCACGATCTGCGTGTTCAGGAGTTCTTTCACCCGCCCGTTCCTGCTGCCGACCTCGTCACCGATGTCCAGGATGCGCGAGCAGATGAACGGCAGAGCCTCACTCACCGTGGCGAACGTGTACTTCTCGGTCACGGGGTCTCCATCTCGTCGATCGCGGTGGAAAGGGACTCACGGGCTGCTTCCAGCCATGCCTCGTGCGCGTCCTCGTCTTCCGGCTCAGGCTCCTCGCCCTCCGGCTCCCAATTCTCCAGTTCGTCAGCCGCGCTGTTCAGCATCTCGGCCCGCTCCTGGAGGTCTTCGTTCTTGTCGAACATCTCGCTGTCTTCGTACTGACTGGCAACCTCGCGAGCCGCGTTGGCGATGTCGTCGCGGGCCTGCTCCAACTCCTCCAGGCTGCCAGCGGTAGAGAGGTCCACCTCCTCCTGCGCGGCGTACAGGTCAGCCACCAGCGACGACTCACGCTCGCTGGGCTTGGGGAAGCACTCGGGCTTCGTGCAGCGGGTCCGTGTGAACCCGCGGAACCCAACGGCGAACCGAACGGCAGGGTCCCCCACCTTGATCTCCAGCCCGCACTTCTCACACTTCCCGGGCTTCCTCACCCGACCGATCTGATTTACCTTTGCCAGACTCATGTTCTGCCTTTCTCTATGGGTTGCCTACACCTAAGCCTAGCAGGGTGGGCTAGGCGAGGGGTAGTCAGGATAGTCCTACCACCACTGCGGGAGGATCGGGGTCGGCTGAGCGCCGGGGTGAGCAGGTCGGTACGCCGTCTTCCTGCGAGGGGTGTCGATCTCGCGGGCGTACTTGCTGAACTCGCAGAGAGTGTTCTGCACGTCCATCAACGTGAGGGAGCGACCTGCCAGCGTGACGGTCTGGTGGTCCATCCAGTCGACTGTGAGATCGTAGATCACATCCTCTGCCTTCTTGGTCGGGTGGAGCAGCGCGGCACCGCGACGAGCACCGGGGCCAGCCATGATGAACGACAGGTCCGGCTCATCGATCTGGAGGTAGGCCCAATCGGTGAGGATCTGCATTGACAGGAACTTCCCGAGGCCGGGGGTGGACTCCAGCACGGCGAACCGCTCGTCCTGAGTGGTGGCGTCCAGGAATGTCTCGGCCTTCTCTGTGACGAACGTGTGCGTCAGGCGCACCGCACCCTCCATCTTGTCGTTCGCAGTCCCCGGCTCCGGGATGATGATGTACGCCCCGCTGAAGATCGGGTTCCCCAGGTTCCGGTACAGATCCAGGAAGGCGGTGATCCTTTCCGGGTTCTCGGTGAAGTCCGCGGCCACCGGGTAACGCCCGAGTCGTGTTCTCAGCGCGTACCATGTGGACGGGCGGTTCGTGATCCGGTAGAAGACCAGCCGGGTGATCACGTCCACCGGGTCGTCGCCGTCGAGGTCGAACACGAACTGCGAGCCGGGGTCGAGGACGCGGAACATATTGGTCATCTTCAGGTTCACCAGCACCGGGTCTTTAGTCCACGGCTGCGGTGCATCGTCCTGACGGGCGAGCCAGATCTTGTGGCGCTCCTCCACCATGCCCGTGTAGAGGTCCATCATGTCAGTGCCCCGCCTCGTACCAATCGTCGGCAGGCTTCCCGCTTGTCAGGGGGAACGGCACCTCTCGGAACTTCGTGGTGAAACACGCCTCGGCCTCCTTCTTCATCGCTTCGTGATTGTCCCTAGGGAACGAGAACACGACGGCGTCGTGAACCGTGATCTTGAGGTAGTGCAGCAGGCCCGCATCCCGGCATCGGATCATGCCGTCAACGAGCAACTCGCGGGTGCCGTTCTGGCCGTACAGAGCGGGAGACTGCGTGTACTCACGACCCGGCTCCAGGTAGAGCACCCCGCCCCATGCGTTCGTCAGCGTGCCACACTTCCCCTCCTCGCGGGACCGCTCCATCCACTTGGCAACCGACGGGTAGGTCATGCCGAACTTCTTGATCACGTCGTAGCCCTGATTCAGCGAGATGCCCACCGTCTCGCTCACCCGCTTTCCACCCGCGCCGTAGGGGATGGCGTGGGTGACGTCCTTCGCGATCTGGCGGTACTTCTTCGGGTCCTCGTCCAACTTCGCCCCGTAGCACCATCGCGCTGTCTGGATGTGAGCGTCGAACTTCGGGTCGGTCATATCCCTCAGGTAGTGCCGGTCTCCGCTGTACGCCGCGACCACGCGGGCATCGGCTGCGGCGAAGTCCATCTCGTACAGGACGTGGTCATCGCCGTCTGCCACGAAGTACGATTTCTCCACCGCACCGGGTCCGTGCGCTGTCCAGACTGACAGACCGGGGTTGGACACCGAGAACCGTCGCGACCGCTGAAGCGACGTGATGTCCGGATGGACGAAGCCGTCGTCGTGGGTGTTCTCGAGCGCGAGTTGTGCCAACGACCGTTGACCCAGCAGTTCGCCCAGCGCCTCACCCATCGCCTCGTTCGCCGTGCCCACGGTCACCGACTTGATCGCATCACCGGACAAGGACGGTGCGCCCTTCTTCGTCTTGGGCAGCCGTTTCGCGCTCGGCCCCAGGATGTCGAGGATCGCCTGCTTCCCCGCGTTGCTCCTCCACGGCTGCTTCCCCTGCGTCGGGAACCCGTAGTCCATCACGAGGTCAACGAGCAGGGCGTCCTTCCGACGCTGGAGTTGCCGCACCCGTGCCTCGGCCACGTCCCGGTCTACGCGGAAGCCGTTGCGGCTGATCTGGGCGTTGATCGCCGCTACCTCCTGCTCCCGCCACTCGTAGTCCGTGGGCTCGGCAACACTGAACATGGCCCGCGCCAACTCTCGGTTCGCCACCACGTCCTGTCGGGCATACTCCTCGTACTCTTCGTTGATCGGGATCTCACCGATCTCACACCCGTGCCGCTTCGCCATGTCTTTCAGGCTGCCGTGCTTCCCTTCAATGCCGAAGGTGAAGCAGGAGTTCTCGAGCGAGTGGAACGCCAGCGCAGACCCCGGCGAGTTCGAGAGTTGGACCACGCCCTTCGCGTTGAGGAAGCGGTCGGGCGCGGGGGTGACGCACGTCGCATGGACAAGGGTGTCGAACACGGGTAGGTGGAGCGCCTCGTCGTTCATGAGGTAGGACAGGTCGTAGGAGTGGATCTGGTGGCCGATGATCAACCGGGCCGACCGTATCGCGTCGATCACTTCGTCGAAGTCCTGGGTGAGCACCACGTCGCCCTCGCCCCATGCGTACTGACCCAGCCGGAAGAAGTCACGCGGTGCCATGTTCCAGCGGTGCTCGGAGCCGTGCGTCTCAGTGTCCAGGATGAGCACGTCGTCGTCGAACATGTGAAGGTCCAGCCCGTGCGCCTGCTTCAACGCGAACTGGACGTAATACTGAGCGTTCGGGTAGCCGATCCCCTTGCGGAAGCCCTGCCCGTTCTCGAGGGGGATCCACACCGCGTCGTAGAACTGCTTCGGGCCGAGGGTGCGTACGGCGGCGTTCTGGTCGAGCAGGTCGAACGCGAGGTCAGCGTCGCCGTCGGTGTACTTGATTCTCAGTGGCTCGCCCAGAGCAGAGAGGGCCGCTGCCCGGATAATGGACTTGGCCGCATCCGGGAACTTCACTCGGTTCACCGTGATGGTGTCCACTGCTCTCCTGTCTAAACAAAGAGCAGCCGGGGCGGAGGAGAAAGGCTCGCCCTTGCGGGCTGTCGGTAGGGGGGCAACTCCCCATCCGACTGAACGACTCCGCCCCGGCTGCGGTCTATGCTACCTGATCCTTCCTCAGATCAGGTCGTCCTCGTCGACCTCGACCTCGGCGAAGTCCTCGTCCGGGCTGGACACACTGCCACCGAACGACTCGTCGTCGCGGGCTTTCATGATGTTGTTCAGGAAGAACGACACACCCTTCGACTCGTTGTCGTAGGCGAACGACGTGGCGCTGACGTAGGCCCAGCACCCCGAGTAGACCTCGCTGGCGTCGAGGATGGGCTGGCGGTCGATGTCGACCAGACCCACCTTCTTCTTGGACCGGGTGTTGAGCAAGAAGTGCCCTTCGTTCTCGGGGTACTTCTCCAGGTCGGTGTCGTCGCCGTCCTGGAACGAGATCTTGAGGTTGCGCGGGATCTTGCCGCCCCACTTCGCTGTCTTGCCGTACTCCTTGGCCTCCTCGATCGCCTCTTCGATCTGCGCGATCAGGGCCTTGTCCCGCTTCGGGACGAGGACGCTGGTGCGGTACACCCCGTCGTCGTCCGGGAGGAAGCAGAACGTGAGCCGTACCGGCTTCTTGGTCACTACCTTCGCCATCAGGCATCTCCTTGATTCTCGACCTCTGCGAAGTCCGTCTGCGCAGAGTGGATAGCGTCGGCCGGTGGCCGTGGGTCGCTATCCTTAGCGACGGACAGGCGTCCCTCGCTCTTACCCAACAGGTCGCCTAAGACCTCTTGGAGTTCATCGGCCCCGACCAGTTTGTCCAACTGGCCGAGGGTGGCTATCTTCATGTGGGATACTTCTTCCACCCCGTATCCCGCGTCGATGAGAGCGCCGATCGCCTTGGCCTCATCGCTGATCTGGCGACGCCCACCGCTCAGCACGACCTTGTAGCCCGGGACCGACCCGGCCTCCTCGTAGGCCCGCTTCAGCGCAGTGTCCTCGACGTCGGCGATCCACCGCTTCAGGTGCGACGTGCGGGAGAACGCATCTGCCAACTCCTCTCCGCTGAGGATGTCTGGGTCACCGAAGTCCTGGGCCAGCATGAACTTCGCACGCGGGGCGCACTCGCCGGCGATGGGGCAGAACCGACAGGCACTCTCGCTGGGGCCGAACGGTGCGTCCTCACTCAGCGCAAGTTCCCCGACGAGCCGGGTGTCGTCCCGCCACTGCACCAGTTCCGCCCGCGTCAGCGTCTCCTCGGACAGGTTGTTCATCCGGGGCTGCCAGATGGTGTTCGTGACCTCCCGGATGGTGAGCGGGTCCTTGACCAGAGTCTCGAGCGCACCCACCCCGTAGAGGCGAGCCTGACTGTTCTTGATCGCCACGACCTTGATGCCCGCGCCGTACTTGATGTCAATGACGCGGATGCGATCGCTATAGATGATGATGGCGTCAGCCGTACCCCAGCATCCGGGAATACCCGTCTGCACGACGACCTCCAGGAAGAGTTGCGCGCCCTCCTCTTCGGCGAGATACTCCTCCAGCAACGCGATCCACTGCTCCACGTAGCGAAGTTGGTCGTCGCGCCATTCCTCCTCAGTCTCGAGCGCCCACTCCAGGCGATCTAGCGCGTACTCACTCGGCTCCTTGTTCAGGATGCGCCGTGATGCCTCGATCTCGCAGAGCGTGTGGAAGTCGGTGCCCTCGCGAGCATACACGCTCTCGATCTGTGTAGGGAGGTCACGGCACATCCGAACCGAGGCAGGGCAGGTAATCCACCTACCGCTGGCGCTCGGACTGAGTATGGCGTGGCCGTTCCCGCTGCCCATCAGATGAGGTCCTCCAAGTCCGCCTGGACGTACTTGGCGAACTGCGACTCGAGGACGGCCCGCCACTGGTTCCCGTGAGTCTCGAAGAACTCCTTGATCTCGTCACGCGAGGCCAGCCGGTCGAGCCGTGCCTCGTCGTTGATCACGGCGATCTGCTCACGGTGAGCGTCCGTGAACTCGTCGCGGAGATAGACGGCTACCTTCACGAGAGCGCCTTGAAGAAGTCGCGGACGTTGTCGGCGTTGAGCTCCCGCACCCGGCTCGCTCCAGCGGCATCCAGCGCCTCGCGCACCTTGGCCGCGTCACCGCCACCCACCATCTCGGTCGCCTTCTTGACGGCCAGCGCGAGGAGGTCCTCGTCGTCCATCTCGTTCATCTCTTCGGCATCGGGGTCCTCGCCCAGGACGTCGTCCTCGAGGGGCTCCTCGGCCATCGGCTCCGGCTCAGGCTCGGCCTTCTTCGCCGCTGCCTTCTTGGCCGGTGCCTTCTTGGCCGCAGGCGCGGGCTCGGGCTCCGGCTCCTCCTCGGGCTCAGGCTCGTCCTCGAAGGTCTCCGCCACGCCACCGAGAACGAATGAGCCCCCGGCCAGCAGCCCCAGGACCTGACGGTCGAGGTCGCTGATCTCTTCGGCGGTGTTGATTGAGATGTGCATCAGTTCTCCTTCGTGAAGTAGTCGACAACGGTTTGCCGAACAGGTGTTTCGTTGCCCTCGCTGTCGCCCGGCCCCATGATCAAGGCCGGGCCGACCAGGATCACGTCACGTCCGAGGATGCGCTGCGCGAACAGGGTCGCGAGCGGATTGGGTGGGAGGCGCAGAAGCAGGCCCTCCTCGTTCACGTACATCACTGCCACGCTACCGAACACGCCCTCGATGTAGCCGCCAACGACGGCCTGAAACGAGTCGAGGCTGCTGTCGATGTCGGTGTGCTGGACGGTGCCGTCGGGGTCCACGATCACGACGTTGATGGTTGCCATCTGGCTTTGCCTTTCTCGGTTTCACCGGGGACTCCCCCCGGCGTGTTGCCTACCGCTAGCCTAGCGTGCGGGTTATCAACGCACAAGGGTTTGCGGTCGTTCGGCTGCGTCACGACCACCACAAAT
>Ga0307503_10000190_pt1 | contig 18138 bp, 18 predicted proteins | sample 17_S_MG_FD_194514 | JGI IMG/M metagenome (GOLD analysis project Ga0307503, IMG submission 194514) | Soil microbial communities from Populus trichocarpa stands in riparian zone in the Pacific Northwest, United States - 17_S | ecosystem: Environmental > Terrestrial > Soil > Riparian zone > Trees... | reverse complement strand
TCACCTATAAATTTACATTCGCGCGCTGATATTCTATCTACTCGAATATGTGAATTCAATAGATCTATTTTTGCTTGCGAATCTGCTGAGATTTCCGGCTGTAAATATTTATCGAAATTTTCGAAATCAAAATCCATTTAATTTTCGTATCGTTTATCTATATAATTCTTAACAAACAAATTTATCATAAAAATTAAACGACTTTTATGAGTGCGACCGGAGCAATAATCGCACATAGTCCAGAGCGCATTATACATATTCCATAGTTAGATCCGGCAACCCGATTGGCGATTTCGATTGTTATGGACGCGGGGGTTTCCTCAAATGCTGGAAACATGTTTTCGATATAGCCGCAGTCGAAAGCGTCCTTAACAGCGCTTTCCAACGTAAAGGCGCGTATGTATTTTTTTGCCAATGTATTATACATTTTGGTTCTTGGATATACTATTGATTGTATGAAGTAATCCTTATCTTTTGTCAAAATGAGTTTAGGCATTTTCGGATATAGTTTTTTATATTCGTATATTTATATAACATAAAAAAATAATGTATATCATTTCGATACTCAATGTTGCGACCAATGAGGTCGAACTCACGAAGCCATTTAGCGAGGAATTAGAAGCGCAAAACCATTATCTCGATAAAGTCGAGGAGATCCAAAAGTCGGACACACCTAACGTTGTTTTCGAATCGCTTTTTATAAGCAAAACGAAGGCCTGTATATACAAAAAAGAATTTGGTTGGGTCAAGAATTACAAAGAGGCGCACAAGATTGTTACGCTGCACTTTGATGCCGACCATGATATTATGGAGCGTTAATTCACTTGCCTATATCAGATCCTATTTCTTTCGTTAATGCTTTCATTTCATCAACTGCTTTTATCATATTTATATTATCTTGCTTGCTCTTTGCTAATAAAGCTTTGAGGTTTCCTATTCCTTTAGACGCCTCCCCTAAGAGAGCCGATGCCGCCAATTTCTTCTGCCTTTCAACTTCTTCAGCCTCTTTAAGCAATTCTCTCGCTGCTGCAAGCTCGTCCACATACTTACAGATTGCATCCCATAATCCTGCGAATTCTGGATTGTTTTTTAATTCGATTTCTGTCATCTTTTTTGTGTATATAATTGTTAATATTTTTAATTCAAAATTTAATTAAAAAATATTATGTAATATATAATATAAATGTACCAGCGAAATCGTACTCGTGTCGACCCTAATAAATGCATTATTACTAACATAATAAATCCAGATTTTATAACTAATCAATTGCTATCATTGGTACCTGATGAATTAAGATATACACTCCCAATATATATGGAAAAATATAATCTGCGCGAACTATATCGCGGTTGTATGTCCGATGATTTGTATAATCGTGTTCCTAAAGAAATATTCGATATGATATCTTACTATACATATGAAGCGGAAGCTGATTTTATACAACACATATTGAAGAGTGTTAGTTTCAAATCTGAATTTAGGATAGTTACCACTCCCATAAAATTGTTAAGAACATTGAATTCATTAATACGGCAAGTGAATAGCAAATCTACAATACCACCTATGATATCATATAATCTACTAGACATTGAATCTATACATTATATTCGCATTTTAGTTAATCGGCAAACTCTTATAAACTATGAAGCCGCAAAAAAAATTGAAGATAATGAACTTTTTCTAACTTAATTCAGTCGATTCAAAGCATTCTATTTCACTACCTGTCTTAGCGCAATTAGCCATATCCCGTAGAAAATACGCGGATCGTTTGCCGCAATTGTCTTCATTATTTTTTTGGTAAACTCTATTACCATATATAAGCCCTCGATGTGGTTGCAGATTACCTATACCCGCGGTTATATCTGTTGGTGGCGGCGCTCCAAAGGAATCTTTATAATACACGATAGGTGCTTCATTGCTAATTCTAAGTGCTACCCAGTGCGTGCCGCCAACACTATAATGTGGATCTAAGTTTATAATTATGCTATTGCCTGATTTCATTTTACGATATGTTGACGGAAACTGTGTTCTATCAATTACACCTACAAATCCAGGCACATGTGCGCGACACCACTTATCGAGTGTTGTATCTGATGTTATATTATTTGGTAACGACATGACTCTTGTATTTATTTGCTATATTAAGGACATCAAAAAATCCATTATGATATTCTACAGCCGCGGCAAGTACATCTATGCATGTGATTAATTCCTCATAAGCCTCTTCGCGCGTTTCGTTGCGCTTTTCAGCAGTCATTTCCTTACCCGCGTATTGTGTTGGATCTTTTAATACTCCCGCGCATTTATGACATGTGTCAACAATTAATGCGATTTTATCTTCGTTTTCGAGTTCCATTTTTTGGTATATAAATGCTAACATTTTTTTATAAAATTTAATTAATGATATTGGTTACGCATTCTCCATTGATATGGAATATAACCTCCACGTTTGCGTTTGTGTTGCTTGCGTTTGATTTTACCGCCCATGTGAACAGTCGTTGGTCCAACGTGAATTCGCTTGCCATTCATATATTTATAGTAGCCCTTTCTGTGAACTAATTTTCCGCCGCGTTTCTTGTGTACTCTTCCGCCCGTATGGACTATAGTTGGCGCAACATGTACTCTCTTTCCGTTTACATATTTGTAATATCCCTTTCTATGTGTGATACGTCCACCAGCTGGTGATAATAACCCAACACCCACGCGAAGTCGAGCAGATGGTGTATACATGATTCTTGAAGCTTTACCAGGGGCGCGTATGTGAAACGGAGCAGCTGCTGTCATATCTGGAGGATATGTAAACGCGGGACGTCCTAACATTTTAACTAATGGTAAGATCGCGTTTGACATTAGTTTTTGTTGTGGCATCATGTGGCCGCCTGGAGGAGTTAACATGCCACCGCCGAATTCTCTGTGTATATACATTGGACTGAATCCATGACCTCGGCGTTTGCGTCTTATTCTGCCGCCGAATGCGCTTGCGAGGGGCCCTGCGATCATTCCGAGCAATGGTATTCTACTAAGAGCGTCCGCTATGGGACCTTTTCCACTACGAGCATATCTGCTTATCACTAATTTACCCCCGCGTTTGCGCTTAACCCGATGTTTGCGTGCGGCGTGTCTCATCAACCTAATCTTGCCTCCGTGCAGCTTCTTCGCCTCGCTTGCGATCCCCATAATTCCACTAACTCCGCTAAGTAATGCGGGTATCCCCATTGCTAATAGTGGTAATAATGCTGCCATTGTGATATCGTGTGTTTATAATAGTATATAAAATACGATATTATTTTTTTGGATAAATTAATAAATGTTAATTACTGCGTACTTTTTTAGCTACAGCATAACCAATACCACCTAATGCAGCTAAACTCATGAGCGCGTGTATTCCACCAACGAGGCCGTTTATAAGCCCATGATTATTACTCATCATACTGAATACATCACCGCCACGTGTCACTCCTGTATATGGCGAAACTCTCGTTCTCCACACTGTATTACCTTTTCCATATTTTCGTTTACGTGGAGCAAATCCTGTGATAGCTTTTATACTCTTCGCGAGTGATATTGTACGCAATGGCATAATTTGTGTCGCTGGGTCCTTTAATCTAAATCTGATATATTTATCTGTTATATGTGCTGATTTTATTGGTTTGTGTTTATTGTGTAGCAGCCATGATTTTGCACCTCTACTCGTCCACACGTTTTTGTCGAATAATACCGACTGCATATATGTATATATTATATAACATTTTTACCACAATAAATTACTAATTGCGGCACGCTTCCAACTATTCGTACCAATGCAGACATATATATAATTGCTGTCATAACAGATTTGACCTTTATATCCTTGCGCACTGCTACTTCCAGGGGTGCGATCATTACATATTCTGATTGAGTCGCCTTTGGTGGATAAAAACCACGCATACGACGTATTACATGCGTCGCCGAACATTTCGTCGCTACTACATACGGGCCCATTTATGCTTGCCATTGAATTTGTTTGTATTGATTGTATATACATCCCCACATTTTTTTATTCAAAATTAATTACTCGTTACTTTCAGATGCCAAATCCATCGGATAGTATCGACGGCCGATGCGGTTATCTGATGTTGTACGCTTGTACCACTTGTGTTTAGTGATTGCGCAGCAGTAATGCCATTAAGCGCGAAACTATTACCGAATGCGATATTATTCGTGATCGCACCCGCATTATTTGTGATGCCGTTAAGCGCTTTTTGGAATGCGCCTTTACCGGCGTTCGTGCCCGATGTACAAAATCCAACAAGGGTAAATTCAGTCATATAATTGTGATTTGATGTTGTCGCGAGCGTATACGCGGTTGTTGTTGCCCCACCGGCGGCGATCGTAAGTGTGCCGCTGAATTCGGTAACAACGCCAGCGAATGAACTCGTTCCATTAGTCAAATTAAGCGCGGAATACGTCGGACTTGCGGTTGTACGGATATCTTGATTAATTAGCGAATTAACATTGGTTGCACTGAGTGGTGAATTAGTAATCGTAATTGTGTTGCCGGCACTATCAATCGTTTTAGTGCTCAATGTATCAGTAGTGTCACGACCAACTAATGTCGTAGTCGCGGTTGGTAATGTGATCGTTCCCGTATTACTGATGCTAGCGATAATTGGTGATGTCAATGTTTTATTCGTTAGAGTATCAGTTGTATCGCGGGCGACTAATGTTCTTGTACCAGTTGGTAACGTTACGGTCCCGCTATTACTAATGCTCACAATAACTGGAAGTGTTAATGTTTTATTCGTCAGCGTATCAGTTGTGTCTACACCGATCAATGTGGTGGTGGCATCGGGAAATGTAATCACGCGGTTTGCAGTTTGCACACATGTGAGTTGTGTCGATGTACTCGCGGTTGCGCCACTTACAAGGAAATTGATCACTTTGCTGCTCGTACTATTGTCTACCAGCTTACAACTTGGCACAGCGATATTCTTGTTTGTTAGGCGTTGTACATCATCAATTCCAACAATCGCGCTTGTGGTACCGTGTGCAGTCGATGCGGCGACATGGGTAGATAAGTCCGTGCTCGTTGTTAGTGGATTTACCCCATTTATTAGACATGTATTAGTTCCGCTTTGGTCGTTTACTGTGTTGGTTAAGACATTATTGAATGTGCCGTTGCCGCCTGCGAATATCCCGCCGATTGTGCTGACATCAAGGAAATCTACACTGCTATCAGTTCGCACACGTTGATTAATAGCGTCATTAATATTAGTTTCGGGATCGAAATCAGTATTGACTGTTATTGTATTTGTTGCCGCGGATATGGATTTATTAGTAACCACCTCTGTATTGTCAGTGGTTAATATATTATCTCCATTCACAGTAGCGTTACCGGCTGCTATGTTGAGGTCAGGACTGCCTGTGATTAGTGGGGTGATCACATTATCAACTGTTAAATTGCCGACACTAAATACGCCAACTGATAAATTGCTTATAAAAGCCCCTGCAGTGACTATAAGATTCTGCACGGTTAAATTATTAAAGTTACCTTGATCAGTCGCTTGTTGCGTTCTTGGTAATAAGCCGCTCATTACAATATAATAATTTTTTGTTTGGTATTATATAACATATAACATTATAGTGCAAGAAAATTAATAATGCATAGTAACACATGGTCCACGAATACATCTGGCACAAAGACATTAGCGCGCCCGATTCCATTATCTTTTTCGATACCGGGTGGATATACAGCTACAATTGAGAATGGTCCGATATTAGTTGATAGATTCACCGTGCAATTTCCAATAAAACCGCCATTAATAATACCTAGTAATTGTTGTTGTCACTTAACAAGCGCTAGTTTCGCGTATTCACAGCCGAATATAGTAGATGCGGGGCTATTGCAATCAATTCCAAATGGCAATAATAGAATATCTGTGAAATTCGGGGCGGATCCATATGTCGATATAATATTAGAGCCGGGGCTTTATGACTTCCAAGATGTACAAACCGCACTCAATATATATGCGCGAACAGTCGGGAGCGCATCGGGCGTATGGGTTACCGGGACAACCGATTTATTTATATTATCTGGAATAAGTGCGACTCAAAAGATTATATTCAGCTTAAACCCAGCCGCAATCGATGCGACAAACTTTCCACCAGGTGCGCAGATTCCAGCGGGTGATGTTACAGTTAGCTTTGTGAATCCAAGCCCTAGCGATGGCGTTAGCAATGATTCAATTGGTCCAATTCTCGGCTATCCCACTACTGGTGTAGGTAGTTCGTTTACAGCGCCGGCCGGGCAGACAACAATTTATTCGGATTATGCGCCGCTCGTTGCTGGCTTTAGTGACACGTCTGCATACACATTGTACATGAGTATTGTGGATCAATCATATCAAAATGGCATAACCGGGCAGCTATTATTCTCATTTCCATTAGGTGATTCCGAACCCAATTCGGTTGTGAGCTTCCAACCAACCCAGCGATTTATTGTGCCGATTATGTCAGGAACGTTCTCATCTGTAAATATATGGACAGCAGATCAAGATGGTAACAAGCTACCATTTCAATTCTATCAAGCGCCATTCCAATTTCAAGCGCTAATATCAAAAAATAGAGAAGACGGAAGTATATAATACAGCAAAAAAAAAAACGTTTTTTTTCCATTGCAATAATAACTTATACGCCTTGTACTAGCATATAATTGTATAATCCATTAGATTGCTTTTCAACCGCGAGTGCCATCGAATAGCAGCTTAATACAGTTGCGGTAACATTAACAGGAACAGAATTAGTACCGGTACTTCCTACAATCTTCGCAAATGTTGCATTGAGGGTGCCGACAGATACTTTCTTATCATCCGGGCGAACTAATTCGAACGCATATATAGGACCTGGGCATCTTCCTAACCATCCATATCGCGATGTCTGGTTATATACTGTTACAGCGGGAGCATCAGCAGTTGCTCCTATAGTATTTATATAATATTCTTGGGGATTCCATCGATTACCTGGTTGAACGATAGATGTTAATAAATCAGCTTCTGCTGTATTTTTTACATATGTTATGCCAATATTTGTGGCTTTATTTTGTCCAAATGGAACACTGCCTTGATATGTGGTAATACCTTGGCTAATTGAGCACCAATCTTCATACGCACGTAAGCAATCCGTGTTATTTGTATCGAATGCATATATTGGCTTAGGTGCGGTAAGTCCAATTTCTGGAAAATCGCACCAAAATTGATTTAGGAAACTACCTAAAGTTCCATCATTTGCGGCACCTGTTGAATTGAGGATCGTGAATTGATTCGCGAATGACGTTGCTGGATTGTATCCATTTCCAACTCCACTCATTAATGGAGCGTCTAGTGGGTTTATTCCAGCAGCAGCTGCGCCGCCGGATACCTGATTGGTGTCTTGAAACACAACATAAACTCGATTTGTTGTACTTGGTAATGAAATGTTCGTTTTGAGTGTAGATGTATTTGATACTGGATACTGGTTTAATTGGCATGGATATAAATCAACAACACCTTTCATTGGTAAATCTACATAGGGGCTTGGATTTACGCTTGCTTTGTAGAATGAGAATGAATTTACTAGTATATTGAAGTTTGTATCGGCTGTACCAACTATAAGTGGTCCTTTTAACGATTCGAATGCCTGAACTGCGCTCGGACTCCATGTATAAGTGAATTGTATTTGTGGCCCAGGTGGTAGTATTTTACAATCGAGAATTGATACCGGTGGTCTAAAACATACGTCAACCACACCACCATTTGAGTATGTATTGATTAAACGTGTCGATAGTGGTTCCCCAAGGCGTGATGCGCTACCCCATGTATCTAAGAAGTTCTTGCGAGATGTACCATAGCTTAAAGCTGTATCAATTATATGAGGTACTGTAATAGTATCCAATGGCTGCGGACCAATAAGGGTTTGTATTTGTGAAAACAATGTGCATACGAAATTATCAACATATGCAACAAGTGCAGCTGCTGGAATTGCTCCGAACGTAGTGCCTGAGAATTGTCCAAATTGCAATTGTAAATTGAAATAGGATGACTCTGGACACCACCAGTTTGCGCTTTCGGTGAATGTGAATATTGTTTGCTTGGCATTGCCCTGGCCGACATATGAATTAGTAACATTACCACTAATAGGGTAGATCTGCGTAACATCCATACGATTCGCTCCGTGATTTATACTGGATAGTTGATCATCGAGACTAAATAATGTCTCATCGCTGTTTATTTTCTCGAAATCCATTTACACTGTAATATAACTAAGCATATAAAAAAAATAATTAAAATTATTATAGACATTTACATCGGCACGCGAACACCGCGACCACGACCGCGCATGTGAGCTGGTAATGTCCTTGCAGCGTGTTGTGCGTGTGTTGGATAGTTGTGCATTGCTGCAAACATATTAATTCCACTGCCAATATTTTCTGCGTTGATACTGTGTTGATGTTTAATAACAGCTGATTTTATACCCGCTATCGCAGACACTAGATCAGCCGGTGTATTACGATTAGTTGCTTCCTCCACTTCATTTCGGATTGATTCCCGCCAACCTTGAACACCTACGAGGTCTGGAGCAGTCGCCTCGATGTCCTTCATAATTGTATCAATTGTTTCTCTTTTCCTTGTAGTTGTGTAATTGGTGTAAAGTCTATATGCTAGATATGCTAAACCCGCTATAAACGATATACCGAGTGTAGCGATAAGAGGCAATTTAAGTTTGCTTAGTATATCACGTAATGTTGTGTTATTCATAACAGCCGCGAGCGATGGCGCATTGAATACTATTGATTCCTTTATGCGATCTATCGTACTTAGTGGTAGTTCATCCGCGCTTTTACGATGTCGACCCATTCGATGAATAAAGTCCGATCCAGCGTCAGATGGAGAGAATAGCCGCCCTAACATTGATTTTGCTTTGTCTATTATATCTGGCTCCGGGGTAATTATACTTCTATTAAGTTTCGTTCTGCGCATCAGTGTTTTCACCGACATTGTAATTATATACAATATAACATAATTTTATTTTTTTTTCCTCACCGCTTTTATTTTCTGTGTTGGGTGATATAATTCCAATATACGTTTTTCCGCTGTTTTAGGTAATGTATCTAACCAAGCTTCTGGAACTGGTATATTTTGCCTGAGTGCATCTTGCATACCCGCCGAGCTAGAGAACATTGGCACAAACCACCGCGCATGATCTGGGTGGTTTTCTTGTATCCATTGAAGTAATTTTGGCATCCCCATATCCTTCACAAGCGGCTTCATATTTTTGCCAAATTCATTGATTTCATTAACTTTGAATCTTGCATTGTACAAACTATAGTCACCTGGTAGTCTTACATCATATTTTGGCAGCGATGGATCTATAATCGTCGGCATTACGGTCGTTGGTGGTCGCACTGTTGTATCTTCAATAGTAGGACCATGCACGGGCTCTGCCGCCTGCTCAATAACTGGTTCAGCATCTCGAGCAGCTCCAGGTGGCAGTAATAGACGAGTTCGTTGTCGTACTAGTTCTAAATATTGTTTTCTCATCAACTCAGTGCGCGCGTCTTCTGCTATCTTTTGCTTTTTGATTTCATCATCACGAGCTTTCTCCTGAGCGCGTTTTTGTTTGTAATCATACGCTGTCATAAATGCAACAGTTGCAGCAGCGGCTAGATTTATAGGCATGCGATATTTGTATGTGGTTTGAGCGGTTGCTCGTTTTTTATTCTCTAACCATAACGATGTTTCAGCACTTGGCTCATACCATTCCAAGTGCTGATAATAATCTCCATAATTTGGTTGATAATGTGGATTTCCCTTCGACATATTACTATATATACTAATAATATTTTTTATTTCGTCTAGCAATTGAAGTTCGCATAGTATTTTTATTGTTGCCATAAATTCTTCCACGCTTTCTTTTTACTGTACGCAGTTTTCTAGTACGTACATTATATAATGATACTAAGTCCATTGGCGCATCCGGCACCCGCATTTCATAATTTGGCGTATATCGATTACTCATGCCGGCTTCCGGAAATTCAGTTCGATACAATATACTACTTGGAAGTACTGATTCGGTTTCTGCGCGAGCTAATAATGATATCGGTTCAGTTATCGTATATTTACCTGCTATATCATCGGCATCAATATGTTCTCCTGAACTTTTACCTATGGCTGCAGTATCGCCATATATCGCTTTCTTTGCTCCATAAAATGCATCAATAATACTTTGCACTTCATATGGCATATAGTCATATATAAAACTATAATCACGTGGTGGATTCCGCAACTTATACAGACGTGCTGTTACACTATCAATCGCATGCTGACGCTCGGCCTTTACCTTCCGCTGTATATCGATAAATGATTTTATGGTATCTTTTTCAGTTGCTAAGTTCTGGTAATGATTTTTATCCCGCGTGTTATTCATTTTAGAATCAATAGTTATGATATTATTTTTGAGCTTATCAATTTCTTTGTCTATCTCTGGCATTTCAGTTGTTAAATCGCTTAGGACTTTCTCCCATTTATTTATCTCCTGATCAATATTAGACTCTTCTTTTTTGGAGCCAAGATATTCCCGGAACAGCTTGGCCAAATCCAACTCCGCCTTGGCCAGGTATTCGCTCGCCTTGCGTGGGTTTCGGATACTGTTTATTGTCGTTATGTGTATTATTTGGTTGAACGCTCGCTTTGCTGGGGTTGTATTTAGTTGGAGGTATCTGCGATTCATATCTAGAATCTGATACAATATCTGCTTCTTCAAGTCTGCCCCCGCTTGAGATGCTGCGCTCTGTTCTATAAATAGCGCGAGCTCTGTCTCCAGGTCTGGTAGGTTGTACGCTGTGTCTTTGATCGTGTCCCATATTCCCGTGAACGCGTCCCATATCTGGCGAATATATAGGATCGGCTGTCCGACCGCCGTTGCTAGTGCTCCTATAGCTTTGATCGGGTTCAGCATACCCCCCGTCTTCGTCAGACTCATATTCCTCATATTGTGGTTCAGGCTCGCATCTCGTGCGTACTGCGCGTGCTTTAGGTTTTTTGGCAGGTTTTCTGTTTTTGGTTGAATTGACTGCTGTCGAATCATCATCGTCTATATTATCGGAATCAGAATAATAATCATCGGAAAAATTCCCATGCGGTATTTTGGCTAATGTAGCCTCGAGCGATTTCACCATGCGCTCAGTAATATTATGATTGCTTTCTATTAAACTCGCAATCGCTTGTAAAAGTTCAGGTGAATTATTTCCCGATAATACCTCACCGTTAATAATTTTCGCTTGTGCATCTGTCATTTCTGCTATATTATCTAAGTCAAGATCAGCACCAACTGCGACTTTTCGTTGAGGTGCAACCCTACGCACTGATTTAGCTTTGGCATCCGGTTTATCCATTATCTTTGGCTCCTTAGCAGTATATAAGCCGCGCTCTGATTTAAACTTTCTAGTTGTTATATCTGCCGTTTTTATTTCAGTAGTTGGTAATGGTTTCTTTAAACCACCAGCGTGGTCTTTCAATGTAGTGCCGCCGTAATAATCCTTCCATATATTAAGGACTCTCTTTTCACTAATTCCATATTTATCTGCTAAAATCTTACGACCACCCTTCAGCGGTCTATTATCAACGATATCTGCGATTATATCGGCAGTCAAGACAGCGGGGCCTTTTACATCGTGTATATACTTAGTCTTCTTTTGACTCGGTTTGCTCATCACAGCTATAAATTAATTGTATATAATTATATGTATGCAGTTATATACAACCGAATATAAAATTATTATAAGTGAATTAATTATGGAAGAAAATGTAGACAATTATGATAGTGATGATGCAAATACGGGTGATGATGACGGACAGGATAATAACATATTAATGGACTCAGCCGCGGCTGGTGATTGTTTAATTGTATTCCCCAATCCAGAAAAGGGCAATAAATTCAGACTTGGGCTTGAAGAATATATGCCGATGAGTAGCTCGCGAATATTGCTTAGTGGACTACCCGGTAGTGGTAAACGCAATGTCATATTAAATATTATACATAGAATGAAACCAAAGCCGAATGTGGTGCATTTAGTACATTGTGATTCGGATACAATAGAATATGATTGTATAGCAGACGCTGGTATTCCGCTTATAGTATATTCGCCAAGCGACTTTCCAACGATAAAAAATATAGAGGAACCTGAGGGTGGTGATGTAATAGAATCAGAAGACGAATCTGCAGATGATGATAATGCAGAAAAAAAACAAAATATATTAGCGAATCCGCTCGTTATAGTTGATGAAGTAACCAGCGATCAACTCGGTAAGGTCGGCGCTCATCGCTTCGAGCGCCTCGTAAATCACGTAGCAACTCATAGAAACACAACTGTTATATGTAGTATTCAAAGTTTAATTAATATACCTCCAAAAAGCAGAAGAGCGTTTAATCATATAGCGTTGTGGCGCCAAGCCGATAAAGCGGTCGATCAAATGGCGGCAACTCGCAGCGGTATACCATATGACACCCTCCGCGATTTCTTTGGATTATGTAATAGCCCATATGATTTTATATGGATAGATTTAGACTCCGATCACGATAGTCCCTGGCGCTACCGACTTGACTTTATTTCGCCAATTATTATTCAACGTGGTGATTAATTATCAGATTAAAAAAAATACTAACACAATCAATATTAATGAGATGCATTGTACATTAGCCAATATATGCTTGATGCGACATTCTCAGCAACAGCTTTCTTAACAAGAACACCCCAGATTTCATTATTACGCTCTTTATTATACTCTTTGCTTTCAGATGACCACACATGTAATGCGAAGTCGTTATTGAATTTTGGAATCACGATTGATATATTTGCAACATTTCGGATGATAGATTTCCATTTCACTCCATCGGCTAATTGCTTTGGAATTTTGGCAACAAGATCATCAACGAACTTTTGTGTTATCTTATACTTAACACCATCACAATTTAATGATTTTGTCGGCACATCATATGAATATCGTTCATAGCGCTTCATCAACTTCTTCTTTTGCGTTTCTATTTTTTTATCATATTCAAAAGCCAATTTTTCGATTTCAGAATAGAATTCCGACTTAATTGAACCAGTTACTGGCTTATAAATACTACAATCGAGAATAGTAGCGCATTTCTGATCAACTGTCAAAGCGGCGTTTTCCATTCCAATCGGTCGATAATGAGCACGTGATTCACATTTGCCGGCCTTCATTTTGATTGCAAAAGCACATCGCATTCCTGGCGCTTTCATATCAAAAGCCTTATTCCATTCAGTATCATAAGTCTCATTGGCCATTATTTCGCGCAACTTCTTCTTAAAGAATAGCATAAGCGCAAACTTACCTTTTGCCGTTGTATCAAATGTTATTTCACCAGTCGGCACAAATGTTTGCTTTCGCCCACGCTTAACCATTTTGCACATTTGAATTGGCTGATATGGATTCACATTTATTACAATATGCAATTTGCCATTTCCTGATTGAAGTATTTTATTATCACCACCAGATGTAACCGAATTAATGAACTCCGCGATTGCATTGACCTTTTCGCGAGGAACAGCCATATCAATATCAAGCCACAACCGCGTATCAATTTTCGTTTCATATGGATACTCATTTAAATGGAAATTATCCCCAGCCGCTTTCATTAATCGGTTAACAACCTTACTACGCAAATACTCATTATATGTATCGAAATTGAATGCACGATTTCCAGAATATCCATCAAGACCGTTTCCAAGATCGCAACGCAAAATATTCTTATCTGCAAATTTCACAATGCTCTTATCACTGAACTCAATCTTCTTAATATTATCTTTGGCGCTTTCATTCATAGCAATTTCATAATCAATATATTTTTCCATCTCGGCTTCAAATTCTTTCGTCATCATGTACATAGCTTCTAATAAGGTTTTTCTTTCTCTCCATCTTTCTTCTCCACCACCAACTACATTAGAAAGTTTTAAACATTTAAGTATAATGCTTTTATTTTCTTTGGTAAAGTTGATCTTGCCATCTTTATATTCACCTAGCGGTACATTTTCAGACCAAAGCGAATCTCTATATTTATCAACTATATCAATTAGCTGTTCAGTTGTATATTCTGGATAATCTTTAATATCTTCTTCGCAATCACGTGCGTGTGGTCTTCTTATCTTTTCTAACTTTACGGCTTCAGCTTTATATTCATGGCGTCCTTTATATATTTTAAGTAATCTTTCATTTTCTGGCGCTTCAAATGGCAATGTTGCTTGTTCCAAATTGATATTAATCTTCTTTAAAAGAAAGCGCTGATATATACCGCCAGCCTGCGCTCCAGATGTGCCAACATTACGCAAAGTTTTATTCAGAGAGCTAGTTAGGACATATGCGTGTTTGTGCTCTAATATATTATCAATAAAGCGCTGCCAATCATTATAAACAGTCTTTGGCGCAACTATAAGCGGTTGCTCGAACATTGCACGCTCTTCATTTATTAGACTATAATCAATGTTTCCATAATAAAGATCAAATCCCTTATTGGTAGCAATATCATATATGACTTTACCATTCTTCTTATGTGTTTGCGTAATATGCCAACAATAATCGGCTGGATTATGAATATATTTATCGCGCGTTAGATTGACACCTTTAAAGCCTTTCTTAATAACTGTGTACTTACCATCTTTCTCACCCATAATAAAATAATTCTTAGGGCTTAATGTAATATATGAATCAAATAGTTCGCTGAAATCCTCAAGCGCGAACTTACCAAAGTCATCCCCCAATAAATTTGGCTGTTCTAACTTAAATCGTTCATATTCACTAAATGATAATAAAGCGCTATCCGTATCTTGATAAATAACATCATAATTCGCCAATACACTTCGATACATATGATCGCGCGCATATGCATAAATGAGCGTACCAAGATAAATTGGGCGATTTTGGCGTTTGAATTCATCTTCTTCTTTGCGTTTATATGAGATGAGCCCAACACCACCACCATCGCTTGTCTTTGTTAAAATCGCACTAAGTTGAATATCGCCAATGGTTGCGCTACTTTTAATAACTTCTTCCATATCAGCTTTATTTCGCACCAATGCGGTTGTGTCAAGATGAATATTCTCAATCACTTTACCACTCAGCGCATTAAGGAAAGTTTTAGCCATATTACGCAATACGACATTATATTTAGGATCGCTGGTGCTTTTATAAATATCTTGTTCTTCTTTGATCTTCTTCCATTTGACCAAACAGTTAAATAAGTCATCACCGCGGATCTTATCGCTAAATGCGAATCCATCATCGACACCTCCATCAGTCTTTAGTATTTCAACAGTCGCGCCAGCATCCAAAAGACATTTAATGTCGACTGTGTTAATAAAAACGGTCATATCGTCGCGGTATGTCCAATTAAGTGGCGCATCGGCGGCTCTAAGTGGCAATACGTTTTTATTAAGCGCACTTTGGTTTACTTTGCAATTATAAAAGCCAATTAGATCTTTTGACATGCAAGCGGAATAACTTATATAAATAATTTCACCAACAGGGAAATATCTGTTTAGCATTACATAGGGATATAATGATTTTACATCTAGCATCACGTATTTTGTTTTTCGCGATAAATCGAATGATACCCCTTTATAACATTGGGTTCTTCCCGCAAATAGGCCGCTTCTTACTCGCTTATAATTTTGGATTGCCAATAATGGTAATTTTAATCGTTTATTGGTATCCCGCGCAAATAATTTATAAATTATGCTGCCGATTGTTTTGCTATCGAAAAGCCGCGTATCGATTGCTTTATTATCTAACATAACTTGTTCAATGCCAAGATAAAGCTCTTCGGTACTAAATACATCGAATAAGTTATAAGTTATTAATTTATTGTATTTTTCACATTTGCATCGGCATGAATCAGAAATACTTTTGGTTACAACGTCAGGCTTAAGATATAACGTGTTACCGATTCTAGGATAAATCAATTCTAAGTCTTTTATGCGATTATTATAATCGGCAATCGCTTTTAGTGTTTTTTCAATATCTGCCACTGCCACCATTTTATCATCTATTGCCTTTTGTAGTAGATTACGTTCATCGGTTTCGCGCGTGAGTTCGATTAAATGTGTTCCTGCTTCATCTTCTGTCGGCATATAGCGAATTTCATATATGAGTCCATTACATCTATTTTCTTTTATGCCAACTTCGCAGTCAGGCGCGTGAAAGTATTCATTGATATTTTTATACTTATTATAGTGACTTTGTACAGATTCATGACTAAAACCGCCAACTTTTCTAAAAATCGTCTTAAATTCCGCACACGCGCGTTCTAGACTTGACATTGTAAATCGGCATATATCATGCACAGTATGACGCCCTCCCCATTTAATATTCAGAATGCTATTATTTTGATAAAACACACTTGTTAGCATATCCATTTTAAGTAATGCAGGTAATAGAAAAATATTATCGAATCTAGAACTGTTATATCCGAGTAAGCAAAATAACTTATTACTTTGATTTTTCATTAGGAATTTTATCATACGCTCTACGCAATCATCGCCCATATAGAAATAGCCCTTACCGCCAAAGGTCCAAGATATTGAATACGGTTTAATAAGACCAACGTATTTTTCATCATAGCGCGTTTCAACATCGAAGCAAATAATTTCAGTTTTAAAATGCGGACAACTAATTAAGCCATCTTTTACTAATCTCGATGTTTGCAATTGGCGACGCTTCTCTTCAACGACTATACCATCGACCATTCTTAAAAGCCGCTTAGTGTGATCGAAATAATATTTGCCTGGCTTAACGCCTCTAAACTGTATAAAATGCTCATCGTAGTATACAATTTTGATTCTTTCCATATCTGCACCTGGTTCATCGTAGATTACAGATAGTTCCGATGGGTCAATTTCAGCGAGTGCGATGTTCGGATTATTCTTTATGCGATATTTAGCATTCTTTTCGCCAAAGACATGTTTACAATACTTATAGTTCGCGTTTTTAGCATCATCGGTCCAATCACCATAGCATAAAATAGTTTTATTATATAATAACCGCAATTGTGTATCAAAGTCTTTCACTGATGTAATATTTTTATCAATTGGACGTGTTTCATCATATTCAATTTGGCTAAAGACCGCACGCCATAAGCAAAGTGACTTTTCATCGACTACATCATCATCGATTACGAAAAACGGCTTGGATATCTTACCTTCACCATAAATGTCAAATGATATTGTTCCCAAATAGCTAGGATCTATAAAATTACCTTCACCAACTGCATCGGATTTAAATGACTCACCTTTACTTATAGACTCAACTTTGCTGATAAAATCATCTAATGAAAATAAATCAGCTGGTTGAATTGTTATATAGCGCGGATCATCATGCGCAGCATTAATAAATCTTACAATGGCTGATTTATCTTTGCGATATCCGCGAATTTTTTTAAAAGAATTATATATACCTTCTAATGATCCGACATTGTTTAATGTATATGTCTCCCGCTTAAACTGACCTCTGAATGAATCTTGATCAACTTTTTCATATGATGGTGCCGCTACTCTTCTTTCACGTAAATTAAATATCGCTTGTCTTAATTTTGTACTTATTGGACTAGAGGGTCCATATTGATTTTGTCTAAAAGGCGGTGCTGGTGGCGCAGCTGGAATAATTGGCTGTGCTGGCACTAATTGCATTAGTCTCGCTGGGTATTTTCTCGGTCTACCTACTTTTCGCACTGGTGCCGCTGCTTGCGGTAATACCTTTGGTTGTTCTTGCGAATACTCGAGCGCTCTCATGCGTTTTTCTGCCCTGGCCTCATTTGCACGTTTTAGTGCTGCTTGTTTTGCGGTTGATAATTGTGACATTTAATATATAGGAATTTTTTGGCTTTAGTTGAAAATTGACTTGCAAATTTTAACCTATATAGTAGGTGAGGAAAAAAAATTTTTATTTAATTAATTGGCTCGTTGTGCTTTTCTAGCAAAATATAATTGACGGCTATATTCAGTCGCTTTTATCATTGTCTCGGGATTGTGTTTATTGCAGAATTCTTTCAAACATGTTTTTTTACATCCTTTATACGGACATGGGTGAGTTTTCCAATTGTGATGG
>Ga0307503_10000189_pt1 | contig 18220 bp, 27 predicted proteins | sample 17_S_MG_FD_194514 | JGI IMG/M metagenome (GOLD analysis project Ga0307503, IMG submission 194514) | Soil microbial communities from Populus trichocarpa stands in riparian zone in the Pacific Northwest, United States - 17_S | ecosystem: Environmental > Terrestrial > Soil > Riparian zone > Trees... | reverse complement strand
CGATGACACGATTCCAGTGGCACAAGGACAAGTACATCAGAGACCCCACTCATGTGGAGACCCTAATGAAGGTTCATCCACCTAAGAAGTTCCAGTTTGCCTACAAGCATGACAAACCGAAGGTATCTCAGCCACGAGTCGATAAGAACCGCATAACCTTAGCGCCAATAAGCATGGAGAATAAAATGAAGCCCCTACTACCTCAGCGCATCAACATCAATGGTACAAGCCGTGCAGATCTACTCACAGCGTACATGCACATCAACAACGCGTTCCGCACTCTAGACCAAGCCTTGGGCGAGGCCATGCCACATGGCAGGGACTATAGCGATGAATACAACGATGCACGTACTGCATGGGACGAACGTCGTAAAACCTTAGAGACCATACGCAAGGAATTCGAGGCATGTGCCGAGCGAGTAGCTGCACAGGGACATGGCCGCTTGTACAATCGGGATTAACGCGATGGTCACTTACTCAGTCCAAAAGCCTTACTTCGGCAAAATGCCAAAGACTATACAGCGTGACAACGTGGCGGACTGTAAAGATGATGTCTATGACCTGGCCAGAGAGCGTGGCATCAGCATATTCACAGATGTCATTGACAAAGGCTCTACTATCGACTTCCGCTTTCACCACAAAGGCTCCAACAGATTATTCTGCCGTCTCGAGCGACAGCCACGCCCACACGAAGACCTGCTGGACAAGCTGAACGTTCTGCGTAAAAATCGCGGCCTACCTGGTCTCGGTGTGTGGATCGATACGCCAGAAAACTTAAAGCGCGCACTCGCAGCCGAAGAGGACATAGCCAGAGCACGACCTACCCCTAAGCCCAAACAGATGCTGCCACTGATGTCCATAGGCCGTACCAGCGACGGTAAGCTGCACTACACCATACCCATCACGAAGGTCCCTGCAGGCAAGCGACGTGCCAAGACCACCCACCCTCCACAGCCTAAAGCCAAGCCTGCGCCACGTGCTAAGAGAGTCTCCAGCGCCGCCGCCGTACTGATCGAGCTGGGCATTGACCCTAAACGCGGTAGAGCCGCACTACGCAAAGCTGGCGTAGACCGTAACGACCCCGACGCCATACGTAAATTCTACGGAGACAAGAAATGAAAATCGTAACGGAAGAACAAAGGATCATTCTGGATCATTTAGCCAATGGTCACACCAACACTGAGATTGGCTACTTCATAGGTAAGAGCCAATCGTATGTAACCAATTGTATCTCTACATTGTTACTTGAAAACGATGCACGTAACCGAACTCACCTCATAGCCAAATACCTGGAGAAATGACATGACTGCTCCTACTAGCCGTAAGCTTGCTGGCGTACTGCGCAAAGCTGGTCTCCATGATCTCGCACGTCGTGCAGAGGCCGACGAATTCCACGACTTTCTCAGCAACGATCCTCTCTGCTCGATCACGCTCGACAATGAGTTGGTCAAGATCATCAATGATGAGAATGAGCTACCGACCCTACGCCTTATCGTCACGAACATACGCAACCGACATCACAATGGCGATTTCGACGCATCGACCGCCGAGAGTGAAGAGTGGGCTAAAAGTGCCGAAGGCCGTGACGCATTCAACCAACTACTGAAAGATCTCGACAAGAAATGAACGATTGACAATAGTCGCAAAGGTGTCGTAACATGTTCAGATATCCACATGCGTTAATCTACCTGTGGCAATCACGAAGTCCGTACGTGGCGATAAGCAAAGCCATCGAGTGGGCGACGTATCCGAAGCCTACAAGACAGGAAGCCGAAAACTACATCCTCTACATAATGAAAGGTGAGCGTAAATGACGATGCAGCCAATATACCAACTCGGCTCGTGCACTGCGAGAATCATGCTCGGAGCGACCGGCGAGCCTGACACGCTCGTATGGATCGAGACGATGACTGACATGCGTAACCAGGGCGAAGCCACAAGGATGCTGGAACATCTGCAAGCCGATGCGCCTGGCGACCTCGAGCTATTCCTCAACCCGGACAAGAACATCGACAAGAACCGCTTGACCGAGCTATTCAAGCGCGCTGGCTTCGTAGCTATCCCCGAACGTAGGGATTGGATGCTATGGACGAACACGAACTAGGTCCTCCTCCCGATCCTGGCTTCTATAAGATGTTGCCGTGGCTGATACCAGTAGCCGTCCTACTCTGGATCGGCATCATATACATCCTGTGGAGGATATTCTATGGCCACCTTTAAATTAGGCGATAGAGTTCTATACATGCAAGAGAACATCGAAGGTGTTATCATGCGCTACATCTTCGAGCAAGAGGAAGGTCGCTTCCCACATATAGCAGCGTATGAATTGGACTTCGGCTTAATCCTGCCGGAGCGAGCGTTACTCAAGATAGAAAGCAAAGCCAATGTGGCCGAGCAGATTGACACACGAACAGAGGGCGGAGATCCTGAGGCTGTACGAGGCTAACGTTCCTGTGGAGCATATAGCACGTCACTTCGATATCCACCACACTTATCCGTCGTTGCTTGCCAGGCGCAACGGGGTACCTACGAGATCAGGCCTGGTCAACAAGCGATACCTAAAGGAGAGAAAACGTGGCAGAAAACTTGATACCGCTGAAGAGAGCATCCCTCCCAGTTCAGCAGGGGGACAGCGATCCGAAGCTGACAACGGTATACTTCCTGCAAATGGAACTCAACCAGCACCTGGCGGAAGTGGCGAAGTGGAGTGAAGCAGAGGCGTATGCCACAAGGATGAAGCGAGAGGAGGAAGAAATCATCCGACATCTGCAGGCGAGTATCACTGGACTATCAAAGAGAGGAGAGCAAAGGTGAATTACGGAAACATAGCTAAGAAGATCGCATTCGACCGTGGCTTCATGAACCCGGTCACAGCCGAGGACGGCTTGACCTACGGAGAAGCCAGAGAGTTCGCTCCTGGCAAGCTCGATAAGGCTAACGAGGCATTCGACAAACTGCGCGAGCAGACCGAGCGTCGCTGGAAGCTGGTCGAGCCCGAGAAGAAAAAGAAACCAGTCAAGAAGACAGCGAAAAAGCGTTAACCATAATGTAGTTAACTGCTGCGGGCTAATCACCCGCAGCTTTTTAAGAAGAGACTGATGCCCAATATTAGAACCATACCCATCGATGACGTACTCAATCTCTGGGTACGAGGTAAAACAGCTGTTGAGATTGCCAGAAGGATCGGAGAGGTTAATGGCTCGAAGTTTCAGGCACGATCAATTGACCAGGCTGTTTTGATTGCAAGAAAGCTCGGGGATCCTCGAGCTACGCTAAGACGTAAATCGACAGCGAAGCGCACATAGCCAAGGCGACGTTACAGCGTGTTTCGCTTCTGAGCGCTATCATATAGCGTCAAAGCGCGCGACACGTTCCTACGACAGCCTTGGACGTGTTTATGCGAACCGTATTTTGCGCTTGGTCGATTTCGGCAGATCTTTACGACCGTGGCTTTCTTTGTCGCTAGGACCTTCATCATCGACAGGCATAGCCCAGAAATTCTGCTTGCCTCGTCCTTCGCCTCGAGAACTTTTGATCACACCAAGCTGTTCAGCCATGCGATTAATCACAGGCTCCGAGTAACTACGAGCTTTACCCATACGGTATATTCTGCTGACTTCAATCCGATCATCTTTATTCAAGAGATCTCTTAGCCACGTCATGGCAGACTCTTTATCTTTACTCTTAGACGGTGAGACACTAACAATGTCGTCCGCTGTAAAATCGACGAAACCTTCCCACTGGAATTTAGAACGATTACGAAGCTTCGCCGTATCTGGTAATGGGATGATGCGGAAGGTGAGCGATTTGATAAACGGTCCGATGTTGTTTTTGGTGCAAGCCACGACTCGTATATCATGATCATCCGGTGACAACCCTACAGTGAGGACGATACGAGCGAGACCAGTGAATGCGATACTTCCTTGCCCACGATACAACGCCTTCTCTTTGCTGGACTTAGTCAAGTGACGAAGCATGACCATACCACAATTGAACTGAGATGCCAGGAGCTTGAAATGAGCCAATGCCTGCTGTGCCTCAGTTGAACGATACGTATCTGCTTTTCCGAGATATTGATTAATAGTATCGAACACGATGAGGGTAGGACGAAAGTCTTCGAGCTTACTGACGACGGTCTCCCAACGATCACTATCGACGGAGAAGAAATCCTCTCCTTGCCAGTAATTTTCAAGGTTGATAATGCCATTTTCGATTAACCGCATTTTAGTTATGGTATCAGCCGTGTTCTCCATGTCGAAATACGCGACACGACCTTCCACAGGAGAATAAGGATGCTCACTTGGTACCATCTTCCCATCGCATATATGTCCAGCGATCATTTGCATGAGATAAGATTTACCGAGACCCGGATCACCTTCGATGATGGTGACTTCACCTCTGGCAATCATGCCTGGCACTATCCAGTTGATATTACGCATGACGACATCCGCCATGCTACGGGGAAGTGGGTTGAACTGAAGTGGATCATCGCCTTCTTCTTTCTTATAACCCGAGAAATGTTGCTCGAGAGCCTTGTCAAGCTCACGCCACATCTGATCCATACCGTCACGACGTGTCTTGAACTTATTCCAAGGACATACCCATAGAACAGCGAACGCCTCTTCACGCGACATGCCGATCTCGAGCAACTCATTCTGTATCTTCCATAGCACCTCGCTGCGCTGTCCGGTCGTGGGTTTGCCATTGATCAACTCACGACGAACCCAATGAGGCATCTTCTTTTCGTACTTCTTAAATACCCTAACCGCTTCGTCTCCTACCTCACCTCCCATGACAGTCTTGAGCTTCGGAATCATTTTCTCAAGGCGAGCTATCTCATATGTGGGACCATCATTCCACAGGATACGTACACGCGGGATAGTATCGTATTTGTAGTTCTTGGTATTCGGGACACGCAATACCTGCGTCTGATCCCAACCACTATTATCCGCGCCTATCGAATACGACAGGCGACGATTGAGTTCTTCTGGTGCAGGTTTATCGGTCTCCCAGAAACCAACGAAGCGACCCGGTGAGCTCTCGAGCGCTATCGTCGGTTTCATGTCTAGCTTGCGAGGATCCACCGCATCCAGATCCGCATATAGCAGCTTAGGCTCGCAAGCAAACTCTTTCTGTCGAGTAGGCTCAGTGAAGCCATGAGGACAGAAGTATAAGTTCTTATCCATATTAGTCTTGATGAATGCCTCGACATCTCGAAGCTTATATGACCTAAACCAGTGCTCTTTCCACCTCCCTGTTGTGCTCTTTGTCGATATGTTGAAATATTTACCTGGTTGTCTCCGCCATAAGTCTATGAGCAGCAGCATTTCTTCCCTCGTTTTTCTTTGATAGACGGTCGATATACCTACGCTCGAATACGTAGATCCCGCCCCAGCGTTCACAATCGTACTTCTGCTTCCGTACGCGCCACATAAACGTGTGATATTCCAACCGCAATTTTTCGGCGGCTTCCGTTGCCGTATAGTACTTCTCTCTCATGTCAGTGTTTCTCGGTTGACTGCGGGAAATTACGAGCTTATGTTGAAATCGATGTAAAGGTCAAGCTAATTTTTCCATGGAGAACCGCCTATGCCTATAGTCATCGTGGAGGGACCTGACAACGCAGGTAAAACAACGTTGATCAACCATATGGCCAGTACACTCGGCTTGAATTATGTTCCCGGCGAGGGACCTGCCAAGTCGTCGGAAGAGATCAATGAACGTGTGAAGCGTTATGCCAAGATAGACAATGCGATATTCGACCGACATCCATGTATCAGCCAAGCCATCTACAACAAGTTCCGTATCAACGCTCCCGTAGTGATGCCTCACCTCGTAAGAGAGTTCTACGCTCGAGAGAAACTGATCATCTTCTGTGTAGGCAAACCTAACATCGAAGGCCACGTAGTCAAGCCACATGATGAGAGAGTCGACGCAGCGGGAACTCGCCACGCAGACCTGGTGAATGAGAATCATCTGTGGATCTGCGAGGAATACGAAGAGTGGGCTCTCAAACATGCCAACGTTATATATCGTCTCGGCGAGGGCTTCCGCAGAGTTACAGAAATAGTCGAAGCATATATGAACCCCCTGCGTTTCAATACTTGGGATCCGATGGCTGACATCGTTGACTTCCACACTAAATTCAGTCTGGGCTATGACGGCCCGCCAAGAGCATTGCCTAAAGAAATTGCTGAATTCCGTACAGGTTTTATGCGTGAGGAGATCGACGAGTACCACATGAGCAATGCGATGGCCAATGTAGAAGCGGGACTTGAGTCTGATAAACGTGATTTGGCGAATTATACCTATCATCTCGAGAATGTACTGGACGCTCTCGTCGATGAGATGTATGTTGTTCTCGGTACAGCGTATCTCCAAGGTTTCGGACCAAAGATATTCAAGGAAGCATGGAACCGAGTTCATGCGGCGAACATGACGAAGGTACGTGCGACCGACGCGTCCGATAGCAAACGCAACTCGATACACGACGTAGTTAAGCCATTAGAATTTAAGCCTCCACGGCATGTTGACTTGGTCGAACTGAACGATTTATCATTGCAAACGTCGAAGCTGTAGGTCCGCCGCATTCCTATAGATTCGACTTGGGGGCGTCAGGTTTCCCTGCCTCGTTGCCTGACGCTCCCATCAAACGAGGAACATACTTTGAAAAATCAGTGGATCGAAGCCTGCCTAGATTTCTCGGCGGCTGAAGGCGATTTCTATAGTGGCTGTCGGAAGATATTCCGAAACCGCTCAGTGAAGTTTCGTGCGCTAAAGAATGACCTGCAGCTAGTAGACGCCGGCTATGCCAAGCAGAAGCTGACCATGCTCATCAAGAACTACGTTCATGTGGAGAGTCGAGATGTCGCCATCGAACTCTGGAACAAGAGGCTTGGTCAAAGGAAATATGGTAGTGTATCTTTTACATGCTTCTCTCATTTCGTTAAGGGCGGGTCTATCGATGCCAAGCGATCCAAACGAGCTAGCATATTTGGTCCATGCATTCAATCCGTTAGCCTTACCTACCTCGAGCGAGAGCATAAGTGCGCGGTGGACATCTTCTATCGAACAACCGAGCTCTTCAAAAAATTCCCCGCTGATCTTGTCTTTATTAGAGATGTATTACTCGCCGATTTCAATTTCCGAGATTGCCCGATTAAGGAGATCAATTTCCACTTCGCCAATATCACCTGCCACCCTATGTACTTCGTTACAATCATACCACTTCTTGATGATCCAATTTCTGAACTCGAGGAAATCAAATTGGTAGACAAATACTTTTGGACGTGGTGTATAAAATGGACCGCACGATACTTACTGCCAGAACACCACAGAGGTATTGCCAAATTTAGTCAGGCGATGAGGGTTCATGCTGATGCTAATAATCGTATCAAGGAACCGATCAAATCCAAGCTAGTCTCATATCTCAGAAAAAACCACCCCGGTTTCAAGAAAGGCTACGTAGACCCCGATGCCACAGATGATTGATCTAACAGGTCGGATCTTCGGTAAATTAAAAGTGGTAAAATACATCAAACCTGTGGTGTATCCCTCTACTACTGTTCATCTTTGGAAATGTAGATGTGTATGTGGAGATTTTACTGAGGTATCCTCGTCGAACTTAAGAGGGAAAAATCCTGTTATAGGATGTGGGTGTGGTGGTATTGGACGACAAAAACATAGAGCAACTGGGACACCTACATATAATTCTTGGTCTCATATGATGAGGAGATGTTACAAATCAACTGCTCATAATTATCATCACTATGGTGGAAGAGGTATTACAGTTTGTAAACGCTGGCATAAATTCGAGAACTTCTTGAAAGATATGGGTGAACGACCGAATGGCATGACACTAGATCGATATCCCAATAACAATGGTAATTATAGGCCTGGGAATTGTAGGTGGGCTACCCAAACACAACAAGTAAGGAATAGGAGATGACACAGTATCGGACATTTACACAAGCATTCAAGAATCTCGAGGCACGATTTAGGGCTATGTCTAAGCCTGTCCACACTGAACGTTGGCAAGGACAGAAGATTGATAAGCGACCCGATATGGTGACGCATGAATTACTTATGGAATCATTCACCATTGATTTAGGTGGAATAGAGGACCTCGATCATTGGCGTAAGGACATTAAACCGAACCTGCCATGGGCTGATAACCATCTTGAAGAGCGCGTATCTGGAGCGCCACTCAATCCAGGAGTTCAGTGGAAGTATTGGCCTTGGGCTGACAGCGCCGACAAGCATCGCGATAATCAGCAGATATTCAACCACACTTACATGGAAAGGCTTTGGCCACGTTTCGCTGGTATGTTGGGACGTTTAGAATTCCGCTCAGATTTTACAGGTCTCAGCAGTAGTCTCAGACCTCACATCGGGATACGTCAAGAATACGGCGATCTGTCAACACTGATCGACGTGCTATCGTTCGAGCCACTCACTCGTCAGGCGGTGATCCCGCTGTACTTCCCTGAAGACCTGCTAGTCGAAGGGCGCAAGCCGTGCACTCTTCTGTATCAGTTCATCATGCGTGACGATAGACTGCACATATACTATCCCTTACGATCTTGCGACTTTGTCCGCCACTGGGCCGACGACTGCTACCTCGCTGTCCGACTCCTCCTGTGGGTAATCGATGAGTGCCGAAAGAACAATCCCACTGTATGGGACAAGATAAGACCGGGAACTTATACAATGCATATGACCAGTCTACACATCTTCGCCAACGACGCCATAACCCTAGGAGTGAAACGATAATGGAATACTGGCTATTCAATACCGAGTCACCTTCGATTGAACCGGTCTCAAAACATGCCTCGAAAGAGGAAGCTGAAGCTGAAGCTTTGAGACTTGCCAATCAGTATCTCCTGTGGGGAGATCTGCAGGGAACTGGGCCTTACGGCAATACGCCACACTGGTACTCGAATAAAGTACTAACCGACCAAGTGTGGTGGCAGTTCATGATCGTAGAGCTACCGTAATGAGAATATCGCGCCCACAGATGTTTATGGACATAGCTCATGTCGTCGCCAAGCGAGGAACTTGCCAACGTCTTAGCGTCGGCGCCGTTCTGGTCTACAAACGAAGCATCGTCTCAATTGGTTATAACGGTGTCGCTTCAGGACTTCCACATTGTATCGGGAACCACTGTCCAGGAAAGTTCGGCTGTGATATCGCGATACACGCGGAGATCAATGCCATGCTTCACCTACCTGAGAAAACTGTGGCGCCGCTTGACCTCTACGTTACCGATAGTCCATGCGAGGAGTGTTGGGAATACCTGATCTACGATGGACGTGTCGAGAGAGTCTTCTTCGGTACGCCGTATCGCATCAGAGAGATGATAGGGAGACATTCACCTAGAGTATTCCGCATCACGCCATCAGGCTACATCATGGATTGGCACACCAAGCTGCTATGCGAGCCGGTGACGTGATCGAACGTAAGTACAACTCGCTGCGAGACATGATCGCTGACTTGGTACCAACGTACAAGGGTGGCGGCTGGAGGAACTTCCATGCGACGTGGAAATGGGACAAGAAAGATGCGGATTTCATGTGGCGTGTTAGCCGAAAGCGTTGCACCAATCGCATCGCAAGCTACGTGGATGACGCGGAGTTGGAACGAAGCAAAGAGTCAATCCGTTTCGGTGTTGCTAAAACCGGAAATGGGTATCGAGGTCAAAGAGGTGATTTCTGTCTTGTCGCCGCCGTATTCGTCAAGGGACATCTTACGCTCTTCTATCGACGTTTGGAATTACTCGGAGGCCTACACTTCGATCTTGCCATTATCGACCACCTCGAAGATATCAAAGGTCCGATCAAGCGAGTCACGATCATGGCGGTCGAAGCGAAGATCTTTGCCCTAAGAAGAAATAGTAATGAGAAGCTATACGAGAAACTAAAGGTAAGGTATAATATCACATGAAGCTCATTGGTGACCCTAACTGTACGTTATGCAAGCTGCACTTGACCACAGATCGAGTGTGTATTCTCGGTGGCGGACCGAAGCCATCAGAGATAATGATCATAGGAGAGGCACCGGGTGGAAATGAAGAAAAAACTGGAGAGCTATTCAGCGGCAAATCAGGCCGGTTACTTGAGGAACACCTTGGTCGTCATGGCTTTGAACGATCCGATGTTTTCATCTGTAATGCGGTATCATGTCGTCCGCCGGACAATCGAACACCAACAAAAGCTGAGATTAAAGCCTGCAGAAAATGGCTCGATCACCAGATTGAGGTGATCAAACCGAAGTACATCCTCATACTCGGCAACGTGCCGCTCGAGTCGGTGACTGGCAAGAAGGGCATCACCAAAGCTCGAGGCAAGGCTTGGGAACAAAACGGTGTCATATATCTCGCAACGCTTCACCCGGCAGCATGTCTATACGAAGAGTCATACAAATCCATTTTCGATGCGGATATAAAACTGTTCAGTGAGATCGTGGACTTCGGCGGTATACCCGAAGAGAGAGATCTCAACTGGCGTTCAGTGTTGACGTGGCGCGATGTCGATGAATTCATAGCCGATCTATACAATTCGGTATCATTCGATACTGAAACTAATCAGTTGTATCCTTGGCAGCATTCATACTTCGACGAGAAGACACAGAAGTTCGTTGTCGGACCACAGCCTAAGATACAATCGATAGGTTTCGGCAGTGCTCGCACTCAATGGTGCCTGCCAGTGTATCACTTCTCCTCTCCCTGGACCAAAGACGAGCTTGAGAGTATTGTTGAGCGCATCGACATCGCTGTGCGAGAGCGTTGCAACCTCATCACTCAAAACGGCAAGTTCGACATGCTTTGGATGCGTGTCCACTTCGGCGTTGAGTGGGAGACTGCTTTCGACACGATGCTGGCTCACTACATCCTCGACGAGAATAGCTGGCACGATGCAGAGACTCTAGCTGTCAAGTTCTGTGGAGCCCACAAATGGGATGTCCCTCTGAGCCTCAAGCAAGGTCTATCGGGAACGTGGCAACAGCATGGTAAGTATCTTGCACACGACCTCTACTACACTAGAAAGCTTCGGTATATCTTCGGCAAGATGCTTAACGATGATCCAGACGTTAAGCGAGTATTCAATCTGATCCTCATCCCATGTGCTAACCTATTCGTGGAGATAGAGTTTAATGGCGTCTATGTTGATCAAACCAAGTTTGATGATGCGGAGGAATTTCTTAGGGATCAGTACAACACCGCACTCAAGAATCTTAAGGCGTGGGAACCGGAGTTCTGGCAAACGGCCAAAGGTAAACAAGAACCATTTAATTGGGGCTCCCCGAAACAGTTGGGTTGGTTGCTATTTGAAGAACTGGAGGTCGAGCCCCTCGATCAAACTAAAACGGGGGCAAACTCCACGTCAGAAAGCGTTCTCAAACGCATTGATCACCCTTGCGTTGGCGATCTCCTTAAATTCCGAGAGGCAAAGCAGCAACTATCGTTCTTTATCGATGGTTGGAAACCCTATCTGGTTAACGGTAGATTGCATCCTTCATTTAAGTTACATGGAACGGTTACTGGTCGCTTATCATGTGAGAACCCCAACCTCCAACAAGTTCCGCGTGATAAACGTATCAGAACACTTATTACGGCGCCTCCTGGATGGTGGCTTATCGAAGCTGACCTATCGCAAATTGAGTTACGAATTGCTGCGGAATTGGCCAATGAATCTAATATGCTCAGAGCATTCGCCACAGGAGTTGATGTCCATTGGCTTACTGCCCTTACTGAAATCAAGCGCAGTCACGCAATTCCTGACCTCGTTAAATCGACTGCTAGAACAGCCACACAGAATCAAACGCTAAATTTCGTCGACTCAATCAAGGTCCTCCTCGAGATCGGCCCAGACGCAGCTTGCGAGATCGAACCAGAGTGGAAGGAGTATCGCAAGAAAGCAAAAGCAATCAACTTCGGTTACCTGTTCGGTATGTGGTGGAAGAAATTTAAGCTATACGCTCGAGACAACTATGGCGTCAACGTCACAGATCGTGAAGCTCAAGACTCACGCATCACTTTCTTCGAAGCTTATCCGAGATACGAAGCCTGGCATCATCGTCAGCGCAGATATGCTCGCAAGCATGGTTTCGTGTCGTCCCTGTCCGGTCGTAAGCGCCGATTGCCGGCGGCGCGAATCTCTGATGATACTCCAGAGCGTCGTGAAGCCGAACGTCAAGCAATCAATTCACCGGTACAATCATTCGCCAATGAGATCAACCTCATGGCGGCGATACAGCTTCGCAGTGAATTTAGCCGAAAGATTTTAAGGCTTGTAGGAACGGTACATGATGCGATATTAATGGAAGTTCGCGAAGATTATGTCGAACAAGTTTACAAGCGTACTCTGGAAATCATGTCCGGTCCAGCACTATTCAAAGAGTTTGACATCGACATAGAGGTACCGCTTATCGCCGAAGCCAAGATTGGTCCATGGGCTGCAGGTATGTCGCTCGATAAATGGAGAGTCCAATGCCAAAACAAAAAGATACAGTCTATTCTAAGCAGGCTTTAGATACTTACCAGCAGGTATCCCTGCACGGAGAGTTCCGCGTCAGCCAATCTAAAGTAAAGCAATGGCGCAAATGTCATTACTCGTATCATCTACGTTACCCCCTCGGTCTGAAGAAAAAAGTTAAGTCACGTTCACTTCAGGTCGGCACGATTATCCACAAGATGCTAGACGCTGATGCCGAGGGCAACGACCCGATGCTGCTTCTCAAGCAGATCGGCAAAGACAACGCCAAGCTATTCAGTTCACAGCGTGAGGAATATGGAGAGATCATCGACGACATTCGTCAGATCATGACCGAATATTTCAACTACTGGTCTCCCAAAGATTTCACCAACCGACGCATCAACAAGCGCAGTGGCGAGTACAAGTTTGAGATCGACATGTTCGGCGGCGACGTTTGTTGGACCGGCACGGTCGATAAGATCGGCTATACTCAGGACAAGCTCAACTGGATCGGTGAGACAAAAAGTTTTAAGAGGAGACCGGACGACGGCGCGCGCTGGCGCTCGATACAATCGGCTACGTATATCAGAGCAGTACGTGAGCTAGGCTGGTGCAACTACGAAATCGAAGGCATGATGTGGGATTACATTCACAACAAGCCACCGACGAAACCCGCTCTCTTGAAAGCTGGTGGCATATCTGAGAAGAACATCAACACTCTACCGATCACCATACGTGAGACATTCAAAGAGCTCGGTCTTGAGCCAAAGCTTTTCAAATCGTACATCAAGCGACACGAGGATAGGCTTGACGAATGGTTCTTCCGGATATATACCCCTGTGGACAACAGTGTTGTCGATCACCTGTTCGAAGATTTTACAATGACCATTCAGGAAATGATGGCGGGACATGGGAAGGTCAAGGACAAGAACGTAGAGGTTCATTGCAATTGGTGTGACTACAACTCCATTTGTCAGGCAGAGCTAGAAGGTAATGACGTAGACTACGTCATAGAGAAGGAGTTTGAACGTGGCACGACGGATGACTACGAGCCGGCCATCACTACTGAGGATTAGCCGGCAGAAAATCGAACCCCAATTCCGAGGGATCAGCGAGGTCAAGCGCTACAAGTCGTTTGCACTCTACGGTCGTTCGGGTACTGGCAAGACCACTCTTGCATGTACTTTCCCGAAACCCGTCCTCCTTGTGGATATCAACGACGAGGGTACAGATAGCGTCACGAACTACAGCGACGATGATCTGCAGGTTTGGGATATCGATAATCCACAGGAGATTGATGACGTTTACTGGTGGCTGAAGGAACACAGTAAACGCTTCAAGACAGTGATTATCGACACCATCACGATGCTGCAGACCAAGAAGGTCGAGGAAGTCAGCGGAACTCTGCTCGCGAAGGGTGACAAGTTCGCCGGTGACTGGGGTACGATGACCAAGCAGGATTGGGGGCAAGTAGCGTCGTGGCTGAAAACGAGGATCACGCGCTTCCGCAACTTGCCGATGAACGTGATTTTTGTTGCTCAGGAAAGAACATTCAACGTTGACACAGACGACGAAGGTGCTGTAGGCTTGATCGATCCCGAGGTTGGGCCGTCGCTTTCTCCCAGTGTCAAGAACCACTTGAATGCAGCAGTGGGACTGCTTGGCAACACGTATATCCGTCGAAGAATTATAGAGAAAAAAGATGCCGCTGGTAAGTCGACAAAGCAGAAGAAATTCGATTATTGTTTTGGAATCGGACCGAGTGACATATACGCTCGCAAGGTGCGGAAACCCAAACGGATTGACCTTCCTGAGGTCATTGTCGATCCGGACTATGAAGACCTCATAGCTATCATACAAGGAGATAATTGATGGCACCACGTACAAGAAAGAGCAAGTCCGTCCGTAAGGTTGATTTCTCGGAGGAAGTAAAATACTTCGAGGAAGATAAGGACGTAGAGCTTGTCGTCAAATCGGCGGAATGGGAGGAAGGTACTGAGCATCCCTATATCGCTATCGAGTTCAATGGCGTCGGCGAATACGAGGAAGCGTCATTGTACCACAACGCATCGATATCCCCAAAAGCCCTCGGTAGAACAAGAGCGTTGCTCGAGTCACTGGGGCTCGATATCCCCGATGGCGATAAAGAGATCGACGTTGCGGAGCTCGTCGGCCTGCATGTCATGGGGCATACCTATCTCGACGCGTACAAGGGCAACGACGGCAAGATCAAAGAGTCCGTCAAGTGCGACACCTACTGGCCAGTCGACGATGCAGCCGACGAGCCTGAAGAGAAGCCAAAGAGAGGCGCTGCCAAAAAGAAGGAGCCCGAGAAATACTCGCAGGCTCAGATCGAGGGCATGGATCGTGACGAACTCATCGAGGTCGTCGACTCCAACAAGCTCGAGGTCGACTACGACACACGCAAGCTGAAGAAGGACGACGAAGCTCTGGCGGCGGCGGTTCTCGAAGCGCTCGAGGCGGAGGATCTGCTCGAGGAGGAGAAGAAAAAGACTCGAGGCAAGAAGGAGCCTGAAGAGGAGGAAGAGGAGCCAAAGGGAAAAGCTTCTTCCAAAGCTGGCTCCAAGAAGTCGAGCAAGAAGCTGACATGGACCGAGGAAGCTATACAAGACATGTCCGAGGACGAGCTTGAAGAGGTCATAGAGAAGGCCGGCGTCGAGGTCGATCTCTCGGAATTCCCGACGCTACGTAAAAAGAAGAATGCGGTGGTCGACGCTCTCGACGAAAACGATCAACTCGAGAAAGAGTAAATCGTGATATACTATGGGCCGGGCGTTTTGCCCGGTCCATTTCAGAGAGTGAAGACATGATACCTGACATCAAAGCAGTGCGGGCAGACGACTGCCAGTATAATCTAGAAGATCGTATATTCATCGATAGCGATGGCACAACATATCCCATCGTTAAGATGATGGACGAGAACATGGAAGACACGGAGGAACCTGATTGCTGCGTTGCATTCGTTGCTGGTGAAGGCGAATACTTCGTCGCAGTCATCGTAGACGAGGAGCAATTCAAATGACTGGAGACATCCCAGACGAGGCGGTGGAGGCTGCCGCGCGCGCGATGTGTGCGTTCGCGGTTTGCGACTTTGATAATCCAGAGCAGCAGGCCGTGATCGAATGGACGATCGAAAGCAAATATTACTTGGATTATGCCCGCGTTGCCGTGCCAGCCGCCTATCCCTCACTCCTCGCGGAGATAGCCAAGCTCCGAGAGGCACTGAGAGCAATTAGAGCGCTAACCACATGGCGCGAATTTGTGCTCAACAGCAACAACATAATCGACGCTGCTCTAGGTCCACAGGATGGCTAAGAAGCGTGAGACGCGTCGTCAGCTAAATATCCGTAAGGAGTTCAAGAAACGTTACGGCAATAACCTGTGGTGCTTCAAGGTACACGGCGGACCATTTCAACGAGACGGCATCGGTGACATCATCGGTGTCGTCTTTGGTTTAGCGTTCATGTTCGAGGTGAAAGAACCAGATGGCACAGCAAGTCCAATCCAACTCGAAACAATCAAAGACTTCAGGGCTGCCGGAGGTATTGCAGAAGTTATCGTCGAAGTCGATGAGGCTTTCAAGCTCATCGATAGAGCTTTGGCCAGAGCAAGAGGAGGCAGTCCGCTTTGTCCTTGGGCGAAATGAGTCAGCACTATTCTTCGAGCAACGAACCGGTAAGACGTATATCACTATGTCGGTCATCGAGCGCATGCCGAGAGAAAGACTTGGCATCATCCTCGTATGCATCCTCAACAACAAGGAAACCACGTGGCGCGACAAGCTCGCCGAGTTCCTCCCATGGCTCAACGTCACCAGCGATTGGGATGAGTTCAAGGCACTCCCATTCCCAAAGCTATTTCTCGTCCACCACGAAGATCTTCACAATCACGCTGGAAAAATCCGAGGAAAGAAGTGGATTAACTTCTGCGTGGTAGATGAAAGCCACAGGTGGAAAGCTCGAGGTTCGCGTGTGTCGCGTTCCGGCGCTCGCCTGGCTGGCATACCTAAGAAGCTGATCCTTACTGGTACGCCAATCGAAAAGCAGCCGAAGGATCTGTGGGCACAATTTCGTTTCCTCGCTCCTGACATATTCGGCAAGTGGTCAGACTTCGAAGAAACGTTCCTGCTGTTCGACAACATAGATATCGACGAGAAGAAGTTTCCTCGAGGTACCGAGCGCTGGAAGATAAGAGTTATTCAGCGAGGTATGCTGCGAAGCAAAGCTGAGTTCGATCCACAGAAGCTGCCTAAGCTCATTCGATGGATCAAGCCATTCTGTATGCGCCTAACGAAAGAGCAGGCTGGCATTCAACGTGCCAATATCGAACAGGTGCTAGTCGAGCTTAACCCACGTCAACGTAAATTCTACGACACAATGAAAAGAGATTCTGTCATTCATCTGCCGTACGGCGCTCGCTCGATGGCTCCTATGAAAGCAACTCAACTTATCAAGAGACGTGAGATAGCATCGGGCTTCGTGTACGATGACGACGGTGGCTTGCATCATCTCGGCGATAGCAAGCTTAATCAATTGGTAGAACTATTCTACAAACTACCGAAACCGATAGTCGTGTTCTGCGCATTCAAGCCGGACAATGATCGAGTAACCGAACGACTGCGTTCTCTAGGTTTCGACATAGCACAGCTAACCGGCAGCACATCTCGCAAGCAGAAGCCAATCACCCAGCGAGCGTTTCAGAAAGGACAATACGATGGCATTGTTTGTCAAGTTCGAGCTGGCGGAGTAGGCATCGACCTGTGGAAAGCTACGTATGGCATCGTGCACTCGATGGAGTATTCGTCGATTACGTGGGAACAAATGACCTCTAGAATGGATAACAAATTTAAGAATACGCCACCGAAATTTTTTGTCTTATCTGCTGATGCGACTATTGACATGGATCTATACGATCTTGTAATACAGAAAGGACTAGACACAGAAAGTGTCATGTCAACGCTCATGAAAGGAGCAAGGTAATGGCGAAAGCCGCATTGAAAGTCAAAGAAGTCGAAAGCAAGTCTGAGGAATTCAAGTACGGCGTCGAAGACGTCGCCGACATTCTCGACAAGGAGCCGGCCACCGTTCGCCTGAAGCTCCGCGCTCTCGGGATCAGGAAGAACAACGGCAACCAGTACGGCTGGAAGACCAAGGCCGAGGTTCAGGAAATCGCCGACAGGATCGAAGAGAAGAAGTCCGCCAAGAAGGCTTCAAAGAAAGAGGACGTCAAGCCGGTCAAGGGCAAGACGTCCCCAAAGGCGAAGAGCAAGAAGAACGCAGACGACGACGAATAAGCACTCAGCTACTTTCGGATCCGGCGATGAGCCGGGTCCTTTTTTAGATACGACCAAGAAGAGCGAGTACGATCAATATAACCAGCAGTAAGCCGATTAGACCGACAGGCCCATGTCCCCATCCCCGAGAGTATGGCCAGCTAGGCCAAGCTCCCAACAGGATGATGACCACCAATATAATCAGAATGGTTGATAGAGGCATAGCTTTCTCCTACCTTGCGTTGTGACCGCCTTTCGGTGGATCGAAGCCTCCCGGCTTGCCACCAAAGTCTGGATTACTTAGCGCGTCGAGGATCGCTCGTCTGATGAGGAACTCCTTGAGATCCTTCCGGTCGATTTCGGCAAGACGTCCCTTTAGTTTCTGAATATCGATTGGAGGTCTGTCACCAGGTCGTCCGCTACCGCCACCGGGTTGACCGGGACGTTCACCACC
>Ga0307503_10000188_pt1 | contig 18252 bp, 22 predicted proteins | sample 17_S_MG_FD_194514 | JGI IMG/M metagenome (GOLD analysis project Ga0307503, IMG submission 194514) | Soil microbial communities from Populus trichocarpa stands in riparian zone in the Pacific Northwest, United States - 17_S | ecosystem: Environmental > Terrestrial > Soil > Riparian zone > Trees... | reverse complement strand
ATTAATCGCGAGATCGACCTCCTGAAAGGGATGCTCCGTGATGCTGTCCCCAAGTACCTGATCGTCTCGCCGATCGTCGGCCTCAAACGTCTGAAGGCGCCGCCCATCAAACGCCGCCTCCTGCTCCCAACTGAAGAGCAGAAGATCCTCGACGTCTGTGAGGACGCCCAGGACCGGGCGATCCTCATCCTCGGGATCGACACCCTGATCCGGTTGGGCGATCTGCTCGACCTCGAACGCAGCGAACACGACGGCCGGTGGCTGTATGTCAAACATGCGAAGAGTGGCGACGCGTACGAGACGGCCCTCTCCCCCCGCGCTGTGGGCGTCCTGAAGGAGATCGAGCAGACGGACGAGCGGTACTACTTCGCCAAGTTTCGACGCGCCAGAAACCCGCGTGACTGGCTGAGCGCAGTACGCCAGCGCTTCGAGTCTCTCTGTAAGAAGGCCGGCCTCCGGTACGGCCGCGCCCACGGCGGGCTGACGTTCCACTGGGCGACCCGGCGCACTGGCGCCACGCGGTACCTGCTCGAGAAGGGCGCCCCGATTAGCGCCGTCCAGAAGCAAGGCAACTGGAAGCACCCCGAGATGTTGCTCCGCATTTACGCGGAGGCGCGACGCGCCGATCAGCTCGCCATGGTGGGCGCACCGCGGCTACGAAAACACGCCTAGTCACCGCGCCTTGACAAACCCAAGCGCTTCGGTTTAGTCTAGCGCATGGCTCGAAAGAATCCCGCCGCGGTCGCGCTCGGCCGCAAAGGCGGAAAAGTGCGCAGCGAAACCAAGACACTGGCCGCCCGCGACAACGGCAAACGCGGCGGCCGACCACGGAAACTCGCGGTGGAGCGAAAGGACGATCGGTAACGCGATGGGCGTGTATCTCAGACCGGATTCGAAGTTTTACTGGATGTACCTGGAGCGAGCGGCGAACCGCAGCGGGAAGGGCATCAAGGAGAACACGCAGGTGCTCGCCGTGCCCGACAACAGGGATCTGGCGGAGCACGTCTATCAAACGCGGATGCGTCAAATGGCAGAATCCGCGCATCTTCGACAACTCGCCCAGAGTCACCAGGTGGTGCTGAAGCATGACCGCCGCCCCCCGCGTCGAGATGCCGCGGGGTGGTGCTACGTGTATTTCGTGTCGGACGGCACCAACATCAAGATCGGCCGGGCCGTCAATGTGCTCAATCGTCTGCGCGCCATGCAAAGCGGGAGCGCAGAACCGTTGACCATCTTAGCGACGTTGCTCACGGCCGATTCGATCGAATCGGAACTCCATCGCCGCTTTAAGGCGGCCCACGTCAAAGGCGAGTGGTATCGCCCCGTGCCGGAGCTCTTGGCCTTCATCGAGCGCGTCAAAGCGGGCGCCGATGTCATTATCGAATTGGCGACCCACGCGGCGTAAAATCAGCGACTTCTATTCACGCTGCCTACACGCGACCTTCTAAGTAGTTGAAAACAAATGGCATTATCTGCGTTCGCAACGCAGAGGTCGCGAGTTCGATCCTCGCGCCGTCCACCAACAAAATCCCTAAATGAACCAATGAATACCGGCCTGAACCCCCGATCGTGGCCCGCCGATGTGACGGTCGTCCGTGAGCACCTTTTGGTGCCTTTTGGCACTTTTGGGCACTTTTCATTCCCGGTACGTTCCCGCAGATTCCCGCTCTAAGGAGACCCCAGATCATGCGCCGCATCCTCCCCTCCGCCGTGGCCATCCTCGTCCTCGCGGTCACGGCCGCCGCTCAGGTCAACGACCACGACATCGATCGGCTGATTGCGATCGGCAAGGCGAACCGATTAAAGGACGTCAGCCACACCTGCACCGCGAAGCGCGCCAGCCTCAACATGATGGGCGGCGGACTGGTGCCGCTGGCGATTGGCCTGGCCAAGAACAACGGCCAGTCCAGTTACACCGTGACGTTCGTCTCGAATCGTGGCCGGATCGCGGTGGCGGCCCAAGCAGATCGCGCGTTGACGCGGGCCGCCGTCCCGGCCGACTGGCTGACCGATGGGCTCTACGCGATCGTGTCGCCGCAGTTTCCCGATCAGGACGACGACTCGCCGCCGGTCCTCCCCGATCCCGTGTCGGCGTTCATCCTCAGAACCGCAGAGCGCAAGGTCGTCCTGCTCAAGCTCACGACGTCGAGCGACACCACGCACACGTGGAAGGGCGCCGGCGGCGCCACGGTCGACTATGCCGATCTGACGTTCACAATCGACACGAAGGCGCTCGACCAGGCCGAGACCGCGAGGCAGGCCAGCCAGACCTACCAGAGTTCTGACCAGGGCACCGACGTGATTCTCGTGACGCCGAACGGTGAACGATCCTGCCTTGGCGTGCCGTTGAAGAAGATTCGCGGACTCGTCACCGCCAAGATCAAGTAAGGCGGGCTTAGACCCGCGGGACCGGCCAGGGCAGCCCGATCAGCCGGATCAGATACCCCAGCAGGATCAGGACGATGACCAGCCGCACGAGCAGCCGGAAGACCGGGTCCATCGGGACGTAGTGCTCGAGGATGTAGGCGACGACCCCCAGCACGATCAAGGCGAAGAGAAACGGGATCATGTGTCCTCCACTCCCGGCTGGCTGCCGTACAGTTCCACGAACTCCGTATTGGTCAGCACCTCCGGCAGCTTGGCCGGAAACGCCACCGACGTGGTGATCCAGTCCGTGTCGTGCAGCTCATACACGCGGCCCTCCCCGTGGACATGGGGCCGCCAGTCCGGATACAACGGCGCCACGAGGCAGATGCCGAACGGCGCGGCCTCGGTACAGACGGCCGGCGGCCAGGGGACCGTCGCCGTCAGGAATTGATCGGCGTGGACCTTGCGCGGCTTTTCAACGTAGACCTTGGCCATAGACCCTCACGCAATGCTGTAGACATAGATCCCGGCCACATGCGCCGTGCCGGCCGCCCACGGGGTGGCGACGATGTCCCGATAGAGATTCAACACCGTGGCCCCGGCCGCCGCCGTGGCGTACCCCGTGCCGGCCGTCGCCCCGCCCATCAGGAACGCGAATTGGTGACTCATCTCCCGATTGGACGCCGTCGGCAACCCGATCGCCAACCCCACCGGCGTCCCCGTGATCGCCGTGTTGATCAGCTGAAACGCCACCGTGACGGTTTTGTTGTTGAGCGTATAGGCCAATGTGACTTGATTGGCCCCCGTCACCGCCCAGCTCCCGCCGCCCGTCGTGGCATAGAGCCCCGCCGAATACGGCACGGACACCCAGACCCCGATCCCGTCGATCTGGTTATAGAACTCCTGTTTCCAGGCGTTGTTGATGATCGTGCCGGTCGTACCGGACCCGTCATCGTCGATCATCGCCGTGCGCGTAATCGCCATCCCTATCTCCTATCCACCAGCCACGCATCGACCACATCGGCCGCATGGACGGCCGCGGCGTGACACGTCCGCCGGGGCGGCTGCCCCCACACCGGCCACGACAGCTCGGCCGAGAGGATCATGTATTCGCCCGCGAGGGCGTCCATCCCGGGCTCCGGCGGCTCCGGCAGGTTATAGACCTGGAGCCGGCCCGGCTTCGCGTTCAGATCGTCCGTCTCAAAGGCCAGCTCGACGAGCGGCCGCCGGAAGTCTTGCCACTCCCGTACGCCCCGGTTCCCGGCGTTGGCCCGTGCGAACCGCCCGTCCTGCACGATCTGCTCGTGGACGGCGTGATCGGTTTCTGCCGTCCGCACGACCATGACCACCTCGGCGTCGATCGGTTGCGGCCGCATTTTCTCCAGACTGCCGGGGGCGTCATAGCGGCCCGTCGTGACAATGTCCCCGAGGGAATCGATCGCCGTGACGACTGCGCCCGTCTTAATCGCGCCGATAATCGCGCCCCACCCCGTCCCCGGGACCTGCATCGTGGCCGGCGTGACCCCGGCCGCGGTATACGACAACACTTTGAGATATTGCTCGTCCACTTTGATCCACGGCATGTTCCGGCCGCGCAGAAAGTCCGTCGATTGGACCGTGAGAAAATTCACGCCGGGCCCGGGCGGGAATCCGGAATCGGTCGCCATCACGGTCGTTTGGGACGTCCCGGCCGGCGACGACCAGGCGCCCTCCGCATAGCGCGCCAGCAGCCGTTGCGTCCCGACCCGGACCTCGCGCCGTACGCCGGTATCCGTGATCTTGTCGAGAATCGAGGCGTCCTGCACCGGCATACTCAACAGAAACGCGGGGTCCGTCGCCGGGTCCGGAACGATCCCCATTGGCGCCGTCGTCCGCACCCCTTCGACGATCGCCGCATCCCGCAGCTGGGAGCCGTCCTGCGTCTCGGCGAATTGCTTCAGCATCGGATTCGCCAGCGTCAGGGACGCCGGATTTTGTAGGCCCGGCTCGGACGCGCCCTCCCACACATGGAGCACCTTGAACGGGTCCACGTAGAAGCCGCCGCCGCCCGGGAACATCGTCACGAGCCGCCGCAGCAGCGTCGAGAATCGCTCATTCGTGACGCCAAAACTTTGATGATTCGGCAGCCCCGCCGCCACGCCCGCCACCGAGATCGCCAGGCCGGAGGGCTTATTCGCAAACCGCGCGATGAGATCCTTGATCGTCACCGTCGCCGACTGCGGCGGCCAGTCATACGTGATCAAGTATTCCGAATCCAACACTTGCAAGTAGTCGGCACAGAGCACCGATCGCAGCCGTGGGACCGCCGCCCCTGGCCGTACCGTCGTCTGCGCCGTCAGGATCCGGCCGCCAAATAGCACGTTCTCCGTCGCCCCGCCCAGGCCGATCAGGACGTCCACCCCCACCACACACGCGGATTGCACGACGCTATCCGTCAGCATCACATCAAAGGCGGCCGTGTCTGGCTCCTCATTCAAGGCCAGCGTGACCCGTAACGATCCGTATTCGATGTACTTCGTGAGGTTCCGCCCGTCGATCGTGATCAGGCCGTACAGCGGAAAGACGTAGTTACTGCGGATCGCCCCCGACCGCGCGATCCCCGATCGTGCTTGCAAGTACGCCTTCTGGACGCCGATCGCCGTGCCCGCCCAATCGGTGGCCGTCGTGCCCGTCGTCTCGTTGAGCGGCCAGTAGTGACTCGGGCCATCGGTGAGGATGGCCTTCTGGTACTTGGTGAGCGGGACGTCACTGAGCGCCACGTCACACCGCCGCGCGCAGCTTGCCCATGACGGAGTACTTGGCCGTCAGCGCATCGGAGACTTTGTTGGCGAGACGTTGCAGGGAATCGGGCGTATCGAAGAAGGCCCCTTGCGCGTTGATGACGATCGTCGGCGAGGCCGCCGCGGCCCCGCCGCCCCATCCCGCGCCGGCCACCGTCGCCATGGCGCCGTCGTCCTTCGGGACGACCGCTTCCCAGCCGTGCAAGATGACGGGCGTGCCCCGCCCGAAGTTTTTGAACCCGCCCGTGCCGCGGGCGTAGCCGGGGACGTTCGGCATACTCACGCTCGCGTCGGTGCTGCCGCTGTCGCTCCCCTGCCCGCCGCCCAGGTTCGGGTTGTTCCCGCCCTCGGCCCCGCTGCCGGTCCCATAGTCGACGTAGCCGGTCGACGGGCCCGGCGAGACGTGCGGATCGCCGGGGCCTTCGTTGAAGAAGGCCTTGTACAGGCCGTAGGCAATCAAGCCGTAGATCGACGCCGTCGCAAAGGCCGTCACCCACGCCGAGCCCGCGGATTTCCCGGCCGCGGCATAATACCCGCCCGCGCTGCTGGACGAGCCCCCCGCGAGCGCGTTGCCCACCGTCTCGCCGAGCTTCGCCCCCACGATCGCCTTGACCATGCCGCCGATGAATTCCTTCTCGAATTCATAGAGGATGTCGCCGAGAATCCGCGAGATCGCCCCTTGCACCTGGCCCCAGATTTCCTTGGTGACGTCGTGCCAGTGCGACCAATGCCCGATCAGCTTGATCGTCGTCTGGGCCACGTCGTACTCCAGATTGTCGAGCGTGGCTTTCGCGTCATCCTTGAACGTGCGCCACTTGTCGATCGGCGGCGGCGGCAGCTCGCTCACATGGACGCCGAGGTCTTTGACGTCCTGGCCGAGGAGCTTGATCCGGCCGTCCGCGCCCATCTTGGCGAGCGTGTCGACCGCGAGGTTGTAGCCGTCGAGCTTCGGCTTGGCCGTGACGACTTCGGCCGTCCAGTCCTTCAGCGACTTCGTCATCATGCCCTGCGTGCCGACGACGGCCTTGCCATTGAAGTCGAGGATCTTTGCGCCGAGGACGAGATCATTGAGGACCGGCGTCAGCAGCGCGCCCTGCTTTTTCAGCTCGGCCGCTTCCTTCGCCATCTGACCGATCTGATAGGCCGTCGCCCCGCCCTGGTCCTCGGCCGCTTTGTATTTCTTCGTGAGATCGTCGACCTGCTTGATGAGGCCCTTGCCCGTCAGGATGTCGACTTGCTCCTGGAACTTCTTCGAGGACTCTTCCGATTTCTTGATCGTGGTCTCGGTTTCCCGGTTGAGGTTTTGCGAGGCCCGCATCAGGTCCTCGAGTTCGTCGCCGGTTTTGCCGATCGTTAGTTCAGGATTCTTGAACAGCTCGGGCGTCTTGAGATTCTTGACGACGTCCGACAACCCGCCCAGATCGTTGCGGATCGTGCCGATCATCTCCTTCCATTCGCGAAAGGGTCCGGTGACGTACTCGGCAAACTGCTTTTTGATCTGCGAGGACGTGAACGTCCACGCATCGCCGAGCATGTCAAAGGCTTCGATCGTGTCCTTCGACATGATCGGCGCTTGCTTCCCGATGTCGACGAGGCCGTCACGGATGGCCGGGAGCAGGTCGGCGCCCGCCTTCCCGAAGAGTTCGGTGGCAATCCGCACCTGCTCCATCGGGTCTTTGACGTCTTTGATCGCCGTCGCAATCTTCTCAAACGCCACCTCGGGCGCCAGATCACGGATGTCCCGAAACTCCAACCCAGCCGCGTCGAGGGCCGCGACGACCGAGTCGCTGCCGCCCGCCAAGTTCTTCGACATGGCGACAATCGACTTCGAGACGTCGTCGATGGTGCCGCCCGAGAGCTTGACCGCGTATTCCCACCGCTGCGCCGCGTCGGTCGACACGTCGAGCTTCGCGGCGACGTCCGCGATATGGCTCGCCGACTCCACCAGCCCCCCGATGAAGTTCGTGATCGCGCCGACGGAGAACGCGATCCCGACCGCGCCCGCCATCTTCGACAGCGTGCCCCCCCAATCGGTCGTGGCCTTGTCCACCTTCTTCGTTTGGTCCGCGATGTCTTGGAGGTTTTTGGGGATGTCCAGCCCCATCAACTTCATCTTGGCGACGGCCTCGTTCGCGGTCTTGCCCAGGTTGTCGAGCTCTTTCTCGGTGAGTTTCGAGGTGCCGCCAATGTCCTCGACGGCCTGGGCCATGACGGTCGCGTCTTGCACGAACTTCTTCCCCGAGAATTTTTCCGTCATCCGGGCGAGCTTGTCGCCGACCTTCTCGGCGCCCGTGCCGAAATCGACGAGCACCTTCTCGGCTTTCTCGACCGCGGTGTAGAAACTCGCGAAGTTGGCGACAAAGGTGGCGGAGAGGGCCATGTTATTTACGGCTCCGGGCCGCCTCCTCGGTCAAGGCGTCGACGAGGACACCGTAGATATCCACCGGCAGATCCAGCAGATCGTCATACGTCCAGCCCATCGTGCGGCAGATATAGAGGTCGGAGATCACGCGCTCACGCCAGCCTGGTCTTTTTTTTCGAGATCTCGCGCCGCGGTCATCGCGGCATCATGCGCTTGAATCGCGTCGAGGATCTCGCGGAGCGATTCGGGCGTCTGATTCCGCAGCGCCGCGGCGACAAAGGCGTACGGCTGATCCCGAATGCGGATTGGTTTGTCGTCGGCGTCGGTGATCGACCAGTCGAGCAGATACGCGATCGCCTGGCTGATCCCCAGGTGCTCGAGATCCAGCTCCGGCGGCCCGCCCGCCTTGAACGAGCCCGCCTTGATCACGCGCGCCTGGGCGTCGCGCTCTTCCCCGGCGGTCAAGTGTTTCCTGACGAGCAGCCAATCGCCGCCCGTGAGTTCCAGACGCATTTCTTCTTGCTTGCGATACCGCGATCCCATGGAAGCCCCCTATGCGTGGCGCAGGAGTCGGGCCGACAGCCGGCCGGCCGCGATCGAGACGTCAGCCAGCGCGCGCCGCGTCGGCGGCCCGTCTGGATAGACGATCTCGAAGAGGAGCGGCGTTTGGGTGATCCGAAAGGCGTCGACCATCCGGACATCGGCCGTCAGCCAGTCGCCCTCGACGCGCCAGGCGCCGAGGTCCGCGGCCTTCTGATAGCCGAGCCGGATCGTCGCCCCGATCCCCTCAATGACGATCCGGTGGCGCGCACCCTCAACCGCCATACCGGCGGCCTACGGCGCGACGCCGGCCGTCCAGGCCGTGCCGTTCCAGTACGCCCGCGTGCCGTCGCCGAGCACGATGTGCTGCCCGGAGGCCCACGCCGTCGCCGGGCTGGCGGTAATGCCGGTCGGGGGGAACGAGGCCGGGGCCATCGCGCCGGCGGGCGTGAACTGGCCCGGGGTGGTCTGCGCCGTCGCGCCCGTGGCCGCGATCTGGCTGGTGCGCGTCCAGGCGCCGTTGGCCACGAACGTCGCATCGATCGTGACGGCGCTCGTCACGCCGCCTTTGATGGACGCATCCATCCAGGCCGGGCCTTCCCAGCCTTGCGCCGAGGTCGACGAGGGATAGAAGGCGAGATAGCAGCCCGTCAGCGAATCGGAGCCGTCGAAGATGACGTCGGTCAGCCGATCCCAGAACGCGGTGAAGCTGCCGGAGAGATCCTTGAGGCCGACGACGTAGCGCTTGTTGGCGTCGCCGAGCGAGGTCGTCTCGACCTTGTCGGTGGCCATGTTCAGCGTCCAATCGCTGATGTTACCGATCGCGGTGTAGGAACCGCCGCTGGTCAATTTCATCGCGACGATCCCTTCCTTGCCGTGCGTGCCGGGATTGTTGACGGGTGCTGCGGGTGCTGCCATGTGATGTGCTCCTCAAAAAACCGTGACGTGGGTAACGTCCTTCTACGTGGGCGATCCGGTGACCTTCAATCCGGCGCGTTCCACGAGGTCGATCAACTGCGAGAACATGCGCCGGCGGTGCTCCGGCGCGAGCGTCCGAAACACGCCGGCGCCCGGCATCGTGCCGGTACTCTTGCCAATCCCCCAGAGGGGCACGGTCCGGGTGCCCTTCTTGTGGTACGGCGCGGTGGTACTGCCCTTTTTCCAGCGGCGCGGCGGACTTTTCGTCGCGTTTTCGAAGATGTAGGCGTGTCGCGCGCGATTGCGGACGACCGCGCGGGCCGTCAAGGCATCCGACGATCCCACTTCGACCGTGACGCCGCGCGCGAGCGCGCCCGTGCCGGTCGTGGGGTATCTGGCGAGCACGTCCTGGGCCATCATCGAGGCCGTGCGCCGCACGATCCCGTCGGCCTCGCCGACCAGTTCCTTGGGCAAGTTGCGCAGGGCCGCCTTGAGTTCCTCGAGCCCGGTGATCTTCAGTTCACTCCCCGCCATTTACGTGAGCGTCCGCGCGGCGTAGTGCGCCGCAATCTGCGCGGGCGTCAGCGCGACGGGGTAGATCGCCACTTCGTCGATCGCGCCGGGCCAGTAGGTGCCGTGCCCGCTGGAGTACGCCAGTTCGCAGACGCCCGTGCTGCCCGTGCGCGCCGCGCCCGGCCCCGCGTCCGACACCCCCACCGCGACCCCATCGATAAAACACTGCGCCGCCGTGCTATTCGCCAAGACCCACACGACGTGGTGCCACACATCATTGGCGATCCCGTTCGCGCTCAGCGGGGCATACCCAAACGGCGTTTGAATGCCAGGACGCCGCGCGCCAGAGACGGGATAGAGCTTGAAATTGAACCACTCGCCCGTGGGGAAATTGACCATGGCATACGGCAGCTCGCTACTCGGGGCGGCGGCCATGATCTTGATCCACGCTTCCAGCGTGAACGAGGGCGGGAGGGTCACGATCGCCGCGGTGACGATCTTGCCCGTCGTTCCATCAAACATCATCGCGGTCGATCCGTCAGCCAGCGGCCCCGGCACGCCGAGCGTCACGCCACCGCTGATCGTCCCGTCCGCGCCCCCGATCGTGGCCATCGCGATACTCCCTGTCGTGTCGTTCAATCGCCAGTAGTACGTGGCGCCGTCCCCCGTCACCTGTTGTGCATAGGGGAGGACGACCGACACGGTCGCCGCGGGCGACGTCACCGCCCCGTCACGGTTACTCACCGTCACGGCGTAGGCGGTCGTCGTGGTGAGCGGCCCCGTCACGTAGAACTGTTGCGTCGCGCCCGCGACGAGCGCGCCGTTTTTGAGCCACTGATACGCCAGCGGCCCACGGCCCGCCGCGATGACCGTGAGCGTCACACTCTCACCCGCCGCGATACTGCTGCTGGCCGGCGGCGTCGTGATTGTCGGCGGCGGATACACGACGGCATCCGGCTCGCCATGCCGCCCCACCACTTCGGCGCAGAGCAAGATCACTTCGATCTGCTGCTCGTCGACGTCGGTGACGCTCTGCACCTGAAACGTGCGCGCCCCAAACTGCACCCGTGTTTCGAGGTTGATCCCCGGGTGAAACCGGCCGCGCAGTTGCTGGCCCGCGATGCCCTCGCCCACCGACGCGCCCGCCGACTGGATCGCACACGCCCAGGTCGGCGGATCGAGCGGGCCCGCCGGATCGTCGAGCGTCACGAGATGCCGATAGCGCCCGATCCCCATGGCTAGGCCAGCGCCGGATCGCGATACATCGCGAGCATCCGCCGCAGGATGTTCCAGATGACGGCCTCGTCTCGATTGGTGAGACCGAGGTCGTCGCCGCGGTGCTCGTAGTAGTGCGTGAGCAGTTGCAGGATCGCGTTCTTGACTTCGAGCGGCGCGGTGGCCGGCGTCCACGTCGCATCGCCCGCCGGCCCGAGGTACGCGAGGATGCCCTCCTGCGCCGCTGCGAGCTTCTGATCGACGTCGGCATCGTGCGCGGTATCGGTAATGCGGAGATGGATCTTCGCCTCGGCCAGCGTCCAGAGCGGGCCGGCGAGCGTGACGCGCGAATACACGAGCGTCGTCATGGCGTCTCCTCCGCGTCGGGCACGGGCGTCTCGACGACGGGCGCGGCCGGCGTCGTCGGCGGGGCGGGCGCGGCGGCATCCCGCATCGCGAGCGCCATGAGGCTGTACATCTGCTGCTGGAGGTACGGCGTGTCGCCGCCGGGGACGGGGCCCAGGCCGAAGTACTTGAGGCGCGCTTCATTCGGCGACATCGCGCCGGCACTGATCGCATCGTGCGCGGCCTTCGTCTTCGTCGCGGTATCCATCCAGATCAGATCGTCAAGGTCAAACTCCGTGCCGTACGGCGCGGGCAGTTCGAGCCCGAGATCCAGCGCGGCCTCGATGGCCGTCAGGTGCGTCTGCAGACACTGCGAGTGATACTGCAGCGTCGAGGCTTCGTTGTTCGCATACGGCGGCTGTTGACTGGAGTCGACCATCGAGATCGGCACACCGAAGCAGCCCGCGATCGTTTTGGCCGTCCATCCCGCCTGTTCGATCCACTGCGACTCTTCGGCCGACACGCCGACCGATTCGTACTTCATCCCGTTGCCGACAATCGCCGTCTTACCGGCGCCGAGGTTGTGCCACGTCTCACTGAGCCGCTTCGCCGTTTCCGGATCGATCTCGGTCGGCGCGATCAGCATCCCGCTCGGCCGGCCGCCGCTCGAGAAGAACGACGTCGACGCCGACTGCATCGCGAGCCCTTGACTGGCCGCGCCGCCGCAGGCATAAAGCGGCGACAACCCCACGAGCGGGTGGAACGCGCAATTCCACCGATCGTGAATAATCTCGCGCGCCGGGACCACGAGCGGCCCGGCCACGCCGGCCAGGTCGTTCGTCTGCAGCTCGTAATACACGCTGCCATCGGGCGCCACGAGCGGCTTCACGCGGCACGGATCGAGCACATAGAGCGCCGTGACGACGCCGCGCTGATCGCGGTCCTTGAGGACGTACGTATTGCCCCAGAGCAACTTGCTGATCATCCAGACTTCGAAGAACTGCGCGGGTGTCTGGTAGCGATTCGGCGTCCGCAGGACGGGGGAGAACGCCGGGCTCGTCGTCTCGTGCCAGATCCCGTTGGCATCGACGGCGACGAGCCGCAGCGGCAGTTTCCCGATGTCGGACGCAATCAGCGAGACGCACCGAAAGACGGTCGGATTCGCGAGGGCCGTCTCGAGGCGCAGCTCGTTGTTGTTTTGCCACGCGCCCGTATAGGGCTCGCGCACGATGGGCATCCAGGCGCCCGTGCCCGCAGGGGACACGGGGCCTGGAGCGAACACCGCGCGCAACGACGAGCGGATCGACGCGAGGACGCCCACGCGTCCCTAGCCCTTCGCCGCGCGTCCGGTGGCCACGTCGGCGCTGGCGCCGGTCGGCGCGGGCCAGGCCGTCGCCGTGAGGTACTTCACCGCGTTCGCGTTCGCCTTCGCCCAGTTGATGAACCGCTCGGCGCGCAGGCCGATCGTGTTCGTTTGCCAGAGCGACACAAACACCGTCGTCGCATCCGCGGGGGAGGCCGGCGCGCTATCCATCTGCAGCGAGGCTTCCTGCGAGGCGTCGATCGACACGCCGCCGTCGTCGGCATAGAGCACGAGCGCGGGCTGGAGCGCGATCACGTTGCCCCCGGCCGCCTGGCTGGTGATGAACGTGAGCCCCTTGTAGCTGCCGCCATTGACGGTCACGCCGGGGAATTCGGGCGAGCCGTCGAGGTTCGTCCGGAACGTCAGCGACAAGGCGTTCGCCGCCGACATGATGAACGTGACGCCGCCGACCGCGATGTTATTGGTGGCGAAGTGATTGATCAGCGACATGATGTCGGCGATCGGGTTGGTCGTGGCGGCCGCGGTCGGCGCGCCGTTCGTGATCGACGCCGGATTGACGCCCGCGACGGCGGCCACGGCCGGGTCGATAAACTGCGAATCGAGGAATTGCGCGATGCCGGCGATCATGTCGGCGCGCACGAGGGCTTCTGCGCTCGGGTTCGACAACATGACGAGTTCTTTCGTCAGCACGATGATCCCGGCGGCCTTCGAGATGCCGAGCGACGTCGATGAGAACGCGAGTTTTGTGACGGGCTTGGGCTTGCTCTCTCCGACCCACCCGTACGTGCCGCCCGCGGTCTGCGTCGGCACTTTGGTATTGAACGGCACGTTCCGCAGGCCGGGAATCTTGCCGAGGATCGTCGCCGGGCGCAGCAGCTCGATGAATTCGTTGGAGATGTTCTGATTGACGAGCGGCGAGGCCCACGTCGCATCGGTAATCGTGCCCGGGGCGACGGCGGCCTTGAGGTACAGCGCCACTTCGGGCGTCGAATCCGACCAGCGCTTTTCGGCGTAGTCGACGGCGTCGCGGACGTTGCCCTTGCAGACGAGCTGCGCGCAGGCGGCGCGGACAAACGCCGTGCCCAGCGGGACGTTGGCCTTGACCGAGATCGACGGATAGACCGGCGACGTCCGGGTCACCGGCGGCGCCGGCACGGCGACCGCGCTCTGGATCTGCAGCTTCTCGTGCTCGCGCCAGCGGCCGAGGTCGGCGTCGATCGACTTCACTTGCAACGCCAGGCCGTCGTGCTCGGTGGCCTGCTCGGCCTCGAGGGTCTTGCCCTCGCCGGCCGCCCCTTCCATGATCTCGGTCATCGTCGCCGCCAGCGCGGCCCGTTTGTTTTCGAGGTTCTGGATGTGCTCCGAGATCGTAGGTTTCATGCGGGTCTCCGTGCGGCGGGCTGCCGCCAATGATTTAACGAGGCGAATGGTCGCGTTGGCGTTCGCGGGAATCGTGACGAGCGACAGCTCACAGATTTCCGTTTTGGTGAGGCGGCGTGCGCCGGATTTCAGCTGCTCGACGCCGCCCTGGAGAATGCGATAGCCGATCGAGGCGCCGGAGATCACCCCGGCTTTGAGGCACTGCCAGGCGTCGTCGATCCGCGCCTTGAGTGGGCCGGGTTCATCGATCTGCGGAAAGGTCGCCTCGAACGTGATCCCGTCGGGCGTGACCGTGAGATATGCGGTCCCGATCGGTTGCTCGGCGTTGTGATGGAACAGGAGCGGGACGGGATTCTTGAACGTCGCGCCGGCCGGGTCGAAGATGTCGCCCGCCCGATCAAGCTCCGGCGTCGAGGCGATGCCGCGAATGCGCCGCGCGGCCGAGTCGACGGCTTTGACTTCGAGGAGCGAGTAGGCGCGATCCACGCGCGGGCAGTATCCGGCCGGGCCGCCGCGGCGCCTATTTTTTAGTTGTTTTTTTGAGCGCGAGCCGAATGATCGCCGGGACTGAGACCGCCCGCCGCTGCGCTTCGGCGCAGAACTGATCGTATTGCTTCTGCGGCAGCGTGATCGTCACGGTCTGCGAGCGGTCGTCCTCGTCGACGCGCGGCCGGCCGCGAGCCTTCATCCGACCACCAGCATCTGATAGCTCGGCGTGACGGCTTGCGCTTGGCGGGTCATGAGATCGACGGCCATGATGAGCGCGACGACGCCGTCGATCCGTTCGGTGGACTTGGTCTTGGACGGTTTCAGGTTGCCCGCCGGATCGCTTTCGACGGCGACGTTGCTGATATTCCAGCGCAGCACCGGGTGCCCGTCGTGCCGCAGCCGGCGGCTGAGCACCGCTTGCTCGAGGGCTTTCGTCGGCGCCGACAGCGACGCGAAGCCTTGCCGCATCGACACGCACGGTAAGCCGTCCTGCTGTTGGAGGCGCGACACCAGATCCGTGGCGTTCCACGGATCGAAGGCGATCTGTTGCAGCGAAAACTCGGTGGCCCAGCCTTGCAGCACGGCCCGGATCGCGTCGTAGTCGACGACGGCGCCCGGCGTGGCCGTGAGCAGCCCCCGCCGCGCCCATTCGTCGTACGGGACATGGTCGCGGCGGCTGCGCTCGCGAATGCGCTCGAGGGGCACAAAGAACCTGGCCAAGACGTCAAACCCGTGATCGTCGGGAAACACCGCGACGAGCGCGGTCAAGTCGGTCGTCGTGCTCAAGTCCATCCCGACATAGCAGCGACGCCCGACCAGCCGCGCCCGATCGATCGGCGCCTCGCAGGCGTCCCAATCCGCCAGCGCCAACCAGCGCGACGCTTGCTCGGTCCACTGGTTGAGGTACAGCCGGCGAAACGTGTTCTCCTGCGCCGGGATTTCTTTGGCCCGGGCCGCGAGGATCTGCATCTCCTCGAGCGAGCGGAAATCGCCCAGCGCGGGGTTCGCCTTCTGCCACACGCGCCGCTTCGTCCAGTCGGCGCCTTCGGGCGCTTCGTACAGGATCGGCAGAAACGAGGGATCGAGCGCCGGCCGCTCCAGCACCTTCTTCGCGTGCGTATACAGTTCCCACAGGATCGAGTTGCGATCGAACCCCGCGGTCGAAATCACGAGCAAGAGCGGCTGGGTGCGTGCCCCCATCGACGTCGAGAGCACGTCATACAGCTCGCGACTCGGCGCCGCGTGCAGCTCGTCGTAAATCACCATCGACGCATTGAAGCCGTGCTTACTGTACGCCTCGGCCGAGATGGCGCGGTAGAAGCTGCCGCTCGGCTTATGCACAATCCGCTTTTGCGACTCGACGATGTAACAGTCGGCATCGAGGGCCGCATCATTCCGCAGCATCTGCGCCGCCACGCCAAACACGAGCCCGGCCTGGTCCCGGTCGGAGGCCGCTGAGTACACTTCCCCGCCGCGCTCCCCATCGGCGAGCAGCCCGTACAACGCGATCGCCGCCGCCAGCTCCGTCTTGCCGTTCTTGCGCGGCAGCATCAGCAGGCACGTCCGATACTGCCGCTTCCCATCGGACCGCTTTTTGAATAGCTCCCGCACAATCCGCAATTGCCAGGGCCGCAGGTTGAACGTCTGGCCCGCGAAGGCGCCTTTCGTGTGCGTCAGCCGGTTAATGAACGCGATCGGATCCTGCGGGGCCTCCGGTGGCCCCGTGGGCCCATCGTGACGGGTGGGTTGCTTGCTATTCCACCCGCCACGCCGATCACGTTTGCGGTAGATCGGGGCCAGTTCAGGCATGAGTCCTATGGGCAATAGCTGTATTTGAGGCTGGCACGGTTTCTGACTGGTTGCAGTTGCAACTTTCTCACTCCCCCCGGGGGCCTGGATCTCCCAGGTTTCCCCCGTGTATCACCCCACGTCATCCCATCTCGGGTACATACACCAGGGCCACGCCGGTTTCAGTGGTGGTGCGATACAGCCACCCGGTGCGGACCATGAGGCGCTCGGTGGTGTCGTTCTCGTTCTGTTGTACGACTTCCCAATCGCGGCGCTGTTCAGGGTTGCGATCGGGACGTTCACGGTCGGGGAGTTCGTTCGTTGGACGGTCAGCCATTGGTTAGTCTCCGAGTTGCGTCTTGCGTGAATGACACGATCGACAGAGCGCTTGCATGTTCGCACGATCCCAGAACTGCGTGAGATCGCCGTGGTGTTTCGTGACGTGGTCCACCTCGAGGGTGAGGCAGACGTGGCCGCAGGCGGCGCACTGGTAGGCGGCCTCCCGGAGCACACGGGTACGCAGGGCCTTCCACCGGGGGGTGCGGTACCAGCGGCGCACGTCCCAGTTGGGGCGGGCATGTTCACGCGCAACAGCGTGCGCGGGGCAGTGACGACGGGCGGTGATCGTCGGGCAGCCCGGCGTGGCGCAGTAGTGCGGGGCGCGATCCGGCATTAGCGGCGGCGCCTCTGAAACGTCACGATATCGGCGGATGGTCGAGGCGTGACCAGTTTGGGTTTGGTGAATTTGCGGCCGCGCGCCGTTTGTAATCGCGAGCGACGGTACCCCGCTTCGGCTTTGCCTTGCAGGTAGTCGCGGCCTGTCGTGAAGCGCAGGCCAGTCGACTGCCACGTATACGAGGGATCCTCGCCACGCCACTGTGCGAGTCGACGGAGAAGCCAAGTCAGACCCCACACATGCCCTCGCATTCGTTCTCCCACAGGTTCGGTTGTTCGCGCCGTTCCCGCTCGACGAGGTCAATCGCCTCGGGTAACGGGAGCCGCGTATCGTGCATAAACTCCGTCGCCCTGAAGCCGCGTGCATCGCCTTGGCGCAACGCCGCATCGACCGCGACGGCATCCGCCCACTCTGCTGGCCGCATGTTCCGCATCTCGATCCAGGCGCTATCCCGACGAAATGGACAGCCGACACACGCCGACTTCGGCGGCTCAGGGTAGCCCTGTCGTTGCAGCCAGGCGAGACAATCCGCACGGGTCATCTCGCGCTCAATCAGCGGCCAGCGGTTGACCATCCACTGTTGGCGCGCCGGTTTCATGCGTGAGGCTTCATCGCGCGAAATCCCGATCCACACCTCGACCGACCCTTTGCGGATGTAGTCGCGCGGTCCGACGCCGAGCAGCGTGCGCGTGGCCCGCATGATCGGCGCGATCTTGTATTCGTTGGTGCATTGCCGTCGCCCGATGCTTTCCGTCCCGTCCTGGTTCTTGGTAAACCACGGGATCACCGAATACTCGCCACCAGTCGTGTTGCGTCGGCTCAGTATCCCGGCCTTGATGTCGCCAGCCGTGGCGATGATCACCGGGAACGCCAACCGCCCAGGCTCAGACAGCCACGCGAGTTGCTGGTAGACGGCTGCCGGCTCCCACTGGGTATCGGCAAAGATCGCCGCGTCAGGCATCGGCGTCAGTTCACCCGCCGAGGCCATGAGCGCCATGGTGGTGCTCTGCACGCCCGCCCCGAGCGACAGCACGCGCAGGACGGGCATCCTCAGGTCCAATCGCGGCCGTCCGTTTCCTCGAAGTCATTGTCACGGGCACGGGCGGCAGCACGCTCATACGCCTCATCCCAGGCGTCGCGCGCCGCCGGCGTGAGCTTCTCCAGGCGCGCGTCGCGCTCCTCTGCCAGCGCCTCAAGCACCCGCTGGATGTCATCGAGGATGTCCTCGATCTGTGTGGGCGTCCACCACTGGTCCGCCATCAGCCGTGCGCGGGCCTGTTCTCGGGGGGTCATCGGCGGTACGTCCCCGAGACGGTCACCGTCTCGTTGAGGGCCGAGGTCGTGGCCGCCTCGCGGAAAAGCGCGCCATTGACGAAAATCTGCACCGCCACAAACGGGTTTTGCACCAGCGCGCTGTAGCCCGTCGGCGTCGCCTCGAGGAACAGGAACGTCCCATCCGCGGAGGACGTGATTACGCTCTGAAACGGCAAGGTCGTCGTGACCTGGTTCAGCCCTTCGACCGAGCTGCTGTACTTCACCTTCGCACTGAGCGCGT
>Ga0307503_10000187_pt1 | contig 18363 bp, 14 predicted proteins | sample 17_S_MG_FD_194514 | JGI IMG/M metagenome (GOLD analysis project Ga0307503, IMG submission 194514) | Soil microbial communities from Populus trichocarpa stands in riparian zone in the Pacific Northwest, United States - 17_S | ecosystem: Environmental > Terrestrial > Soil > Riparian zone > Trees... | reverse complement strand
GGTCCCGGCGGACGACTTCGGCGAACTGCGGAGAGAGCTTGTCGTAGTCGGGCGAGCCGCTCGCCAGCCCTGCGACAAGGCTCCGCAAGGCAGCCTCGGTGCCGGCAGTCGGCACGGAGCTCGTTGCGGCCGGCGGTGCAGACGGGACCATTGCCGACGGAATTGTCCGCCCCTCGACGGCGCCAGATGACTGAACCCAAATTATCAGGGCTGCTGCGGCAAAAAAGCTCATTAGCATTGCTCCTGAGACCACATAAACTTGGTGCCGCCGCTTCCTCCACGCGGTCTCGTTTCGCGGGGCGGCAACGGAGCCAAGTTCATCGGGCCCAGCATTGCCCGAAGGAAGGTCCGACGAGCGGGGTCCCAGCCGACCGGACCGCTCGAACGACTCCACCAGCTTCGCAGCTTCAAGGGATGAGGACAGGCCCAGCTTGGCGCGGGCCATCTTCAACCTTTTCTCCACAGCGTGAGGAGAGATACCAAGATCGAGGGCCATTTGCTTAGCAGTCTGATGGCTCAGACAGCGCTTGAGGCATTCCCGCTCGGCAATGGTCAGGCGCCGGATTGCTGCCCGCGTGCTCTCGTCGATCACTTCCACCCTCATGTCGGCCAACGTAGCGCTTTAAGAGCCGGTGCCAAACCCCGTCTGTCTGGTACCCCATCGGTCGATCCCATTCCGGCGCGCCGGCAAAGCCAAGACCAGCTGATGGTTCGGTCTAAGGCCGATCGGCGTTCTCTCGCAGCCTCGAACGTCCGCATTGGGTCGAAAGCAGCCCGCAGCGGTCGGTCAGCTAACGGCCAGCTTCGGCCCGTTGGTGGTCGTTTGTCGAATGTCTACATGGGGTCGAAACCAGACCATCGCTCGGGCTTCAGAATCTCCCGGCGGAACCCTCCCCCCTCCCACCCATTGAATCGCCCGCGATACGATCTCGGAGGGAAGCTCATGGCCGCGCGGCCTTATTGGAAGGGACAGATCAGGCTGGCTTTGGTCTCGATCCCGGTGGAAATCTATTCGGCGACCCGTTCGGGGGCGACGGTGGCGTTCAACCAGATCCACGAGCCGTCGGGAAAGCGGATCAAATATGAGAAGGTCGTGCCGGGCATCGGCGCGGTCGATCCCGACGACATCGTCAAGGGCTTCCAGTACAGCAAGGACAGCTATGTCCTGCTCGACGACGACGAATTGGAGGCGGTCAAGCTGGAGAGCAAGAAGACGCTCGAGCTGACCCAGTTCGTCGACTCCCACGAAATCGACCCGCTTTATTATGAGCGGCCTTATTACGTGGTGCCCGCCGACGACCTCGCCGAGGAGGCGTTCGTGGTGCTGCGCGAGGCGCTGCGCGAGACCAGGAAGGTCGCGCTCGGGCAGCTCGCCTTGCGGGGCCGCGAATATATCGTCAGCCTCAAGCCCTGCGGCCGCGGCATATTGCTGGAGACGCTTCGTTATGCCGACGAGGTGGTGAAGGCGCAGGGCTATTTCCGCGACATTCCGGACAACAAGGCGGATCCGGAGATGCTCGAGCTCGCCGAGGCGCTGATCGACAAGAAGACCGCCAAATTCGATCCCGCCAGGTTCCACGACCGCTATGTCGACGCGCTTCGCGACCTGATCGAGAAGAAGCGCAAGCTGAAGGGCGGCAAGATCCACGCCGAGGCGGAGGAGGCGCCCAAGCGCGGCTCCAACGTCATCGACCTGATGGCGGCGCTCAAGAAATCGATCGAGCGGCCGGGGGCGAAGGCGGCGGCGAAGAAGACGGCGCCCGCGAAGAAGGCTCCCGCCAAGAAGGCCGCGCCGGCCCGGAAGCGGGCATGAATTCCCCAAAGCCCGTTCGCCCTGAGCCTGTCGAAGGGCTTTCCTTCTTTGGCCGGAAGGAAAGGACAGGGCTTGGACAGGCTCAGCCCGAACGGGTTTCGTAGGTATGGCGAAAAAACCAGACGATCCCCTCGCCACCTACAACAAGAAGCGCGATTTCGCGAAAACCGCGGAGCCCGCGGGCAAGGTGGCGGCGCGGAGGGGCAAGGCGCTCACCTTCATGGTCCAGAAGCACGACGCGTCGCGCCTCCATTACGATTTCCGGCTCGAGCTGGAGGGGACGCTGAAGAGCTGGGCGGTGCCGCGCGGGCCCAGCCTCGATCCCGCCGACCGGCGCCTCGCCGTCCGCACCGAGGATCATCCGATGTCCTACGCGACCTTCGAGGGCGTCATTCCGCAGGGCCAATATGGCGGCGGCACGGTGATGCTGTGGGATCGCGGCGTCTGGATCCCTCATCCCGGCAAGGATCCGGCGAAGACGCTGGCGGAGGGCCATCTCCACTTCACCCTCGAGGGCGAGCGGATGAAGGGCGAATGGGTGATGTTCCGCCTGAAGCCGCGCCCGGGGGAGCGCGGCGAGAACTGGATCCTGAAGAAGGTCGAGGACGAATTTGCGGGCAGCCCGACCGGGCTTACCGAAAAGTATCTGATGTCGGTCAAGACCGGCCGGACGATGGAGGAGATCGCGGCGGGGAAGAAGGCGAAGGAAATTCCTCCCCGGAACGGGGAGGGGGACCAGGCGAAGCCTGGTGGAAGGGTCGGCAGCCGCTCCACCGCCCCGGCCCCTCCACCACGAGCCTCCGGCTCGCGGTCCCCGTCCCCGTCCCGGGGAGGATTTCCAAAGTTCCGCGAACCCCAGAAAGCCACCCTCGTCGACTCAGTCCCGGCCGGCTCGGCCTGGCTGCACGAGATGAAATATGACGGCTATCGCTGCCTGCTCGCGCTCGCCGGCGGAAGCGCGAAAATCTACACCCGCACCGGGCTCGACTGGACCGACAAATTCCCGGAGATCGCCGAGGCCGCCGGCGCCATCCAGTGCGAGAGCGCCCTGCTCGACGGCGAGATCGTCGCGCTCGACGACAAGGGCAATACCGGCTTTTCGGCGCTCCAGCAGGCGATTTCGGAGGGCGGCCGCGGACTCACCCTGTTTCTGTTCGACGCGCTCGAGATCGACGGCGAGGTGCTGGAGAAGCTGCCCAATATCGAGCGCAAGCAGCGCCTCGCCTCGCTGCTCGGCGAGGGCGTGCAGCCCTTCATCCTCTATGCCGACCATATCCTCGGCAAAGGCGAGCAATTGTTCGACGCGATGTGCGCTGCGGGCCAGGAAGGGATCATCTCGAAGAAGGCCGACGCCCCCTATCGCCACGCGCGGACGAAGACGTGGCTCAAGGTCAAATGCACGCGCCGCCAGGAATTCGTCGTCATCGGCTGGTCTGAGAGCGACAAGAAGGGCCGCGGCTTCCGGGCGCTGCTGCTCGGCCTCAACGAAGGCGGCAAGCTCAGATATGCGGGCAAGGTCGGCACCGGCTTCTCGCAGGCCGTCCAGCTCGATCTGCGCGAACGCCTGGACAAGCTCTCGGCCGGCAAGGCGCCCGCCCCCGTCCCCCGCCCCGAGGCGCGCGGCGCGCATTGGGTGAAACCCGATCTGGTCGCCGAGATTGCCTTTGCCGAGTTCACCGCCGACAATGTCGTGCGCCATGCGAGCTTCCTCGGCCTGCGCGGCGACAAGGAGGCGAAGGAGGTGGTCGCCGAGATGCCCCAGCAGACGCCCGAGCCCGCCCCGGACGATGTCAAGATCAGCAACCCGGACCGGGTGATCTTCCCCGAATCCAAGGTCACCAAGGGCGAGCTGGCCGCTTATTACCGCGCGGTCGGCGACATCATGGCGGTGTGGACCGCCAGCCGCCCGATCAGCCTGGTCCGCTGCCCGCAGGGCCGGGCGAAGAAATGCTTCTTCCAGAAGCATGACAGCGGCACGTTCGGCCCGCACGTCCACCATGTCCCGATCCGCGAGAAGGACGGGCATAACGAGGATTATCTCTACGTCGAGGACAGCGCCGGGGTCCTCGCCTGCGTGCAGATGGGGACGATCGAGTTTCACGGCTGGGGATCGAAGGTCGCCGACGTCGAGAAGCCGGACCGCATCGTCTTCGATCTCGACCCCGACGTCGGCCTCGATTTCGAGCTGGTCAAGAAGGCGGCCCGCGACATCAAGACCCATCTCGCCGATATCGGCCTGCAGACCTTCCCGATGCTGACCGGCGGCAAGGGCGTCCACGTCGTCGTGCCGCTGACGCCCGAGGCGGAGTGGCCGCAGGTCAAGGATTTCGCACAGCGTTTCGCTTTGGCGCTGGCCGAGGCCGAGCCCGAACGCTTCACCGCCGCTCTGTCCAAGGCCAAGCGCACCGGGCGCATCTTCATCGACTATCTGCGCAACCAGCGCGGCGCGACCGCGATCATGCCTTATTCGGCGCGCGCCCGCGAAGGCGCCCCGGTCGCCGCGCCGATCAACTGGGAGGAATTGGACGAGATGGGATCGGGCGGGCGCTTCTCCGTCAGGGATGCGGAGCTTCTGCTGGAACGGGCGTCGTCGCGCCTGCTCCAGGGCTGGGGCGAGGCATCGCAGGTGCTGCCGGGCGTCTGAGCCAAAGCCAGGCGCAAAGGCCCGCCGCGAGCGGAAGCCCGATCGCAAGCGCCGCCGCCAGCGCAAATGGCGCCGTGCCGGCAACGGCATAAGCGGCGCCGATGACGAGGTTCGCGGCCGCGGCGGCGGCGAGCGCGGGGGCGAACGGCGCCCGCCCCGCGCCCGCCGCGACGATCGACGCTTCGCCCAGCACCGGCACGGCCCGGCAAACCAGAATGAAGACGATGCCGTGGTGCGCGGCGCCGGCCGCGAAGCGCCGGTACAGGCGGTTGCCGAGGATCGAGCGGGCGAGCGGCGCGCCCGACCGTCCGAGCATCAGCCCGGCCGCGCAGCCCAGAGTGAGCCCGGCCGCGTTGACCAGGGTTCCGAGCCAGGGCCCGAGCGCGGCGCCGATCGCGGTGGCGAGCAGGCTCGACGGCACCGGCAGGACGATGTCGAGCGCGAGCAGGGCCGCCCCGCCATAAATGATCGCGCCCTGCGTGGACGCCGCGAGCGCCGCCGTCCGCGCCTCGATCTGCGAGCCGAGCAGGAAAAACGGAATCAGAATCAGGCCGAGCAACAGAATGATTGCGGAGCCGATCCTGAACAGGGAAAGAGAGGAAATATTCGAAGCCATTCCGGCCTTCCGGTTCTTTGCGGAGCAAGAATAGATGCTGCTGGCTTTGGCACAAGTCCTCGCTCCGGCGCCCGCGGCAGAACCGCCCGAAGCGGGCGCGCCGATCGTCGTCACCGCCTCGCGCACCGCGCAAGGCCCAGTGGCGGGCATCAGCACAGTCGGGGCCGACGACATCGCGCGGCTGCAGCCCGCCTCCCTGCTCGAGGCGCTCGACGAGGTCGCCGGCGTGCGCGCCGTCTCGACCGGCGGCAGCGGCGGCGGGAGCTTCCTCTCGGTCCGCGGCGGCGAGCCCAATTTCACGATGGTGCTGATCGACGGCATCCGCCTCAACAACCCGACCAACAGCCGCGGCGGCGCCTTCGATTTCTTCGCTATCGATCCGATGCTGGTCGAGCGGATCGAGGTGGCGCGGGGCGCGGTCTCGGCGGTGCACGGCGCCGACGCTTTGTCGGGCGTGGTCAACATCCGGCTGCGCGCGCCCCGGCCCGGCGAGACCGGCCTCGCGGCGCGGGCAAGCGCGGGGAGCGAAGGCGATCTCGGCCTCGGCCTCGCCTTCAACCATGGCTGGCGGGAGGGCGGCCTGCTGGTCTCGGCGGGCTGGTATGACAGCGGCGGCCTCGACCTCGGTTCGGACCTCGAGCGGCGCCAGGCGCTGGCCCGGATCGACCAGCGCATCGGCGGCTTCGAGGCGCGCGCGCTCGGCCTCTACGCCCATGCCGACCGTATTACCTTCCCCGAGGATAGCGGCGGGCCGCTGCTGGCGGTCAATCGCGAGCGCGAGACCGGCGCCTATGAATTGCGCGCCGGCGCCCTTTCGCTTCGCCGCGCCCGGGATGCCGCCATCCGCCCCGGCCTCACCCTCTCCTGGTCCGAGCAACGCGACGACAGCGCGACCCCGGCGATCGCGCCGGGCGTGCTCGACGCCGTCCCCGCTCTGGCCGCCGACGCCCGTTTCTCGCGCGTCGAGGCGATCGGCGATATCGGCTTCGGCAACGGCCCGCTGGCCGCGACCCTGGGCGCCGCTTACCTGCGCGAATCCGGGCGCAGCGACGGCCTCATCGATTTGGGTTTCCCGCTCCCGGTCGCTTTCGCTCTGGTGCGGACCACGCGCAGCGCCTTCGCCGAGGGCGCCTGGCGCCCGAGCGCCCTGGTCGCCGTCAACCTGGCCGGACGCTATGACGACGTCGCCGGGGGTCCGCATAGCTGGACCGGCCGCGCCGCGATCTCCGTCCAGCCGAGCGCCGCCGGCCCGGTTTTCTTCGCCCGCATCGGCGAGGGCTATAAATTGCCGAGCTTCTACGCGCTCGGCCATCCGTTGATCGGCAATCCAGCGCTCAGGTCCGAGCGCAGCCGCAACATCGAGGCCGGGATCGAATGGACCGGCGCCGGCGGCGACCTGCTGCGCCTCACCTTGTTCGACAATCGGTTCAGGGACCTGATCGATTTCGACTCCGTGCTCTTCGCCATCGTCAACCGCGACCGGGTCCACGCCCGCGGCGCCGAGCTCGAGGCGCGGTGGCGGGTCCGCCCCGCGGTGACGCTGGCCGGGGCGCTGACCTGGCTCGACCTGGACTCGCCGACCCCCCTGCGCGGCCGCCCGCGCTGGCAGGGGTCGCTCCGCCTGGTCTGGACGCCCGCCGCCGATCTGGAGCTCAACGCCGCCGTCCGCGCCAATTCCGGCTTCAACGATTCATCGATCCCGACCGGCTTGATTCGGGCTCGCGGCCATGCCGAGGCCGATCTCGGCCTGCGCTACCGGCTGACGCCGACGCTGACGCTCGACGCCGCCCTCAAGAACCTCACCGACAGCCACCACCGGGACGCGGTCGGCTTCCCCGCGCCGGGGCGTGTGCTACGCGCCACCTTGAGCGCGGGTTTCTGAATGGGGACACGTACTTTTTCGCGAAACAGTACGTGTCCCCTTTAGCGCCGCGCGCCGCCCCTGGACAAAAGGGGACAGTCACTGTGACTGTCCCCTTCCGGCAAGAACCTCACCGACAGCCACCACCGGGACGCGGTCGGCGTCCCCGCGCCGGGGCGCCTTCTGCGCGCGACGTTGAGCGCGGGCTTCTGACTGGGGACACGTACTTTTTCGCGAAAAAGTACGTGTCCCCTTTACCGCCGCCCGCCCCTCGGCCGCCAGCGGCCGATATGGCCCCAGGTCGGCGCCCGCGCCGGGGTGGCGCCGAGCAGGCGGGTATTGGGGGGCGGATCGAACAATTGGCAGGCCGGCAGGGTCTGCGGGTCGAGGCCCGAGACCTGGTCCCAGGTCCGCCGCGGATCGGGCCGGGTCGGCGCCCAATCGGTGTAGTTCTGGCTGACCACGGGCGCGTTGGCGGGCGCCAGCGGATAGCCCGAAAAATAGAAGCTCGACGGCTGCATCCGCCCGTTGCGCGGCTGGAAGGCATAGCCGAACAATATCGCCTGGCTCTGCGTCCGATCCGGAGTCGCGCCGACCTGGACCGGTCGGCCGGTCGCGCCCGAAACCCAGAAGGAATAGGCCTGCGCGCCGGCCCCAAGCTGGCGGCTGTCGCTGAGCGCATAAGGCAGATGCTTGATGAAGTCGCGCCGCGGCGCGTGGTTGAGCGGCGAGAACAGGCAGACCGGCGGCATGCCGGCGGGCCGGTCCTGCTCGTAGGTGACGAAATAAGCGGTGTTGCCGAGCGAGATGAACGAGCAGGTGAAATTGTTGGGGATGGGGAAGATCGGCAGGCAGCGCCGCTCATAATGCTCCATCATCGCGCCCGTGCCCTCGCCCGGCCGGCCGCGCCAGGTCGAATCGTAATAAGTGGCGCCGAACGAGACTTCATAATCGCGGCCGGGCCTCAGCGGCAGCGGCGGGCGGCCGTCATAAGGCGGCATGTGGCGCTGATAATTGTTGTAGACCCGGTACATCGTCCAGCGCGACTGCCAGAAGGGCGGATATTGCGGATCGGCGGGCTGGCCGCGCGTGCGGCGGTAGACGCAGGTCGGCGGCACGCAGGGGCTTGCGCTGGGCGGATTGTGGACGCCGTAGGTGGAATAAACGGGCGCGGCGCTGTTGCCGCGTCCCCCCTGGTCGTCGGTGGCCGCGCTGGCGGTGCAGCCGGCGAGCGCCAGCGCCAAGGCAAGCGGCGAGGATGAGGCATAGATCCTGTGCAGCATGGTCCGAATCCCCTTTTTGCGTAAGCCCCGATATTAGCGCGAAAAGCCGGCGGTGTAATGCGATTATTTGCAGTTATAATATTGCCTTACGTTTTAACCTTCCAAAAGCGCTGGAATCATGCATTGTCCTAATATCCGGCAAATAAGGGGGAATCTCCATGATCCGCCTGGAATTGACGCCCCTCGAGACGGTGGAAGACGCCTGGTCGATGCTCGAGACGGCGATCGGCGTCGAGTTCGGGACCTTGCCGCCCTATCTCTACGCGATGTTCTCGATCCCGCCGGGCGAGAACGTGGCGGCCGCCAATCTGATCAAATCCGTGCTGATGCAGGAAATGATCCACATGTGCCTGGCCTGCAACATCCTCAACGCGCTCGGCGGCAATGTGAAGCTGATCCCGCCCACCTATCCCGGTCCGTTGCCCGGCGACATCGGCCCGATCGGCGAGGACGCGCTCGTCATCAACCTGCTGCCGCTCTCCGAAGGCGCGATGAAGCAGGGCATGAACATCGAGCAGCCCGAGGAAATCCCCGATTATCCATTCGCTCTGGGGGCCGAGGAGGGCGTGCCCGCGACCGGGACGATCGGCCAGTTCTACGCGCGGCTGGACGCCTTCCTCGCCACCCTTCCCGCCTCCGCCTGGCAGCAGGACCGCAACCAGATCACCGACGACCAGTTCTTCGCCGGCCAGCTGTTCGCGATCAACGATTATGCGGACGCCCACCGCGCGATCGACGAGATCGTTTCCGAAGGCGAGGGCGCGAAGGATTCCCCGCTCGATTTCCAGGAGGAGCTCGCCCATTATTACCGCTTCGGCGAGGTCTTCTACGACCGGGTGCTGACCCGCATTCCGGAACCGCCCGGCTATCAATGGGGCCCGGAGCGGCTCGGCGTCGACTGGGACGACGTCTATCCGGCGATCCCTGACCCCTGCACCCACGATTTCTCCAACGACCCGCCGGCGGCGCAGGCGGCGCAGGCGGCCTGCAACGCCGCTTACACGGCGATGGTCGACGCGCTCCAGAGCGCGGTGACGGGCGGCGAGGGCAAGCTCGGCGTCGCGGTCCGCGCGATGTTCGATTTGAGGCTGGCGGCCAAGGTCGCGCTGCACACTCCGCTCGCCGACGGCACGTCGGTCGCCGGCCCCGCCTTCGTCTACACGCCGATCAAGGGAGGAGCCCGCTCATGAGCGTCCTCGAAACGCCGCGCATCTATTTCCGCGGCCAGGTTGCCTGGGATCCGATCGTCACCAACAATTACGAGAATTTCTACGACGAGGGCGACGCCGAGCCGGTCTATCCGTCGGTGCCGCAAAAGGTCGAGGCGTTCCGCAAGCAGGCGATTTGCGCGGTCGCGCCGCCGATCCAGAACTGGAACCCCCAGGGCACCCACCGCTCCCAATTCTTCGACTGCGCGATCAGCGGCGTCGACCGCGGCCATGGTCTCGACGCCAAGGATCCCTTCGTCGGGTCGCCGGCCAATTTCCTCGGCATGCTCGTCGATCTCGAGCCATACGGCACTTTCTCGTCCCAGCTTTTCTTCGATTCGATGAGCTTCGGAGTCGACGGCGGCTACCGGATCGCGGCGCCGCGCAACGCGCGCATGTCCGCCCGCTACATCAACTTCACCCGCAACCCGGTCGGCTACAAGGCCGGCGTCGCCTCGTGCGTCTGGCAGGCCTGTTTCGCCAAGGACGAGGGCCTGCTGATCGACCCGCACGATTCGAAGGCGCTCCGCGACCTGCTGAGGGCCGTCGATGCCGACGACGTGCGCGGCCTCACCGTCCAGTGGAACAGCTACCGAACGATCTATTATGACTGCCCGGAAATCGCGACCGACAAGGCCAAGCTGGCCGAGGTCAGCGCGGAGCTGATCGCCAAGCTCAACGACGGCGGCTTTCAGCCCAATCCGGCGCGCTCGATGGTGGTTGGAACGATCGGACTGTGGCGCCCAGGCGAGCCCGTGCACGAGCCCTGCGACCGGACCTTGGTCGGCCCGACCGGGAACCCCGCCGCCACCGCCCATGCGCGCCTCGATGGAGACGTGCTGACGCTCGATCTGTCGAACAGCATCAGCGAGAAGGGCCTCGATCTCGTCAAGCAGGACCTGAAGACGCTCAGCATCGTCGCGGTCGACGGCAAGGGCGGCAAGCCGGTGCCCCTCGCGAGCTTCGGCTATGCCGATTACGACAAGAAGGCCTATGACGCTTCGTCGGGCATCGTCACCCTGAAGGCCGATCCCGACGGCGTCGCCGCGGCGAAGACCGGATTGCTGGAGATGCTGGGATCGGACGGCAAGCCGCTGCTCACCGAATATGCGTTGCGCGCGATTCCGCTCGAACCGAATCTCTATATGGACGAAGGCGAGAGCGCGACCGCGCAGATCCAGGTCTACGATCGCGGCGTCCCGGCCGGCGTCGGCGTGGCCGTCACCATCTGTGTGATGTCGGCGGACGGCAACAGCGTCGAGAGCAGCTTCGCGACCACCACCGGCGCGGGCGGCATCGCCGAGTTTCCGCTGAGCGGGACCGGGGGAAGCATCGCGGCTTATGTGCCGCTGCCGGGGCCCGATCCGGTCCAGCCCGACCAGGGCATCGATCCGCAGGTCAACACCTACATGTATGTGCGCACGCTTCCGGCCGACGCGGACATCGCCGCGCTCGATCCGACCTGGGCCAATGTCTACGAGAACGTGCTTGCGAACTGGAACGCGATGGCGCCCTGCATGGACAATTGGCTGCGGCTCGGCGACGAGACCCAGGTCCGCGCTTACGGCCCGCTGCTCAGGAAGCTGACCGATCCAGGCGCGTTCGAAATCTACCGCTACATGCCGGTGACCCGCGACATGACGGCGGGCGAGCGCACCCTGCTCTACAATTTCCTGGGCACGCCGCCAAAGGCGGTCGCCGCCAAGGGGCTCGCCGCCGCGGCGCCCGAGTCAGCGCCGGCCAAGCCGCCACTCGGCAAGCTCGCCAGCCTCAACCGGTCGATGCGCTAGGAGGCGAGCGCGCGGCGCTGGCGCGTCCACAGATGCGGCGGCGCGCCGTAATGGCGGCGGAAGGCGTGGCTGAGCGCGACCTGGTCCGAATAGCCGGTCGCCTCGGCGGCGGCGGCGACCGAGCGGCCGCTTTCGAGAAGATCCGCGGCGCGGGTCAGCCTGAGGTCCCGATGATAAGCGATCGGCGCCCGCCCGAAAGCGGACTTGAAATAGCGGGCGAGGTGGAATTGCGAGAGCCCCGCGACCGACGCCATCTCGGCGAGCGTCACGCCGCGGTCGTCATGGTCGTGGAGGAAGCCGCGCGCCCGCTCGAGCCGCCGGTAGAGCTCGCGCCGGGTCGAGGGCTTGGCCGCCTTGAGGCCGTCGATCGCGGCGCGGCTCTCGGCCAGCGGCTCGGCGATCGCATATTCGACGCGCGCCACCAATTCGTCGGCGAGCCGCGCGCCGAGCATTGGCTCGCGCGCGATCCGGCAGGCATAATCGTGGAGCGTCCGCCCCATCGCGCTCGCCTTGGTCGACAGAACGAGCGAGCGGCCGAGCACCGGATCGTGGCCCAAAGCGGCCTCCCCGCCCGGCGCCGCGGCGGGATCGTGCGGCAGCAGCAGGCACAGGCCGGTCATCTCGCCGCGATTGGTGCCGAGACATTCGCTGCCAGGGTCGAGATAGAGGAACTGGCCCGGGCGGACGTGGATGGTGCGCCCGTCAATCTCGTAGCGTTCGTCGCCCTCGAGGACGATCTTGAGCGAGGGCGCCGGCGCGCCGATCGGCGAGCTCCCCGATTTGAGCGTGCACAGCACCAATTTGCCGGCCGGCGTCGGCCCGCGCGGCCCCTCCAATTGCCGGTCCATGACCGTGAAATCGCAGCCCATTTCCACCCCGTGTCTTAGCCCGCTAGGACAGTAGAGCATGGCGAAACTGAATGGAAGCTTACAACAATTGCACGATCGCCAGCGTCGCGCCGGCGGCGAGCGCCGCCGCGAGCGGGAAGCGCCAGAGCGGCGCGGGCGCCAGCGCCCTTCCATCCTCGCCCGCGGCGCGGCGCCCGGTCACCATCGGCGTGATCAGATCGTCGCGGCGGACGAGACGGTGATAGAGGATCGCCGCGATATGGACGGCGATCAGGGCGAGGAGGACGTAGAAGAACGTCTCGTGGCGATGGGCCAGGGTGCGCGCACTATCGTAGCTGACGAGGTGCGACAGAGGCCCTTCGTAGAGCGCGTCCTCGTCGCTCGCGAACAGGCCGAGCCCGATCTGGGTGAGGAGGACGAGCAGCATGAGAAGGACGCTCCAGCCGCCGAGCGGATTGTGCCCGAAAATCGGGCCGCCGCGCCCGCGCAAGTAGCGCGCCACCGCGCGCGGGCCGCGCACGAAGCCGGAAAAGCGCGCCGTCGAGCCCCCGATCAGCCCCCAGATCAGCCGGAACAGGACCAGCCCGAGCAGGATCTGGCCGAGCAGGATGTGGAGGTCCATCCGGTCGAGCTCATGGGTCGCCCACATTGCGGGGACGATGAGCACGATCGACCAGTGGAACAGCCGGACCGGCAAATCCCAGATGCGCACCTTGGGCGCGGCGCCGCTCAATGCTCGGGCGCCCGATAATCGTCATGGCAGGCGCTGCAGGCCTGCCTCAGCGCCGGCATGGCGGCGCGGAGCGCGGCGACGTCACCGGCGCGCGCGGCCCGGTTCACCGCCCGCGCTGCCACGAGCAGGCGCGCGCCGGCGCGCTCGAAGCCGGGCCAATCGGACCAGATTTCCGGCCGCGCCCGCGTCGTCACCCCGGCCTCCGGTCCGCTGCCGTGCGGGAACCAGCGCAGCACCTGCACGCCATAATTGGCGAGCAGGGCCGCGCGCGGCCGGATCGCGGCGAGATCGGGGCTGCCGCCGCGCAGCTGGTCGTTAATCCCCTTCATCGCCGCCGCCATCTGCTTGTAATTGGCCTGGCGCGCCTGGATGACCGGCGCGGCCGGCCGCCCGGCATAAGCGGCGGTGGCGACCGCTGCGAGCGCCGCGGCGCCGAGGAGGATGTGCTTCACAGGCCGACTCCGTCAACAGGGCCGGCCTTCAATAGCGCCCGCGCCGGGGCCATCAAGTGCCCCGGCAAGAGTGAGGTCGGACCTGCCTCCTAGCGGCAGCGCTGGTCGTTGGCGCTGCGCTCGATCGCGCTGCCGACCAGGGCGCCGCCGATGGCGCCGATGATCGTGCCGGTGCCGCGTTCGCCGTGCCGGTCGATGCCGCGCCCGACCAGAGCGCCGGCGCCGCCGCCGACGATCAGGCCGGTGGTGCCGTCCGAGCGGCGGCAATAGGTGCGTCCGTCCTCGCCCTGCCAGGTCCGGCCCTGGCCGGCGCCGTCCTGATCGTCGACGTCCTGGTCGGCATCCTGATCGGCATCCTGGTCGACGTCCCGATCGACATCCCGGTCGGCGTCGTCCCGATCGCCCGCATCGTCGAGCAGGCCCTCATTCTCATCGACATCCTGATCCTCGGGCCCGGGGGACATGTCGACGGCCTCGTCCGGATAGGCCTCCTCGCCATCGGCCTGGTCGGCAATGGCCTCGTCGTCGGTGTCGACGTCGGCGTCGACGTCCGCCTCGACCTGGGCATCGGGGCTGCCGCCATATTGGGCGAAAGCCGGTGACGCGGTCGAAATCGCCAGGATCGCCGCGGCGCTCCCGATCAGGATGCTGCGCATGAAACCCCTCCTCTTTTCGAAAATTCCGACTCGGCCTTGAGCGCCGCCACCTGAGCCAAGTCTGAACGTGGCCGGCGAGGCTGTGGGGGGACAGTCACTTTCAGCCGCTGCGAGCGAGGCTTCGCATCGCCGTGCCGAAAGTGACTGTCCCCATTCGGCGCCATTTGAAAACAAAAACGCCCCGGCCAAGGGGGGCGGGCCGGGGCGTCCTTCGCAACCCCGGTCCGGCGATACGCGACAGGCCGGACCGGAAAGGGGTCGACGCCGCTTCTGCCACCCCTCTCCTGACGGATTCCTGACCGGGATTGTAAGCTCGGGTTCAACATCATGGCGGTTTTGCGGCAGCGTGTGTTGTCGAAATAATACACTTTATCCCTTGCGCTCGCGCGTGCGAAACCCCAATCTCTTGTCGACCTTTTCTTTGCGGGGAACGACATGGCCACCAAGACCGAAACCGACAGCGGCACCACGCTGACCCTTGAGCCGCCGGCGCCGCTCCAGAACGTCCAGGCCGAGCAGGCCGCGGGGCTCGTGCCTTTGAAGGACGAGCAGAAGACCCAGCTCCAGTCGAAGGTCGACAGCTTCGTCGACGAGCTGGTCGCGCTCGACGCCAATTCGCCCGAATTCGGCAAGAAGGTCGATCAGCTCACCACGATGGGCCGCAAGGAGATCGCCGAGGCGGCCGGCGCCTCCAACCGCTTCCTCGACCGGCCGGTCAAGGCGATCGACAAGGATACCGGCATCGGCGCCGATCTGACCGCGCTCAGGAAGACCGTCGAGGATCTCGATCCCGGCCGCGGCGGCGTGGTCGCCAAGCCCAGGAAGCTGTTCGGCTTCATCCCCTGGGGCGGGAGCCTGCGCAATTATTTCCTGAAATATCAGTCGGCGCAGAGCCACATCGCCGCCATCCTCGCCGCGCTCGCGTCCGGCAAGGACGAGCTGCTGATGGACAATGCGGCGATCGACGTCGAGCGCGCGAACCTCTGGAAGACGATGGGCAAGCTCGAGCAGATGATCCACATCTCCAAGGCGCTCGACGCCAAATTGGAGGACAAGGCGAACGAGCTCGACGCCACCGATCCGGCCAAGGCCAAGGCGATTCGCGAGACCGCGCTCTTCTACACCCGCCAGCGCACCACCGATTTGCTGACCCAAATGGCGGTCACCGTGCAGGGCTATCTCGCCCTCGACCTGGTCAAGAAGAACAATGTCGAGCTGGTCAAGGGCGTCGACCGCGCCTCGACCACCACCGTCGCCGCCTTGCGCACCGCGGTCACGGTCGCCCAGGCGCTGACCAACCAGCGCCTCGTGCTCGAGCAGATCACCGCGATCAACACCACCACCGCCAACATGATCGAATCGACCGGCGAATTGCTCAAGTCGCAATCGGCCGAGATCCACAAGCAGGCCGCCTCTGCGACGATCCCGCTGGAGACGCTGCAGCGCGCCTTCCAGAACATCTACGACACGATGGACACGATCGACCGCTTCAAGATCGAGGCGCTCGGCAACATGAAGCAGACCGTCGACACGCTCGGCAAGGAGGTCGAGAAGAGCCGCGGCTATATCGCGCGGGCCGAAGGCGTCGAGCAGAACCGCCTCGCCGGCGGCGGCGCCGGCGCCAACCCCCTGTCCGCGATCGAGGGGTGATGCGGCGTACGGACATGGGTGAATGAGCACGTCCCGCCAGGTCCATCAGGCCATCGCCCGCTTCGACGAGGTGATGGGGCGGCTCGACCAGAAGGCGGCATCGCGCGGTCTTCGAGAAATCCCCGCGGCGCGCGGCCGGTCGGCGACGATCCTCAAGCTCACCGCGCTCGGCATGGTGCTTGCGGTGGTGATGATCGTCACCGCGATCGCCGGCGCGGTGCTGGGCGGGATCGGGTCGCTGGGCCTGTGGAGCGCGATCGCGATCGCTCTGGTCGCGGTCGGCCTGTTCGCCTTCTGGCCGAGCGAGAAGGTCGCGATCGATTATAAGGACGACATGCCGGTCAATGCGGTGGTGCGCCGCCTCGGCGACATCCTCGCCCGCAAGCGCAACGCCCTTCCCGCCCGCGCCGCCTTGCAGGTCGATGCGATCAGCCGGCAATTGCCGATGCTCGAAAGCCAGCTCGGGCAGAGCGACGCGCTCGATCCGCTCGCCCAGGATGCCCGCCGCCTGATGGGCCGCCATTTGCCGGATCTGATCGAGCGCTACGAGCGCGTGCCGGCGGCCTATCGCGCCGAGCGCGACGGCGAGGGCCTGACCGTCAACGAGCGCCTCGTCCAGGGCCTCGACGCCGCCAAGACGGCGCTCGACGATCTCGGCCGCAAGCTGGTCCGCGACGACATGGACGCCTTCCAGACCCAGGGCCGCTTCATCGAAAACCGCTATCGGGACGAGAACGGCCCTCTCCAGAGCGACTGACATGGCCTTCGAGCTCGAGCGCGTCCTTTACGAGACCGAGGATTTCCTGCGCCGCGCGATCGGCTCGCCGAGCCTGCGTGCGGCGAGGAAGCGCCGCTTCCGCCGCAAGCTCGAAGAATATGGCCGGCGGGCCAGGCGCTCGGCCTTCGTGCTGGTCGGCCTCATCGCTTTGCTGCTCGCCGTTTCGATCTACATGGGCGGGATCGGCTTCTTCGCCTGGCTGGTGGCGGTGCCGACCGCGATGGCCTTCGCTTTGCTGCTGATGTTCCAGCCGACCCGCCACCACAGGCGCCTCGAGGCCGAGGCGCCGGGCGGCGAGGCGCCACCGGACCTGCCGCTCGCCGACCTCGCCTTGCGCGCCGAGGAAGGCCTGCTCGACGGTTGCGACGCGCTGCCCGGCCGCGCCTTGGCTGCCGCCGACGCAATCGTCGCGCGCCTGCGCGAGCTCCAGCCCCATCTCGCCGCGCTCGACCCCGCCGATCCGCTGGCCGGCGACGCCCGCCGCCTGATCGGCCAGCACCTGCCCCGCCTCGTCGAGTCCTACCTCCAGCTCCCCCGCGACGCCCGCGCGCCGGGCTCGGAGAGCAGTCGCCGAGTCGCCGAAAGCCTCGACATCGTCGCCGCCGAGCTCGGCAATCTGCGCGACTCCTGCTGCCGCGACAGCCAGGCCGACTTCGACACCCAGAGCCGCTTCATCGAGACGCGGTACCGGGAGGACAAAAGGCTCGGCGGCGAGTAGCACCCTGCCGCCCCCTCCCCGTTCGGGCTGAGCCTGTCGAAGCCCTTTCCTGCTTTCAGGCGCCACGAGAAGGACAGCCCTTCGACAGGCTCAGGGCGAACGGAGGGGGTCTCTCACCGCCCCGGAAACCGCGCCCTGATCCAGTCCGCGACGGTCCGCAGCACGACCGGGGCCATCGTCTCCTCGATCTCGGCATATTCGCCAAGGCCGCCGGTATGCGCGGTCTGGAAGAGGTGGTTGAGGCCGGGCAGCTCGGTCACGGTGACGTCGCGATTGGCGGCGGTCGCCGCTCGGATGCCGGCAAGATTGGCGACCGGCAGCACCTGCCGGTCGAGCGAGCCGTTCAGCGCCAGCACCGGCATCCCGAGGGCCCGGAGCGCCGGCGCCGGATCGTAGCGCAGGAACCAGCGGAACCAGGGATCGAGCATCCGCGCCAGCATCATGTCGCGCTGCGCCGGGACGATGCCGCTGCCGGCGAGCGCCTCGTCGGTCGTCGCCGCGCGCATTGCCGCCTGCGCCTCGGCCTGCGGCAGCGCGCTCGCGGCGATCTCGATCAACCGGGCAGTCAGCACACCCGTCTGGTCCAGCTCCGCCGTGCTCAGGCCCATGGCCTGGCCGATCGCCAGGCGCTGCGCCTCCAGCAGGCCGCGGGTCCGCTCTCCGGGCCCCGCGAGCAGCACCATATAAGCGAGGCCCGGGCTGTCGGCGGCCGCGAGCGGCCCGACCATGCCGCCTTCGCTATGGCCGATATAGCCGATCGCGTTGCGGTCGATCTCCCGCCGCGCGCGCAAATAGCCGAAGACGGCGGCGGCATCGGTCGCGAAATCGGCCGAAGTGGCGCCCCGGTAGCGGCCCGTCGATTGGGCGGTGCCGCGGTCGTCATAGCGCAGCACCGCAATCCCCGCCCGGGTGAGATGGTCGGCGAGCACGGCGAAGGGCTTGTGCCCCATCAGGCTCTCGTCGCGATCCTGCGCGCCCGAGCCCGAAATCAATATGGCGGCCGGAAAGGGGCCGTCGCCGGGCGGCAAAGTCAGCGTGCCCGCCAGCGTCACGCCCGGCGCGCGCGGATTGGGGATGCGCACCTCCTCGCTGCGATAGGGGAAAGGCGGATGCGGCTCCTGCGGCCGGCGCGGCGCGCCATCGGCCCCGGCCGCGCGGCGGGCGAAGACCACCTCGGAATCGGGATAGCCGGCGCGGCTCCAGCGCCCGCTGATCCGCGCGCCGTCCGCGCTCAGAACGCCTTGGAAGGACGATTTGCCCGCCGGCACGGCGAAGCTCACCGCCTGCCCCTCGCGCGCAAGGCCGGTGACCGC
>Ga0307503_10000186_pt1 | contig 18567 bp, 20 predicted proteins | sample 17_S_MG_FD_194514 | JGI IMG/M metagenome (GOLD analysis project Ga0307503, IMG submission 194514) | Soil microbial communities from Populus trichocarpa stands in riparian zone in the Pacific Northwest, United States - 17_S | ecosystem: Environmental > Terrestrial > Soil > Riparian zone > Trees... | reverse complement strand
GGCGATGCGGCTCGGCGCCATCGACTTCCTCGAAAAGCCCTATCCGCCGGCCGCCCTTTTCGATGCGATCATGCGCGCCTGCAGCGCGCCGCCGCCGGGCGGCGCCGTCCAGCCCGTCAACAAGCAGGCGCAGGCCAAGGTCGCCGCTTTGTCCGACCGGCAGCGCGACGTCCTGCGCGGCATCCTCAAGGGCCAGCCCAACAAGATCATCGCCTGGGAGCTGGGCCTGTCGATCCGCACGGTCGAGACCTATCGCGCGCAAATGCTCGAGAAGCTCGGCGTCCGCGGCACCGCCGAAGCGGTGCGCCTGGCGATCGCCGCCGGCCTCGGCGACGGCGCGACGATCGGATAAACAAGACGCCCGGGGCGCGCTTCGTCCGCCGCCCGGCAGGGATCGTCGGGAAAGGTGGCGCACCCAAGAGGATTCGAACCTCTGGCCTCTGCCTTCGGAGGGCAGCGCTCTATCCAGCTGAGCTATGGGTGCCTGCGCCGTCGGAGGCGGGGCCTTAGCAAAGGGCGGAGCGGGCCGCCAGAGCCTTTCGCCCCGCTTGAGGCCGGCGCCCGCCCGGCCCATAAGCCGGCGACGGGGAGGAGCGACATGAACGCGGTCCTGATGCAACCGGTCGGCCTGCCCGGCCTCATCGCCTTCGCAGCCGGCGCCCTCTTGTTTTTCGCCAGCCTGAGCTGGACCCGGATCGGCGCCGATCGCGGCGACAAAAGCGCGCCTGCCGCGCGCAGCCAACTTTCCCGGTGGGGCGTCTTCATCCAGATGCTGGGTTTCTTCGCCGCAGGCTTTGGCGGCATTTTGATCGGGTTGGCGCCGACGAGCCCGGCGGCGCTGGTCGAGGGCGCGGCCGTCGCCCTGCTGATGCTGATGTCGGTCGGGCTGTTCGGCGCCGCGGCGCGGGCGATGGGCGCCAATTGGAGCATCGTCGCCCGCATGCGCGAGGGCCACGAGCTGGTGACCGGCGGCGTCTTCAGTCGGCTGCGTCATCCCATCTATACGGCGATGGCGGCCTTCCTCGTCGCGATGGCGATCGCCTTCGGCCATTTCGCCGGCCTCGTCCTCGGCGCGCCCTTGTTCGCGCTCGGCACCTGGATCCGGATCCGCGAGGAGGAGAGGCTGCTGCGTGCCGAGTTCGGCCCCGCCTACGAGGCCTATGCGGCGCGCGTGAAGAGGTTCGTGCCCGGGTTCTTCTAATCCTGGCCAGCACCTCGCCGCCCCAGGCTGTATCGACATTCAGCCGATGCCCTCTGTGTAAAGGGAGCATTTCCCCTTTTCCGTCACCCTCGCGAAAGCGGGGGTCCACCTTCTTTCTTTTCATAAGTGATTTAAGAAAATGGATTCCCGCTTTCGCGGGAATGACGATTGAAATTGAATGTCGATACAGCCTAGCGGTCGACCGGATCCTTCTCAGCGTTTGCCGATCGCCGCGTAGCTGATCGTGAGCACGCGCGAGCCGGCGTTGCAACGCAGGTTGACGCTGATCGTCATCCCTTCGCGCGCCCGGTCGCTGACCTCGGTGGTGTAGGAGAGGCTCTGCCCCGGCTGCACGAGCGCGCCGCTCTGGCCAAGGATCACCGCATATCGATCGTTCTGGAACGGTGTCTGGAAGCGGATGGGGAAATTATAGGTGCTCGAAAAGCTCGGCTGGCCGCGCGGGCAGGACGCGATATCGTTGATCCTGACCTCGCCATAAGCGGCCTGATCGGCGGTGACCGTGCGGTCGCTGTCCTGCGCCGGCTGCGCCACGGCGGAAGTCGTGAGCGTGAGCGCCAGCGCCAGCAATGCGAAATGCTTCATGATCTGATCCCCCTTTTCCGAGGCGACGCTATCGCCCCCGCGCCCGCCAGGGTCAAGCAGCGTCCGTGGGCGCCAGTGAATTGCCGGCCTCCGCCGGCGCCAGTGAATTGCCGGCCTCCGCCGGCGGGGGCGTCTTCGGCTTGAAGCGGCACAAATCGCGCACCACGCAGCGCCAGCATTCGGGCTTGCGCGCCTTGCAGACGTAGCGGCCGTGGAGGATGAGCAGATGGTGGGCGGTGGCCCGGTAGGGCGGCGGCGTCACCCGGTCGAGCCCGGCCTCGACCTGCCCGACGTTCCTGCCCGGCGCGAGGCCGGTGCGGTTGGCGACTCGGAAAACATGGGTGTCGACCGCGAAGGTCTCCGCCCCGAAGGCGACGTTCATCACCACATTGGCGGTCTTGCGGCCGACGCCCGGCAGGCTCTGCAGCGCGTCGCGGTCGGCCGGCACCTGGCCGCCGAAGCGGTCGATCAGCGCCTGCGACAAAGCGATGACGTTCTTCGCCTTCATGTTGAACAGACCGATCGTCTTGATGTGTTGCTTCAGCCCCGCCTCGCCGAGCGCGAGCATCTGCGCCGGTGTCGTCACCTGGGCGAACAGGTCCCTTGTGGCGCGGTTCACGCCCGCGTCGGTCGCCTGCGCCGACAGCACCACGGCGACCAGCAAAGTATAGGTGTTGACCGATTGAAGCTCGGTCTCGGGCGCCGGAATCCGGCCGGCGAGGCGCCGGTAGAATTCGGCGATGTCCGCTTTCTTCACGCCATCCCCAGCACGTCCGCCATCGCATAGCGCCCCGCCGGCTTGTCCGCGACCCAGAGCGCCGCCTTGACCGCGCCCTTGGCGAAGATCGCGCGGCTTTCGGCGCGGTGGCCGAGCTCGATCCGTTCGCCCTCGCCGGCGAAGACGACGAGATGGTCGCCGGCGACCGAGCCGCCGCGCAGCGAGGTGTAATAGATGCCGCCTTCCTCGCGTTCGTGCGGGCCCTCGCGCATCCGGTCGAAGCGGTTCTTCTCGATGGCGCTGGCCGCGCCGCGGCCGATATTGGCCGAGCCGCCGAGCAGAAGCGCGGTGCCAGACGGGCTGTCGCGTTTGTGGCGGTGATGCATGTCGAGGATCTCGATGTCCCAGTCGGGGCCGAGACGCCGCGCCGCCTCTTCGACCAGAAAGCGAAGCAGGTTGACGCCGAGCGATGTGTTCGCGGTCTGGACGATGGCGATCGTCGCCGCCGCCGCATCGATCGCGGCATGATGGTCCGGCGTGAGCCCGGTCGTTCCGATCACGATCGGCGTGCCCGCCGCGACCGCGGCATCGAGATGCGCCTGGAGCGCGTCGGGCGCGGTGAAATCGACCAGCACGTCGCTCGCCGCCGCCAGCGCGTCGTCGGTCGCATGATCGCCCTCGACCCGACCGTCGCGGTCGATGCCGCCCGAAACGGTCGCGCCCGCTTCCGCCGCTGCCGCGGCGATGGCGCGGCCCATCCGTCCGCGCGCGCCCAATATGCCAATGCTCGTCATCGCTGCCGGCGCTCCTTACGCCGCTTCATGGGCGAGGCGGCGGCCCATCGCAAGCCGGCGGCACGGAACAGGCGCGTGGCAGCGGCGTTTTCCCGTCCAACCGATTAGGAGAACCGTTATGGCCGAGCGTGAGAGAGAAGTGATCGTCACCAACGACGGCGGCGGTGGCGGCGGCTCCGGCATGATCATCGGAGTCGTGCTTGTTCTCGCCGTGATCGTCGTGCTGTTCCTCGTCTTCGGCCGCGGCCTGCTGGGCGGCGGCGGCACCAAGGACATCAACGCCGACATCAAGATCGATACGCCGGCCAAGAACAATTAGCCGGCGGCTCAACCGCCACCCTCGAGGTGGCGGAGCCAGCGCTGGCGCGCCCATTCCTCGATGAGCGCGTCGGCGGCTCGTTTCTCCGGGCTCGACGGGATGAGGTCGGCATAGCGGGTCCGCCGGCCCGTCGCGCCGTCCCAGACCGTCTCCTGGAAGAAGTCGAAGACGAGCCGCCGGCCGGCGCCGTCTACGGTGCCGATCGCGCCCGGCCGGTCGAGGCTGCCGAGAAACTGGAAGACCGGGCGGCCGCTCGGCGGCGCCACGCCGGCGCCGGCGCCGGCGCCGGCTGCGGCGAGGATGACCGCGCGCATATCGTCGAGGCCTATCACGTCGGGCATCGCCACGTTCGGCGCGCTCAGGATGAAGGGAATCCGGGTCTGCTGCTCGTTGAGCATATGGCCGTGGCCCAGGAAGCCGTCGTCGAACAAGGATTCGCCATGGTCGGCGGTGACCACGATCATGCTGTTGTCGAGCACGCCGAGGCGCCGCAGCCGCTCGATCAGGGCGCCGATCAGCCGGTCGTTATAGGCGATGGCGTTCCAATAGGTGCGCGCGACGCGGTCGCGATTGGCGGCGGCGATCTCGCCGCGGGCGATCGGCTCGCCCGGCAGGATTCGGTCCATGCCCGGGTTGAAATAAGGGAAATGCGCCGATTGCAGGTTGAAATAGAGGAAATGCGGCCGCTCCCAGGCCTCGGGGCGGCCGAGTCGCCGGTCGAATTCGCGCAACAGGATCCGGCCGTCGATATTGACCGAGCCCTGCGCCGCGAAGGCGCCGGAGCGCTCGTCCTTCAGCATCGTGCCGTCGACGAAGATCGCGCCGCGGCGCAGCCCGACCAAGTTCGCGGTATCGCCGAAATCCTCCGCCTGCCCTGAAAAGACGCCGACCTGATAGCCGTTGGCGAGGAAGTCGCGGACCAGCGACTGGCGGTCGTCGACCGGCGCCAGCTTGCCGCTGAACAAGGACTGGAGCGAGTTGGTGGTGAAGCCGACATGGGAATAGGCCCGGCGGGCGGCGCTGCCATTGGCCGCGAGCGCGTCGAGCACAGGCGTCAGCGGCCGCCCGTCGACCCGCCGGCCGATCGCGTCGGCGCGGGTGCTTTCGAGCACGATCAGGATGACGTTGGGCCGGCGGCCGGCGATGACGGCGCGCGCGGTTGGCGGCGCGCCCTGCGAAAAGACGAAGTCGCCGCCGAGGCCATCCTGGTCGATGCCGTCGCCGGGAATGTCGAGCGCATAAGGATGGCGGCTGCCGTCGAACGGCTGGCGGTCGAGCGGGAAGGAGAAGAAGCTGTAGCCGTCGCGGTCGAAGTCGGTCGCCTGCTCGAGGACTGTCGAGACCGCGACGACGCTGTTGAACCGGCTCAGCGCGGCGCGGCTGTCGTCGACCCGGTTGACCGCGAACAGGACCAGAGGCGTCGCGCCGAGCAGCAAGGCGAGCTGCCGGCCGCTCAGACGCCAATGATCGGGCAAGGGCGCCGCGTCCCGCCAGCGCTTGCGAAAGGCAAAGCGCACGGCCGCGTAGAAGAGCAGGGCCGCGCCGCCGACGATCAGCATCAGCCCGGCCTCGCTCAGCGAGTAGAGCAAGGCGTCGGTGAGGCTGCCGCCGCCGAGGTTGCGGACGATCTGGAAGCTCATCGCGTCGCTGAAGAAGGCGAGCGCCTGATATTTGCCGATCAGCAAGGCGAGCGCGCCGCCGCCGGCGAAGAAGGCGAAGTTGAAGTGGAAGAGCGGGCCGTCCGGCCGCTTGCGATGCAGCCGGCGCATGAGCCGGTAGAGCAAAAGGAAGAGCATGGTCTGGCAAAGCAGCAGCCCGGCCAGGAAGGCGCCGGTCTCGAGCGGCGTGTCGAGCGCGCGCGACTGGCCGAAGCCGCCGCCGAAGATCGCATATTTGCGCTCGGCGAGCAGCAGCTCGGCGGCGAGCGTGATCAGGATCACTCCGGGCAAGGTGAACCGCGCCGCGTCCGCCCAATTGACGCGCAGCCGTATCCGTTGCGGTAAAGCGGCGAGCTCGGCCGACATGAGGCGGCTCATAGCCGGGAGAGTTTAAGACTCGGTTTGTGCCCGGCAGCCGCTAGGATAACGCGATGCGCGCCGTCCTCGCCTTGTTCGCTCTTGCCGGTCTCGCCGCCTGTGCGACGGCCGTCCTCTCCGGCGGCCAGCCCACCCGTGAAGAGCTGGCGGCGGCGTTGCGCGCGTGGATGACCTGCGACGCCGCGGTCGCGACCAATTGCGCGTCACCGCCGGAGGAGATCACGGTCCGGACGCTGCGCTGTCGTCCGGGCGAGGGCGAGCGCCAGGCGCAAATGCTTTGCAAATTCTCCTATGGCGCCGGCTATCCGTGGCATCCGCCGCTCAGCGAGTGCGCCTGGCTGAGCCGCGATGGCGATGGCGCGTGGCGGATCGATTCCTATCCCGACGCGGATGTCTGCGAGAGCTGGGATGCGTGAAATGCGCAACATCGTCATCCCTGTGCCACCGAAGGGGCGAGGATGAGCGCGAATGACCCGATTGTGACGGATATTGCCGTTGTGCCCTTCGAGACGCGCCATGCGCCCGTATTCCGTGCGCTGAACATCGCCTGGGTCGAGCGCTATTTCGGCACCGTCGAGGACAAGGATTATTACCTGCTCGACGATCCTCAAGGGCGCATCATCAATAAAGGGGGCGTGGTCCTGATCGCAGAAGATCAAAGCGGCCATGGCGTCGGTTGCGTAGCGCTTGTCGCGGGCGACGATAACGAACTGGAACTGGCGAAGATGGCGGTGGCCGACGAGTATCAGGGTCGGGGCGTCGGCAGAATGCTGATGGAGGCAGCTATCGCGAAAGGCAGGGACCTGGGAGCGCGCGCTCTCTATCTGGAGTCAAACAGCAGCCTCAAACCCGCCCTGACGCTGTATGAGAAAGCGGGCTTCCAGCACCTGCCTGCGGAGGAAAGGCCGCAATCACCTTATATGCGCTGCGACGTCTACATGCGTCTTGAATTCTAGGGGCGGCATGCGCGACATCCGCAACATCGTCATCCTCACCGGCGCCGGCATCTCCGCCGAATCGGGCCTCGCCACCTTCCGCGGACCGGACGGGCTGTGGGAGGGGCATCGCGTCGAGGACGTCGCCACGCCCGAGGCGTTCGCGCGGGACCCCGATCTGGTCCACGCCTTCTACGACGCGCGCCGCGCCAACCTCGCGCGGGCCGAGCCCAATGCGGCGCATCAGGCGCTGGCGCGCCTCGACGCGGAATGGCCGGGCGAATTGCTCATCGTCACCCAGAATGTCGACGACCTCCACGAGCGCGCCGGCGCCAGGAGGCTGCTGCACATGCACGGCGAGCTCAACTCCGCCTGGTGCCGCGCCTGCGACGCGCGGATGAACTGGACGGGGAATATGGGCCACCGCCCCGCCTGCCCGGGCTGCGGCCGGGCAGGCGCCCTCAGGCCCGACATCGTCTGGTTCGGCGAGATGCCCTACGACATGGACCGGATCGACCGCGCGCTGATGGACGCGGACCTGTTCGTCTCGATCGGCACGTCGGGCAACGTCTACCCCGCCGCCGGCTTCGTCCAGACCGCGCGCTACGTCGGCGCGCGGACGCTGGAAATGAACCTCGAGCCGAGCCTGGGTTCCTATCTGTTCGACGAAAGCCGGACGGGGAAGGCGGGGGAATTGGTGCCGGAATGGGTGGGGGAGGTGCTGAATGATCGAGGGTAGCTGCCATTGCGGCGCGGTCCATCTCGGCCTTCCGGAGGCCCCGGCCGACCTCGGCAGCTGCAACTGCTCCCTGTGTCGCCGCATCGGCGGACTTTGGGGCTATTATCGGCCGGACCAGGTCGTCCTCCGCGATCCCGACGGCCGGCTTGCCGGCTATGTCCAGGGCGATGCGACGCTGACCACCTGGCATTGCGCGGGGTGCGGCTGCACGACCCACTGGTCGCCGCGCGATCCCGCCTATGAACGGATGGGCGTCAATCTGCGCCTGTTCGACCCGGCAATCTGGGAGCCTCTGCCGCGCCGGCTCATCGACGGCGCGAGCTGGTAGGGCGGACCCCTACGGGCCTGCGTGGGGAAGTGCTGCAGGATGAGGCGGTTGTCGGCTCCCATCGAAAATCGTATAGTGCGGGCGGAGATTCATCATGAATAAAGAACGGCCGATTCGTCTCGCCCGCCATTTCGAGGTCTTCGTCGAGGACCAGGTCGCAGCCGGGAAATATGACAGCGCGACCGCGGTAATAGAGGATGCGTTGCGGATGCTCGAGCGGCACGAAGCCAAGCTGGAAGCCTTGCGCCAAGCGCTGATCGAGGGCGAGGAAAGCGGTGAGCCTGTGCCGTTCGATATGGAAACTTGGCTGGCGGAGCAAGATGACCTCAACGCCGCGGCATGAGGGAAATCCGCCTCGCACCGGAAGCGATAGGCGACCTTGCCGACATAAGACGACATACGATCAAGCGCTGGGGCGCCGACCGAGCCCGCGCCTATCTCGGTGGCCTCGGCATCCTATTCGACCAGATCGCAAAAGGCGTGGCGCGCACCCGGCCGGCGGATGAAATCCGGCCCAGCTACCGGCGAATTCGGTATCGATCCCATATCGTCTTTCTTATCGAGGACGACGCGTCGATAAGGGTCATGCGGGTTCTCCATGCGCGAATGGACTTCAAGACGCACCTCTAAACCCGGTCATTCAACCCAATCCAGCCCGATCTCCCGGTAAAGCCCCCGGTCGTCCTCCCATTTCGGGCTGACCTTGACGTGGAGGAAGAGGTGGACCTTGCGGCCCAATGCGGCCGAGAGCTCGGCGCGGGCGGCGGCGCCGATCTCCTTGATGCGGGCGCCGCCCTTGCCCAGGACGATCGCCTTCTGGGTGTCGCGGCCGACCAGGATCTGCTGGTGGATGGCGACCGAGCCGTCCTTGCGCTCCTCATATTTTTCGGTCTCGATCGCGCTCGCATAAGGCAGCTCGGCATGGAGCTGGAGGTAGAGCTGCTCGCGGGTGACTTCGGCGGCCATCCTCCGGTCGGTGGCGTCGGAGACCTGGTCCTCGGGGAAATGCCACGGCCCCTCGGGCACCCGAGCGGCCAGCGCCGCCTTGAGCTCGGGCACGCCATCGCCGGTCGTCGCCGAGATCATGTAAATGTCCTCGAATCGGGCGCGTGACTCGGCTTGGGCGATCTGGGTGAGGAGCTCCTCCTTCTTCACCAGATCGACCTTGTTGAGGATGAGAAGCTTGGGCTCCGGCCGGTCCTTGAGCCGGTCGATCAGGTCGGTGACGCCGCGCTTGAGGCCGCTCGACGCATCGACCACCAAGGCGATCAGGTCCGCGTCCTGCGCGCTGCCCCAGGCGGCGGCGACCATGGCGCGGTCGAGCCGGCGCTTGGGCTCGAAGATGCCGGGCGTGTCGGTGAGCAGGATCTGCGCCTCGCCGAGGATCGCGATCCCCATCAGCCGCGTCCGCGTGGTCTGCGCCTTGGGGGTGACGATGGCGACCTTCTGGCCGACCAGCGCGTTGACCAGGGTCGATTTGCCCGCATTGGGCGCGCCGACCACGGCGATCGTGCCGAAGCGCTGGCTCATGCCAGCTTCTCCAGCAGGGCCTCGGCGGCCGCGGTCTCCGCGTCCTGCTTGGTGAGGCCTTCGGCGCGCGCCTCGCCGACATCTCTGATCGAGACGCTGACGACGAAGGTTGGCGCATGGTGCGGACCCGAGCGGCCGACCACCTCATAGGCGGGCGGCTTGCGGTCGTTGGCCGCCGCCCATTCCTGGAGCGCCGATTTGGGATGTTTGGGCGCGCGGTCGCGGCTGTCGACGCGGTCGGCCCAGGCGTTGCGGATGAAGGCGCGCGCCGCCTCCAGCCCGCCGTCGAGCCAGAGCGCGCCGATCAGGGATTCGACGGTGTCGCCCAATATATTGTCGCTCTCGAACGCGCCGTCGGAGAGCGCCTGCTTGCCGAGCCTCATCTGCGCGGCGACGCCGATCTCGCGGCCGATCTCGGCGCAGGTGCCGCGCGAGACGAGCACGTTCAGCCGCCGCGACAATTTGCCCTCGGGCTCGTCGGGGAAGAGGCCGTAGAGCCAGTCGGCGATGGCGACGCCGAGCACTCGGTCGCCGAGGAATTCGAGCCGCTCATAATTGTCCTCGCCGAGGCTCGAATGGGTCAGCGCCCGTTCGAACAAATCGAGGCTGGCCGGCCTGTGGCCGAGCTTCGCCTCGAGCCAGGCCTCGAGCGTCTCCATCAATAGGTCTCGAAGATGCGGCTCCAGCGCGCCGCCGTGAACCAGGTCCAGGGCAGCAGCCATTGCGCCGAACCGTCGGTCGACCAGAAGCCGATCAGGGCGCGGCCCAGCACATTCTCGATCGGCAGCAGGCCGACGCCATTCTCCTCGAGCGTGAAGCGGCTGTCCAAGCTGTCGTCGCGATTGTCGCCCATCATGAAGAGCCGGCCCGCCGGCACGGTGATCGGGCCGAAAGTGTCGGCCCGGCTGCGGCCCTGGTCGAGCACCTCGTAGCTGCGTCCGCCCGGCAGCGTCTCGCGATAGCGCGGGAAGAGGCAGTGGGGCTGGCCGTCGGCGCCGGTCTCGACCCGCACGTCGGCGCCCTTTTGCTGGCACGGGCTGTTCGGGCTGACCGGCAGGTCGAAGGGCTCGACCGGCTGGCGGGGCAGGGCAGCGCCGTTGAGGATGACGACGCCCTCGCGCACTTCGATCGTGTCGCCGGGAAGGCCGATGACGCGCTTCACCCAATCCTCGTTGCGCGGGTGGCGGAAGACGACGACGTCGCCGCGCTCCGGCATGCCACCGGGGACGCGGCCCTCGAAGCCGATCGGGTGGAAGGGCAGCGAGTAGCGCGAATAGCCATAAGGCCATTTCGCCACGAACAGATAGTCGCCGACGACCAGATTGGGCAGCATCGAGGCCGAGGGGATGCTGAACGGCGCGAAGATGAAGGTCCGGATCAGCACCGCGCCGATGAAGAGATAGAGGAGGAAGCGCAATGTGCCCCACCATGTCTCCTCTTTCTTGGGCTTGGCGGGCTTGGCGGGCTTTGGGGTCGCGGCGGCGGCGGCGGCGGAGTCCCCCGGCGGCGGCTCCGGAGCGGGGGCGGGGGGCTTGGTGGCGTCGTCCATGGGATTTGCTTTCGCTCGCGGATTCCGCCGGGTCAAGCGGCCCTTCGTGCGGCCTATATCGGCGCTCGGCTGCGAGGTTCAAAGGCAGGCGGCGAAAATAGCGGCGCCCGTTCAATGCCGCAATGACGCCCGAAGCTATGCATCCCCGCTCCGCCACCCTAGATACACGCCGACATGACTGAAACCGCCTGGACCCGCCTCGAAGCCGCATCGCCGACGCGGCTCGCCGACCTGTTCGCCGCCGAGCCCGATCGCCTCGCGCGGTTCGCGCTCGAGGAGAGCGGGATATTTTTCGATTTCTCAAAGACGCACCTCAGCCCCGACGATCTCGCCGCCTTTCTCGATCTCGCCGCCGAAACCGGCCTCGCCGCGCGGCGCGACGCGATGTTCGCGGGCGAAATCGTCAATCCGACCGAAGGCCGCGCCGCCGAGCATACGGCGGAGCGCGGGCAGGGGGCGCCCGGGAGCGTCGCCCGCGCCGCCGGCCTCCACGCCCGCATGCGCGCCCTCATCGACGCGATCGAGGCCGAAGCGTTCGGCCCGGTCCGCCACATCCTCCATATCGGCATTGGCGGCTCGGCTCTGGGCCCGAAGCTGCTGATCGACGCGCTCGGGCGCAGGGAAGGGCGCTACGAGGCCGCGGTGGTCTCCAATGTCGATGGGGCGGCGCTCGAAGAAGCGGTCGCCGGTTTCGATCCCGGCGCCACATTGATCGCGATCGCGTCCAAGACCTTCACGACGAAGGAGACGATGCTCAATGCCGCCTCGGCGCTGCAATGGCTCGAGGAAGCGGGCGTCGCGGATCCGTTCGGCCGGGTGATCGCGCTCACCGCCGCTCCGGAAAATGCGATAGAATTCGGCGTCGACGAAACCCGCATCCTGCCCTTTTCCGAAAGCGTCGGCGGCCGCTTTTCCTTATGGTCCTCGATCGGCTTCCCGGCCGCGCTCGCTCTGGGCTGGGATGCGTTCGAAAGCCTGCTCGAGGGCGCCGCCGCGATGGACCGCCATTTCCGCTTCGCCCCGCTCGAAGCCAACGCGCCCGTCCTCGCCGCCTTCGTCGACCTTTATTATGCCAATATCCGCGGCGCCGGCACCCGCGCGACCTTCGCCTATGACGAACGCCTCCGGCTGCTCCCCGTCTATCTCCAGCAGCTCGAGATGGAATCGAACGGCAAGAGCGTGCGCCTCGACGGTACGCTTTCGCCCCGCGCCACGGCGCCGGTCGTCTGGGGCGGGGTCGGCACCGACGCCCAGCATGCGGTCTTCCAATTGCTCCATCAGGGTACGCAGCTCGTCCCGGTGGAGTTCGTCGCTTCGGTGGAGCCCGGCGACACGCTCGACCCCGAGCATCACCGCCAGCTCCTGATCAACTGCTTCGCGCAAGGCGCGGCGCTGATGGCCGGCCGCCATTCCGACGATCCGCACCGCGACTATCCCGGCGACCGGCCCTCGACCACGATCCTGCTCGACCGGCTCGATCCGGCGGCTTTGGGCGCGCTCCTCGCCTTTTACGAGCACCGCGCTTTCGCCAATGCCGCCTTGCTCGGCATCAACCCGTTCGACCAGTTTGGCGTTGAGCTCGGCAAGGAAATGGCAAACGCGCTCGCCGGCGATTCCGAGCCCGAATTCGACCCCTCGACCAGGGCGCTGATCGCCAGGGCGCTCGAAGAATGAAGCGGGCGCTCCTGCCGCTCTTTTTGCTTTTCGCCGCCGGCGCCGCATCGGCCGAGCCGCTCGAGACCTATAACAACCGCCTGTTCCTCAACGTCATTGTCAACGGCCGGCCGGCCATCGCCTTGCTCGACAGCGCCGCCGAGATGACCATGTTCGACGACGATTTCGCCGCCGGCCTGGGGCTTGTCGGCGCGGGCGGCGCCACCGCTCATGGTTCGGGCGCCGCGACGATGAAGGCGCGCTTCGCCGACCATGTCCGGATCGAGGCGGCCGGGGTGAGCCTGGAGGCGCGGGTCGGCATCCTCGATTTGGGAGAGGTTTCCGCGCGGCTGATCGGCCGGCCGGTCGGCATGCTGCTCGGCCGCGATTTGTTCGACAATGCGATGCTGCGCATCGACATCGCCGGCGGCATGATCGCCATCCTCGAAGGCGCGCCCCGCGGCGTGCCGCTGCCGCTCTCGGAGCATCGCGGCACCCCGGCCGTCCCCGCGTCCGTGGAGGGACACGCACCCGTCCGGGCAGTGTTCGACCTGGGCAATGGCAGCGAGGTCATGGTCGGCCGCGCTTATGCGCAAGCGATCGGCCTGCTCGGACCGGGCAGAATCATCGACCGGCGCAGCGGCGGCGGCCTTGGCGGCGCGCGCGAGCGCGAGATCGTCAGCCTGCGCACATTGACGCTCGCCGGCCGCACCTTCCGCGACGTTCGCGCCGCGATCGACCCCGGCGAGACCGCGTCCGACCTCAACATCGGCACGTCGATCCTGCGCCATTTCCTCATCGTCACTGATTTCGCCGGACATAGAATCTGGCTGGAGCCCAAGGAATGACCAAGTCCTACGACTACGACCTCTTCGTGATCGGCGCCGGATCGGGGGGCGTGCGCGCGGCCCGGGTATCGGCCGCCCACGGCGCCCGCGTCGCCATCGCCGAGGAATATAAGGTGGGCGGTACCTGCGTGATCCGCGGCTGCGTGCCGAAGAAACTGCTCGTCTACGGCGCCCATTTCGCCGAGGATCTGCAGGACGCCAGGCGCTTCGGCTGGAAGGTCGGCAGCTGCAAGTTCGACTGGGCGGTGCTGCGCGACAATGTGCTGGCCGAGGTCGAGCGGCTCGAAGGCATCTACACCGATATCCTCGACCGCAACGACGTCGAAACCTTTACCCAGCGCGCGACCGTCACCGGTCCCAATCAGGTGACGCTCGCCGACGGCACCAGGCTCTCCGCCGCGACCATCCTGATCGCGACCGGTGCTCGGCCGATGGTCCCCGACGTGCCGGGCGCCGAGTACGGCGTCACCTCGAACGAGATGTTCCACCTGGGCGCGATCCCCAAGCGCGCGGTGATCGCCGGCGGCGGCTATATCGCCAACGAATTCGCCGGCATTCTCGAGCAGTTCGCCTGCGAGGTGACAATCGTCAACCGCGGCGACCGCATTCTGCGCCATTATGACGAGCAGGTCCGCGACCGGCTGCTCCAGATCTCGCTGACCAAGGGCATCGGCTTCAAGTTCAACGCGCCCTTCGAGAAGATCGTCAAGCGCAGGGACGGGAGCCTGCGCATCCACCTCGAAGGATCGAGCCCGATCGACGCCGATCTGCTGCTCTGGGCGGTCGGCCGCGACCCCAATACCGAGGGGCTCGGCCTTGAGGAGGTCGGCGTGGAGCTCGGCAAGAACGGCGCGATCCTGGTCGACGAGGACAATCAGTCGTCGGTGCCGAGCATCTACGCGATCGGCGACGTCACCGACCGGGTCCAGCTCACCCCGGTCGCGATTCGCGAGGGCCAGGCCTTCGCCGACACGATGTTCGGCGACAAGCCGACCCGGGTCGATTACGCCAACATCCCGCACGCGGTGTTCAGCCACCCGCCGATCGCCTCGGTCGGCATGACCGAGGGCGAGGCGCGCGACAAGCTCGGCACCTACAAGACCTATGTCGCCGATTTCCGGCCGATGAAGAACGTGCTCGCCGGCCGCAACGAGCGCTCGCTCTACAAGCTCGTCGTCGACGAGGAGACCGACCGGGTCGTCGGCCTCCACATGATCGGCCCCGACGCGCCCGAAATCCTCCAGGCCGCCGCGGTCGCGGTCAAGGCCGGCCTCACCAAGGCCCAGTTCGACGAAACCGTCGCGCTCCATCCGACCATGTCGGAAGAGCTTGTCCTGATGCGGTGACGGTGAAAGGGGACACGTACTTTTTCGCGAAAAAGTACGTGTCCCCATCGCGGGAGGGGCTGGATGGGGACAGTTACTTTTCGCGCGAGGGGGCCGATCTTCGAACGCTCGCGCATGAAAGTAACTGTCCCCGCTCGCGCCGGGCGAACGGCTTGTTAACCATGGTGGCCGCATGAAGGGGCCATGTTCACCGGGCGCCGCCGTTGCAGGCTCGCCGTTGCCTTGGCCGCGGCACTGGCGGCGTTCGCGTCGAGCGGGTCCGCGCGCGCCGATTCGCCGCGCCTCGACCTTCCCGCCGACCTTACCGCGGTCATCGATTTCCGCATCGTGCTGACCGACGGCGAGCGCAGCTGGACCGACGGCGGCTTCGGCCGCTCGCGCTTCGGCGGCCGCGGCGCCGATGCCGACATCGACGCGGTCCCCGCCGAGGCGGAGCTGGTCTGGCACGGTCCGATCGCCTGGAACCTGCAGGGCGTTGTCGCGGTCGCCGCGCAGGACGAACAGGACCAGCCTGTCGACCTGATCGAAGCCTATGCCACCTGGCGGCCGGTGCCCGCCGGCCCGACCCGCTGGTCGGTCCGCGCCGGCATGTTCTGGCCGCCGGTCTCGCTCGAGCATGACGGGCCGGCCTGGCAGGTGTCCGACATGATCACGCCGTCGGCGATCAACAGCTGGATCGGCGAGGAGGTCAAAGTCGTCGGCGTCGAAGCGAGCGCCACGCACCCTCTCGGCGGCGGCAGGATCACCGCGACCCTTGCGCTGTTCGGCTTCAACGACACCGCCGGCACCCTGCTCGCCTTCCGCGGCTGGGCGCTGCACGACCAGAAGAGCGGCGCCTTCAGCCGGCAGACGCTGCCGCCGCTCAACGCCTTCATGGCGACTTCGCAGCCGCGCTGGACCACGCCGACCCTGGAGATTGACGGCCGCCCCGGTTTCTACGGCCGCCTCTCCTGGCAGCTCGCCGCGCCGGTCGTGCTCGAAGCCTTCTACTACAGCAATCGCGGCGACCCGGAGGCGATCACCTACAATCTTCAATGGGGCTGGGACACGCGCTTCCTCAATCTCGGCGCGCGCGTCGACCTCGGCGGCCGCACCCGCCTCCTCGCCCAGGCGCTCGCCGGCACCACCGAAATGGGACCCGAGGAGAACGGCCATTATTGGGTCGAGACCCGTTTTCGCGCCGCCTATCTGCGCCTGACCCACAGGATCGGCCGCGTTGCGCTGAGCGGCCGTATCGACCTGTTCGACACCCGCCAGACGGGGTCGCAAGTGGCGCCCGACGATGGCGAGGAGGGCTGGTCGGCGACCGCCGCTTTGGACTGGCAGCTGACCGATCAGGCGCAATTGATCCTCGAAGCCATGCACAATGAGAGCGAGCGCGGCGCGCGGGCGCGGCTCGGCCTCGCCCCCGATCAGCGCCAGCATGTCGTCCAGGCCTCGATGCGGTTCACTCTTTGATTTCACTTACCGGTTCTTCACCATCGCCGTCCTATAGCCGCACGATGCGCGCGCTCGCTTTCTCGGCCCTGCTGCTCGCCGCCACGCCAGCGGCGGCGGCCGATCTCGTCGTCCAGGTCAGGACGGCGACCGGCGCCGCCGTGCCGAACGCGGTCGTCAGCCTCTATCCGGGCGGGCGGTCGGCGCCGCTCGGCGGCCGGCAGAGCTTCCAGATCGCCCAGCGCGACCTTCAATTCTCGCCATTCGTGCTGGTCGTGCCGGTCGGCGCGCAGGTCTCCTTCCCCAATTACGACAATGTTCGCCACCATGTTTACTCCTTCTCGCCAGCGCGGCGGTTCGAGCTCAGGCTCTATGCCCGCGAGCAGGCGCGCAGCGTGCGCTTCGACCGGGCGGGGATCGTGCCGCTCGGCTGCAACATCCATGACCAGATGATCGCCTTCATCCTCGTCGCCGACACCGGCCTTGCGGCGCGCACCGATGCTTCGGGGCGGGTCAGCTTCAGCGGCGCGCCGGCGGGGCCGGTGATCGCGCGCGTCTGGCATCCCTATTTACGGGCGCCGGGCAATCAGCTGCAGCTGCGCTGGACGATCGCCGCGGCCGGACGCCAGACCCAGACGGTCCCCGTCAATCTGCGCCCGCCGCCGCGCCCCGGCCGGAATTATTGAGGGCCGGGCCGTGTTCCGCCGCATCCGCACCCGGCTCACCATCCATTATGCAGGCTTGTTCGCGCTCGCTTTGAGCCTCGTCGCCGGGGCGCTCTATGCCGTCGTATCGACGACCGCCGAGCGGCAGGTGCGCGGCGAGCTCGTCGCCAGCAGCACCGTGTTCGACCGCCTTTGGGAGCTGCGCACGCGCGAGCTGCGCAACGCCGCCGACCTGCTTTCGCGCGATTACGGGTTTCGCGCCGCGGTCGCGACCGGCGATCCCGGGACCGCCATGTCGGCGCTCGACAACCTCAAGGCGCGGCTGGGCCTCAGGACGGCCTTTATCGTCAATATGGACGGGAGCGTCACCGGGCTGGCCGACCGGCGCCTGCACGCCGGCGCGCGGGCATTGTGGAGCGCGCTCGACGATGGCCGGACCAGCGGCGTTGCCCGCCTGGGCGGCACCCCCCACCATGTCGTCGCCGCGCCGATCATGGCGCCGAACCTGGTCGGTTGGGTGGTGTTCGCAAGCGAGATCGGGCCTCCGGAGCTGCGCCGTCTCGAACAGCTCTCGGCGATCCCGATCAGCGCCCGTGTGCTGACTCGGAACAGCGCGGGAGGTTGGGCGGGCGGCACCAGCGACGAAGTCGCCCTAGCCGGCTTCATCGACGCCCGGATCGGCGACGGCGCCCCGGCCCGGCTCGACGAGACCGGCGGCACGGCCATCGCGCTCGCGCGGCCGCTCGCCGCGATGGGTGAGGGCGAATCCGCGGCGCTGCTGCTGCGCTATCCGCTGGCGCTGGCGATGGCGCCCTATCAGCCGCTGCAGATGGCGATGGCGCTGACCGGCCTCATCGGCCTGATCCTCGTCGTCTTCGGTTCGTGGCGGCTGTCGCTGACGCTGACCCGGCCGATCTCCGCGCTCGATCAGGCCGCGCAACGCATGGAGGAAGGCGAGACGGTCGAGGTCAAGGTCGAAACCAAAGACGAGATCGGCCGGCTCGCCTTGAGCTTCAACCGCATGGCCGCCGGCATCGCCGAACGCGAACGGCGGATCACCCAGCTCGCCTTCAACGACAGCCTGACCGGCCTGCCCAACCGCGCCTTCCTGCGCCAGCATCTCGACCTCGAATTGAAGCAAAGCGAGCGCCACGGCGGCCGCTCGCTGGCCCTGCTCTGCGTCGACCTCGACAATTTCAAGGCGGTGAATGACACGCTCGGCCATCCCGTCGGCGATGAGCTGCTGCGCGCCGTCGCCGCCCGCGTCGGCGCCAGCGTCGGCGACGCCATGGTCGCGCGCCTCGGCGGCGACGAGTTCACCATCATCCTGTCGCGCCGCGACGCGCACGAGGCCGCCGGCGCCGTGGCCGGCCGGGTCATCGCCGCGCTCGCCGAGCCGTTCGAGATCGCCGGCCAGGAGCTCATGGTCGGCGCCAGCGTCGGCATCGCGATGGCGCCCGGCGACGCCGCGGACGCCGACAATCTGCTCAAGCATGCCGCCCTCGCCCTCGATCAGGCGAAGGGGGAGGGCGGCGGCACCTACCGCTTCTTCGAGTCCGGGATGAACGCGCGCGCCCAGGCCCGCCACCGGCTCGAAAGCGATCTCAGGCGAGCGCTCGGCGCCGGCGAGTTCGAGCTCTATTACCAGCCTTTGTTCGACCTCGAGACCAACCGGATCGGGTCGTTCGAAGCTTTGATCCGCTGGAACCATCCGACGCGCGGCCTGGTCGCGCCCGACGAGTTCATCCCGCTCGCCGAGGAAACCGGCCTGATCGTGCCGATCGGGACCTGGGTGATCCAGGAGGCCTGCCGCCAGGCGATGCACTGGCCACAGGATGTGCGGGTTGCGGTCAACGTCTCCTCGGT
>Ga0307503_10000185_pt1 | contig 18730 bp, 37 predicted proteins | sample 17_S_MG_FD_194514 | JGI IMG/M metagenome (GOLD analysis project Ga0307503, IMG submission 194514) | Soil microbial communities from Populus trichocarpa stands in riparian zone in the Pacific Northwest, United States - 17_S | ecosystem: Environmental > Terrestrial > Soil > Riparian zone > Trees... | reverse complement strand
GCTCCCTACGCCATACGTGGCGCTCATTCGCCCGTCAGTGCAGATACGATGGCAAACGGGTGAAAAGGGCCGGGACCACCAATTCCCGACCCAATCCGCCCTAATGCAAGACCCAGACGAGACCTCCCGTCGCTAATGCAAACATAACCACCCCTAGCGCGAGAATGACGGCAATGAATAGGAGCAGTAATGCAGCTTCACCTTTGCTAGGACTCCGTCGGTGTCTCCCCGGCAATTTCCCGATCCTCCACAATCCCTATCCGCATTCCATGGGCCTGGACTATTGTCTCCAAACTGTCCAATCGACTAGCGATTAGGTCGCAATATTCGAGGAGACCATTTGCAGCCTTTACGACGCTTTCGTGTCGCTCCTCTAATGCAACTATACGAATGGTTAACGTACGGACGACTCCTGATAGGTCGTCGATTAGTTCGAGATCACTCGGCATCTTCTTCGTCTCCTAATTCCGGTACGTTATCCCAATAACCTGGCGGCAATTCACAGACTTGCACCGTTTCCGCGATGAGAATTATCTCAATCTTCTTAATTCCACGGTTAACTAAGGCGATAATCCACTCCTCCTGCTCATCTTCACTTGGCATTGTGCGCATCCCTCCATGCTGACTCATATCCGACGTTTGTTTGGGCTCGCAGCTCTCCCATTGTCACCCAATCTTCACCGAACTTGATTAGGTAATCGCCGGGAATGTCATAATAGCCCCTGACGGTAAGCATGGCTGTATTGTTATTGGGCATTTTCACCCACACGTCGAATCGCTCCGGCATTCCCTTGCTATCATGCTTGTGACGGTCCATCTGATCCAACAGATAGGTGACGGGCACAATGCGAGCTGCCATGCAGATAGTACGATTACATAGGGTACAGAATGCGCTTACCCCACTTTCATATTCGTTTTCATGCGGACGGACCTCGAATACGTCATAGAGACCCCGGACATACTTATTTGCTGGCATGACTCTCCTTCATATAGACGAATAGCATTCCGGACACAAACCCTGCAATGTATATCACAGCCACGAATAGCCACCAGAACACATTATCCGACATTGAAGTCCTCACACTCATGCTTAGACATTTCCGTGAGCATATCGACGATTGTTTTCTCCACCCAACCGACCGATTCCCATTGAATCCGCCCACCGCATAAACGACAGCGCGCCTCTAAGTGCGCCGTATCAGACTTCTCAATCGCCAGAACCTCGAATGCAGCGACTACGGGCGCCACTAAGAACATGTCATCTTTTGGCATTGTGACTCCTCCGGTACTCTCCTGCATTCTTTCCTTTAGGTGTGACTTCCACCATTGTCTCCGACTCGATACACCATTGTGCGGGTGTGTGCAGAAAATGAATGTGTCGCTTATCCACCCCGCAATGCGCAATCTCGATAGCGGATATGGGCATATTGCCAGGGCTATTATCCGGAGTTGTGCCCACTTGCAGGTGTCGTGCCTTAACCATCATTGTCCTACCTTCCAATCTGTCTCACAGAACGGGCAGCTAATGAGAACTACCTGTCCCTTATCGTCTCGATACACGGTAACCCTATCGTCACCGGTTTGTGGCATTTCGTGAATCCAGCAATGAAACTTACCATTCTCCTCCCAGAATTGTACGTCACCATTGAGCCGGCGGAATAGTCTTCTAGTCATTTCGGCTTAGCCCGGTCACATATTGAACACGTTCCGGCAGTCGTGTCGAGAATGTGTCCATTCTGGCACCGTGGAAACGGTTTAGGTGTCTCCGGGGGTTTAGCATTCATTGCGTCCATATATTGCTCCCATCTCAATACAGCTACCCGCCACCGATAGTAAGCAAGGTAGAGCTCTATTTCGTCATTGAGCGTCAAGGTATGCCTGACACTTCCTAGTGAACGTTCCGCCCACACCCCGGCACGCTGGACACTCCCACTCACACTCACATGTGTCGCACACGTCGCCGTGTAGGTACCTGAGCCGTGGCGGGAGACCCTGCCCCTTGCACTGCGGGCAGTCTGTCCAGAAGTGCTCTAGCGGCGTCTGAGACAGCTCCTGACGGCAGTAGCGGCAGAGTGTGTGTATCACACCCACCGTTGTGCCTGCGTCGTTTACAGCCCACACGTCGGGGTTAAGGGGAAGATCACTCGTCGTCACGTTGCGCCTCATCCCGGAGCGCTGCCAACCGCTCAGCGATGGCGGCATCGGCCTTATTCTTTGTGATAAGTTCATCCTCCTGTAATCGTCGAATGGCCTCAATCATAGCGTCGTCATCTTCCACGCTACTCATTGTCGATATCCTCCGAATGCAAGTCGGTGTAGAGCCGGAATGCAATCTCATTCAAGTCGAGCGTCATTGCGCGCGCTTCTAGGGATCGCATGGTGTCAGGGTCGTCAATGATAATTTCAGCCCCTTGAATGCAGCGCGGACAGATTACAGTCATGGAGACCATAGCCTTGTCCATTAGCGAAACGGTCGCAACGGTGACGTGGCAATCGTTACATATCACCTTGCCGAACGGTGCAGGGTCCGCGCCATTTGTGGTGTCCGCCATTATTTCACTCTCCTCATTCGTTTAGCTGTCTCGGATAGGTCGAATGGTTGCTTCTGTTCAGCGTGCATTCGTTCCGCAATGATAGGTGGCATGTCCATATGCTTTACGGCAGGACCATACCACCGTGGGAAGCGACTGAGAACGTTACCGAAGAATACGGCGAAGATGACGGACCATATGCTACGGCGCTCTTGCATCTCGAATACCATTCGGTCAACCGCGCGCAAATATGCATCCTGAGCATTCACACGGTCAATCGTCTCATTGAGCTTAGCGGGCAGACGCCACGAATAAGCCTCATACTCCATAGGCTCATCCGCCATGGTGTGCGCTCCATATCCAGATGAGAGCCATGGTCACGTTACCGGCGAGAAATGCTAGCTTCACGTCAGACCATGTGACGTTGACATTAAACCTAGGCGGACGCTTACCCAGGTCTGTTAGGCGCCTACTGCTGCGACTCATTAATCCGCTCCATTCTATCCAACCGAGTCTCTAGGATGGTTATGGTGCGCTCCTGAGACTCAATGGTTCTAACCTGCGCTGCCTCAATACTCCGCAGTGCCTCATTAGATCCCTGTAGGTGTTCGATAGTACGGCGCTGCACTTCTAGCAGTCGTCGCTGATGAGCTTTCATTGTCCACATAGTGCCTCCTAAATAGCGGAATGGCCGCCAGAGTGGTTACCCTGACGGCCGATTCCGGCGATGGTTATGCGTTCTGCTCCTCGAATGCCTCCTCGTCCAATAGGTCCTGCTCGACGGCCTTGTCGGTGTCGTTCGGCGCCGCTAGCTTGCCAGCCTGCCAGAGCCGATACTGCTCACGCAGAGTCGGGGTCTCATAGAACTTGACCATGCGACCCTTGTGCTCCTTCTCCTGCTGCTTCGGCATGACGAAACCGAGCTGCTTAGCGTGAGCCTGCTCATCCGGCGACAGGGTGTCCTTACGCTCCTGAGCCATGAAGTAGAGCACGACGGGTGTGGCGTCGTCTGGCACGTCTGCGAGCTTGGACGTAGGCGCCTGGTCGCCCACTTTGACCTTGACCGAGAGACCCAGGTTATAGCCCTCAGTCGCGTTGAGATGGTCGACAGATGCCCGGAGCGCTCCTACAGTCGCCTTGACGTTTCGGCCTGCCATGCTCACGCTCAGCGGCGGCAACGGGCTACCTGCGTTCCACGACTCCAAGACCTTAGACGTGACACGCTCGTTGACCACCGTGACGGACGGTGCGCCGTTGTGCGGACGAGCCATGACGGACTTGTCAGCAACCACTACGTTCTCCATCACGCTGTCTAGCGAAAACTCCGCCGTGTCCTGCTCAGTGTTCTTAGCCATTTGGATCATCCCTCCGGTTACCGGGGGATCGTTCCCCCGAAGCTTCCTACAGTATCACAGTTCGAGCTGACCCGCCATGTTCTCGGCAAAGTCATCATTCTCGCGGGGGTCGTCATCTTCGGCGAGGGTGTGACCGTGAGCGAAGTCCTCATGGTCCAGTACGGCCAGAGCATTCTGCATGACGGCGAATGCTAGAGCAGTCTGACGCTGACGCTCCATTGGAGATAATTCGTGGGGAAGGCTGAAAGCCTCAGCGCTAGCGTCTGCCATTACCTGACCGGTGACCGTGTGAGTCATTTTCGCTCCTGTGTTGTCGTGTTCGTGAAACACTGACACTAGTCCTCCTTTATTGGTATGTCAAGTGGAATCTGTAGTCCGTTAGAGTGGTGTGCGCCTACCGTCTCGATTAGTTCGGTGCCGCGATAGACGTTAACCGTGTGATGGTTGGTAATGCTGTGTTTAGATGCGAACGTCATAGCGGACAGCTCGGCGCCTCCGAAGTAACGAGCCGTATGACACACGATGCACTTATACCGCCATTGTGGCATCTTGCTAGTAATCGCGCGGGGAACGTTGCACTTGAAACAGAAGATGCGTTCACCGACAGCGGGTGGACTCTCACGGAAACCTAGAGAATGGTTACACTCCATAATCACCGTAGTAATCGGCTGTTGCACCCTCGCAGTGTTCGGATTAATCGGTGTCACGTTCCGTTCCTTTCCGTCGTAATTGTTTCGTCGGCCCGTTCCGTATATCGCGCCTATCGTATTGTTCCGTCGATGTCGCCAGTCGTTTATCATCACGTACTGTCCTCCGATCGGTCGACTCACTGACTAGATACGGAATGTCATCTTCCCAATAGATATCAGGCTGACTCCTGTACAAATGTATCAGTCTCCATTTCAAACTCTAGACCATCTTCCGATGCCACGTATTCGTCATGCCACGGCAGGTAATACGGATTGCTCCACGGACCCTCGAACCATACACGCGACTTAGTGACGAGATTGTGTCCAGCTTCGTTAGCGTTCAAACCTTCATAGCACGCTAGACATTTCTTAGGAGAATGAGAGCGTTTGCCTCGCATACAAAGGTCAATTTGTTTGGTGGATGGGTACCATCGGCAATGCAAAGCGCTCGCCTTAAAGGGATTAACAATCCCCTCATTGTCCCGGCTTCGTCCGATAGCTTGACCAATACCAATGAATTGTTCACCATCCGGCAATAACAATGGCTCCCATCTAATACCCGCAACGCAGGTTGCGAAATGATTACCGAATAATTCATGGTTAACGGTACCATCCTTCTTATAGAGAGCTTCTTTAGCTATACCGCGCGTCTTAGGTGGTATCCATGTGTCATCTTGCCGAAGCATATAGACGCCATTCTGCATGTAAAGAATCTCGTCATACTCTGCCACCGACCATTCTCCTAGACCGTCGCCGATAATTTCTGGCGCGCGGCGCGGCCCTGGAGGAGGTCCAGTGAAGAATACTCCGTCAGTGTCCACGGAAATGAGATCCTGAGTAGCAACACCGTACAGAATATCTGCCACGGCAGCTCGGCAGAATGACGTGAGAAACCCTCCTATAGGCAATGTGTGAGACTTAGGGGGAGTCCTAGCCTGCTCATCCCACCCGACACGCTGCACTGTCTTACCGTACAAACTATTAAGACCCAGCTTAAACGCCATCTGTGTAGGATCACCCGCGCGTTTCAATGCCTGCCGCTTCGCATACATTGATTGCATAACCTCACGCCATGGATACGGTTCAGCATCTTCGGCCGGCAACCATTCCCACCGTTCGAGAATCTTATAAGCGTCAGTGTCCAGCTTGAATAGCGACACTAACATGGACACTTCCGGTTGCCAGTACCAACCCATAAGCATGGTTGGATACGTAACAGCACCACGGGAGTCTCTATGCGGCAATGGTCCGGGAGACAATGCCAGTGGATTGGGGTCGTTAGGGTATTTCTTGTTATGGCGGTTGGGTATCATCATTGCCACTTTATACATAGCGAAATGGGTACCATGACGGAAGTCGAGTGGATTCATGCGGCGCCGTTCCGTAGGCGTCCAATCCGTATGGACCCAGCGGCCACCCTCAGCTAATGACGGTACGTATTGAAACGCTGTGGGATAGGCACTATTAATGTCCCATGAATGTATCGGACCCTGTATGCGCCCTACGCGAAAAGACTCAAACCTACCGCCGTAATAAGCGCTGCAACTGGCCGCGATTACTTCGGCTGGCATGTTCTCCTCTTTGCCTCCCCACTCGTGTTGAGCTAGACCATACTGGCGCCTAATATAGTTAGCCACGACACCAGGTCCGTACCAATTCCGCAAATGGAATCCACCATTAACCATGATCTCTCGAAACTTCGTGATGAGCCGTTCTAACGCGATGATCTCATGTCGCCAGTATTCGAGCACGATAGGGAGATCATCCCACAGCATAGACGCGCGGCGAGCCTTACCCTCAATCACCTTACGGAAATTGGGGTCGGACTCAGCGTCCTTAAACATTGATTGGTACGCGACGGTAAACGCTGATCCGAAGAATGATGAAAAGTCCTCAATAAGAATGGTGGAGTTCTTACCGACTACTGGTCGCTTCGTTATGCGGAGTTTCTTCTTCGGAATGTAGCTAATAATGTAGGTGGAGAGGTCCGGACCTTTAACGCGCGCACTGCCTTTATCGTAGAGTCGTTCTAGAATCTTCCACGGCAATCCCTTGATAATCATATTCTGATCGTATTTGAAGAAGTACCCAACGTGATAAGCGTTAGGATGCCGCTTCGCTACGTCCAGCATATAGTCGGCAAGGGTGAAGAAATTGAGACCCTCCCGTTTGATTAATGGAGTGTCAATCTCAGCAGAGTTGCCGTATAGCACATAATTCTGTGGCTCTCTTTCACCGTTAATCTTCATTCCTTCACCGTCCCACGCAATGAATCGACGGTTAGCGTGAGAGGCCGCGCGCCTGCTACGTTCTTTCTCGTTCTTATCTGGCGTCTGCGTAAACGTCAACGTGTCCAGATTCACCGGAGGAGCCTGGTTATATTTGTACCTGCTCATCGCCAGATCCAATTAGAGCGCTCCATACCATTCCCTCCATGCTTCCCAATCCATTATATCGTCAAACTCTAGGTCATATTCTTCCCATAGGTAATTGTCTATGAGCTGGTAATCGGCTGACCGAACGTCTCCCGGTGTACGGGGGTCCATAAAGTCGTGGAACATATCATATAGATGCCGGTCATCCTGTACGTCGTCCGGGAATCCTTCCCATAAGTATTGTTCAGTATGAGACCTAAAGTCATACTCGAATCCGTCATTACCTGGCATAGCCCGTAGCCTCTATTTCCGGGCCTGTAGCGGAGGGAGGGGAGGCTATCCCACCCAATGAGTTTACCTCCCCTACCCTCCTATGTTCCGTGCCCTATAGGAGAGCGACGGATGGCTACGGATTCAGGTAGTACGTGGTTGCGGCTGTCTGCTTCCCGTCAACTTCTACCATGTAGTCGGATTGACGAAGTCCGCCCTTGACGAGAAGTCCTCCTCCTCTCCCGTTGCTCATTGTCTTCCACTCTTCGAGCTGCTTATAGATCCCTGAGCTGCCATCGTTGAGAATGAGACGATCCCCGCGCTCGGTAACGATGAGAGCAGAGACGAACATCGCCGGGTTACCCTCAGCGTCGAATACGTCGTCGCTCTCATTCATGGTGACCGTAAGAATGACGAATGGTTTTCCGATTAGTTCATGTTTCTGATCAGTGCGGAGAATGGTGAAGCCATTGCCGATAACGTCGGCCGCGTCCTGTACGTCACCGTAGACCTCAGTAGCGGCGCGCTTAGCATCCGAGAACGTCTTAATGGCGCGTAGCTCAGCGTCGTTGAATGGTGTTCCGATTGCCTCATCGGGGATTGTTTCCGTCCCGGTTTCGGGCGTGTCGATCTTGCTCATGTGCCGTGATCCCTTCCATCCGATTGTGGATCATGGTACAATGATCTTGTGCCGATGATCCTTATGGGTGGGGCCTCCGAGCGGTTCGGGGGCCTCACCTCCTATCCTCCTCCCAGGTCAGAGCCCTGTCAAACCACCACTGTGGACGGTCGGCAACAGCAGGAGATCCACATTGGACGTCCACTTAGGAGTCGATCTTGACTGAGCCGGCGGACCCAGGTAATGCCCAACCAGTCGTGGAGCATCCCCCACAACCAGCTCCGCAACCCGCGCCACAATGGGATACAAGCGCATTCGATAGGCTCGGCGAGCAAATTGCAAGCCTACCGGAACAGATTGTCCGGGCGATTCGAGAGGCAACCCAGCCAGCAAAGCAACCGCCTAAGCCTCCCCGTGAGCCAGCACCAGCGAAAACGGAACCGGTAGGCGCCACTGATAACACTCCCCCGAAAGATCAGACGACGCCCGGTAGGCAATCCTGGATCGATTGGTGGGGTGTGAGCCATAATGGCTGATCCTCCGCTAGACCTTGACGCTCTCGATATACAAGTCGTAGAAGATGATGACCCTATCGTACCAATGATGACGGATAACATCTTCACCGCAGATGAGCTAGACGACATTGTCACGGAAGATACACCGCCAGAATCGGCACCCCGTAAGCATTGGTCGGATCAATTCTTCGGGCCGAATGAGCCGAGAGCTCGGAAGCCTAAGCGCGAACGTGAAAAGAAACCACCTCCTCCTAAGCCGCGCGCTGGCGCTCTCGTCAAGCCGCTAACGGATATGTATGCGGCGCTAGGAATGATGATTACCCCCTTTGACCGGCCGTGCGGAACTACCATCATTGCTAACGCTGAGCCGTGCGCTGAGGCTCTCGACAAGCTAGCTAGGGAGAATGCAGCGGCGCGGCGCGTAATCGTCGCCATGCTCGAAACTAGCGTGTGGGGCGCAGTCATCGCGGCGCACGCTCCTATCCTCATGGCAGTAGCGGCGCACCATGTGCCGATGATTCGAGACGGACAGATGCCGGTATCGTCCATACCGTCGCAGAACGGGAGTGGAATGAGTGCCTAACCAATTCCCGGTGCCGCGCGTCTATGGGACTACAGTTTACCGACCCCGTAACGTTCCGGTAACCCGTAATAACGTGGTGGGAATTAGACGAGACGACGACGCTACATTCGGTGTAGCTCCCCGTGTACCGTGGGAAGATTTCTTCGCTGAGATGCAATGGGAGCAAGGGGAACACGTCGCGCTCATCGGGCCAACCGGACAAGGTAAGACAACGCTCCTCATTAGCTTGCTAGAGATGCGAACATTCGTCACAGTGTTCTGCACTAAGCCGCGAGACAATACGATGGACTCTCTGATATCTCAGGGATATGACAAGTTCGGAAAGTGGGAGAATATCCCGGTAAGCCGTTCGCAGCGGCGCGTCATCTGGCCAAACGCCCGTGATATCAATTCACGGAAAGAGCAGGAAGAGGTATTCAAGAACGCTTACGCTCACGTATTCAGTGAGGGAGGGTGGACGCTAGCAATCGATGAGGGTTGGTATATGGCGAACATTCTCCACCTAAAGGAAGAAATGTCCACCGTCTGGACACAAGGAAGGTCTCTCGGTATCTCGCACGTAGTGGCTACGCAGCGGCCCGCGTGGGTGCCTACTGAGATGTATGACCAGAGCACACACCAATTCTTCTGGCGAAACAATGATGATCGCGCTGTCCGTCGCATCGGTGAAATAGGTACGGTGAATAGCTACGCTATCCGTCGTATCATCCCACAACTAGAGACTCACCAATGCCTGTATATCAATACACGTACAGGGAAAATGGTGAGGACTAGAGCACCAGCCCCACCGCAGGGAGGTGAAATTAAGTGATCGCTCCGAGCACACTTAACGTGCTAATCATCGGCGCGTCGGTCGTTGTGTTCTTCTTCTTCTGGAGAATGCTAGCGGCGAAATTGAGCGATCGACCGATCGGCCAGGCAATGGCTGTGATCTTCTAGGAAGGATGAGCAATGCCGACCGCTGCGACAATGCAAGGCGCCGGTAATAACTCGGCGCAGGCTAAGAAGTCCGGACAGCAGGTTCTACCCACTGTCCCATTCATTCGAGCTAGCTCGGAACACAGAGAGCCGGCAGGTATTGACGTATCGCGGTTGCTGATTACCGCTGGTACTCAGGACCTTGGAGTATTCGACGTACCCGCGTACGGATATCTTCGGTCGCTAGTCCTCATTGTCACCGGAACGGGTGGAGCAGGTACCCCTACATTCGATGAGGATTACCCCTTCAGTGTTCTCCGTGACGTTGCCTTGACTGAGCCTAACGGCGCTGTCATCGCGCAATTCACGCGCGGATTCGACATGTATCTAGCGAATAAGTGGGGAGGCTATCGCTTCGCATCCGACCCGCGCAGCTCGCCTAGCTACACGTCAGGCGCGACTGTGGGTGACTTCGCATTCGTGCTACGTATCCCGATTGAGGTCAACCAGCGCGACTCTCTCGGATCGTTGCCTAATCAGAACGCAGCGGCCACGTTTAAGCTGCGTATGTCGCTTGCTAGCGGCGCAGCATCGGCCGGACTGTGGGGAGCTACGGCACCGACAACCCAACCGTCCGTGCGCGTTGTGGCGTATCTAGAGGCATGGGATCAGCCAGAGGCCGCAGTTGCCGGGCAGAGTAACGCAGTCACACCCCCGGCAATGAACACGACGCAATTCTGGTCTAGCCAGACATTCAACGTCGGATCAGGACAGCAGACAATCCGACTGACGCGCGTCGGTAACTATATCCGTAACCTCATCCTCACGTACCGGAGAACAGCCGGAACACGTGTCAATGGTGACGCGGACTTCCCGGACCCAGCATTCATTTATCTCGACACAAGGCCGCTTGATACGGTCGCTAAGGCTCTATGGAAGCATACAGAGTTCGAGCGTACCGGGCTAGGTGGTCGCGCTCCTGCTGGCGCTCTCACGGCCGCACTAGCGAACGACCTAGCGGGTAGTCTGGACTCCGGGGTATTTGTCTATGACTTCACACATGAGTTTGCGGGTAACCTGGGAATGGAGAACCGAGACCTATGGTTGCCGACTCTCGGCTCTACACGGCTGGAGTTACAGGGGAACTTCGCTAGCGCAGGCACGCTATCCGTTCTCACGAATGACGTAGCCGTCGCCGGTAGCGTCTTTATCTAGGAGGATGGAATGCCTAGTCAGTATGACGCTAATGACGTGAGTATGACTCATCCTATTAAGACAGGGAACGTCGATACTCCACAGATGGCGGCCGCTATTGTCGTCGGCGCGCTAGTGTTTCTCATTCTCGTCCGTCGCGGCTTCCGTGGCGTAAGTGTCGGTAAGGCTACCGGCGGAATCCTGAGAGGCTGATATGTTCGGATTAGACATGAAGTCGCTTATCGTCGGTATTCTGCTGGCGTGGTTTATCATCCCGTGGTTGCAACGCATGTGGATGAGCCGAACGGCAACCGGTAAGGCAACCACCGCGTAAGGGGAAACAATGCAGCCAAGCCGAACGGTAGTCATCTTGTGTTGCCTGGTTATTGCCTTGGGTGTCGTTGCTCTAGTATTCGGCCTGATTGGTTACGTTATACCGGGCCGTCAGATGGTAGAGCTGTTAGTAGCGGCATCCTTGGCTGTGATCGGACCGACTACCGTGGGCCTGTTGAACTATCTCAAGATTACCAAGATACACAACGAGATAAGGAATAAGGATAACAATGGGAGACCGACTGTTTAATGTGCTCGGTGCCATTGTCACCGTTGCGCTAGTAACAACGATCGTTAGTCGACCGACTAGCGCTCAGGTAATTAAGGCTATGGGTGATGCGTTCGCCGGTAGTATCAAGGCAGCTCTAGCTAACTAAGGGGTTGTCATGCCTAATTACCCTACCGTGCCGGATGTAATGGACACCCGTTATGCCGCACCCGACCAGGCTATTGGTGAGTATACGTCTGGCGGTATTACCGTACGTGGTTACGCTATGCCGTCTCCCGATGAGGAGAATGGCTATATGGATTCACCGTCAGGGGGTTGGGCAGCAAAGCTAATCCAATTCCCCGGCGGTACCCCGGACCCTATGCGTACCCAGCAATTACAACAGAGAGACTATCGACCGACACCATTAACGGACCCTCCGGAACAATGGTGGTTACGTCCTGGATTCGGTCCCGGATATGAGGAGCAGAGAGACCACACAGCACAAGAGAGCGTCGATGCTGACGGTTGGGCATTGACGAGAGGGAGTCCAGAAACTAAGCGCGCAGCTCCTGATATTAAAAGGACTCCTCCGCCAGAGAATCGTGTCACGCAGCAAATGTCACCGGCCAACTATTCATTTACTAGGCCATTCGATCAGCGTGTCGCGCACATGTTTAATAGTGTTCACTTCTCGATGGCAGCTCACCGGCGAGACTATGCGCCTACAGGCATGAATACGTCACCGACTAGACGGAACACATACCGTATCGACCCTGCTCCGTGGGATACGGATATCGTCGATATGGGTAACCCTGCCGCGTCCGGTCTGCCTAACGCTCGACTAGCTCAGATTGACGTGCCATTCTATGCGGGTAATTCATACCGGTTAGGCGGGTGAACTATGGCAGGATTGGACCTGAGTAAGCAAGTCGGGCCTATGCCTATGGGCGCCTGGTTGGCTCTAGTGGCAGGTGGGTTAGGAGTCGCATGGTATACCCAGCGCAATAAGGCAGCGGGCACACCGACGGTAGCGCGAGACCTCACGGGCGATCCTGCCGTCGGAACGGGTCCGGGCTGGACTGCTATATCCGTACCGTCCAGTGATCCCGGCATGGTAGCTAAACCGGCTACTAATGAAGAATGGTCCGTGGTTGCTATTAACTACTTGATAGCCCACGGATACGATCCGAACGTGTCAGATAGCGCGGTGCGTAAATACCTGCAAGCGACGCAGCTCTCGACACAAGAATACGCATTAATCCATATCGTACTGGCAGCGCTAGGAAGCCTGCCGCAACCACTGCCTGATCCCCCACCCGCACCCGTGCCTACTCCAATACCTGATCCGGTACCACCACCAACCAATAACCCGGTACCGTCTCAGGTAATTAGCATGAGCGGCCGGTACGTGTGGGTGCAGCGGACTAAGCCGGATAACACGCTGTGGGGAATCGCTCAACATTACTACGGCAATGGTGCGCTGTGGCCGACTATCTGGTCGCACAATTACCTAGGGCAAACACGGCCCGATGGTACGCATGGTGAGATATGGAATCCGAACCTACTATATCCAGGGGAGAAGCTATGGGTGCCTTAACCAACGATCAAATGATGGGTAATCCGCGCGGTGAGTGGGCAAACTCTGAGAGCGCAACCGTATATATTCCGCTTGACGAATGGCGCGCTCTCTATGCGAAGGTCAACCTACTGTGTGACGTACTGGCGACCGTACTAGACGCTATCTCAGCGTCGCCGTTCGCGGCCGCTATCCCTCCTGACGTTGCCGCTAAGGTGGCAGAGATTGCCAGGATGTAATGGCTATTGCGCTCGGAGATGTTCCGGATTATGTGAAGGCTAGTGCTGACTCTTTAGCCTCACAATTCGACATTACCGACGCTGGCGGACGCGCAACGTCCGGGCACATTCCCGATTCGGACCATTACACTGGTCACGCCGTAGACTTCATGGTGTATAGCGACAGGGCTAAGGGTAATGCTCTAGCAAGCTACCTACTATTTACCCCTAACCGTTGGCAACAGAACAGCGTGAAATACATCATATGGTACGGGCGATACTACGATAAGCCTGCACCCGTACCGGCGACTGATACGGACCTAAGTCATTACGGTGACGTGTATGTCGGTCCAAGTCCACACAGAGACCATGTCCACGTTTCCTATCAATCCTCACAAGATCCCTCACAAGTAACAACCAGTATTGCGGGTGATGTCGCCGGGGTAGCTGACACCGTAGGTTCAATCATCGGGGTATTCACCTTCCTAGCGGACAGTAAAAATTGGATGAGGATAGCATGGTTCACGCTAGGAGCTGCCCTACTCACCGTCGGTCTATTCCGCATTGACGCGGTAAAGCAAGGGGTATCGACGGTTGCTAAGGGGGTGACGAATGCCGGTAATTAATGACGTGGCGATTGCTCGGTACGCTCTTGGCGCTGGATGGACGACTAGCGACGCAACAATCGCGGTAGCAATAGCGTTCCGCGAGTCCGGCGGTAATACTGACGCATTAGGAGATGTGGGTATTCAGACAGCTACCTATGGTCCGTCTGTAGGACTCTGGCAGATCAGGAGTCTGAAGTCTCAGAAGGGAACGGGCGGACAGCGCGACGAAGTAGCCAACCACGACCCAGCCATTAACGCTAAACACGCATATGAGATATCAGGAGGAGGCAAGAACTGGCGCCCGTGGAGCGTGTTCGTGTCCGGTAACTACATGGCAGGCACTAACCTAACCCGCGCTGCGTCTGCTGTGACCGTAGCGGTAGCTCAGGGAGCGCTGACAGGCGGAACGGGCGGTGCGGGTGGCGATACTAGCCAGGCTGGCGCCGCTGGTGGAGCGGGCAGCTCAGGCGCCGCTACGGGGTCGCTGTCAGCCATCACTAATCCGGACTCATGGAAGCGTATAGGATTCTTCCTATTGGGTGCGCTACTCCTACTTATCGGGCTAATGAAGATTACTAACCTCAGCCCAACAGACGTTATCCCTGCCGGTAAGGCTCTCAAAGTAGCTAAGAAGGTGGTCTAATGGCGGCTACTACAGGCATGGTAATGGCTACAGCGGTTGTCGTGGTGGTCGGTAAATGGGCTAAAGATGGTGCGCTAAAGGATGGCGCACGTATTGCAATCGGTGCCGCCATCCTCGCGCTCATGCTGGCAGGTATCGACGCCGCTAACCCGAAACTAGCTAGCAGGGTTGCCGGTCTTATCCTAGTGACAGCGCTATTACTCTACACCGTGCCGATACTAAAGAAACTCGGCTTTGACCTACCGGGGGTGAAATGAACTTCTCGTTACCCGGACTCATCCTTGCCGCAACGGGCGCGCTATTCATATACGCAGCGGTGAAAGATCAGACGCCAGCTCAGGTGATTAAGGATGCAATAACCACGGGGATTAAGAGTCCCGCAACTCCGAGTCAGGGTGGCATTGATCCCACTATCTCCCCCGCTACTAAGCCGACGCCACCCGTACGCATCCCTATTGAGAATAGGAGCGGCGTCTAATGGCAGAATCTGCCCTAATCATCTCTACCGCTGCACTGGCGATATCTCAGGCGGTGGCAGCGTTCGGCACGTTCCTACCCAAGATATCTGACGTGCGCGTAATCACCCCTGAGAGCGACGCAGGAGGCGCGGCAGACGTTCGCCTAGGGGAAGTGGCAGCGGCCGCCGTTACGCTCAGCGTAGGCGCCATAGCGTCGTCTCTCACGGGGTCTCCGGTGCCGTTCACGGTGTCGCTACTCGTCTCACTGACTTTAGTCGCCATCTATGAGTCGACACTAAGGTCCGTCCATCCATTCGAGAAGGTGAGATAATGCCTATCGGTCCCGTAGGACGTGGCAGCGTACCGGAAGAAATTACGGATATCCCGGAGAATCCGGTATTGGATCGGCCTGGCGGTTGGGCGAATATTCCTTATCGCGGAACGGAGCAACATGGTGTCGCTATTGAGCACAAAGAATACCCCACATCGCCGGACAGATACCCGGAGGAGCAAGTCGGCGATGTTACATACATTGAGGATACGGAACGTGACCAGCATCCTATTCCTGTACGCATTGTTACAGAAGCGTCCAGGGAGATTAAGTCGTGGCGTACGTGGCGTACTAATGTGGACACTTCGGTCCGTCTTATTGTCGGCCGTAACAATAACAATACTAGAGTTCGCATACGCAATATGGACACGACGGCAACGAACATCTGTTACGTCAGTAACGACATGGGAGTAACGGCTCTCACGGGCTGGCCTATCGCCATTAATGAGACCCTGGAAATTGTTACAGAGAATGAGGTCTATGCCATCGCTCCTGGTCCAATTTATATCCAGGTAATCCTTGAAACTGCCGTCGTCATCGTAGACTAATGGCGGAGGAAACGGAGCTAGACCTATATCAGCAATATGCCGTAACGCTGGACAGTCTCGGCAACGGCACTATTACGGGTGTCGGTCCGGTTGTGTATGGTGAACGATGGGAGATAGAAGCGACACAAACCACGGTACCTAATAGCGTTGCACTATCTCAGCTCACCATCTTCCTACAGGGTCAATCAGCTATGGTGGAAGGTACTAATGCGGGGAATCTGGATAACTCGGATACTAAGTTCTCATTACGTAACGGTCAATTCCTACGGTACCAATACACGGGCGGGGATGCCGGCGCAATAGGTCAAATTACCATTCGCGGTCGTCGATTCATTCGGGGGAGGAGAGGCTACTAATGCCATTCTCTAATCCCGCTACGGGTGCAAGTCAGGTAAAAGCTAGCGTCGGCGCATTTGACACTCTGGCCGCTAACCTCTCATTCACCTATAAGGGTGACGAGATGACGTCCCTTCTGAATAGGAGAGCTAAAGGGCTAGTCGCATACGGCACGGTGCCAAGCGTCGCCTATACCAAGGTAGGCGCCGGTATTCAACCATTGCTAGAGCTCCCCGTAGCCATTGAGAATAACCGCGCTTACCGTATGTATACCAATATGCTCAAGTTCACCACTAACGTTAATACTGAAGTGCCGCGTGTCATTCTCGGATACACCGACGACGGTACTCAGCCGACCATCGGGGTAGGCACAACCGTCACAGCAGAAGTCGTGCCTATGACTAACGTCATTGCGGCCCGTGAAATGTCACAGCGCGCGGAAGCCATCTATAACAATACTACCGGCAAGACCCTACTTCGGGCCTTGATATCATTTGACCCGTCACTAGCTAACACGACTACGATATCCGCGTACCCTATCGTGTTCGCTATCGAGGATATTGGCCCGGCAATCCCCGCTAATACAGCCGTCAACCGTTACGCAGGAGGAGCGGCTAAGGTATGGAAAACTTTCGAGACAGGCTCCATTGGTACGTTCCAATCGTACACGGCCGGAAACGTACTCATGTCCACAGCGCAGGCATATCAAGGGCAATCGCCATACGCCGGTAACGGTAACCAATACTCTTATACTCTGTTCAATTTCGCAGCTCCACCACTCAACGACTTAGTGGGGGTATTAACGGCCGATGTTGGTTATCTGGACTTGTATTTATACTTCCCTCATTGGTATAACAGTAGCGGAGGGACTGCTGTCCTTGGATATCACGATCCTGCCGGAGGCGGAACGCAGCATCCGGGAGTGGTGCAGTTTACATATCCAGGACGTGGGATCGGACAATGGCTTCCTATGAAGGGGTCGCTTATTGACTTCGCATTACGCGGTAATACCCTCGACGCATTCATGCTAGGTCCGGGTCCTACTACTTCATATAACTACTACGGATATGCCACGCTCGCATCCTTCAGGGGAGGCTATTACAAATGATGATAACCACGCTCGCCGATGCGTTGCGATCGTACGGACTCACAGTTATAGAGTCCAATGGTTGGCTTACACGCGGTCACGGACAAATGAGCGGTATAAGGGGCGTGCTATGCCATCACACGGCCGGTCCTGCGTCCGGTAATACTCCTAGCCTTAACGTAGTGACATACGGACGCTCAGACCTGCCAGGACCGCTATGTAACCTCTATCTAGCCCGTGACGGCACTTGGTACACAATCGCGGCAGGACTCGGATATCACGCGGGTAGTGGTGGGCCTCTCGGCAATATACCCGCTAACGAGGGTAATAACTACATGATAGGAATTGAAGCGGAGTCCACTGGTTACGGCGATTGGACACGTTTTCAAGCGACCTCTTACCCTATGGGTGTCGCCGCACTGTGTAGCTATTACAAACTACCTAGCCCAACAACGTGGGGTCATATGGAATGGACCTCACGAAAGATAGACCCAGCACAATGGCCTGGCGGAATGAATGGTTTCCGCTCACAAGTCCAGAGCTACATGGATGGTAAGCCGATAACCCCGACTCAGCCTATGACAAATGAGGAGCTGACCGAGATGATAGTAGCTCAGGACACGTCAAATGGAGACCTATTCCTTATCTCAGGAAATTGTAAACTGCTATTTCCGCAGGGAGGAGGAGACCCTAGCACAGCGGGTAAGGGGAATGTGTACGCTGACGTATTGCTAGGAATGCTCGCACAAGCCTATCCGAATGGAGGGAAACCGGCTCTAGTGGCATTAGAGCATGACGTAGCAACACGTATACCGGATGCTTGGACATTCGTGGACGGTGCAATGCAGCCATATAAGATGGCGCCTCCTGACTTCGCTGCGCTAAAGGAAGCAATTCAACCGTAAAAGGGAGCGGTAATGGCAGAAGAATACAAGAAGTATCGGTCAACCGTCGTCGTGAATGCGCGTAAGGTGGACGAAACGGAGTCCATTGTTGCTAGTGGCGGTATTCAAGTCGCTAATCCGGGGGACTATATCCTGCATACAGAGTTTGGGTATGCGGTAATGGACGGTATCGAGTTTGAGGAGAGCTTTAGGGAAGTACAAACCACAAAGAAGTCCTAGCGTAGTTTCGCACGGGCCGGGAATTGCGTTAGGATAGCGCTCCATTCTGACCACCGATAGGAATGTCTGAGCGCCAAGGTCTCGGGGAATGGAATGACGGCCGTTCTCCGGGGCCTTGCCACGCGCCCTTTTCACCCGTTTGCCATCGTATCTGCACTGACGGGCGAATGAGCGCCACGTATGGCGTAGGGAGCTCTCGATGGGCCGA
>Ga0307503_10000184_pt1 | contig 18871 bp, 20 predicted proteins | sample 17_S_MG_FD_194514 | JGI IMG/M metagenome (GOLD analysis project Ga0307503, IMG submission 194514) | Soil microbial communities from Populus trichocarpa stands in riparian zone in the Pacific Northwest, United States - 17_S | ecosystem: Environmental > Terrestrial > Soil > Riparian zone > Trees... | reverse complement strand
GCCGCTCCGCCCATGGACGGGCCCGGGACCTCCTGCTTCGCCCACGCCGCGACGTCCTCACGGTTCAGCTTCTGGTGCTGGTACTTCTTGAGCAGCTCGAGGCCCTCCTTCCGGGTCGCCCCGGAGAGGACCATCGCCTTGATTTCATCCGGCGCCCCGATCAGTGCGTTCTTCAGCGTCTCCTCGTACTGGGCGGACAGGTTCTTCTTCTTGGTTGCGATGTCAGCATCCGCGAAGGCGCCGCCGATGTCGTCGCGGACGCGCATCATCTGCCCGACAGCGTCCCCCATGGCTGGAGGTGCCCGCAGGCGCAGGGCCAGCGCACGACGCTGTTGCTGGTCGAGCTCCTGCTCCTGCTGCTCGAGCGGGTCGAGAGAGAAGTCGCTGATTGGCATTATGGGTACGTCCCTGAAACAGACTCATTGCCGTAGTTGAACTGGCCTGGGGGCGGGGGCTGGTTATACCTATTGATGAGCTGACCGCCCAAACTCGCACCAGCCTGGATCATCCCACCGAGCCCAGCGTTGCCCTGCGAGTTGCCAGCGTTGATCTGCTCCGCGTAGCTGGCCTGATTCGCCCCTGGGATATTGCCGCCCTGGAAGGAGGCGAAGTTGGGGTTGCCGGTGGGGAACATGCCCTGCATCTGGAGGTTCTCCAACTCAGTCGGGAAGCGCGCCATACGCAATGACTGATCGAAGTCCATCTGCCGCTCGCTGTTCTCCATGCCGCGCTGTCCGAGCTGGTACTGGAGCTGCGCTGCCTCACGCGCCGTGGCAGCGTTGGCATTCGCCGCCGCGGTCGCCGCCGATGCGTTCAGCCCAGCGGAGGTGACTTGCGCTTTCGCACTGGTGTCCGCATTCTTCTCCGAGGTGCGGAAGCCCTGCCATCCCTGCGCCGCCTGCTGCTGAGCAGTGTTGCCAGCGTTCTGCGCCTGCTGCGACGTCACCTGGTTTTGATAGTCCTGTTGCCCTGCCTGGTTCGCGAAATTCCCACGAGCAATCTCAGCTGCTTGGAGGCGCGAAGACTCCGCTCCACCAGCCATGATGGCTTGGTTCTGAGCTGAGCTGTATGCTTGCTGCTGGGATTGATCCATGCGTGCCTTTTCCCGGTTCCAAGCTGGCGAGCCTCGCGATAGACCCATGTTAGCCAGCTGGTTCTCCGTATCCGCCTGACGTTGCTGCCACTGCGGGTCGAGCATCGCCTTTTGTTCATTGTAGTAGGCGTCCCGAACCTGAGCGTCGTACGCAGGTCCTCCTGCTATCTCGTGCACCGCCGACTTGGCGGGGTCGATGTAGTTGGTGTTGAAGTTGCCGGTCTGCTCGTTGTTTATCGTCGGCCCCTGAGCACTGTTCGGAGCACCCGGAGTGCCCGACGGCGAGCCTTGTCCGTAACCCTGCGCCTGCGTAGGGCCCCCAGGATAAGCCGCAGAAGAACCTGGTTGAGGACGCTGGTCCGCGCCAGGTCCAAATAGACTACCCGGGGCTTGTGGCGGTGCCGCACTGTTGGTTTGTGCATTGGGTGTCTGGTTCGGCGCAGGCATGTTCTCGACCTGCCCAGCCATGCCGCCCGACTGCTGCGCGATCGGGCTGAAGCCGCCGCCGCCCTGTGCTCCGGTGCCGGGGTCCTGCATGTGGATGCCGGAGTTCTCCTGGAAGCCCGAGCCGCCCGCCTGCATCACTCCGCTATTCATCGGCTTGGCCGCCCCGAGCATAGCACCACCCATTGAACCTGCTCCTAGTGCCATGTCTCTCTCCTACACTGGCCTGCGAAGGGCACTGATCATCTGACTCCTGCCGCCGCCGAAGCCTTGCCGTGCGCTGTTCTGCGCTCCGAAAGCCGGAGCCTGTTGCGGTGGAGGTGCACCGCCCGGAGCTGCGCCTTTCATGTTCTGGAGCTGGTACTGATCGCCGCCTTGCGGCTGAGCGTTCCACGGAGTACCTACACCACCTTGACCCGGATTCTGCATCCTATTCATGAGATTGCCGAGTTGAGCTTGCTGGCCTTGAGGCGGCATACCCATTTGGTGGGTGAACTCCTGCATACCACCACTCGGAGAGGCTGGCGGCTGTCCACCATTGGCTTTGAACATCATCTCCTTAGCCCGCTGCGCCTGCCCGTAGTCCATACCGCCGCCGTAGTCACCTTGCCGCGGTGGCATCATGCCGCCGATCGCCTGCCCTCCCCCTCCCGCGCCGCCCCACTGAGGGCGCCCGTAGTCCATGCCGCCGCCCTGCGCTGGGCCCATGCTCATCCCACCCTGCGCCGGAGCTGGCGCCGCCCCCATAGGCTGTGGCCTGGGCTGGTTGTTCTGCTGCCCCGGGATCATCTGCTGGTTCTGCGGAGGTTGCGGGCGCGACATGGCAGGGGTCAGCATCATGCCGCCGCCGCTGCCGATCGCACCGCCGCCCATCGAGCCCGTTGGTGAGGGCGCCGCGCCTGAAAAGAAACCACCTGTCTGTGCCATTTAGCCACTCCCATTGCCAGAGTTTGCGATCATACGAGATTCTTCCTGCTGCCTGCGAATGGCATCAGCCAGAGCCTGCTGCTCAGGCGTAGGCCCACCTTGGTTGGTACGCTGCGTCTCCGGTGTAGGCGGCGGTGTAGGCGAGCCATACTGCGAGCCTGCCTTGTACCCCGGTGCAATCTCGACGTCCCTCCCCGCGACCATGTTACTGATCGGGGGCGGTGCATCCGCGTAGTCCGACTTGCCGCCATACGCGGGCTGTCCGCCGAGCATGGACTGGTCGAACTGCTTGGGTTGCAGCATACCGCCGCCCGCGGAAGGCCCGCCCGCGGAGAAGTTGGCGCCCTGCATCCCAGGCTGCGAGGTAATCGCAGGCGGCGCCCCGCCGCCCTGCCCCGGATATAGACCGTAATTTGCACTACCCGGAGCGCCGCCGCCAGTTGGGCCGATGCCCATCTGCGCCGCCATGTTGGGTGGCGCCTGCCCATTGCGGAGGAAGTCATTGGCCGTCGACGCCATCTTCTGGTTGGCCCACGATCGCGTGCCGGTATCGCCCGGAGTGCCGAGCACAGCGTTCGCCATCTTGCCGAAGCCCAGTGCGTTCCAGTCGATCTTGTTGCCGCCCTTGACGTCGGCCATGCGTCGAGCTGCAATCTGCCGGTAGTCCTCGAGCCGCGCCGCCTCGGCGGGGTTCAGGTGCGACACCTGACGCATCTTGCCGGTCTTGGGGTCGGTCTCCCACGACAGACTGCCGAAGTCGTTGACCTGATCGGGGCGGTTGTCGTTGAGAGTGCGCCCGTACATCTTCTCCTGCCACTCGCGGTCGGCCTTCGCCATCTCCGCCGACTGCTTGGCTGCTTGGTCGCCCGACTTCTTGTTGAGGAAGCTGCCCAGCAGGCCCGCGCCCCCGGTAATCGCCGCCGCAGTGATTATTCCACTCATTACGCCTCCTCAAGCGTCAGTTGCTTGGCTTTGTCTTCCATCAACTTCTCGAATTCCTCGACGGACCTGCACCCAATGACCTCTAGCATCTCTTCCGGCTCATGGTCGCCCTTGTCAACGCCATGCACCGTCAGCCAAACAACGTCTTCCTCGACATACGCCGCCCTCTGAGCACCAGGCTGGCTGATCCACACGTACGGGGCTGACACCTTGCGGACACCGCTGATGTCGTAGATGTAGAGCGTACCCTTCAGGATGATGCTGATGTGCTCGAGCTTGTGGATCACTCCGACCAGGACGGTATTCTTGAATGCGGTCATCTCCCGCATGTATACGCCATCGATGAAGAAGTGCCTGAGCGGGCAGAAGCCATCGTTGGCATCCGTCGTTCCGCCAAGGTGGATGATCTCATTTTCGAGGCGCTTAATCTTGCTCCGGAACTCCTTTAGCATGGGATATTTCATAGCCCGATGCCCGTCTCGTAGAGTGCCTCGTGATCGGTGTAGACCACGCGCCCGCCGCCGCGCAAGGCCAGCTGCATCGACAGCTTCTTGCCGAAGCCCGTCACACCGAACCAACGCTTGAAGGAGCCGTTACCAGCACCGAAGGACCAGGCGACGTCGTCCCATAGAGCGTCGTCCCACAAGCCGCCGACGATAGCTCCGCTGATCGGTGCCTCGATGGGGGAGGTGAGGTCATACTCGGAGCGGAAGATGGCGTAGAAGCGCGGGTCGATGTTGGCGAGCCCGTACAGCTTGATACGCAGCATCCGCTTGTTCTGGTTCGGGGAGCCGTAGTCGTCGAAGTTGCCCTGGAGCCGCGCAGTAATCTCGTCGCCGCGGATCACTCCATCAGAGGAGACGTCGTCCTGCACTCCGACGAAGCCCTGGTTGACCATACCTTCGCTGGTGCCGAAGATGAACTTGCCGTACCACACCGCAGCACAGAGCGTGTCGATCGCAGAGAACGTGCTCCACGCATTGGTCAGTGAGTTCATCCCCAGGTACTGGCGACGACCTGTGTTGGGGGACACAACCGGCGTCCCCATGTACATCAACTCCTCCGATGGGTGCGGCTGGAGGAACCAATACTCGTCGTCGATCTGCGCTGTAACCAACTCCGCGAGACGCGGATTGATCTTGTAGCCGACTGTGCCGCTCAGGTTGGCGGTGTGGAGACGTCCGGAGACGAGGTCGGAGATGGAGACGACCCCGTACTCGCAGAGGAAGACCACATCGCCCCCATGCTCACAAAAGTTCCTTCGTCCCACCGGGAACCGTCCACCATACCAGCGTCCTTTGATGTGGAAGTCGGATGCAGTGGCTGGGTCGGTCCCTTCGTAAACCAGGACTTGACCTTCCGTACTAGCGATGATGAGTGAGTCATCTATTCCAGCTCCTGAGTCGTAGGTCCAACTCGTTGCCCAAAGATTCGCTCCTCCCAGCGAGTACTGCTGGCCGAAGTCGAACTCGTCGAGGATGCCTGCGAACTGATCGGTCGGAAGGAAGTAGGCGATCGACGAGTCTCTGACAAAGAACCACACACGACGCTTGTACAGCCAAATGAACGCAATGTCCTTCGACGTGTGTGGTGAAAACGCAGGGAACTTGATCGTGTTGGCGGCGATGCCGTCGCCATCTACGATTTCGACCCATGCTCCGACTCCCGCGGGGGCAGCGTACTTGTAATACCCAGCTCCCGCAGAAACAGCGAGTAGGAAATTTCCGCCCTCAGTAACGAAATTGGTGAAGTACCACTCGCCCGGATTATCCGAGTTGCTAGTGGGAGTAAGACTCGCAACTGGGGCAGTGTCTTGGGTCGTGATGTCGTAGATGACACTAGGGTCCGCCGCGGGACTAGCGAACAGCGCCGAATAGTCACGTTTTTCCGCCGCAAAAGTCAGGATCGTCTTGACCGGAGAGCCGAAAGTATCCGCCGCAGGAATCCAGTTCTGCCAACCTTTCCGTACCTGGCATCCGTAGGGCTTAGCAAGTATATTATCCAGTACATAGGCGTCCGTCGCGGGGAAGTCCATCGTGGAGTTGACGAAGTTCAGCCCGCCAACTGGCGAAGCGACACGCCCCTGCTGCTGCGTAGCTTGGCGGATGTGCTCCGAGCGGACTTTAGTTACAGCGACCATCAATACGAGCTTCCATAACCAGTATCCGGAATATTTCGCACAGCCGAAATATAGGGATAGCCCATTCCAGGGACGAGGCTCAGCGCCGTCGCGCCCTTGTCCGTTCCGGACTCCCACTGGAATGCCTTGAAGAAGTCGGCCAGTGCAGCTGACGCATCGTAGCCCTCGTTCTCAAACCACTTCGCCCGCGTGTACAACACCATCAGCTGCGGGTTGTAGATGTGGAACGAGTCGTCCGTCTGCATCGCCTCCACGGGGATGTCATCTCCACCACCCGGATCAGGCTTGTACGCCCAGTACTTCGACAGATACTCGAATGACAACGGCTGCGGCGAACCTGGCGGGGGCGGTGACTTGACCCACAGGAAGCCGTCGCGGATGCGCCACATGAAGCGCGTAGTGATCTGAGTGTTCCGCACGACGAGCCACTGCCAGTCCTGCGCGTTGATGGGGCCGATCGCCGGGAGCTGCGTCGAGCGATCCCAGTGCGTATCGTCCGTCATCGCCTTGAAGTCGGCGGGCAGCGCGAACGCCTTCTCCGTCTGCCCGATCGTGTCGGCCTCGATCTGGATGATGGCTGTGCGCGACAGTATCTGCCAGTTGCACATGTAGGTCAGCTGCGTACCGCACAGGTTCGCGTAGTACTGCATACGCAGGATCGCCTCGTCGGGCGATGCCTGCACCGTCGACGTCTGCGTATGCCCGACTGATCGGGCGACGACGTTGACGAGCTCGAGGAGAGTTGTACCTGGGGCTGCGGGCATGATCAGGAGTCCGGAAATGGTCCAGTTGGGACAGGGCAAGTTGTACCAGTGTAGCGCCCGACACCCTTGGTTACGCGAACGTCGTCGATGTAGCCAGCGAAACTGTTCACACCAGCGACCGTGGCGCCGATGTACATAGTGCCCGTCGCTCCGTAGTCAGTGGTGTCCGCAGCAGTGGCCACACGTACACCGTCTACATACAGCTCACCCACGCCACTCGTGCGGGAGTAAGCGATGAACTGCCATGTAGTGGTAAGCAGAATCCCAGTCGTGGAATTCATAATCTCACCATCAGAATATACGTGCAGCACGCCGGGATTGATGCCGTATAGCGCAGTGCCCAACGAATTCTTCCAGCAGATAATGTTCTGCGTAGCGTTCGCGTTGTCGAAGCGAGCCCACAGCTCGATCGTGAAGTCACCAGTACCGAAGCCCAACTCAGCCCACGTAGCACCTGTGAATACGCCACTCGCACCACCACCAGGACCGTGCAAGCTGCGAGGCCCCCACTGGAACTCAGTAGCTGACGTATCGCCAACAGTATTGCGTTGGAAAGTCAGTAACGGGTTTGGCCCATTGTTCGGCGTCACCACACCAGAAGCAGCCGGAGCATCGTTGAAATGGAGGATGACGTACGCATTGGCGTAATACGGATCGCCAGCTGCAACGATTACCTCAAGCGGGTCAGGTGTAGCGGTGGTTGACCCAGCAGGATTGGTAGCGACGACCTGATACTCGTAGGTGCCATCACCGGGGATCGTTGTATCGTCGAAGGTGAATACGTTGCCAGCAACAGTGTCGACGAATACCGCATCACGGTAGATGTCGAAGGAGTCGCTTGCGGTCATGTTGCCTGGGTCAGTCCAGTCCAGAGTAACTGACGTCGGGTCGGACGCAGGCGATGACACGACGAACGCAGCAGGTACGTCGACTACATCAAGAGGTATCGGGTCAGGTGTGGCGATTGTAGAGCCAGCAGCATTGACCGCAGTGATTTGGTAGGTGTAGCTGGCCGGAGGACTGATCGCGTCGTCAAAGGTGAGGATGTTGCCCGCGACCGAGCCGCGCAGGACTCCACCACGATGAATGTTGAAGTGGTTGAGTATCCCCATACTGGTTGGGAGCGTCCAGTTGAGGCGTGCGTTCGCCGCATTGAGCTGACCTGCTGTGCCGGAGAACGCGCCAGGTGTGACTACAGCAACCGGCAGCGGATCAGGTGTAGCCGTAGTCGAGCCGCCAGGATTGGAGGCGACTACCTTGTAGTCGAACGTGCCGCCACTCGGTACAGTGTCCTCATAGGTCAGAATATTGCCAGGGACCGTGGCGATCGACACGTTATCGCGGAGCACCTCGTACTCATCCGTCGTATCCATGAACGGCGCCGCCGTCCAGTCGAGCGTTACATCATTGCCGCTCACACCACCGAGGCTGAGCGTAAACGGACCCGGAGCAGGCACGCCGGTGGTGACGCATACGGTGTGGTAGACCGAGACAGGCCAGCCGTTGATCCAGTTGACGACAGCAAGCGTCTCGTTGACGATGAGACACCCATTGATGGGGTCGGTGCGCCATCCGGCGTTGTATCCTGTGACTCCGGGGTCTGTCTCAAGGATCACTACTCCAAACTTGTTGTCCTGGAACGGGAAGGCTTCCTTCCACAAATCAGGGTCAACTGGCGTGCCGCTGCCTGGTGTACCTGCAATGAAGTCGCCAATGATTAGTTGTGCGATCTTCGCTGACGTCGAAGCATCGCCCATGTCAACGATGCCTGGGAATCCCGTTCCGTACAGGTTGTCCGGGTCTACAGTATCCAGTACCTCTACATCATTGACGTAGGCGGTCAATACAAAGCCTGTATCAATGGAGAACTTGATGCGGCTACCGCCGCCAGTCAACGCAGCTACAGAAGCCAGAATGTCGAATGTCTCTACGCCAGTGTAACGTCGAATCTCAAGATTCGATCCGTCCACCATCGCAGCGTAGAAGCCTGACCCAGCTAATCCACCACGTATCAACACCCCGATCATCGTGGAGACCGTGGGGATACCAACCAGCGTAATTTCCGCGAATTGGCTGTTATTGATGGCGGGGAGGGAGTTGACGTAAGCCGCTGACTCAAACCCATCTACCGTACCCGCAGCCCCACCAGTCGTGGACTGCATGGGGTTGACCGAGTCGATGGTCGAATAGTTGGTCGTCAGCGGGTTTTCATCAAAATCGTATATCTGTAGGAAGTCTTGCGAAAATATGGGCGGAATGGCAGCAGTGCCGCCCGCAATGCACATGAGTGCCTGGTTCGCCCGATACGGGAGCCCGCCAGAATAGGAATCGGGTACTGTCGCCGAAAGGTCGATCAGTACCCGATCATCAACTATTGTTGCGCCGTTGATCACTGCGTCGGTTGCACGGTTTGTTTCCTGGTTGATTTGGCAGGCGCAGCTGTAAGCGTAGCGAGCGCAGCTTCCTTGTTCTCTTTCTGAGCAAGCAGCTCAGCGACGATCCTCTCGAGCTCGACAACGCGAGCGTCGGTACCACTGGCGGCTTCCAGGAACTTGAGACACTTGCGCTTGTCTTCCTGGAAACTCGGGAACTTCTGCCCCACCTCGTCGCTGGCCTGAGACAGCTGCTCAACGCTGTGGATGCCGAAGTACTTGTACTCTTCCACCTTGGAGCGCGCCATGAAGGCCACTGACTCGAGTGGGGTGCCGACATTCTGTTGCTTCTGGCCCGCGGCATACTTAGCCCAGTGATCGGTGAACCGCGACTTGTCATCTTCCGACGCAACGCGGTCGATCATGTTGAGCTTGTCACCGGGGACCATGATGCGGATGTGGTCGACGTCAACGTAGATGGGGCGACCAGCCGCCTCCGAATCACGCGGACGCATCATGGGACGCGAGTAGAACTGCACGTACAGCTTGCTGTCTTGTGCATGGCGAGGCTGATCTTCAGTTACAGCATCAGGGAGCGATGCCCAATCGGTTGCTGGTAGGTCCATTTACTTCTCCTTGGAAACCGGGGGCCCACGACATGGGGCCCCCGAGAGTCTTGTCGCTTACGTCGCGTCCTGACCTTGCAGGGTCGGGCGGTCGAACGTGCACAGATTCCAGAACGCAGGCGTCGCGGCGTAAGAAGCCGTGAATGCCGAGTTGCTGGTCGCCGTGGGCACAACCGAGATAGTGATACCGAACATGTCGATCGCCGTGATGTAGGTCGTGGCAGGAACGCCCGTACCCGACACCAACATACCGACGATCAGACCGCTCGTGTCGCCCTGGACGTACGCCTGACCGATCGTGCGGCTCATGACGCCCGCAGCCTTGACCACATCACTACCCGTGGCGGGCTTGGTGGAGCGCATTCCCGTGATCTGCTTGCCAGTGGCTACGGCGCCTGCCTGCCCCGCCGCAACTACGCCGATCGCGGTATTGGCCGCGACGGATGCGTCGGAGTACACAGGGTAGTAGCCGCTGATCTTCGCCCAACCATACTGAGGAACGTCGGGGTCGAGAGCTGCGAGCTTGTTCACGAGGACCGCAACCGACTTGCCTTGGTTGGCGTCCGCCGCTGCGACCGTTGCCGTGAAAGCACTAGCGACGTCGTAGGCGAGCAGGGAACCAACCGGGGCCGTCGTCGTGATCGGCATTTTGAGGTAGATGTACTCTCCACCACCCCAGTACGGGTCGTTGCCGCTGATGATGGTACCCAGCGTTACTTTGGCCTCGGTGTCGAAACCCGGCGTGATGTTTCCAATCGACGGGTATCCGATGAGACCCGGGACTGATGCGACTTGTGTCATCGCGGGCTCCTAAGACGAAACCAGACGGCCCTGGAACTGCGATCCAGAAGTCGTCAGGTTGCCAGCCCAGGCCAGGATTTGAACTTCCGCATCCTGATTCACTGAGTAACGGCGGTTGGGGCTCAACGGAACCATGTTCCGCGCCGAGTGCGGGCGCAGGAAGATGTACTTCGTGTTGAGGAAGAAGCCGGTCTTGATCGGGCAGAAGCCGCCAAGTCCGCCATCCAACACGACATCCGCATCCATGTACTTCAGGCTGGGGAAGCCCAGCTTGCCGGTTTCAGCTTGCGTGAAGCGTTGCATATTCTGCAAGCTGGCCAGGTACATCATCCAGAACTGGTTGTCGAACACGATCAGGTCGGGACGATCCGAACCACGGACCAGCTTCGACCAGAGCAGGTTGCAAGCCTCCTGGATGTTGGTCGGAGACATCGCCGCGGGCGTCGTCAGGTCCGCCGAGCTGGTCAGCTGCGACCGCCAGAAGGCCCACGTTGCACGGTTGATGCCGCCGTACGTGCCGGTCGCGGGGTTGGTCGGAACGGCGGCGTTCAAGCCCGTCAGTTCCTTACCGCCCGATCCCGTACCGTCCGAGTACAGACCTCCGGCCAGCAGGTTCGCCATCGTCGACTCCGCGACGGTGATGCGTCCTTCCAGCAGGTCGATCATCTGTTCACGACCAGCGTTTTGCAGCTCTTCGAGACCGGACATCACGATCGGACACGCGAGCTGCTTGATCGCGTATTCCGCGGCGCTGATGACGTCCTGTGCGGCGACGGGCAGCAGGTCGTAACCTGAGTACCAGCCTCCGTTGCCATTCTGAGCAAAGCTCAGTTCCTGCATGATCGTGTTACCACCACTGAACGACTTCACGTTTCCACGCTGATTCAGCTTCATGCTGAGAGCGTTATTCTTCGTGACGTTGTCAGCAATGGTCCGCGACCGATTCTGAATCGTCGTGGCGACGATGTCAGTGACCGATGGGAATGCCATTGCGGGCTCCTAGTTAGAGGGGGGAGTGTTCATCAAAAGCAGCAGCAATTTGATCGCGCAGGCTCCCTTCCGCGGCTCCATTGGTGGATGCGGCCCGAGGTGAACTCGGCGCTCCGTGGACGCTGGAAGATGCCCTGCGGGCTGCGTTCGCACGAGTCTGACGTTGACTCACACGGCTTTGAGCCTCTCTCTGCTGGAGGATTCTCCGAGTGTCAGGGTTGCTCCAGATAGCTGCCGCATAAGCGTCGGACAGGTTTTCGGCCCGTCCAAGCTCAATCAGGTCAGCCATCATGTCCTTGACATCAGGATAAAACTCATGCGCGGGATCAGCTGCGAATACGGCAAGGGTCTGCGTCGCCCTCTCCGCATTCTCGTACTCGACACCAGACTGCTGCTGGTGCACGACAGCCGCAGCTCGAGCCATCATCTGGCGAGCGTGCAGCACTTCAGGCGGCGCCGAAATCCGGGCCGTCAAAATTCGATCGAGGGTCTGAAGGTCAACCCCGTAGGATTGGACGATGTTAGCCACTACCTCAGCCCGCTGTTGTGCGTCGCCCGAGGCCAGCTGCTTGACTGAGGTGAAGACGTCGTTGACGAATGCTTGGGGGGCGATGCCGTTCTCCGTCAACGCCCCGATGAAGGGTGAGATGTGCCCCTGAATCTCGTCCGCCATGCGAATCTTCGGCCCCACTGAGCCGATCAGCCGCATGTTGTCGGACTCGCGTCTCAGGACTTCCTCTTGGACCTCCCGCGGGAGTCCGTTCCACTTCTCACGTACAGCAGGCTTCCACTGAGCGGGCGCCTTCAGTTCAGTCGACGAGACCGAAGGGGACCCAGGGAGGGGAGGTTCTTTCGCGTCGGCTGGAGGGGATGTCGGCGCCTCCTTCGGGGTTGCCGAAGGTTGCTCAGTGGAAACTGGCGGCTGAACTTCCTGGACGGGGGCGAGCCCCTCATCCTTCGGTATCAGCTCGTGATTGGGGTCGTGCTCGTCAATGGCTTCACTTAGCTGATCCCGCAGGCTGGGTTCTGCTACTTCCACATCATCCAAAAGATCAGCTTCGTTCATCGCGCAATCCTATCGAAGAGTATTGTCCAAGTAAAGCACTACCTACGGCGGCGGTCGGTGAGTTGGTGTATCGCCTGTTCGATGTCTCGTTTGGTGATCGTTCCCCGCTTGCCCGAGTAGTACTCATCACGTTGCTTAGCTGCTGTTGCCCACTCATTCTTGAAGTCGTCGACGGTGGTGAGCCCGTTCTTCTTCATGTACTCCCGATGCTTCGTACGAGTCGAGATGTCAGTGCCATCAGTTGCGCGAAGTCCGTCGTATATGGCATCGCTAGTGAAGCGATCACGAGCATCACGGTGCGGCTGCTCGTAGTCAGGCGTGACTTCAACCAGCGCATCGAGTTCCCGATCCCACACGAACCTACGCCTTGCCACGTTTGCCTCCACCCGCGGCGGCGCGATCGAATGCAGTACCCAGTGCCTGGTTGGTAGCGAACTCCTCCGCTTTCTGCTCCATGCGCTGGCCAAACTCCTCCCGCTTCAACTGCGATTGCAGACCAGCCTGCTCGATCGAAGTGCGCGACTTTATCTGCGTCGCTTGGCTATCGGCATTCGCCTTCTGCGTCACTTGCGCCAACTTGATCTGACCTTTTTGCTGCTCGAAGCCCAGCTTCATCTGATTCGACTCACGCTGGAACTGGAGAGTCTCCTGGTGCTCCTGCGCGTTCTGCTCGCCCTCCTTTTGCATCAGCTGAATCTGCGCCTGAACCTTCTGCTCTTCCGGTGAAGGTTGTGGTTCTTGCGGCTCCTGGAGCTTCTTCTCGAGTTCCGCGAACGTCTTGTCGAGCTGGCCTTCAAACTTCTTGCCGACCTTGAAGCCCGCCAGCGAGAATTGCAGCAAGCGCATGAGGAACGGTCCCATGATGGGGTCGCCCTGCATGGTGGGGAGGATTTCCTTCAGGTAGTTCGTCACCGTCCCCATGTACTCCATGCGATCCTGCTTCTCCGCCTGGAAGTCGATGTCCGACAGAGAATCGCTCTCCACTTTGCAACGCAGGATGAAGTCGGGCATCTTGATGAGCTGGAGTGCCTGCTCGACGACCTGCGGGTCCTCGTCCATGAACGGCACTTGCGCGAGCTTCTGAATCTCGATGATGTCCATGTGCTTACGCATGATCTGACACTGGATGTCGAAGACCGACGAGCAGTACTGGACTACATTCTTTTGCCGTTGCTGAATACGCATCGACGCATACGCTGTCTTGATCTTTTGAGCGCCCAGCGTTTCGCTTGCCTTCGTTGCGCCGCGAATGATGTCCGACATCCCGGTGACTTCATAAATCTGATTCTTGACGTCCTCACGATTGGAGGTGAGCTGTGCGATCGTGGCGATGATCTGGTCAAGCGGAACCCAGTCAATGACCCCCTTAAGTCCGCCTTTCTCAGCGAACGCAGCCCATTGGTCCACCGGGACCAGTTGGTTCTCCGCGGCATTGGAGAGCACCGCAATAACCTGCGGTGATGCCTTGTCGTAAACTCCGACCACCCGACAGGCGCGGACCAGTAAGCTGATCCGAGTGTTGATGTCGTTGAGCTCTCGGTACTGGTCCTTGGCGTAGTGGTAGTCAGGGACAGGGATGTAAGACCCGTTGGATACTGTCGATACGAGGGGTACGGGGCAGGGGAAGAAGTCGTCGAGTTCGAGATAATCTTCTTTCTCCTCAATGATTTTTTCGTAGCCTTTGGTGAGCCAGTACACGCATTCCGAAGGCTTGTCCCAAATCTCGTACACGCACGCCTGCTGCATGATCATGTTCTTGGACTCGACCGAGTTGTCCTGCTTGCTGGGCTTGAAGTCGAGCGGTATCGCCTTGCCCACCTTCGCGCCGAAGCGGTCGACCAACTGATCGCGGGTCATGTAAATCTTCCGGCCAATCCAGCGCACTTCCTCGAAGCACCGTGCCGGGGACCACAACAGGTCCTCCCAGTACACGTACTCGTCGAGAACGCACTCCTCGACCACCTCCTCGTACTCGAGCGACTCCGCCAGTGTGTTCGGCTCCGGGCGGTTGTTGTCGACGCCGACCAGGTTAAGCCCCGCAGTGGGGTCGTTGACCGTCTCGGTGCGCGTCTCGGTCTTCGCGTAGTAGGTGTGCCACGATATGCCAACCCCCGGCACCAGCATGTCTTGTACGACTTGCTTCATCATGTCGGCGGTGTGGAAGTTGCGATTGTTGTGGCTCGCAATCGCACGCTCCATGATCCTGCACGCCACGCGACCGATGTCGTCCATGGGGTCGTCGAACTCACGATCGACGGTGGGTTGCGGAGTCTGGTTCATCAGACTCGTCTGGAGGATGTTGACGTTGGCGGGGAAGAGGTTGTACTTGCGCTCCATGGAGGTGTCGACACCACTGATGTCGGCCTCCGAAGCGCGGAACATCTTGACGATCTTGCGTCCGCCAGTCTGGAACCTCTTCAGCTCCTTTTCCGCGGCCTCAATCTCGCCGCGCCACACGCTGTACTCACCACCAGGGGCTTCTTCAGCTTCCTTGCGGCTGTCGATCTTGGTTGCGGATTCCATCAGTCATTACTCCGAAGTGCGGGGTTGGTGTAGCCCAACAAGCGACTCTTCTTACGCTCACGACGGAGTTCGTGCGCTCTTTCAACCTCGCCAGGAATTGTAAATCGAGGGATGAAACGCCCCTTACTAATGGCGTCCGCAATATTTTGTTTTTGAGAGCCAAGCCACAGGTGACGAATATTTACACACGCTTTGTTGTCACAAGAATGACAAACAAACAAACCTGTTGGTATAGCTCCGTAGTACAACTCCCAAGTTTTTCTGTGCGCCATTTCAGCTGGCGCACCCTTGCGCTGTATCCTCCCGTACCCCAACGTATTCAAATACGGAAATTCGATACAGCCGCTAGGGCCAACGAACTTCAAATCGTATTTAGCCGATAATGGATGATCAATCATTTTGTCTGAGCGCCGGATTAGTGTGCCTGCTAGTAAATAAATCTTCCAAGGTGAACGCATAATTGTTCCCTTGGGTACCAGCCAGGTGCTCCGGAAGGATCAGTTTGGACTTCACGGGTTGCAAGCCAGTGAAGACAACGCCCAAGTACCGAATAGCATCTGCAATGTGGGATGACCAGTCGTGTACTGGCCGATCCCGATAACAGCCCAACTTGTCGTCCCACTCGCGCCGATACGACTTCATGGCTTCGATCGCGTGCGACGTGAGAGGTCGATTCCAGTATACAAACGGCAAAAGTTTTCGTGTGGCTGAGATGCCATCCCGCAACTTGTGATCAGGTACGAGTCGCGGACGATACCCACGCCGAATTGTCTGCTCAACGATCGACCGTCCAGTCTGAAGATTCTTGGCTTTTGCGTCATGTGGGAGATAGATATCACGTACGTCGCGTGATTCCATTTCATCCAGATAAACGTCCCATTCCTGCTCGTTATTTGCGTAGACTTCGTGTACCAGGATTCCGCTTGGTCCTTGTTGGAAGAAAACAAGAACAGTGTCGTCGGTATATCCGAGGTCGGTGATGACGTCGAGGGGGAGGTTGGGGTCTTGTGGAAAGTCCCTAATGCGGCCCTCCTTTTCGGCCAGCTCCATCTCCGTTCCGTAGATCGACCCTTTGAGGGACGCATCCCAGTCACACTCGTACTCCTGTCGGTAATCCGCATCCTCCATGTGGGCGCGAATGATCGCAAGTTCATCTGCCGGAATAATTCCCGATTCAGAAGCCTTCAGCATCATGGTAAAGGCTTTTGGATCGGCTTCGGACTTCCTGTAGCTGTCGTAGAAGTGATTTTTCCCCTTTACGGTTCCCATCTTGACGAGCCAGCCTTGCCGATCGGAGAGGCAGGGAAGTACAACTTGGGAAACCATGCTAGGGCGCATCTGCGCGTATTCATCAAGAACTGCTCCATCAAGGTATATACCGCGGAGTGCATCTGCATTCTCCGACCCAAGTAGGTATATTTTGGCTTCGTTTTTGAGTGTGACTCGCAGTTCTGCTTCATGTGTCTGCTCGATCAGCGGTGCTGCGTACTCTTTGACGTACTCCCAAGCGATTCGCTTGGCCATTTGGTAAGTGGGGGCGATGTATGCGAGTTGTGGACGCTTAAGCGTGCACTCCAACGCACCGATGATGAGGTCGTTGACGGCGGCGACGGTCTTTCCGCTCCGACGATGACACACCATGTCCGAAAACCGCGCCTTGCGGTTATGGAAGGGCAGAAATGCGCGTCGCGGCTCATATTTAAGCTCAACTGTTGACATCAGTAGAAGGCGTCGTCGCCTTTTGGCTTGACGCGACCCATCGCCTCGTCAATTCGGTTGTTTTCCTCGATGATGCGGTCGATTTTGTCCTTCGGCATACGCAACTTCTCGACCAGCTTCTTCATGAAGCCTGGTTCTGGCGGTTTTGGCGATTTCGCGCCCTGGCCGAGTGTTCCGTACTTGTCGTTGGTCGCGATTTCCATCTCGCGATCGAGTTCGTCCTGCGTCTTCATGGCTTGCTCAGGTCTTCTTCCATCTGTTTCTGCTTTTTGCTCTTGAATACGGTGTCCATAGCGTTGCCGATGGTCTCGCGGATGGAGCCAATGGCGCCAGGCCCGTAGGCTCCCAGCTTCTTCTCCGGTGAGTCGGGCACCTTCAGTGTGTTCTGATCGCGTGCTTTCTTGATTTCACGCATTTCCTTGGTGTACTCGTCCTCGTCATCGCGAAGAGCGTTCACGATCGCTTGCCGTTCATCAGCCATTCTTGAACTCCGCGTCTATGGTTTGGGAAAGTGATCGGCCAGAAGTGTCTCGAGTGTTGAGCCAAGACAGCTCGACCTTAATTGCGCTTCCATCGATTCCAGAGACTTGTGCGGGGATAAGTTTGGAATAGAGCTGGAAGAACTTGTCGGGATTCTGGTGGGCCCAATGAGCAAGCCGGGGAATTCCCCCGATGAGCTCAAAGGCGTGCTGGAACTGGAGCCGCACGTTGCGGGTGCGTGCGTAGGCGGGCAGTTCGGCAGTTGCCGCAAGGGTGGCAAGGTTAGCCTCGACTTCCGTCATCGACGGAGTAATGGGGCCAGCCTCCGCATCGTCGATCAGCTTGAGGTTGGAGTTCAAGAGTCGTAGGGTGGGTTGGGTTCGGGGGTGGGCTCGTTGCCCTCGTTGGGCTCGGTCCCGGTGGTCTCGAAACTTGAGGGTGGTACTGAGCCTTCTCCGGGGGCGAAAACAACCGTCCCAAGTACGGTATGCGCGAGAATATATTCATCATAGTTGAAGTTGGTCGTCTCCGCGTAGGCTGCACTCTGCGCCTGGGCGTTGTTCCACAGGCTCACTCCGATCGGCACTGATGTCGGCCAGTTGCCATCGCCCTGCACAGGCGGCACGGGTCCTGGTGTCGACCACGCACCGTTCCAAACCGAAGGAGTGCCGAAGCTGCCGCCCCAGGGGTCTGCCATTACGAGCCGATCCAGGGGTCAGCCACGGTGCCGGAGCCTGTTACCGGGATCGCGTTGATGTGCGTGACCCGCGCCGCCACTGGCCCGAGTACCAGACCCACGCTGCCCGACACGTTCTGCAACACGCTGCCCTGCACATTGCCGACCACATCGCCCAGCACGCTGCCGCCGACGTCCCCCGTCACCTCCGCAACCGTAGCCCCCGTTGGAGTGACGAATGAGGCGAAGGCATCCGGAGTGGTTGCGTACACACCGCCCAGGACGACAACGTCGGCGGTTGAAGACTTGCCGGTGAAGAGGATGCTTTGGCCGTTGGTCTCTGCCTGCGACAGGTCGAACTGATACCAGCCTGGTGCGTTGGTTGCGTCGAGTTCAGCTGCGCTGGTATCGGTGAGTACCGTAACCGCCCCACCGTCTAATGATCGGTACGCTGTGATGTTGGCGGCATCCCCCGTGACTGGTGCTCCGGTGGTGCTGTCGAAGGCGAAGACTTGCAGCTTCTGCCCCGAGGTGTTGAATCTCATTTTGGCCTGCCTAGAAGTTGGTTGTACACGTTGGCCGCCCCCGGGGCGCCCGCGGGCGTGTTGAAGTCTCCGGCCTGGAAGAGGTCAATCTCGTTGGAGAGTGAGGGGCTGTTGGTGATCTGTGCGCCCCAGTCGCCGGAGGCGAAGGTCGCATCGCTGGCGCTGTCGAGCAGCCCGCCGTTGATGTAGATGCGAAGTGCCGTGCCCTGGCACTCGGCGCGGATGACGTCGTTGTCGACGAGTGTGAGGCTGCCTGAGGCGAGTCCGGTGAAGCCAAAGTTGTACTTGCCGATCGCGTAGAGGTTGTTCTGCGTATCAGCGCCGAAGTAGTAATACTCATTGCTCGAGTTCACACGCATGAGCACCAGGGCCACGCCCACGTTGACGACGCTGGAGACCCTGACCTGGGCCCAGCTGTCGTCGGGGGCTGAGAAGACGTAGGTGTTCTTGGCTGAGACGTTGACGTTGCTGGGGAGGAGGACGTTGCCCAGTCGTTGAAAGTCCTCCCCGTTCAGTGGTGTCCATGGTGCGCCGACTGGGTCTTGATTGGGGCCTAGTGCTGGCCAGTTGACCAGCGTTGTCACTTCAAGTTGAATCGGAACAGCGGCACATTACCCGTCAGAACGCCGATCAGGTAGATGACTGCGAAGAGAGCGATGATGACGCGGGCGACCTTGTTGAATGGTTCCGGCAGTGCGATGAAGCCGATCAACCACCAGAGCAGGTAGCACACGAGGCCGACGACGATGAGAGAGATCAGCAG
>Ga0307503_10000183_pt1 | contig 18913 bp, 19 predicted proteins | sample 17_S_MG_FD_194514 | JGI IMG/M metagenome (GOLD analysis project Ga0307503, IMG submission 194514) | Soil microbial communities from Populus trichocarpa stands in riparian zone in the Pacific Northwest, United States - 17_S | ecosystem: Environmental > Terrestrial > Soil > Riparian zone > Trees... | reverse complement strand
CGCCCTTCCCTTCGGGCCGAGGGGCGCGTTAGCGTGAATCTTCATCCGGTCATCTCCTTGGTGCTGGTGGCTTCGACACCTCCAGCCTCCAAGGAGACCCGGATGAACAACGTGCTTAGGAATTACATCTAGTGCCGCAATGCAAGCCACCGAGGGATGCTGCGGCAAAAGTCCAGAAAAGGCACCGGCCCGCATGCGTTTCTCCCTGCAAATGACTGAATCACCGATCAGCGAATGCGCGCTGTTGTGCGTTGCACAGAACTGTCGGCGGATCGATGACTCAGACCAAAAGAGCCACTGAACGTCTATTGCTTTTTAGCCAAATCCCAAATCACGTCCGCAACCGAGATTCCCTGGCGGCGGGCGGTCGACTCGACCTCGTCCCAGGGCAGCTCCGCCTCGGGCAGGTCGTCCCAGCGAGCCAGGTCGAGTGCCTCAACCGCTCCCTTGAGCGCCGGCCCCAGGTGCTCCTCGGAGCGCAGCAGGGCTCGTAGAACCTCAAGCTGCTTGTCGCTCATGCGCACGACCCACATGCGATGCCTCCGTGGTTCGGGGAAATGCGGATTGCTAGGAAAAGCTAGGAGCGCTGGCGGACGGAACCGGACTGGCCGCTGATCCGGACCGCCTCGATGCGGTTCTCGCGCACCGACTCGACCCTGATCGTGTAGCCGTTGGCGACGATCGTGTCGCCGCGCTTGGGCAGCCGGCCGAGCTCGCCGAAGACGTAGCCGCCGACCGAGTTGTAGGCATCGGTGTCGACCGGCAGCTCGATCCCGGCGTCGGAGAGGTCGCCGAGCGAGACGTGCCCGCGGACGAACCACTCGCCGCTGGCGAGCTGGCGCAGGGCCGCCGCGCGGGGGTCGGTCTCGTCCTCGATCTCCCCCACGACCTCCTCGAGGATGTCCTCGACGGTGACGATCCCGACCGTCCGCCCGTACTCGTCGACGACGACCGAGAGGGAGGTGCGCTGGACCTGGAGGTCGTGCAGGAGGTCATCGAGTGGCCGGGTCTCGGGGACGATCACGGCGTCGCGGATCGCCGGCGCGATCTCGGCCTCGGGCCCGTCGCTCATGAAGAGGCGGGCCAGGCTGTTGTTGTGGACGATCCCCTTGACCTTGTCGGGGTTCTCGTCCTCGATCACGACCAGGCGGGTGTGCCCCGACGTGACGCAACGCCGCAGCGCCGTCTCCACCGTCTCGGAGGCATCGACCGTGACCACAGCCGGGATCGGGGTCATCACCTCGCGCGCCTCCTGCTCATGCAGATGGAAGACTCCGCCCAGCATCCCCGCCTCGCCGGGGTCGAGCGTCCCTCCCATCCGCGAGCGGTCGATGATCTGCTTCAGGTCCTCGGCCGTGTGGTGCTCCTCGATGTCGGTCGGGTCGACCCCGAAGAGGCGGACGATCGCGTTGGAGATCGCGCTCAGCGCCATGATCACCGGCGCGGTCGCGGCGCGGAACCAGTTGAGCGGGCGGGAGACGCGGCGGGCGGTGCGCTCGGCGTGGCTGATCGCCAGCATCTTCGGCACCTGCTCGCCGATGCTGATGTGGATCGCGGTGACCAGGGCGAAGGCGATCGCCACCGAGAGCCCGACGGCCGCCCCATGGGAAAGACCGCCGAAGATCGGTTCGAGCAGCTTCGCCAGCGAGGGCTCGCCGAGGAAGCCGATCCCGATCGAGGCCATCGTGATCCCGATCTGGCAGGCCGAGAGCGACTCGTCGATCTTGTCGAGCTGCTCGACCACCGCCTCGGCACCGCTCTCGCCTTCCTCGGCGAGTTGCTCGATCTTGCCGCGACGGCTGCGCACGAGCGCGAACTCGGCCGCGACGAAGAAGCCGTTGACGGCCACCAGCAGAAGGAGGAGGACGAGCAGCAGTGCGCTCATCGTCTATTTGGCCCGGTACTTCGGGGGAGGTCGTCGTCGGCCATTCGGCGTAGGCAATATAGCTTTCCACTCCGCGGATTCAGCGATAAGTGCCATATTTGGCGGTAGATGCGGATTGCAAGCCTCGTTCCGTCAGCGACCGAGATGCTCTTTGCCCTCGGCCTCGGCGACAGTGTCGTCGCGGTCACCCATGAGTGCGACTACCCGCACGAGGCTCGATCGCTACCCCACCTGACCAAGAGCGTGCTCCGGCCCAACCTGAGCGCCGCCGAGATCGACCGGACCGTGAAGACGCGGGTCGCCGAGGGGCAGGCGCTCTATCAGCTCGACGAGAAGCTGCTGGCGAGGCTGGCGCCGGATCTGATCGTGACCCAAGCGGTCTGCGCGGTCTGCGCGGTCTCTTATGAAGAGGTGGTCGAAGTGGCCTCGCGGCTGCCAAGCAAGCCCCTGGTCGTCCGGCAGGACCCCAGCACGCTTGCCGAGATGCTCGACGACGTGGTGCACCTTGCCGAGGTCGCAGGGATTCCGCAGCAGGGCCATGAGCTTCGCGGCGAGCTCGAGGGAAGGCTGGCGATGGTCCGCGCCGGAGTCTCGGGGACCGCCCAGCCCCGGGTGATCGCGCTCGAGTGGCTCGACCCTCCGTTCGTAGGCGGCCACTGGATTCCCGAGATGATCTCGATCGCCGGCGGCGAGGACGTCGCAGGACCGCCCGGATTGAAGTCCCCCGAGGTCTCCTGGGGCGAGCTGTCGGGCCTGACCCCCGACGTGGTGATCGCGATGCCCTGCGGCTGGTACGTCGATGGCGCCCGCTCCCAGGCGCTGGAACACTGGATCCACATCGAGACGCTTGGCGCCCAGCGAGTCTTCGCGGTCGACGCCGCATCGACCTTCTCGCGCCCGGGGCCGCGCCTCGTCGACGGCGTCGAGCTGCTCGGCCACATCCTGCATCCCGACTTAATCAGCGCCCCGGGAAACATCGGCTTCGCTGAGCTGCGCTCCTCGCAGGCACGGCCCAGCGGGACCTGAAGGTCAGGCGACGGCGAACGCGCCGATAACCGCAAGAACTGCGAAAGCAGCCATCGCGATCATCTCGGCCGGAAAGTGCCGCTGCCCCAACATCCCGCGCTCGCCGGCGAGGATTGTCGCTGCGCAGAGGAGTCCGCTGGCCAAGCCGCCGAGATGCGCGCCGAGGCTCACCCCGCTGGCCCCGAAGCTGAAAGCGAGATTGAGGAGAAGGAGTATCCCGACCGTGGAAGCGAGGGCGTCGACGCCCCTTCCGCGCGCGATCACGAATGTCGCCGCCATAACGCCAAACACAGCCCCGGAGGCGCCGAAGGTGAGGCCGAGGGGAGTGAGCAGCAGGGCTCCGAACGATCCCGCGAGAAGAGAGGTGAAATAGACCGCGACGAAGCGCGGCGTGCCGATCCCAGGCTCGAGTATCCGTCCGAGGAAATAGAGCAGCACCATGTTCGACACGATGTGCCACAGACCGCCGTGGATGAAGCCGCTCGTGACCAGGCGATACCACTCTCCACCGGTGACAGATGGCCCGAAGAGGCCGAATTCGGGGATCAGTGAAGTTCCCTGGCCTTCCAGGCCTCCTGTGCCAGATGCGATCTCGGCAAGGAAGACCGCGACGTTCAGCCCAATCAAGATGAAAGTCGCCGGCGCCCGCGAAAACAGGCTCGCCTCGCCAACCCCCCGGACCACCTTGGTGGGCCGGCGCATGCACTCCGGGCAGCGCATCCCGACCGGGGACGGGGTCATGCAATCGGGGCAGATCGGCCTCCCACAGGACGAGCAGGAGACCGCGGTCTCGCGGTTCGGATGCCGGTAGCAAGTCTGGGGCACGGGGATGAGCAGCCTACAATCGCCGCCGATGGACGAACCGAGCCCCGCACGGCTGTACGCGACCGCGGTCGGCGCAGCGCTGGTCGTCGCCGGCATCGTCGGCTTCTTCTACAGCGCATCCTTCGGCTCGCCGGGAGAGGTCGACGACGCGTTCGGCGTGTTCGCCGTCAACGGCTGGGTCAACGTCCTGCACATCCTCACCGGAGCGCTCGGGCTGCTGATGGCGGGGTACGCCTCGCGCCAGTACTCGCTCTGGCTCGGAGGCCTCTATCTCGTCGTCGCCCTCTGGGGCTTCTCGATCGGCAGCGGCGGGTCGATCCTCGGCTTCCTGCCGGTCGACACCGGCGACAACCTCCTCCACCTCGTTATCGGCGCGCTCGGCATCGGCGCCGCACTCTCGACGCCGATCACGAGGAAGGGCAAGCCGGCTACAGCCTGACCCGGCCGGCCAGCGACCGCAGGCCGCCTTTCGCCTGTTGGCGGCCGCGACGGCGCGCCTCGAGGAGCAACAACGCGCCGGCCGCCGCTCCCCCGGCACCGACTGCAAATACCGGACGCACCCAGTTGCGCGGATCGCGCAGCGCTCGCAGCTCGCTCTCGGAGAGCTCCTCGGCCCAGTCCGAGAGCTCCTCTGCGGCGGCTTGCGTGACGGCCGAGAGAGTGTCCTCGAGCCGGCCCGAGAGGCGCTCGGGCGGCTCGATCGGCCGCAGGGCGTCGGAGAGCAGGTGCTCGACGTCCCAGGTGCTGCCGGTCAGGCGCTGGGCCTCACTCATCGCTCATCTCCTCCTGAAGCTGCTTGATCGCGCGGTGGATCAGAACCTTGGTGGCGCCGTCGGTCCGCCCCAGCGCGCGGGCGATCTCGCGGTTGTCCATGCCGAGGGCGAAGCGCATGATCAGGGCGTCGCGACGATCGTCGGGCAGGTTGTCGAGGTTGGCCATCACCTGACGCAGTTGCTCGCGCCCCTCGGCGATCGCCTCGGTTCCGTGCCGGGCCTCGATCGGGTCGGCGTTCTCCAGCGAGGTCTGCGGACGGCGCGAGCGGTCGCGGTAGTAGTTGGAGGCGAGGTTGTGCGCGATGCGAATCAGCCAGGGACGCAGCGGCCTGCCGTCGGACTCGCGCCGGGCGCGGTCGAAGTGCCGATAGGCCTGCAGGAAGGCCTGCTCGGTGAGGTCCTCGGCGTCGTGCGGATTGCCGACCCGGTAGTAGGCGTAGGAGTAGACGTCCCTCAGGTGGGCTCGGTAGAGGTCCTCGAAGGCGCGATCGAGCTCGGCCTTCGCCTCGGGGTCGAGGCTCGCGGGCTCGACGTTCTCCTTGGCGGCGCTCACGTGACCGCAAGACTATTCCCATCAGGCGGCCTTCCTGGAGCGCTCGACTCGCCGCAGGCCTGCGACCCAGGCCTCGGTGTCGATCTCGCCGCGGATCAGGGCGGCGAGACCGCTCAGCGCCTCGGCCGAACCGCCTGCGGCCGAGGTGGCCTCCGCCAGCAGGGGAACGGCGTCGAGACCCTCCGATGCCTGCCCGATCAGGGCGGGAATCTCATTCGCCGGGGTGCCCCGTCCCAGTAATTCCCCGGCGCGGCGATTGCGTCCCTCCGGAGCCATCACCGTCGCGGTCAGGTCGCCCACGCCGGCCAGTCCGGAGAACGTCGCGAGGTCGGCGCCGCGGCCGATCGCGTGCTCGATGCACTCCCGCCAGACCTGTGCCGCAGCGATCCCGGCGGCATTGAGGCCGTGTGGCTCGGCAGCCGCTGCGGCCAGAGCGGCAGCGTTCTTGGCTGCGCCCGCCATCTCGACGCCGGCAACGTCATGCGAGCGCTCGCAAACCAGGCCGGCCCGGTCGAATACGCCGCCGAGCTGGTTGCGAAGATCGGGATCGGCCGAGCCGAGGACCAGGGCGGCGGAGCCGGAGACGGCCTCGCGAGCGTGCGCCGGGCCGCCGAGACAAGCCGTCGCCCGCGCGCGCACGCGGGCGCCGACGTATTCGGCGGGGAGTTCGCCCTGGGGCGCAATCAGGCCCTTTGTAAGGAGCAGTACCGCCGAACGATCGCCGACCCGGTCGGCGATCGACCCGACAGCCTGCGGGAGCGAGCCGGAGGGGATCGCCAGGCAGACCAGGTCGAGTCCGGCCAACTCGACTTCGGCGGCCTGGCGCACCCGCACCGAGTCGGGAAGGCGTACGCCCTCCAGGTAACGAGCGTTTTCGCGTGCCTCGTCGATCTCTGCTGCCTGCGCTCCCGTGCGGGTCGCAAGCTGGACCTCTAGACCGCCACGAGCCAAGAGCACGGCGAGGGCCGTGCCCCAGCTGCCGGCGCCGATCACGGCGGCGCGGCGCATCGGCGGCAGGCCGCCGAGGTCCTCCCACTGCAGCTCCACGTTGGGCCAGATTCGCGCGGTCACAGTCGAGGCCAGGCCGCGCGAGGGGTCGGCGGCGCGCGGGAAGGTCATTGCCTTGCCGAGCCGGACCCTGACCTTGCGAGGGCGGATGCGCCAGCCGCGGCGAACGTCTTCGGTGCCGAGAACGGCGGCCGGAATCACCGGCGCCCCGGTCTGTAGCGCCAGGCGGCCGACCCCGCGTTTGGGCTCGGCAAGGGCGCCGCTACGGATGCGGGTCCCCTCCGGAAAGATGCAGACGGCGCCGCCGCGTTCGACCACCTTCCTCGCCGTCTCCACCGAGTCCTCGTCCGACTCTCCGCGGCGGATCGGGAAGGCGCCGAGGCGGGAGAGGACCCAGCCCTGCCAGCGGCGCTCGAACAGCTCGACCTTGGCGACGTAGTTCATCGGCCGCCGCCAGGGCAGGGCGCCGCCGATCGCGAAGGGGTCGAGGAAGCTGCGGTGGTTGGAGGCGACGATCAGGCCGCCCTTGAGCCGGGCGTGCTGGCGGCCAGTCCTCGCGTAGCGGAAGTAGACGAGGAAGAACGGGGTCATGAAGATCCTGGCGAGGATGTACAGGACCGGGTTTACGCCGTGGCGGCGCGTGTACTCGTGGTACGCCTGGAGGCGATCGGGGGCCACGCTAGATCGCTACACGGGTTGGGAGCCGTGGTTACTGGCACGGTTGGCGCACGGGTCCTGGGGCCAGGGAGGGGGTGTCCGGGCGTTGCTGGGTTTTTCGCCAGGACGGGGATGGCCATTCGAGGTTGCGGCTGGGGCGAAAAAGAGGACGCCGCTGCCGCCCGGACACCCCCTCCCCGATGCCACCCGCACGAGTAGCAGCTCCGAAAAGCCCGGCTACCAGGCTTGCTCGATTAGAGCTTCCAACTCGGGGCGGGTTGGAGCTTTCGGCGTGAAGGCGAGTTCGGGGCGCTGGAGCATGGCCTCTATGGCTTGGGGGAGCTTGGTTCGGTCGGCTCCTTGGCTGCCCAGGCCCGGGGGGTTGCCGCCGAGTTCGAGGATTCGCGCTTCGATTGCGTCTGGGTCGGTGCCGATGGCGGTCGCCAGAGGTCTTAGGCCATCGGGGGCTCTGGGGACCATGAAGGCCATCGCTCTGGGGAGGATCGCGGCGTTGGTGGGGGCGTGGGGGGTGCCGCAGATGCGGACGAGGGTCTGGCAGATGACGTGGTGGAGGGCGAAGGCGCCGGAGTCGATCGCGTAGCCGCAGAGGATCGAGCCGAGGGCGAGGTTGGCGCGGTTGCGCTCGGCTGGGTCTTCGTCAAGGGCTGTGGCTATCAGCTTGGCGCCTCTCAGGGCGGTCATTTCGGAGACCGGGTTGGCAAAGGGGGTGTAGAGGGAGTCGGCACCGTGGGCCAGGGCGTTCATCGAGGATGCGCGCAGGTCGGGCTCGGGGGCGCTGGTCATTGCCCCTGGGTCCGCGATCACGAGTGCCGGCCGGACCATGGCGCGAACCTGGTTCTCGGCCCCCGCCGGCAGGCGGTGGATCCCTGTCATCTCCGCCCCGGACATCGTCGTCGGGATCGCCGCGACGCGGGCGCCTGTCACCGAGGCGATCGCCTTCGCCGTGTCGACCACCCGACCGCCGCCCAAAGCGACGAGGTTTGGCGAGCGCGCCGAGTCGAGCAGGGCCGCTGCGGCATCTGGCACAGTGGTCGCCGGGTCGGCCGGGGGTAGCTCGTGCACGGCGACGGCAGCGCTCTCCAGATCCGGCGCCACGCCCAGGTGCCTCTGGGTCGTGAGCAGCTCGAACGACTGCATGCCGTTCTCGGCGAGCAGGCCGGCTGCATCGCCAACCCCACCCTCGCGAAAGACGACGACGCGGCCTGCGTCGCGCCAGACGAAGTCCCCGCTCACCCGGCCGAGACCGTGCGCGGGTTGACCACCGGCCGCAGGTTCGGTTCGACCTCCGCCCGCAGGTGCTCGTAGTCGGGCGGCAGCGAGAGCTTCTCGCCGAGGTGCTCGAGCGGCTCGTCGACGGTGAAGCCCGGGCCCAGCGTGGCGATCTCGAAGAGCACCCCGCTCGGCTCGCGGAAGTAGATCGAGCGGAAGTAGAAGCGGTCGATCACCGGAGTCGCCTGCGCCCCGGCCGAGACCGCCCGCTCGCGCCAGGCCTCGTGATCGTCCAGAGCCGAGGCCCAGGCGACGTGGTGCACGCTGCCGGCACCCTGAAGCGAGCGCTCCTCGGGCGGCGCTTCGTAGACATAGAGGCCGCCGCGGCTCTCGCCGCGCGCTTCCCAGGTTCCCTCGTCGACCATCTCGAACTCGAGCGCCTCGAGCAACGCTCGGCTTGCCTCGGGAGCGCCGCTATAAGCGCAGACGGCGTGGAAGCCGCGCAGGGCGAGATCGGCCGGAACTTCGGGGTGGTCGGCGATCAGCGGCTCGTCGTCGACCTCGACCACAGCCAGCTCGTGAGCGAGCCCCTCGGGATCGGCGAAGCGCAGGCCACCCCCGGCGCGCTCGGACTCGATCTCCTTGGCCTCGAGGCGCTCCTCCCAGAAGTCGAGCGACTCACGCGAGCCGACCCGCCAGACGATCCGGTGCACGTCCCCGGCGCCTGCCCGGCCCGGAGCCACGCCGGGGAACTCGAAGAAGGTCAGGTCGGAGCCGGCGCTGCCCTTCTCGTCGGCAAAGAAGAGGTGATAGACGGTCGGGTTGTCCTGGTTGACGGTCTTCTTGACCAGACGCAGTCCGAGCACCCCCGCGTAGAAGTCGACGTTGCCCTGCGCGTCGGCGGTGATCGCGGTGATGTGGTGAATTCCCTCGAGCTTCACGACATCACGTATAGCATCCGTGCATGAGCCGCGGACGCCGACGCCTGGTCAGAGCCCTGGTCGTGCTCGGCTCGCTGCTCGCCTTCCTCAGCGTCTTCGCGATCTGGACCGAGCGCCAGGCGCTCGACACCAACGAGTGGACCAACACCAGCGGCCGCCTGATTCAGAACGACAAGATCCGCGAAGCGGTCGGCACCTTCCTCGTCGACCAGCTCTACGAAAACGTTGACGTCGAAGAAGAACTCAGCGAAATCCTGCCGGGCGAGACCAAAAAACTGGCCGGTCCGGTCGCCGGCGGCCTGCGCCAGGTGGCGGGCGACGGCGCCGACCAGGTGCTGCAGAGCTCGACCGCAGAGGAACTCTGGAAGAGCGCCAACCGGAACACCCACGAACAGCTCCTCGCCGTCCTCGAAGAAAAGGAAGGATCGGTCTCGACCGAAGAAGGCACGGTCACCCTCAACCTCGGCAGCCTGATCACCAATCTCGCCGGCCAGGTGGGGATCGGCCAGAACCTGGCGGAAAAGCTGCCGCCGGACGCGGGTCAGATCACGATCCTGCGATCGGACCAGCTGAAGACGGCGCAGGATGTCGTCGTCGCGATCAAGGGCCTGGCCCTGATCCTCTCGCTGCTCACCCTGCTCTGCTTCGGCCTCGCCATCTACCTCACCCGCGACGGTCGCTGGGTGACCGTGCTCTTCTGCGGGATCGGCCTCGTCGCGGCCGGCTTCGCCGTGATCGTCTTCCGCGAGGTCGCCGGCGGAATCATCGTCGGCCAGCTGGTCAACGAAGAGAGCGTCAAGCCCGCGGCCGAAGAAGCCTGGTCGATCGGGACCTCGCTGATGATCAGCATCGCCACCACCGTGATCGTCATCGGCGTGCTCTTCGGCATCTCCGGCTGGCTCGCCTCACCGACCGGCTCGGCCCGCTCGACCCGCAAGTTCCTGGCACCGGTCCTCAGCGAGCACGCCGCGTACGCCTACTCCACCCTTGCCGTCGTCGTGGGCATCTACTTCATCCAGGCCCCGACCCAGAACCTGCGCTCCTTCCTGACCACCCTGGGGATCACCTGTCTCGCAGCCTTCGGCATTCACGAGCTGCGCAAACAGGCGGCGGAGGAATTCCCCGACGCCAACTTCGGCGACTTCTTCGGCCGCACCAAGGACCGCGTCGTCGGCGCCGTCAAGGACGCAAACCTCGGCGAGCACGCCGCGAAGCTGCGCCTGCCCGAGAAGCGCACACCCGCCGCGAGCGAGGCGTCCACAGCGACCCTCCCCGCCAGCGAAGACGACGCCCGCCTGGCCCGCCTCGAGCGCCTCGCCACCCTCCACGAGAAGGGCATCCTCACCGACGAGGAGTTGGCGGCCGAGAAGGCCCGGCTGCTTGGTGGCTCCGGGGCAGACGCCTGACTTTCCCAGAGCCCGCCTCCGGGATCGAACCGGAAACCTCCTGATTACAAATCAGGTGCTCTACCAATTGAGCTAGGCGGGCAGCTTGCCGAATATAGAGGCCATGGGCGACTCCAGCAGCGCCATCGACGCACGGTTCAGGCTTCTCGAGCCTAGAGATGGAGCAGTGCTCAGTGCGGCGATCCAGGCCGCATACGGCGACAGCTATGACGTGCGGTGGGTCTATGACGCCGAAGAGGTGTCGTTGCGGCTGAAGGCCGGAACCTATGTCTCCTGCGTTGCCGAGACATCGGACGGCGAGCTGCTCTGCCACGAGGGGATGAGCCTTTCGGCGGCTGGGGATGCGGTCGGGCATTCCGGCCAGGCGGTGACGATGCCGGCGGCGCGCGGGCAACACCTCTTCACGCGGACCAAGCGGTTCCTGATGGACTGGGCCACCGCGCAGGGGATGGCGGGGATGTACAGCGAGGCGACCGCGGCGCATCCCTACAGCCAGCGCGCCAACGTCGAGCTGGGGGCACACGAGACCGGGTTCCTGCTCGGCTGGATCCCGGCCACGGTCTCCAACGACGCGGCGAACGGAAGTCGCGGGCGGCAATCGGCGGCGCTCTTCTACACGAAGCTGAACGACGGTCACGAGCGCCCCGTCTACGCACCGGAGCGGCACCGGCGGATCGTCGACCAGACCTTGGAGCTATGCGAGCTGCGCGGGACCCTCGCGGAGCCTCCCGCCGATGCCGAACTGGCCGAGCGCACCGAGCTGCACGTCGCGGTCGACTCAGACCACAACCTGGCGCTGATCACCGTGCACGTCCCCGGTGTCGACCTCGAGACCGCCGTCGCGGCGGAGCGCCACCACCTCTTTCACCGCGCCGGGCTCGACGCCGTTTACATCGACCTACCCCTAGACACGCCGGCCACCGCCCTCGTCGCCGACCACCTGGAGCGACTGGGCGTCTCCTACTCAGGCATCTTCCCCAACAGCCGCTGTGACGGAGACGTGCTGCGCATGCAATCCCTGCACCGCGTCCGGATCAAGGCAGACGACATCTCCATCGCCTCCGACCACGGCCAGGAACTGCTCGAGTACGTCCTCGCCGACCTTCCCTAGACCGGCGTCTCCCGCGACGCAAGGTGGGCGGCTACCTTGCGCTTGACGCGCTGCAGGGCGTTGTCGACGGTCTTGGTGTCGCACTCGAGCCGCTCGGCGGTCGCCTCGTAGGAGTGGCCGTCGAGGTAGAGCGAGAGCACCCGGCTCTCCAGGTCCGAGAGGACGCCGGAGACGCCCGAGAGGCAGGAGACGAGGCTGGCCAGCTCTTCGGAGGCGATCACCTGGTTGACCGGGTCGTGGACGGTCGGCCCGGGCAGGATCTCGTCGAGGGTGGTGTCGGAGTCGCCCGCTGCCGCCGGGGTCTGGCTGAAGGAGACGTACTGGTTGAGCGGCGTGTGCTTGTTGCGGGTCGCCGTCTTCACCGCGGTGATGATCTGGCGGGTGATGCAGAGCTCGGCGAAGTTGCGGAAGCTCGACTCGCGATCGGTGCGGTAGTCGCGGATCGCCTTGTAGAGGCCGAGCAGGCCTTCCTGGATCAGGTCGTCGGCCTCGCCGCCGAGCAGGAAGTAGGAAGAGGCCTTGAGACGGACGAAGCCGCGGTAGCGGCGGACGATCGCGTCGTAGGCATCGGCGCGCCCGTCCTTGGCAAGAGCGACCAGGTAATGATCATCAAGCTCGAGTTGAGGGTTAGAATCGGCCGGCCTGAGAGATCCGTTCAGACGGCCTGAGGGGAGTTGCATTTCCTGGGTAGGCGAAGATAGAGCCACAGATCCTTCTCCTTGACGAAGGGTCGTGGCGCCTTACCTCCCCTGGCGGCGCCCCTTTATGGACCGGGGACCTCAGACTCAAGCTGAGGTTCACCCTTATTGGCGCGTAAGTTTACGTCTGCGCGGAGTTCTGTCAACCCCGAACTGATGTTCGTGCAAACGCCGTTGCAGTTGCTACCGCTGCCGAACAGCCTCGAAAAGCAGTGCTGCGGCGGCTGCAGAGACGTTGAGGGAGGCGGTTTGGCCCCTTTGCGGAAAGGCGATGAGACCGTCGCAGGCGGCCGACACCCGTGGCCGGATTCCCTTGCCCTCGCCGCCAAGAACGAGAACGGTCGGACCCCTGAGATCGATGTCCCATGGCGCCTGCCCAGCCGATGCGTCGGCACCCCAGAGCCAAAAGCCGGCCTCCTTCGCTTCCGCCAGCCAGTCCGCAAGGTTGCGAACGTGGGCAATGCTCAGGTGCTCCACGGCGCCCGCCGATGCCTTGCAGGCAACGGCGGTGATATCCGCGGCGCGGCGCTCCGGGATCACGACCCCGGTGGCCCCAGCAGCCTCGGCGGAACGGCAGACCGCGCCGAGGTTGCGGGGGTCCTGAACCTGATCGAGCACGACGATCAGGGCGTTTTCGGTGCGCAGCAGCTGATTCGGGTCGGCGTAAGGATATGGATCCACCTCGGCGACGACCCCCTGGTGATCCGGAGACCCACAGAGCCGCTCCAGCTCCTCCGGCGAGGTCTCCGGGGCCCTCCAAGCGCGATGGACCCTCCGCCTCCCCCGTTCCGCCTCGGCAACCGGCCGCTTCCCGTAGATGACCTGCGACGCATCCGACATTGACCCCCCTCTGGTGTGGTCAATATCGGATGGGCGACCCGAAGGCATGCCTAACCCCTGGGCACGAGCTTCGCGCCCTCGGCCGAGTCCCGTACCTCCCAGCCAAGTGCAGCCAACCGATCGCGAATCTCATCAGCCCGCTCGAAATCCTTGGCTGCCCGCGCAGCCTGCCGTTCCCCGAGAAGCATCTCCGCATCGTCGTCGGCCTCAGCTCCCTCGTCCGGCTGGGTGAGGGAGCTGAGGCCGACGAGCGCCAGCATCTCCCCCGCCGCACCGGCAGCTTCGGCCCCAGGCACCTCCCCCCGATTCGCTTCCCCGACAAGCTCAAACACCTGGGCCAGGGCCCTGGGCGTATTGAAGTCGTCGGCGAGCGCATCCCTGAAGCCCTCGACGCGGGTAGCCGCCGCGTGATCGGAGGCATCGGGGGAGGGTCTCCGGGAACTCCCGGCAAAGCCGGCCCGGAGACCCTCCCCCGATGCCTCCTCCGCCGGATACTCCCGAAAGAAGTTCTTGAGCCTCTCAACCTGAGCTACGGCCTGTTTCATCTCCCCCGGCCCAAACGCCAAAGGCTGCCGGTAATGCCCCGAGATCAGGTACGCGACAACCGCCTCGCGCCCGTACCGATCCAGCGCTTCGGACAGCTGAAAGATGTTGCCCTCCGACTTGGACATCTTCGCCGCGTCGGTCTCGATCATCCCGTTGTGCATCCAGATGCTGGCGAACGAACGGCCCGCCCCCTCAGACTGGGCGATCTCGTTCTCGTGATGGGGAAAGACCAGGTCGGAGCCACCACCGTGGATTGCGAAGGAAGGCCCCAACTCCGCCTCCGCCATCGCCGAGCACTCGATGTGCCAACCTGGCCGTCCAGGACCCCAGGGCGAGTCCCACGAGGTGTCCTCGTCGGGCTTGTGCGCCTTCCAGAGCGCGAAGTCGAGAGGATCCTCCTTCAGCGACTCCGAACCCGCCTCCTCGCCCTGGTCCATGTCCTCGGCACGGCGGTTGGAGAGCTTGCCGTAGGCGTCGAAACTGCGCACGCGGAAGTAGACATCGCCCCCTGACTCGTAGGCGTGACCGGCAGAGATCAGGTCGGAGATCAGCGCGACGATTCCTTCGATCGTCTCCGTGGCCAGCGGCTCCGCGTCGGGACGGCCCAGCCCCAGCCGGTCGGTGTCCTCGAAATACGCCTCGGTCATCCGCTCTGCGAACTCCGCTGAGCCCTCCCCCACCTCACGCGCCGCCACGTAGATCTTGTCGTTGATGTCGGTGACGTTGACCACCAACTTCGCCGAGTACCCCTCCGACTTCAGAAACCCAGCCAAAAGCGAAAAGACAACGAACGGCCGAGCGTTCCCAATATGGATCCGGCTATAGACCGTAGGGCCGCAGGCATAGATCCCAACCTCCCGGTCAGGATCGAGCATCACAAGCTCACCCGTCAGCGTGTCCTTGATTCGTACCTCCCGCACGACCTAGATGCTATGCGCAACTCCCGCGGGTGGCGCGGGGTGAGGGGGGTCAAGGACGGACCGTGGCCCGCCCGCAGTGCCCCCCCCCTCACCCCGCGACAGGACCCGCGGGCCGGGGCGCACCGTCCTTAGAACGTTCGGTATCCGGACCCCGAAGCAGTGGCCTCGCGCCGCGCCCAACTGGGCGCCGTGGCGTCGGCTGCGGCAAGGATCTCGCGCCGCGCCCGTGAAGTGCTCGCCTTGATCTCGTCCTCGGCGGCGCGGCGCACCCGCTCCTCGCGCTGCTCGGCTTGGATCCTGATCCGCTCGGACTCCGCCTTCAGCGCCTCCTCGGCGCGCGCCCTGGCCTTCTCGGTCGCCTCGCCTTCGACCTTCTCGACCAGCGCCCTGACACGCTCGTCTGCCTGACGGCGCACATCCTCGGTCCCCTGCATTACGCGCTCCTCGATCTCCGCCTCGAGCCGCACCGCAATCTCGTGGGCCTCGCTTGCAGCGGCCTCCGCTTCAGCGGCGCGCTGCTCGGCCGCCGCAACGCGCTGGTCAGCCTCCAGCTTCGCCTGGTCGAGCGCCTCTTTGCCGGTTCGCTCGGCCTCGTGCTCAAGGCGCTCGAGCTCTTCGGCGAGCGACTTCTCGGCCTCGGCCCTGACCGAGCCCAGCTCGACGGCGAGCGCTTCGCGGTCCCCTTGGGCCCGCTTCTGCGCCTGCTCGAAAGCTTTCTCGGCGCGATCCCGGGCCTCCTCGGCCCGGCTCGCCCGGGCCTCGGCCTCCTTGCGCCTGCCGCGCTCCACGACGATCCGCTCGCGTCCCTCCTCGCCGAGCTTGCGCAGGGTTGCCAGAGCCCGCTCCTTGACCTCGGCGTGGGCCCGGTCGGCCCTCGCTTCGGCCTTGGCGACGCGCTCCTCGCTCACCCGCACCCACTCGAGCGCCTGCTTGGCGGTTTCGTGCAGCTCTTCGGTGGCCGCACCGACCGCCTTCAGCTGAACCGCAGGATCGCCCATGAACCGGCAACCTACTACCCGCGCCGGAGGGCTATCTACCCCTACCCCGCTCACATACCTCGCAATTAGCGAGGTCTATTCTCAGGCCGGTTCGTGAGTCTCGCGAGCGTGCAGCTCGCGCTTGAGGATCTTGCCTGTCGCGTTGCGCGGCAGCTCGTCGAGGAACTCGATTTCGCGCGGTGCCTTGTAGGAGGCGAGGTTGGCCTTGATGTGGCTTTTCAGCTCGTCCTCGGAGACATCCTCTTCCTCGGCGACTACCACGAAGGCCTTCAGCCGCTGGCCGAACTCCTCGTCCTCGACTCCGATCACGGCCACCTCGACCACAGCGCTGTAGTCGGCGAGCAGGTCCTCGACCTCGCGCGGGAAGACGTTCTCACCGCCAGAGACGATCATCTCGTCGTCGCGGCCGTCGATGAAGAGTCGCCCGGACGAGTCGAGATGGCCGACGTCCCCGCTGCAGAGCAGGCCGTCGATCGACTCCTTGCCGCCGCCGCCGGTGTAGCCCTCGAAGGACATTTCGTTGCCGACGAAGATCCGCCCCACCTCGCCGGTCGGCACCTCGCGGCCGTCCTCGTCATAGAGGCGCACAACCGTGCCGCGCGGCGCCTTCCCCGCGGTGCCCGGCGCGGCCCGCAGGTCCTCCGGGGTGGCGACGGTCGCGTAGGCGACCTCGGTCGAGCCGTAGAGGTTGTAGAGGTTGTTGCCGAAGCGGTCCATCCACTCGGTCGCCAGCTCGCCGGGCAGCGCCGATCCCGAGGCCGAGGTGATCCGCAGCGAGGAGAGGTCGTAGGCCGCGAGCGTCTCCTCCGGGAGGCGGAGGATGCGCTGCAGCATCACCGGGACGACGCCGAGCACCTGCGCCCGGTGGTCCTGCACGGCGCGCAGCGTCCCCTCCTCGTCGAAGCGGCGGCGCAGGACCATCGTCGATGCGGTCGGCAGGCTGACGACGAAGTGGAAGAAGCCCCAGGAGTGAAAGAGCGGCGCCGCGATCATCATCGTCTCGCGGGCTCGGAAGGGAATCCGGTCGATCAGCGCCGCCATAACCAGCAGCCCGTCGGGGCTGGATCGCTGCGCCCCCTTAGGCGCACCGGTGGTGCCGGAGGTGAGGATGACGAAACGCGGTTTGTCGGGCGGCGGCTTCAGGTTGGACTCGTCGCCGGCGGCGATCAGCGAGTCGAGCGTCTGCCCCTCCGGATCCCCGTCGGTCCAGCCGACGATGCGCGCGACGCTCTCGTCGACGCCGTCGAGCAGGCCGGCGAACTCTTCGTCGTAGACGAGCGCCTTCGGCCCCTCTCGCTTCATCACCTCGACCAGCTGCGGCCCGGCGAACATCGTGTTGAGATAGAGCGCGCTGGCCCCGAGCTTGGCAGCAGCGAGGGTCGTCTCGATGAAGCCGCGGTGATTGCGGCACATGATCCCGATGCCGTCTCCAGGGCCGATACCCATCTCGGCGAAAGCGTGGGCGATGGCGTTGGTACGGCGGTGGACCCGCTCGAACGTGAGCGAACCGCGTTCGTCGATCAGCATCGTCTCGTGCGGGTATTTGTGCGCCGCGGTGGCGACGCCGGTGGCCGGCGAGGCGCCCCAGCGCAGGAAGGTGGTGATGACCTTTGCGGTCCTGTCGGGCCGCGAGGCGCCGACGATCCCGGCCCCGTGCAGCACCTTCGCCTCGAAGAGCGCGTCGGATACCGACTGGCGCACGCCCGCAGCTATGGAACCGAGTGTCCCCATCGGACCGCGAAGGTTATTCGCTATCGACCGAGGCCACGGCCATGCAGGCGATCCCCTCGCCGCGCCCGATCCAGCCCATGCCCTCGTTGGTCGTCGCCTTGACGCTGACCCGCGCCGAGGTCGCCTCGGCCAGGATCCGCTCCATCTCGGCGCGGAAGGGACCGATGCGCGGCTCCTCGCAGACGAGCGTCGCGTCGACGTTGACGATCCGGCCGGCGACGGTGCCGACCACCGTGCGCAGCAGGTCGATCGAGTCGGCATCCTGCCAGCGATCCTCGTCGTCGGGGAAGAGGGTTCCGATGTCTCCCATGCCAGCGGCCCCGAGCAGGGCGTCTATGACTGCGTGGGTGAGAACGTCGGCGTCGGAGTGCCCCGCCAGGCCGCGAGGGTGATCGATCTCGACCCCGCCCAGCACCAGGCGACGCCCGTCGGCAAAGCGGTGGCTGTCATAGCCGATCCCGACGCTCATCGGTCAATCCTCGCGCACGGAAGCCCCGAGCGGTTCCAGCTGCATGCGCCGGCCCTCGAAGATGCAGATCTCGGCGACACCGAGATCGCCGAGGAACTCGGTCGCCTGGTCGTAGCCGAAGCCGACCTGCTCCGGCAGGTGGGCGTCGGATGAGAGCGCGAAGGGAGCGCCCGCCTCGACGCACATCTCGGCGAAAGCACGTGCCGGGTAGATCTCCCCGACCGGCTTGCGCAGCCCGGCGGTCGATACCTCGACCGCGATCCCGCTCTCGGCGATCGCTTCGACTGCCGGCTCGTAGTAGTGGCGCGGGTCGCGCTCGGGCAGCGGCCGTGCGCCTCCCCAGACCTTGACCAGGTCGGGATGGGCGAGGATGTCGAAGAGGCCCGAGCGCGCGCACTCGGCCAGCGCCGCGAAATAGCGGCGCCAGACCTCGTCCGGATCCCCCCGGCCCTGCCAGACGTCCCAGCCCGGGTGGTCGACCGCGGCGTCGCCGACGAAATGGACCGAGCCGACGACGTAGTCGAAGTCGCGCGCCTCCAGCAGGGTCGCGGTGCGGTCCTCGGCGGCGGGGATGTAGTCGCACTCGACCCCGAGCCGCAACGGGGTGCCGCGGACGAACTCGCAGTAGGCGTCGAGGTCGTCGCACGCCTCTTCCTCCCAGAAGGGATGGCGCCAGAGCTCCAGCGCCTGGGTGAAGCGGTAGACGTGCTCTGAGACCCCCAACTCCTCGATCCCGGCCTCGGCCGCGGCGGCCAGGTACCGATCGACGTTCGCATCGGTGAAGAACCGCTCCGCAGTCGTATCCGGCTCGTCGGGCCGCAGGTGCAGGTGGTAGTCGGTCAGCATGGGGCGGGAGGCTAGACGGTTGATTTCGGCGGGGTCTGGGAGGGATGGCGGGTGCGCCTCTGCGGGAATTGGCGTCGCCCGCGCCTATGGCGCGTAGCGACGAGATGTAGTGCGCGGGCTACGCCCGCGCAGGAATCGGATTGCATTTCCGCCGCTTCGCGACATTCCCGCAGAGGCGCACCCGCCATCCCTCTCGAAACGGGGACGAGCTTCGGATCTCTCTTCGAAGCGATCTCTTCGTTCGAAGCTTCCGAGCTTCGGAAGCTTGCCCTGCTTTTCGAAGCTTCTTGCCGTCCGCAACGGCTTTCTCCTCCCGAAGCTCTTCTAGATGAGTAGTTCCACGACCACGACGCCCAAGAGCGCCACGCAGGGGAGATAAGCAACAGGGTCGAAGTCGGCGGTGCTCAATTATCAGCGCCGACCCGAAGGGGGCCTCGATGCTCGCCGACC
>Ga0307503_10000182_pt1 | contig 19293 bp, 28 predicted proteins | sample 17_S_MG_FD_194514 | JGI IMG/M metagenome (GOLD analysis project Ga0307503, IMG submission 194514) | Soil microbial communities from Populus trichocarpa stands in riparian zone in the Pacific Northwest, United States - 17_S | ecosystem: Environmental > Terrestrial > Soil > Riparian zone > Trees... | reverse complement strand
ACCCTCCCGACTCCGGTAGACGGTTCAGCGCCACGAGCAGCGCCTCAGCCTCGTCGTCGTTCGCTGAGCTGTAGCCCCTCGAGACGGGCACCATCCACTCACCGTCGCTGTCCACCTTGATCCGGCGTGGGGGCTCCTCCCCCCGTCTGCGCCGGTCCTCGAGGTCGTCCAGCCGTCCGTGCCCGCCGATGAGCCTCCCGGTCCGGTCGTCCAAGATCGGCTGCTCGACGTAGCCGTGCCGGTTGATGGAGTCGCGGATGCCGTGCTTGTCGTGGCCCTTCGGGTTCCGGGGGGCCCGCTGGAGCACGTCCAGCCGCATGTACTCCGTGCTCATCTCCTCCACGGCGTCAGACACTGGCAGCTCCCCGGGGAGTGCGAGGCACGTCCCGGTGGTCGCGGAGCGCGAGCGTCACCGCGGACTCCGACACCCCAGCGGCACCAGCGACGTTCTTGAGGGGCACCTTGGACGCTCGAGCCTGGACATACAGGGCACGGCGCTCAGCCCACAGCCGGGCCTGCTGCTCGTTCAGCTTGTCGAGGCGCTTCCGTAGCTTCCTCAGCTCGCCCAGCACCTCGCCGTTCTCGATCATCCCGCGATCTCCCTTGTCACTTGGTCCCGGTACTCACGGGACAGGCGGAGCATTGTGTCAGTGACCACCGGGGGCAACGACTGCTTGCGGAGGAGCTGGGGGACCCGCTTCTCGAGGTCCACCGGGCGGATCACGTGGCACTCGAGCCCGGAGAACGCCAGCTCCTCGAGCACCGCGCGCTGAGCGTCGCTCACCTTGTCGGGGGGCACTTTCAGCTCGAGCGCGAGCAGCCGCCCGGGCTGGTCCGGGTTCCAGCATGGGGCCAGGTCCGGCCACCCCAGGACGTTGGTCGCGGTCAGGTGGCGGTAGGCCCCGCGGACCTTCCCCAGCGTCGTGCGGACGTGGAGGTGCCGCCACCCGAAGATGTGAAGCAGCTCCACCACCTGTTCCTGCAACTCCACGTGAGTCACTGCTTCCCCTTCCGCCAGTCCTCAGCGTCGGGACAGGTAGCGAAGTGGGAGGTGTACCGCTTCCGGTTCGGGTACAGCGTCGGGTCCATCGGCCCCACCGTGGTGACGTCTCCACGCTCGAGGTAGAACAGCCCCTCCGGGTCAGGCTCCGCGTCGAGCGGCATGCGCTTCCCCGACACGACCGACACCCCCCACTCCACGGGTGCCCCGCAGGACCGGCACGCGCTCACGACGGGGACCCCGGGAGGAGCGCGGGCATCCCTCCGGTCCGGTAGGTGGCCGAGTCAAGTTGCGGGACGGCCCAGTCCCCCAGGGTCTGACCGGTGGGGAGCACCACGAAGGCCAGGAACTCGGACTCGAGGGTGGAGATACCCGACTCGACCGCTTCGAGCTTGGCCTTCACGACCAGGAGCAGCGCACGCCACCGCTCCCGGGCGATCTGGTCCACCACCTTGTCGATCTGAGCTTCGGTCCTCGAGCGGTAGTTCGGGCCCATCCGGTGCTCCGCGCGGTCAGCGAGCGGCACCGTCAGCCGGATGCGCCGCTGGTCCACCACGAACTCGATCAGCGCCCGGTCCTGGTCCCACCCGTACGCGAAGGTCGAGGCCCCGTACCGCGCGAGGGTCCGTTCGATCTCGTCGCGTGAGCGGGACACCGGGACCTCCGTCCCCTTCGCGTAGGTCACTGCCTCGCGGCGGTGCGCTCGTGGACCGTCACCGTCACCTCGATGTTGTACTGGCGGACCACCCCGCCCTCCTCCTCCACCCACACCAGGGGCGAGGAGGTCTGGCCCTTGTCGGTGATGTAGCAGCGGGAGAACGCGACGCGGGACCCGTCCTTGAACAGCCCCACCCCCAGCTCCATCAGTTCCCACTGTCCGGGGTGGGGTGGACCGGCTTCGCTGAGCACGTGGGGCACAGCTGCCGCGCGGGGCCGATGTACCAGTCCGGGAGCGCACCGCGCATGACCCCGTGGATCAGCTCGAGCGAGCAACCGCAGTCGTCGCACCTCACGACCACCTCGACGGTCACGACTTCTTCACCGGACGGCGGGAAGCCTTCTTGGCAGCTCGAGCCTTCGCTATCGAAGCGGGGGCGTCCGTGGGCGTGTCGGGGAGCGTCGGGACCGTTCCCTCGAGGGTGAGGTTGCCCTTCGCGAAGTCCTCCGCCTGGCGGATGCGCTCCGCCTGCTCGGCCAACATCTCAGCGACGAGCTGCCGGTCGATCACGATCGCCTGGCCAGCCTTGAACACATGGACCCGGCACACGTCGCCGTTCATGTCGCCGTCCTCGAACTCGACGCGGCGGACAACGCAGTCGAGAACGATCACCACCCGGTCCCCCTTCTTATACGCGACGGGCTCCACGACCATCGCTTTCGAGAGCCCATCCCCAGCGGACGTGACCTTCACCTTCGCGGTGGTCACCGGGGAGCCCTCGAACAAGCCGAGATTCGCCATCTTCACCATCAGCTGTCTCCTGTCTGGTAGTGCTCCCAGCTCCACCCGTGGAGTCCCACGGACGCAGCGGCAGCGGGATTATCGGTGATCCACTCGTGGTGCCCGCGGCACACCAGCCTCACGTTGCCGGGGTCCAGATGCCCGCCTGGCCGCGTGGACCGGGGGATCACTTCGTGTGGGTCCAGGGGGCCACGGCACGTCAGGGCGGGGAGCGCAGCGGCGGCGTAACAGCGGTCACCGTCGCGTCGCCGCACCTCGTCCACGACCTCGAGGCGGCGGGCGCGTTCCGCTTTCCGTTTCGCGGACTCCCGGGGGATCGCACGGCGTGACCGGTCGATCCACGCGCGGGTCTTGGCCGGGTCGCTCCTGAGCTGAGCCCGCCGTTTCATCCTCGAGGGCAACGGTGGAGGAGGAGCACCGACAGGTCCTTGAGGAGCCCCTCAGCCAGATCGATGCCGTCAGGCACCCGGGCTTTGAACGTGATCGTCACCCGGGAGTCGAGCGGGTCCGCGCTGGTGGTCACCTCGAGGTCCCCGACCGTCACGAACATCCCGTCGATTCGTCCGGTGGTCCATACCCAGTCGGCTGGTTCGGTGGGCATGTTCACTCGAAGTCCCGTCGTAGGTTCGGTGGGGGAGGCGTCCCACGGGGGACCAGCTCCTCCTGCTGCGAAGCAAGCCACCTGGCGTAGCCCCCTGGGTTATGCGCGGGGCAGGGCTTCACCGTATTCCTTAACCCTGCTCGTTTCAATCGTGCCCGCTCGAACTCCGGGGAGCTGGGGTCCGGGAGGGGGCACAGCTGGTCCACGTATCGCTCGTCCACCTCGAGCCACCCCGAGCCGTGGCACTCACAAGTCACCGGGACCTCCGTCTCAGGTCCGGGCCGGTGAGCCTCGCGACCACCGCACCGGACCCGACCATCCGCGAGAACATCCGGTCCCCGACCTCCACCTCGAGCGTCTTCGGTTCCAGGTTCGTGGTGATGACCGTGGGCCGCAGGTCCAGCCAGCGGCGGTTGATGACCAGGTACAGCCGTTCGTTCGTCCACCCCGTGGGGCGCTCACTCCCCAGGTCGTCAACGATCAGCCGGTCAGCGTCGAGGAGCGCGTCCAGCGCGTCCTCCGGTCCCCCCGGGCGGAGCTGGTCGAACAGCTCCACCGCGGGCATGAACAGCACCGACAGTCCCCGCTCGAACGACGGGCGGACAGCCGCGACCGCTGCGTGCGTCTTACCGACCCCGGTCGGGCCGACCAGGACCAGGTTCCGTCCGTCCGGGCGTGCGGCCCACTCGAGGATCAGCACCGACACCGGGGTCCGCTCGAGGTCGTTCAGGCACGCGGAATGGAAACGCTGGGGTACCGCCGCGGACCACCGGTAGACCAGGTGCTCCTCCGGGGTGCGGACCCCCAGCTGCTCCGCCTCGTCGGCGTCCAAGTCCTCCACGTTGACGAGCCCGCCCCGCGCGCGTGCTGCCTCGAGCGCACGCTCAGCCAACGTCCCTACCTGCTCCGGGTCCATGCTCACGCGTTACCACCCGCCACCGTGAGGCGGTACTCCCACACCCCACGGGCTGGGTCGTGGCGGCGACGGTCATCCACCTCGTGGCCCCCGAACTTCGGCTTGCGGAAGTCCCGCAGCCGCGCCGACACCGACGCTTCCGGATAGCCAGTCGCCGCGCTCAGCTCCCGCAGCGTCCTCCACCGGCCGTCACGCATGAGCACGAACACAGCCTTTGCCTGTTTGCCCAGCCGTTCGTAATCGAACCGTTCGCTGTACGTCCGCCCATCGAAGCCGGGGATGGGGTCCGGGAGCCCGGGCTCCTCGTCGTCATCATCGTCATCCCACCATTCGAGCTGCCCGTCCTTGCTCACAGCACCACCTCCCCAGCGGGCAGCGCCCGCCGCTCCTGGTCCCCCACCGGGGGAAGCTCCACCCGCCCCCCTGGCAACGACCGCTGCACCTCCTCGTCCTCGAGCACCGGGAGCCCCCCGAGCTTGAAGTCGAACGCGTTCCGGGAGAACGTCGTCATCCGAGGCAGCACCTTCTCGAGCTGCTCCCGGGTGTACCCCGCCTCGAGGGCTTCACCGATCCGGGCACGGAGCGCGACGAACCCGCACACCGGCTTCACCTTGCTCTGCTCCCACCGGGAGACAGCCAGCTCCTGGGCGGTGGGGTCCACCTTGCCGGGAACCGGCAGGGGTACTAACGGTTCTACTGACGGTTCAATAACGGTTTGGCCCCCTGGCTGGGGGGGTGCTCCCCCGCTGGCTGGGGAGGGGGTCCCCCCGCTGGCTGGCGGGGTCCTGTCCCCTTGCACCAGCGGGGTCCCGTCGCCCGGGGAGAGGGGGTAGTAGTCCTCGGCGGCTGCCTCGTCAACGAGATGGAGGCGGTAGAGGTTCGTGCGGCGTTCCTGGGGGATGCGATGATCCGGTGCTCCTCTCCGCACGCACGTCACCACCCCCAGCTCCTCGAGCTGCCGAAGCGCGCGTCGCACCGTGTCGTCCTCCACGACGTTCGCTCCACGAGCCAGGGACCGGAGGCTCGGCCAGCACTCGTGCTGGTGGTTCGCGTAGTTCGCGAGGGCGATGAGAACGAGGCGAGCGGTCCCCTTCGTCCTGTGTTCGTGTTGCAGAACCCAGGCCACTGCTTGAATGCTCACGGGTCACCTCCGGGGGTGGGGAGCGGACCCTACGACGCGCTGCTGAGCACGTGGTTGGCGAGGCGGGCACGGAGCGCGTCCTTGGAGCCGTTCGTCGGCTGGCCTGCCTCCTCGAGCGCCGCTTTCAGGTCGTCCGTGGACCACTCCCGGATGGTGTCGAGGTACGCGTTCCGCTGAGCCTGGACCACCGTGATGGGTAGCTCGTGCTCCACCGGGTCCGACCCGCTCAGCTCCTCCGTGTGCCCCTCGTCCTCCGGGGGGTTCGTACCGTCCTCCTCCTCCGGTTGCGGGGCAGGGGCGCTCACTGGCGGGGGTGGCTGGGTCGCCTGGGGGGTGGGGTCACCCGCTGGTGTATGCCACCCCGCCTCAGCCACCAGCTCGCACGTCTCGCACAGCTCAGGGTGACTCACCCCGTCCGGGTCCGGGGGTTCCTGGACCCCGACGAACGGGTGGGGGTCGTGACCCACGAGCGCGGACACGAGCGCCCATGCAGCGGGGAGACGGTCCTCGAGGAGGTAGTCCGGGTGCCCGAACGCTTCCGTGAACTGGGTGCCCGCGTCCTTCCGCCGCTCAGCGGGGAGGAGCTTCAACGCAGCGCGAACCAGGTCCGCGTCGGACTGGCGGACGAGCACGTCACCCCGGGTGAGCCAGTCCGCGTACAGCTCCGCGAACTCCCCCTGGTGGTCAGCCTTGAACGAGCGACCAGCGAGGTCCAGGCAGCGGGTCTTGCCGATGGACATGGCGTGGTCCTGGTCCATCATCACCACGACCTGGAACTCATACTCGAGGTCCGCGCGCTGTACCGGAGCGAGCCCCAGCTTCACGACCTCCTGCTTCTTCCGGCCGTCCTTCTCCACCTCGTTCACGTCGTACGCCTGCTTCGCTCGCGTGCAGACGATCACGTGGAGCGGGGACCGGAGGATGGCGTCCACGAGGTCCTGCTGCGCTGGCGACGCGACCTTCCACCCGCTGAACCGCTGGTCCGCGATGTCGAGGGTCCCGCCCTCCCCGGTCCAGAAGTGCGACGCGGAGTCCACGATGACGACCTGGTAGCCCTCAGCTCCCGGCCAGAAGCCGTCCGACGCGCACGGGGTGCGGCCCAGCTCTTTCAACGTGAGGGTGAGGTCCCGGGGGTCGTACGGGGCACCCCACTCGATCACATCGAACCGGAAGTGGTCGGCGTAGTAGCTCGACGCGGACTGGGTGGCGTCGCCCGGTTCGGTGTCGATGACCATGACCCGGTCACCGAGACGCTGGGCGATGCTGAGCGCGGTCCAGGTTTTGCCTGCTCCGCTGGGTCCGCTCAGAGCCAGACGGGCGGAGCCCGCGCGGCGTACAGCTCGTCGGGCCATCCGCGCCCGGGACGTAGCGGTCCCGGTGCTCGTGGGCTGGTTCGGCATGTTCTCCTCCTGGTGGTATGGAAACTGGAATGAAATGACGCCCTTTATCCGGGCATCGCTAGGTGGGTAAACCTTACGACGAGGGTGGTCGCTCGAGGTCCCCCACCCCGAACGGCCACCCCCGACTCGTTTAGCTCCTGGGGTACTTGGCGTCGAGGTGCTGGTGACGCTCGCACCACCGTGACCCGGGGAGCGCGAAGTGTGGACACAGGATGATCGAATAGGGGGGGCGGGTCTTGGTCCCGGTCTGCGCCTGGCAGGACGGGGGGAGCGTCACCGCTTCACCATCAGGTGCTCGTCTCGAGCCCACCGCTCCCACCGGTCCGCCCACCCTTTCGGTGGGGGCACCTCCCGGTCCTTGCCCTCGTGGACCCGTGACTCCATCACGAGCGACACGAGGTCGAGCGGCTTCCATCCCTTCTTCCACCGGGCCATGTTGACGGTCGTCTGCTTGTTGTTGTCCACATCGCAACGCCACGCCCAGGACACCAGCGCGCGCTGCTCGTCGTCGGTGCGGTGCTCCGTGAGACACGCCAGCCGGATCACTGTTTCCAGCTCCTCGTTCCGGGTCACCGGAGCTTCACCGTGGCGGTGGTGATGGGGGAGTCCACGCCCACCCCGGGGAGCTGTACGTCCTTCCCGTCGATGGTCACCCACAGCTGCCAGTAGCCGTCGTCCTCGACCTGGGTGTCCACGATCGAGGGGCGCTGCTGGTCGCACGACGGGCACGCCCTGAACTCGAGGAGGTTCTTGACGTACACGACGCAGCCGCAGTCGAGCCCCACCTTCCACGTGGTGGGCACCTCCACGAAGCGGGCTGCCAGCTGCTCGTCCTCGAGGAGCTGCGAGATAAGCACGTCCTCCCGGGTGCGCACCAGGTCGGGGCGCTTGAGGCGCTTCAACGAGCGGATCACGAGGTCCTGGTCGCTGATGTACGCGCGGGGGTTCCCCGCGCGGGTGGCGACGTTCCCGGTGGGGAGGTGGAGCGTCGCGTGGCCGGTCAGCTCCCGGCGTGCGAGCCCGTACCGGGAGAGGTGCCCGCGGAAGAACTCAGCGGACCGGTGGAGCGAAGCGCCCCGCTCAGCGGCCCAGCTCGTTATGTCCTCTATCCACTGGCCCGCCTGGCGTTCCACGTCGGATAGCTCAGCCTCGAGTCCCGCGAGCTTGCGGAGCGCCCACTCAGCTGCCCCGTCGTTCGAGATCGACCAGCGGGCTACCGGATGGTCGTCGGGCTGGTCCTCATAGGCCAGGTACCGGTCCAGCTTCTCGGGGTCCAGTCCCTCCGGGGGAGGCCCGAAAGCGGGGATGGCAACCTCGTCGTTCTTAGGCATGTTCACTCCTGTCATCCCCCCGGGAGGGGGGTAAACCACCCTACCCCTGGGGTGTGACACGAGGGGGGAGTGGTGGGGTCCCGGGCGGCGGAGACAGCACATGCCTGAGCTGAGAACCACCCGGGACCCAGTGACCCGTGAAGGCCACCGGTCAGGCTAGTCGCGTGACCGGCCGGGGAGCGGCAGGAGGTGCGAAGAACCACCCCTCCCCAGCAGAGCCCAGGGTACGGGCTACTTGAGGAGCGGCGGTTGCTTGTTGCTGTCGCTCGAGTCGATCGACTTCGTGAGCTTCACGAACGTCGAGGCGATGGACGCGATGCCGAGCCCGACGATGATCTTCGTCGCAGTGTCGGCTTTGTCGAGGGTGGTATCCCCCAGGACCACCCCGACGCCGAGCTGGCTCTCCGCGTACAGGAACACAGCCACGAGTCCCGCTATCCACGCGCACAGCTGGGTCACCACGGCGTTCAAGCCCACCTTCCCCGCGGTGGCGTTCCTAAGGAAGTCGATGAACGCGATGACGAGGGCGGCGAGCCCGATCACGCCCGTGAGTCCGGTCAGGTCCACGTGTCCCCTCCTGGGGGTGAGCGCCCGACCTCTTCGAGATTAGGTGCCGTTCAGGGCTTCGGGTCGGGATAGAGAAGCCGCTGGACCATCGCCCCGACTGTCCCATTCCTGAATCCCGGGTCCGGGTCGTCTCGATCCATCAGGTTCGTCCAGATCTCCTCGAGCTTCGTGCGGGCGTCCTTGTTCCACCGGTCGTTCATCGCGACCGACGCGTCAGCCCCCGCGAGGAGCCGTGCCTTCTCCTCAGGTGTCCACACTTCGTCCTCCTTTAAGTCTCGAACCATCTCGAGGTAAACGTCCCACGGGAACCCAGCTCCCGGGTCGGTGTGCCCGCTCCCCACGTTCAGCGCGCGTGACACGTCGCCATGCCCGACGAGGCCGTGACGCCCCGCGCGTATCTCGTCGTCGGTGAGGTGGAACGGCGGGATGATGTACAGGTCAGACCACTCCGCGAACACCGTCGCCCCGATCTCCATCGTCGCGAACGAGGAGGGGTCCAGCCACTCAGCTCGAGACTGGCGGGCGTAGCCCGCGTGCTCCACCTGTAGCGCCCAGTCGTTAACGGTCCTCCCCCGGTACGGGAAGCCTCGAGCACCAGCGGAGATATGGTCGTCGTGGACCGACCGGACGGCTGAGTTCTCGTCCACGCAGACATGGGCGGACCCTCGAGCGTTCGGGCCCGCGAAGAACCGGGCGCAGTTCTCGGCCGTGAGCGGACCCTCCGGGGCTTCCATGTCGTGCACGACGCCCAGGGACGGCGGGGTACAGCTCGCGGAGCGTGGCCACTGGAGACGTGCCGGTAGGTAGACCATCTCGAGCGCCACGTTCTAGGTTCTAGCCGCTAACAAGCCGGTACAGCGTCCGCACGAACTCCGTCACGTGGTCCGGGGGGTTGGCGCGGTGCTCCCCGGGGAGGAGCGCAGGCGTCAGCTGGCGTACCGCCTCGCGTGCCTCGTCGTAGGTGTGGGTCGCTCGCAGCGGCTGGTCGGGTCCTCCCACGTCCACGAGACAGAACGGCACCCCCGACCATCGGGCTTCCCAGCTCGACCCCCACCCAGCGGACGCGACCACGAGGTCACATCCCACCATCCACCTCGAGCACCCCCACCCGGATAGGTGGACGTGCCGGTAGTCCGGGAGCACGTCGCGTAGGGCGTTCTCGATCACGTTCACCCGGGACCAGGGGGACAGGGTGCCCACCACCGGAGCGTCCCCCACTCCCCAGCTCGAGCGCACCGTCTCCCGGGTGGGGAGGAGCTGCCACGCCCACGGGTGGACCGGCTGGGAGTCGAGGTCCCACGTCCCCGCCCCGTGCATGCCGACCACGATGTACGGCCGACCGTCAGCGGCGGCGACGTTCCGCCAGCACCAGTCAGCGACGATCACGTCCGCGGCGGTCTGAGCGAGCAGGTCGGGCATCTGCTCGTCCGGGGTGCAGCAGTCCACGTGCCGCCACCGGACCCCCTCGAGGGTCAGGGGTTCGTTGTCGAGCGCCGTCCGGTGGGCGAGGACCACCCCCTCCACCCTCGAGGGGTTCCCCGGTGCGAGCACAGCGACCGCGCGCGTGAGCGGACCCCAGGTGGCCCCCTCCGCGAGCCACGCGACCCGCACCTCAGACACCCGTCCCGCCGATAGGCGGGGAACACGCCACCGACCCCGCTCGAGTGGCGAACACCTGCCCGATGAACGCCGCTGACTTCCACGTGAGCGTCCCCCCAGCGTGGTTCTGGACCTCGAACGTGCATGTGAGGTCGGTGCCCATGATGAAGTCCAACGCGAGGCACGGGGCCACGCTCACCCGGTCCCCAGCTGCCGCCGCCTGGTTCCGTTCGGTGATCCGCGGATCGTAGAACGTGCCCCCGACCGAGATGCGCCCACCGAAGAACAGGTCCGCCCCGGATGCCAGCTCCGCCGTGGCGGTACCCCACAGGAGCACCCTGCCCCTCGAGGGGCGTTTCATGGTGAAGCTGAGCGACCCGGTAGCCCCAGGGGCGAGGCTCGTGGACCCGGACTTGAACGCGCACAGCGTGACGCAACAGCCGCCCAGCTGTTCGGGCTCGTCCAGGAGGCGGAGCTTCCGCTCGAGTTCGTAGATGCGCCGTTCGTACGCCGCGAGCTGCTTGCCCAGGTCGGGGATGCCCTGGTGGTCGCTCACGACGTGTCCTCCGCGTCCTCGATCGCGGACACTGGGATCACGTCCACGTCGGCCGTCTCCGGCCCCGGGTGGAGCGCGGTCTGGACGATCATGCAGTCCTCGTGGACGTGGAGGAGCCCGTGGTCGAGGTCCACCCGCACGAGGCGACACGGCAAGAGGTCCCCCGTCCAGCACAGCTCAGCGGGATCGAACGTGAACGCCCCCTGCCATGACCGGTGAACGGACAAGCGGAGCGTCCGGGGGCGCTTGAGGATCGCCCCGAGCCCCGCCGCTGCGTCCTCTGTGTTCACCGACGCCTCCACGGTGGCGAACACGACCCGCTCATACCCCACGTCCGCGTCGTCTTCTGTGTAGAACGCCTCGTTCACGAGGTCCCCCGAGCCGCGGCCCAGGTACGCGACCTTCTGAGCACGCCGGTTCACGTCCCACACCCACGCCCAGGCGTTGACGTTCAGGCCCCACTCGAGGAACTGCTTGTTGCCGGTGTCGAACCCCGTGCGGGGGTAGGTGGTCACGATGGAGTCCGTGAGGGTGGGCTCCTCGAGGTGCCAGTTCACCGACCGGTTGAGGTTGGTCAGCTCATTGATCGCCGTGAGAATGTTGGCTCGTTCGCTGTACTTGTACGCGCGGGCCACCTCCACCCCCGCGGAGCTGTTCGACCCATCGAACGTGATGCCGACGTTCACCTTGCCGATGGAGGTCTGCTGCGCGTGGACGATCAGCGCCGCCATGATGTCCTCCGGCTGGCCGGTGGCGTACAGCCGCTCCTCGCGGCGGACGTACAGGTCGTCCCACACCACCTGCCCGACCGGGGCGTAAAGCCGTATCTCGAGCGTCGAGGTCTGCAACGCCGGGATGTACACCTTGAGGAACGTCCGCTGCCAGGTCCCGACCCGCTTCCAGTCGAGCTGAGTGCCGTCGATGAACACGTTGACCCCACCGGTAGCGGCGACGATCTTGATCCCCAGCTCGTCCCCGGGGAGTGAGTTGTCGTCCAGCGCGGACACGACGTAGGCGTAGGCCTCGATCCACACGAACGTCTCGAACGGCAGCGGGTCAATGGTGATGGTCTGCGAGACATAGTTGTCCCCGGTGGAGGTGGCGTAGACGAGCATCGCCCCGGGCTTCGAGTGGGAGGGGGAGGACACCCAGTTCGCGGACGCCGAGAAGAACGCCACCCACGGGGTGATGTCGGTGTCAAACGAGGGGTTCGGGATGAGGTTCGGGGTCGCGTTGTTCCGGCCGACGAAGCGGCGGGAGAGGTGGTACGCCATCCCGGACGACTCGAGGGTGAGGAGCTGCTGGTCCATCCTCGGCATCGGGAGGAGCTTCTTGACGAAGTTCGCTCCCCGGTAGACCGCGAGGTGCCGACCGTCGATCCAGTCGCCCACGTTGTCGAAGAACGGGTGGAGGAGCGCGGACAGCGACGGGACGCTCACCCTCCCGCCCCCAGCGCCGTTCATCTCCCACCGGAGTTCTTCCACCGTCGCGTCCGTGGTCAGCGTCTCGTGGGTTCCCCCGAGGAGGTCCACGACCGTCACCACCCAGTCGTCCACCGCGGGCATGGACGGGGGGATGAACGTGACCACCGGCCCGGGCCCGTCGCCGTAGAGGGGGAGGGTGTTCGGCCGGAAGTCGAACCGCAGGTCAACGGTCGGGACCGTCACGGTGTGCGGGCTGTTCGTCCCTGTCACATCGGGAATGTCGAACAGCAGGTCAACGGTGGGAGCTGTGACCGTTACGGTCATCCCAGCCGCCACCACCCCGTCGAGGGGACGTTCACCACCAGCGGTTCAGCGACGAGGGTGAGGGTCTGGCCCAGGTCGTGGATGGAGAGGATGCGGTCCCCGGCCACCGTGTCGTCCCATTGCAGCAGGTACCGGACCGAAGCGGTCATGGTCGTGATGGTGAACCCCAGCGACGTGAACACCACCCTCGAGGAGACGATGGAAAGGGTCTTGGACCCCAGCGTCGGCCCCCCCGCTGTGTAGGTGCCACCTGAGGCTTCCCCAGCGTTCCACGGGGCCACGTTGTACGCCGTGTCGGTGGACGGCACCGGGACCACGGTGTCATCGAATACCGCGACCTTGATGGTGTCCGCGAGGGGAGCCACCGCGAGCTGGGTCGCGTCGAGTATGTCCAGCCACGTCGTGAGCCCAGGAGCTGAAGCCACCGGTCACTCCCCCTTGAGGTCAACGGTCGGTGGGGTTACGTGAACCGCGGTGGACCCGTCAGGCTCGTGTCTCCGCTCAGCGTGGTCCCCCAGCTTCTCCACCCTCGAGCGGTGCCTCCCGAACCCGCAGCTGCCAGCCGCTTCGCGGACGACCTCCGGGGGAGCTTTCCCGTTCTCATCGAACAGCGGCACGGGCGGAGGCTAGTACCGGGTCGGGTCCAGACCCTTGAATGCTGCCTGCCCGCGGAGGATCGGGTCCCCCTTCGAGATGGACGTGTCATCGAGTACCAGCCCTCGAGGACGACCCAGGAACGTCCACGTCCTCCCCCCGGTGGTCACCGTGAGCGGCAGGTCAATGTTGCTCTTCGTCCATGCCACCTCGAGGGTGTCCCAGTTGTCCCACACCGTGTCCACGTCCGGGGAGTCCGGGGGCCCGATGGTGATCTGGAACAGGAGCTGCCGGGGGGCGTAATGGTCGTTCTGGCCTACGTCGCCGTCCGCGTGGCCGCGCTCCACGTCGTTGTCTCGCACGTCGGGGATGCCGAGCCCCTTGATAGGGCCGAGCCGATAGGGGGTGTCATCCCCCAGGGTGAGGGACCGGATGGTGACGTTCCGGCAGGCGGTCACGCGGGCACCGCCGACGCGCCGAACCGCCACGCGAAGTGCTCGCTGATGGTGGAAGCGACCTCGAGCGGGGAGGCATCCGGGGGAGCTGGCACGATCATCTGCTCCACGTGGAACGTGGACCCCCCGCCGCTCAGCCCAGCGGCGACACCAGCGGTCGCGGGCACCTGGACGCTCCCCGGGGTGATGGACCCCAGCTGGTTATTCGGGACAATCTGTGACCCGGTGGGGAGCCGTACCACCTCCGGTCCGCGCTCCCCGACGATGAGCAGTCCCCCGCTGGTAACGGTCCCACCCTCAGCCCCGAACAGGCTCCCGGCCAGCCCCAGTGCCTTCTTGCCGAGCCCCACCGCTCCACCGACAAACGACTTCACCACGTCCCCGGGGGTGGGGATGAACGACAGGATGGTCTTGCCGATCAGCGCCCCCGCAGCGATGATCCCCTGGACTATCCCGTTCACGATCGCCTCTCCCACGTGGACGAGCTGCCCGGGGAGCGCGAGCGCGGCGTCGATGACCGCACCGATGAGGTTCACTCCCCCCAGGATGATGCCCGACACCTTGGTGACCATCCCCCCGACCGCGGCCTGAGCGCCCGCCGCTATCCCGTCCAGGATGAGGAACCCCAGCTTGGACCCGGCGTCCACGAGGTGCCCGCCGAGGTCGCTGGGTGAGTCCCCCAGGAACCTGCCTACCGCCTCGAGCGCGCCGAGCACATCACGCCCGATCACCGGAATGGTGTCCGCGACGACCCCGCCGACCGCGACGACAGCCTTACCCAGCTCCTCCCCCCCGTGGTCCCGGAGGAAGTTCGACACCTCGATTGACCCCGCGAGGAAGTCGGACTTGATGATCGCGAAGCCCTCGCCCAGGTGGAGGTCCGAGGGGTGAATCGCGATGTCGATCCCGAACAGGTCCGCTATCGACTGGGCGGTCTTACCGACGATCTTGTCGAGCGTGGAAGCGTTCGCGTCCGCGGCGGCGAGGACCTGGGCGTCATGGGTGGTCTGCTGTAGCGAGATGCCGAGCAGCCCGCTTTCCCCCGCGAGGGGGGTCCCGAGCTGGGGGGCTGGGATCGCGAACTGCTTCGCTATCTGCTGGGCGGTCGCTGAGGCGTTCGTGTGCTTGCCGAGGAGGAAGTCGTTGATCCTCGACTCGATGACCCCGATACCCAGCTCCCACCGGTTCTTGCCGAACGCCCCCTTGGCCGGATCGAACGCGAAATCGAACAGGTTCTGGAACAGCCCCGTCACCGGGGACACCGCCCCGGCCAGCCCGCCCAGGAACTTCGTGGCGACGTTGATCGCCCCGGGGAGGATCACCGACAGTCCGTTCGCCACGTCATCGATGACCGGGAGGAGCGCGGTGCCCAGCTGCTCCTCGATGTTCTTGAAGGTGACCGAGAACTTGTCCTCAGCGGTAGCCGCGGCGGCGGCGCTCCCCCCGAACTCAGTGTTCAGTTCCTTGAGGATGATCTTCTGCGCGCCGAGGATGTCCCCCGACGCCTGTAGTGCCTTGATCTGATCCTTCTGCTGGGCGGTGAACGTAACCCCGACTCGAGTGAGCGCAGCGATGCCCTTCGTCGGGTCGTTGAGTGCCTTGCCGAGCTGGATCGCCCCGCCCGACGCGTCGGTGTGGAGCGCGGTCGCCATGTCGAGGAGCGTCCCCGTCGCCTGGTTGAAGATGTCGTTACCGGCACCCACCTGGTTACGGACGTTCGTGAACGTGAGGAGCAGGTTCTCCGCCCCCTGGACCGCCTCGTCGTCCACCCCCGCGAGCAGCGACAGTTTGTCCGCGAGCTTCCCGACCTGGGGTGCCGAGATGTTGGCCGCTCCCCCGGTGGACTTGATGACCGCGGCGGTCTGAGCGGCGACCTTCCGTGCCTCCTGGGCTTCCTTGAACGCGTCGGTCCCGAGCTTGAGGACAGCGGCCCCGGAGAACGCGAGCCCGAACACCTTCCCCAGTGAGGCACCCGCGGAGGAGACCCCGGTCTTGGCGTCGTCAGCGAACCCCTTCGTGTCCGCCTTCACCTTGACGAACGCTTCCCCGATCACGGTCACGACGCGGTACCGGCCTCTGCTTGTTCGGGTCCCTGAGGGGGGCAGGTGGGTTCGCCACCATCATGGCATCCCACTCCTCCGCGCTGGTGCCCCACGTCGCCCGGTCGGGCATGGGGTTCTCCGCGAGGGCTTCGTCGTAGGCGGTCAGGATGGTGTCCAGGTCCGCCATCGGGTGTCCCTCCACCCGGAGCGCGAGCGCGACGCACAGGAGCTGACGGAACGTGAGGTCGTTCGCGTCGATGCCCTCGAGGAGCAGCCGTCCCTCCACGTAGTTCGCTCGAGCGACCGCCCACGCCGCCAGCTGCAGGGCGGCTAGGTAGGGAAACCGGACTGCTGGGGTGCCAGCCACTCCACGATCTCGCCCAGGAGCGCAGCGGACACGAGACGTGTCGGGTCGTGGATCAGGGCTTCGAACCTGGGGGAGTCCTCAGGGACCAGCGCGGACCGGAGGTAGTTCACCATCGCGTCCGCCTGGTAGATGCGCCGCCCCTGGCTGTCCAAGATGTAGCACGAGATGAAGTCCGCGGTGACCCCCGCTGGTGCCGTGGGGAGCGCGGTGAACTTCTCGGTCCACGTGGGAGTCGGCTGCTCAGCCTCGAGGGGTTCGTCGGTCACCAGCTCCCCGGACAGCTCGAAGCTGATCGCCTCCTGCTTGGTCACGGACGGCTGAGCGAACGACTTGTGCGGCATGGGTTAGTACCTTCCCCTCAGGACGGTCAACGCGCGGATCAGGAACCTGTTCGGCTGGGTCCCCGGGTGGTTCACCCTGAGAAACGAGTACACCCCCGCACCTCGAGGACCCTTCGGCCAGTAGAACACTAGGCGAGGTGCCTTGCGCGCAACGATGGGATGGGGGACCGTCCCCTCGTGGACCCATAGGGCCACCTTGTCCTCGGACCCGACGAGCACCGCGGGCCCCCCGTCCGTGTCCACGACCACCCGTTTCACGATGGAGTTCTTGAGTGTCCCCGGGGCGCGGTCCCGGTGGCTCATGGTGTACGGGTCCGGGGAGGTGAACACCGGGCACTCCTGCTTTGCCCGCTGCTTCACCAGCTCGCCGTCCTGGATGAGCCTCCGGTACACCGGACCGTTCGGTCCGCGGAGAAGGTCAGCGAGCCCCTTCGGGTCCATCACGACCCGGACCCCGAACGTCCCGCTGGTACTAGCCACGAGTGAGCGCCACGCGGAGGGTGGTAGCTCCCCCCACATGCCCGCCGCTGGGGCCGATAACCACCCAGTTCCCGAACATCAGCTCGTTACACCCGGCCAGCTCCCCCGCGCGTTGCGCTGCGGACACGGCGTTCACGACGCGTATCCCGTCCGAGTACAGGACCTCCGACGCGTCCTCGCGGACCTCAGCCGTGGGGGCCACCCACCGGCCACCTCGACGGGTCAGCTGCTCCGGGGTACAGCGGATGATGGTGACGATGTACTCCCCGGTACGCACCGAGAACCCCACCCCTGCGCTGTTCACCTCCGCGGAGTCGTTCGCTGCGTTCACCTCACTGGGGGACATGGCTCCCAGGTGCACGGCGACGAGCGGGCAGTCATCCACCGGGGGACCAGCGGACACGAACCGCAGCTCAGGAAGGTCCACCCCGTCGTCCTCATAGCCGCCGATCACGGCGTCCAGGATGGCGGTGGCCAGATCGAACGGCCGGTCAGGGCTGAGCGGCATCGAGCACTCTCCTCAGGTGGTCCACGAGGAACCTTCGCGGTCGGGGCCGCTGCTGTTCCAGCGTAAGGATGCGCCCCGCGCGTACGGCGGACCCACCGACCCACACCATCAGCTCAGGTACGTCGCTGTACAGCGCGTCGAGCACTTCCGCTTCGCTGTCCGTTCGTCGCTCCACGCGGGGCTCCCCGCCCCTCGAGCGGTACGGGTCAGGCATCGTCCAGCCAGCTCTCCACGGCGTGGGCAGCTCGAGCGGACGCGCTGGTGTCGTTGTGGGCGTACACCTCGTTCACGACGCGTGAGCGTAGGTCCGCCAGCTCCTCCGGTCGCTCGAGGGAACTGAGCACCCGCTCCTCGAGGTCGGCGGGGTTGTCCACCTGCCACCCGGGGATCGCGGTCCAGAACCTCATGCCGTGGTTCACGTCGCGCCGGTACCACGGGGCGTTCAACGCGACGACGGGCTTGCCGAGCGCAGCGAACTCATACATCAGCGACGAGTTGTCGCACACCAGCACGTCCGCGTATCGGAGCACCTGCCTAGCGTCGCGCCAGTACGGAACCCCTAGACGCCCCCACACGCCCCGCTGTCCCCGCTCCCCCCGAGGGTGAGCGTGCCCGACGAGCTGGGCACCAGCGGCTGCCAGGGTGTCACGAAGGGGGGCTAGGGCGGGGTGGTGGTGCTTGAGGGCTGAGCGTGTCTCCGGGATGAGCGGACAGTCCCAGTGGAACGCGACAGCGACGACGGGCGCACCACCAGCGGCGGGGTTCCTCCTCAGCCCGTCGAGCTTCGGGCAGCCCACGACCGCGACTCGAGCGGCGGGGTACCGGGCCCGCCACCGCGCGGCCACGGTCCACGACGGACAGATGAACAGCTCGACCCGCTCGAGCCCGTCGCCCCCGGAGTAGGACCCGTGGGTCGCTGAGCGCACGTCACCGGGGTACGTCTGGCCTGCGCCGTGCTCCACGTACACCAGCGGACGCGTCGGGAACTTCAACGTGTCCACCATCCCCGCGACCATGATCGGGGCGTCCTCCCGGGAGTACCGGTACGGCTTGGTGAACGGCTTAGCCCAGCTCGAGGACGCGAGCGACCCGACCATGCCCCGGTGGTGGGCGGGCAGCTCCCGCCAGATGGGGAGGAGGTGGTCCCAGTAGTGGGAGAACGACGCGAACGCGTCGAGGGTCACCCCGCTGCTGCTTCGAGCTGGGCTGTCCAGAAGGGTAGGAGCCTCGTCCACGAGTGGTCGTCTGCCCATCGGCGTGCCGTCTCCTGTAGTCGTGTCAGCGCGTCTCGGTCACGGCTGAGGGTGTCAAGCAGCCTCGCGATATGGGTCGCGTTCGGGGTGCCCAGCTGGAGCCTTCCCCCGGGGGTGTCAAGCCGCCCGGTGAGGTTCGCGCGGAACAGCGTTGCGGGGTACCACTCGTTCGGGGACACCTGAGGCATCACCACCGCGAGCCCAGCCCCGGCAGCCTCCTGGACCGGGAGACACAGCCCCCCGTAACGGCGGGGCATCACCAGGAGGTCGGACCCCCGGTAGGTGTTCCAGTAGTCACGCGTCGGCCCCTGGACCTCGAGGGTGGTGAACCGTCCGAGGGGTCGCTTCCCCCAGGTCCGTTCATCCTGGTCCACCATCCGCGCCTCGACGTGGCCGTGCGTGAGCGTCAACGCGCGGAGGAACGCTGACGTGCCGTTCCGGTCAGCTGAGGTCTTGTGGCCCGCGACGTGCAGCACCCGGAGCGGACCGTCAATGGAGCATGGTCCATGGTCCATGGACCATCGGTCGGTCGGGACCGGTACCGGGACCAGCTGGTGGGGGCCGACCACCTCAGCCCGCCACGGGGTGGGGAGCCACACCCTCGTCGGTCGGGGCTGGTGCGGATACAGGAACTCAGGCATGGCGTGAAGGACCGTCGCCACCCCCGCGAGGTTGCACCATCCGACCATCCGCTGGTCGTAGAACGTCTCCGCGGAGTACACCACGTCCAGCCCCTCGAGCCACTCCCGGACCTGGCGTTCGGGGAGCGCACCGTCACGCCACGGCCACACCTCAGCCCCGGGGTACCTGTCGAAGTGCTGGGGGAAGCCTCTCCCCAGCTCGCCCATATCGACCACCGCGACCCGCTCAGGGTGGAGGTGGCGGACCACCTCCCACGTGAGGATGCCCAGCCCCCGGTCCTCAGCTCGAGCGAT
>Ga0307503_10000181_pt1 | contig 19364 bp, 24 predicted proteins | sample 17_S_MG_FD_194514 | JGI IMG/M metagenome (GOLD analysis project Ga0307503, IMG submission 194514) | Soil microbial communities from Populus trichocarpa stands in riparian zone in the Pacific Northwest, United States - 17_S | ecosystem: Environmental > Terrestrial > Soil > Riparian zone > Trees... | reverse complement strand
TCACGCTTGAGCGGTTGCACGATGAACTTCGTCAGGCCCAAATGCGAACTGCTGCAGGGAAATACCTTGCGCTCGGAAAGGCAATCATAGAAGGTCTAAAGGGGCACAGCGGCTTGAAGGTCAAGTCCTTCCGAGCGAACAAAGCTGTCCTTACAACTTCACTCAACGCCCAGCTTGATCGAGTCGAGATCACTGGACTCGACACGGCCCAAGCACAATACAAATTCTACCTGAAGAATGGCGACTCTGGTGCGCTGTGGGACGGGTACCGAAGACCTCCGAAGTTTTACGAGAACGCCGTGGAACTCCGACTTGATCGTTTTCCAAACCCGACTGATAACCCGACAAAGTTTGCCCAAGATGTAGAATCATTGGCGCTCGACATCGTAGCAATAGCGAAGCGTGTCGGTCTCGTTGTCGATAAACATACCCAGAAAAAGATCCCTATCGACGAGTGGCAGGCGAGCCAGAAGCAACAAGAAGAGGACGCTAAGCGACAAGCGGAGCTTGCCAAGCGACGAGAGGAAGAAGCGGAGGCTCGCGAGCGACAGCGAAAAGAAGACGCGGCCGAAGCGGAAGCACGTGGTGACCGTGAAGCGTGGTCCGTTGTCCAGATGTACGACGGATATGCTTCGCATGTATCGGTTTTCGACAACAAAGCAGACGCTCAGCGACGTGCTGAGGACGATGGTCAGGTGTACGTCGTTGAAGGAACACAGATGTGGAATGAACCGCTGGGGCAAGTTGAGGAGCACGACAGGACAGCAAAGTATCGGTTCTACTCTGGACGGTGATCGCCGCGCGCACCCCAGGAACAACAAACCGGATAGGCAGGGAACGGACCATGCTTATCCGGTTACCTGCCAATTGCATCTGTTGGGAAGCACTAGGGGTTGCAAGAAACGGTTGCCTTTTTTGGCAACGCCAGCGACGGGGCCGTTGGTGTAATCAGAGCATGCTCAATGCTGCTCGGTTATTCACGCAGGCCTTGACGTTCTGGTTCGATGAGCATTATTCGCAGACGTTTGGTAATGACAAAATCGCGCTCATCTCGCGTTTTCTTCCCGTGGCGCGAGTCTACGAGGTTTCGACGGGACTGTACTCAAAGATGGGGCTGCTCGCTCTAGGTGAATTGGAAGAACGGAGGAAGCGCGACCATCCCTCCCTCTGCGAGTTGTCTCAGCAGGATCGCTACCGAGAGTATTCTAAGATCATACGTAGCAGCCACTTCACGGCGCCGTTACCGTTTACGTCCATCTTCATAGCCCTTTCCAAGCCTCTCACGTTGGGCGCTTTCTCGCATACCGCGGGGGAAGCAGTATTGATGGGCCATCTTCTATTTCACAATGGCGGCGTGCTGTGGGTCTTCTCCTATTTAAGAGACCAGGAGAAGTTCTGGATTCATCAAGCCCATGGTCTGGACCCCGATGGTCAGACCGGCTGGGTTGGAAGCTTCGGTATCGAGTTGCTTACGATGCCCATCCTGTTGCCGATACTAATGAAGCCTTCGCTCAGGCAGCGTCCCCCAACCGCGACCGAACGGCATGAGCTGAAGCGCGGCGCCAAAAAAGCCAGGCAGCGCGTCACGCCGATGCCTTTCTATGTTGTCGACATCTCAGACCTGGACCCGCCCAAGCGCCGTGATCCCGTCATTGATCGCGCAGCACCGTCACCGCTGGCGTTCCGATTCGACGTCTCGGCGCACCAACGTCTGCTGATTGAGCGTGGCACCGAGCCCTTGGACCCAGCCCGTAAGCTACGATTGATGGAGTCGGGTTGGGAGTATTGGATAAACGAGCTACCCGAGCGATGGGCTGTACAGCTTGAGGCCAGAGGGCTACCGCCTAAACAACCGCATGAATGGGTGTTGGTAAAGCTCTCCAACGTTCGTCCGCATCAGCGGGGGCCGGAGGACAAGCCGTACATCCCTGCGGTGCGTCGATTGCGGTCAGACGCCAGGGTTGAAGTCTGACCGTCGCCTGTCGGGGTCAATTCCTAGTGGTCACGGGCACTTCTCATTGGCAGGTAACCGGATAGGCAGGGAACGGACCCTGCTTATCCGGTTAGCACCCCTTGACTCAGCCCGCTCCCGGCTCGCTGATAGCGCGCAACCACACGCCTAGCGCTCGCTAGCCGGCCACCTTTGACCAACCGTTCGAAGAATGAGCGGGTCCATTCGCCAAGTGCTTTCGAGCCTTCAATCACATAGCGTTGGAACGCCTCTGCGAAAGCCTCGATCGGCGAGGTTGCACCATAGTCGGTGATGTGCTCGATCAAGACCGCCTTGCCAACGTTGAACCTTATGTGATGTCCCTTCACGCCCTCTGACGTTCTTGTGTAAGACGGGCTATGGTCGACAAAATAGCGAAACATTGCCTTGATTTCCGGATCAAAGCGCGAGCGCTCAACGATCGCTTCAAGCTCACGGTCCGATGCACTTGGGTTCCAGACTTTGTCCATAAATAGGTCGACGCCTTCCTGCGTGGTCACCCCCTGTTGTGTCGTCATGATCTCGTTCCAATGCGCACGCGCTTGGTTAGTCATGCTCTTGAACCAGAACCGATGGCCGACCTCATGGGTGAACGTAATATTGTTGGGAAACATGCCGAATGGAAAAACCACCAACTCATCTTGGGTCTCATCGTAGTGGCCCCCCTTACCACCTTGCACGTCAAAGCGAAGATGGAGCGTCAAGCCTCGGAGCGCTCTCTTGAATCCAGCGCGCTCAATAGCCTTAACTTGGCGGTGAAGATCTTGGAGGAACGGAGCCGGGTCTTCCCCTCTCTCAGCTCTATTCAAGGTGTGGAGTACGACCGTCATGCCCGCGAGCATGTGTTGCTCGGTTGTCGGAGACCGCTCCACGCTACCGCCCTCGTCTTCAATGAGAGATTCAACAGCACTGATGAACTCACGAAACCGTTTTTGGTACCGGCGGATGTTCGCATCGCGCTTCTTATCAAGCTCCCATGGCGCCAGCACATACTCGTTGGCCTGATTAGACCAGGACCTCGGAAACAAGGTAAGGGTACCAATCTCCCCCAAGAACGACCACGCGGTTTCACGGATTTGGTGCTGCGCAGCTGAGTCCTTGTCCACGTTCTGATGCTGGATCAGAACCTTGTACGCCCACTCGTTGACCGAGGTTTCAAACTGCCTGAATAGTCGCTCGGCGTCCTCCCACTTTCGCGTGTCGGGGTAATCGCGCTGATAGGTCTCTGTGTTGACTACGGTCTCCGTAGGAACACTCTGGTAGATCTTTGTGAGCTTGCGCAGGTCCGCCTGGAGCAGCTTGACCGTAGAGGCGTCGACACGAGTGGGGAGTCCCATGCTCTGCTCAGTTGATAAAATCAAACGGACTGCTTGGTATCAAGGGGTGCTAACCGGATAGGCATAGTTCGTTCCCTGCTTATCCGCTTCCTTCCCCCTACAAATTTCCCGCTGCGTATCCACGGTTTAGGGCAAGTAGCGCCACAAGCTGTTAAACCATTAGTGCCATGTCCAAATCGTGGCTTTCGATCAACGCGTCTCGGCGACCCGCTTCGCGCGCATGAACCGTTGCGCCTTTAATCGCTGGCCTGGTGCTGTCACGGCCATTACGGAATTCAACCAACGACTTAACCAACTACACGAAGTCGCTGATGACCCAGACCGGCCAGACGCCTCCGCAATCCTCGCACAGTTCGAACCGAAGAACGCAGAGCAGTACAACACCAGACCGACTAGAGTAGGTTGGTTTAGCCATTGGTATCTCCAGTCGAGTACGATGGATGAGCAAGATCAGATAGATGACCTGCTCCCGAAACGGTTTACTGGCGGCTCGCTTAGAGCGTGGGTTAGCCAATGGGATCAATACGCGGCAGCTATCAGTCAGCTGCTCGACAACATTCCCCCGCAACGCTTCACCTACCGCGGCTGGCGCGTCACAAACAAAGAGGCTTTGACTGCAAACACCGTAAGGCGCTTCCTTGATGGCTTAGACTATTTGGAAGCCCTTTTTAAGCGTCGCGGCGTCCAGAAATGCTTGCACGCGGGAGTTGCTGCGGTTCGCTTAGAAGTTGGCGACCCTGCTACCCCTCATGCGTGGTACAATCCCGAATCTAGCGTACTAACATTCACTGCGAAGGCTGTACAGGCGCACCCTCCCACAATATTGACAGAATGGTTCAAGGAAGTATTCCTACACGAATTTGGGCACTACGTGCACACGAGGTACATCACTGACGAAGCCCGAGACTCATGGGCTGAGCCATGGCGAGCGCTTGAGCCACTCAAAAGCTGGGAGAAGTATGAGAAAGCAAAAGCTGACCACATCAGCCCTATCACTGACTATGGCAGCCAGAACGAGCACGAAGACTTTGCGGAGACCTTTGTAGCATTCATGGACGCACCCGGTAAGCTGACTCCAACGGCGAAGTACCGTATGCAGCGTGCGCTTAGCTTGAGCGGGCTGCACGGCAAGCCGGTCATGAGGCTCGCGAAGCGCGTGCTCGCGCGGTACTTGCGGGCCACCCCTGCTACTGAGCCATGCTTTTAGTACACCGGCGCGCAGCCGGCGTGGTGTACTGAATCATGATGACTGAAATCGAGCTGCTTGAGGCCGCTAAGGCGGAAGCCTTTCAACGCTATGCCGAGACGTCTACTCGACTGCATGACGCCTATTGGGAGCGCCTGCAAGCCCACCTGCCGGAGATCACCGCCAAGCTGACAGGACAATACCCGCGTGCGACCGTGTCCACTAAGCGCACCCGGTGGACCAACGAAGGCGAGTTCTTCTTCGATCATTGGGTGTACATCAACTTACACTCGCCCCTTTCCTTCGAAGATGAGCCGGCGGTCTACGATTGGATGTATGCCAACATCCCGTTATTCGTGAACAACGGCGTCTGCTTATCGATCGAGGGGGAAGGAAGCGGATAAGCAGGGAACGGACCCTGCCAATCCGCTTACCTGCCAATTTGCTCCGTGTTTCCACAGAGCTAGCGCGGGAGTCGTTTTTCGGTTATGAATCCGTGGGGTTATGGAAGCGCGTAAACTGCGGGTTGATCTGCACCGGGAGGCCGCTAGGCGTGTTGCTACCCGGTACCTACTCGCGATGTCAAACCTGGTCCCGAAGCGGACCGGGGTGAGCGGTGCGGTGATCTGGGTAAGCGCAGGGGAGTTTGCTGGTAAGGATGGACAGCATGGCCCGCGCGTCAAGGTCGTGCTTGGAAACAAAATTACCACGGACACGCTCGACGATGCAGTCTCCGTACGACTCAGTGACCCGCCCGAGATGCTCGGTGCTCTCCCTGGCCCAATCAAGAAAAAAGTCCTGAAGTTCTTGAGCCTGAATCGAAAGACCCTGCTCGACTATTGGGCGTTGAAGCTTGACACGGCGACAATGATCGAGCGACTGGTCCCCATTGGTCCGATACAACGCAGGACGAAGCGCCGTAAGCCATGAAAGCCTAACCGGATAGGCATGGAACGGACCCTGCTTGTTCGGTTCCTTCCCCCTGACTCAGCGCCATCACACGCCCGCGTGGTTCTCTGGGTGCGTCCCCTACAACCTAGCGGTACTCGCGGTGAGGAGCCTCAGCTCGTTCGAGATCTGCAAGCGACTCTTCAGCGGTAAGGCCATGGCCTGCCCGCGCCTGCGCCAAACTAATCTTCATTTGTTCCAGAACGTGCGCCCGTTCCGCTTCAGATTCTTGCTCACGTGGGATCGGCTTGGCCATGGGCAAGTAGCATGCCACAAACCAAGGCCATCATCAAACCGAGCTAGTAGGCGAAGCAGGGAACGGACCCTGCCTAACCAGTTACCTGCCAATTTCAACCATCCGGGAACGTTGGAGATTGAGCATTCTCTTATCGGCGGGGCTCTGTGAAGGCGCTAACTTAGAAAGGTACCTGACCGATGAACAAAATCGCCAACACCAATGAGCTACAGACCGCACTGCGCCGAATCCTAGCGTATGCCCAGACAGAACGGCCATCTCGGGTGAAGCTCGCGAGCGAGCTTCAAAGCCTAAGCGTTCGCGTGGCAGCGGGGAAGACGTATATCGTTTACGTGGACGGTAAAGAAGCTGAGACCATCAAGGCTGGTAGTCAGAACGCGGCCGAAAAGAAGGCGCGCAAGAAGTACCCGGACGCCAAAAACGTAAGCGTCGAGTACACGGAGGTCTAAAGCCAGCTACTGATGCGCGGGGCGTAGTATTGCTCTTATCGGCTTCATCGAGTTCCACGCCGAGCCGCGCAAGCGACTCTCTTGCCGAGATCCCCTTTCCAGCCAGTGCCTCCTCGATGCCTAGCTGTAGCTCGCGACGGAAGTCGTTGGGGTCAGTGGAGGCTTCGGAATCAAATGCGTTTTCTCGATTGCGGTGAGTGGACGTCGTCTCACCGAGCGCTTTCGCCGCAGCAATACTTCTGACGCGTGCTAGTGATTGCTCCTCAGAGATCACGTCACCGGCAAGTCCTTCTTGGATGCTCAGGCGCAGATCTTCAAAGAAATCACCGTCTTCAACGTCTTCTTGCGCGTCCGGATCCCGTGGCATGCCGCAAGCGTCCCACAGAATCGCACACCGTGCCAATCCTCCTTTATGGTTGCCGCGGTGTAGCTCCCCGTGTGCGAAACCAAATCCTAGTAGGGGCCGCCCAAGAGCAACTCGCGCGCATCCCAGACGGCTCTGTTCAATGCTGCGTTACGAGCCCACCGTATTATGGGCTTCGTGACTATGGGATGGCTGGGCAGCTTGGGCAGGAAGCTACTCTGCAGCAGTACGTGCAGAGCCTAGTCAACGTGTTCCGCGAGGTGCGACGAGTGCTGCGCGATGATGGGCTGCTCTGGCTCAATCTTGGCGATAGCTACGCGCAAGAGAAGGGGCACGGTCATTGGACATCGCAGCAAGCTAAGGGTGATGAGAACGGACAACGTGTCAGGAAGTTCTGGGCGGCGCGGGGTGCAGAGGACTTCGGTCTAAAACCGAAGGACATGATGGGCGTACCGTGGCGGGTTGCGTTCGCCCTCCAGGATGACGGCTGGTACCTTCGATCGGATGTGATCTGGTCGAAACCGAACTGCATGCCCGAGTCGGTCTCCGACCGACCCACGAAAAGTCACGAGTATGTCTTCCTCTTGAGCAAGAGTCGATACTACTTCTACGACCAGGATGCGATCCGCGAGCCGCACACGATGACGCCGCAGCGGCGCCTAAGCCGTGTCGAGGATCGGGAGACCTTTGGGCAACGCCAACCTCACACGGAGGCGGGATACCGTTTGCGCCCGGAAGTTGGCATTGACGGGCATTCCAACGGGCGCAACAAACGGACCGTTTGGAATATCAATCCCAAGCCCTACAAGGGGGCGCACTTCGCTGTGATGCCAGAGGAGCTTGCTTCCATCTGCATCAAGGCGGGTACGAGTGAGCGTGGCTGTTGTAGCAAGTGCGGGGCGCCATGGCGTCGACGCTTCAACCCAGAGACAAAAGCACAGGCGGGCTGGGCGCCAGGCTGCACGTGCGAAGCAGGCATTGAGCCGTGTCTTGTGCTCGACCCGTTTTCGGGGGCGGGAACAACGGCGGTGACGGCGGCTAGACTTGGTCGGGCCTATCTCGGGGTTGAACTCAACCCGAGCTACGTGGAGCTGGCACTCAAACGATTGGCTCCTGTCCTCGATGTGCGGGCGCAGCAAGAGGTTGTTGCAGAGTTTTGGCACGAGTGATTTGGACCCTGACTTTGGTGTACCCGAATGGGTGAGTAAGAGTCTATCTCCGTTCTTCTGTTACTACGGTGGAAAATGGCGCGCCGCACCCAGGTATCCGACCCCCCAACACGACACCATCATTGAGCCGTTTGCCGGGGCTGCTGGCTACGCAACACGCTACCACGATCGCCAGGTGATTCTGGTAGAGCGAGATCCTGTGATCGCGGAGCTGTGGCGCTACTTGATTCGCGTGAGTTCCGACGAGATACGGGCGCTCCCGGACATGCCTCGTGATGGGTCTACTACCGACGATCTCCCTATCTCAGCGGCAGCGCGTTCGCTGATCGGATTCTGGATAAACAAGGGCTCGGCAACGCCACGGAAATCACCTTCGAGCTGGATGCTAACCATAGGGCACAATGCTCGACCCAACTCGCATTGGGGGCCGGTCATCCGTGAGAAGTTGGCATCGCAAGTCACCGCGATCCGACACTGGCAGGTTATCGAGGGGTCATATGAGCAAGCCCCCGAAGTCCCGGCCACATGGTTCATAGATCCGCCCTACCAAGTCGCGGGGAAGCACTATCGACACGGCCTCGTGGACTACGCGGCGCTCGCGACATGGTGTCAAGCGCGCTCGGGGCAAGTCATGGTTTGCGAGCAGTGGGGGGCGAACTGGCTGCCATTCAAGCCCTTCCGAACCATCAAGACAAACCCAAGCTCGCGTGGCAAGGCGTCCTCCGCTGAGGCGCTCTGGCAGAATGAGACGCGAGGGGATCTGTTTGACCTCCTGCGGCTTGTGGACAACGGCCACAGCTAACTCTCGGGTCACCCGACGCGTTTGATCTTGACGCCACCGCCGCCAATCCCAAGGTAGACATGCTGTCCAACGCGGAGCCGACGCAACGCAGCGATGTCTTGGCGGTCCAGCGGTGCCACATCCGGATCACTGTTGTCGGCGATGAACTGAGCGAGCGACACTGGCTCATGGTCATCCGTCAAATCGTACAGGTCCAACATGATGTCTCCGTCGGAACTCGCGGACCGTCGCATGACAGCAGCCTGCGCTCGAAGTGCTTGCTCAAACTCTTTGCATGGGTCCATTGTGTTCATGTCCTTGTCGGTGAACAAAAGGTTTCGCGTTCAAGCCTCACCAAGAGCGGTGTTAGCGGCTCGCGCTCTTGGCCTTGTCGCGCCAGTCGCGTAGCTCGTCTACAAACTCGTCGAATGACGGTATGCCCTTCGGATAGCCGGTGTCAAGGAATGAAGCATCATCGAGCTTTTCCCATACGCTTGATAGGCGGGTCGCAGCACTGACTAAGTCAGTCAGGGCACGAATCGCTTCTAGTTTCTTGGGATCAGTCGTCGCTATCTTCTTCTGCTGTGCAAGGGCACGCTCGAATTCGATACAAGGGTTTGCCATAATATTCAGGGGCTATAGGAGGTTTATCCTCCCATTCCCAGGGTCCGATTTGAGCACCTTCTTATCAGTACTCTGAGACGGAGCCGCGGATGCCCGATAACCTTGCACAGCACGTTCTAGAGCGCGTCGCACGCTCTCTACTGGCTAAAGAGTGGCCGAGTACGGACGCGTTGGAGAAGTACCTCAACGAGCACCCGAAGGCCGACCGAAGAAAGCACACGGTCAAGAAGTCTAAGCCGTCGGCAGTTTCCTCCCCAGATCCAGAACCTGCGACGAGGAGAACCAAGACTGAACTCTCAGGTGGCTTCAAGCCGTCTGCAGAGAGTATTGACGAGCTTATTGAGAAACACAAATCTACGTTCGACAGCATCGCTGCAGAGGCAGCGGAGTTGGTCGAGACGTTTCGCTCGCCCGCCCGCCGTCCAACGGATGTTGATAGAATGGCGGAGGCTTACGGTAAGTTCAGTCGTCCGCAAAAGCTCATTGTCGCGGCCGGGTATCTCCTCGGGCGTGAGTTTGCGAAAGTCTTGTCCAAAGACGAGGCGGAAACGCAGCGAAAATACATTCACGGGTGGGTCAGAAGTTCAACCTCAACAGGAGCAGGTCCGCTTACTCGCCCGGAGGACATTGAGCATAGCAGTCAAGAGTTGCAGGGCCTCGCGAGTGCCTTTGGGACGCGTGGGTCTGAGGCCCCTCGTGACGTTGTTTTGGACAAGGCAAGTAACGGTGGATTGACTCGGGCGCGCCAAGCTGCGGCGAAGAAGCCTGAACTCGTTGCTTGGGTCAACAAGATGTATAGCTTTCAGCAAGCCTACTTCAAGCACGTGGGTCTCAAGGAGCTTGTGCTCTACCGGGGCGTTCTTGATGATGCTGACGGCGTTGACACAAATGGTGCTGTTCGAGTTGAGAGTAGAGAGCTTGCTAGCTTCACGTGCGACATCAATATCGCACGAAGCTTTGGTCGGGTCATCGAGTTTAGAGTCCCTGCCGAACGAGTCTTGGCTAGCACTGTCGTGGAGCCTAGTCTGGGACCAAGTCCTGATAAGTACGGTGAAGCTGAGTTCATCGTGCTGGGCGCAAGTGACCTCGATGGTAAAGCACTCGGTGCGCCGAAGCGGACCAAGGCGGCTGCCACCAAACCAAAGACCCATCAGATCCCGATCAGTGACAAGAACGCTGACTGGCTGCATCCTCCAGGGGAGAGCACCCCGGCGCGGAAGAACGCTGCGGCGAAACCGGTCTCGATTGCCCGACGCGTTCTGGAGCGCTTCGCACGAAGTTTCGCTCCGTCCGATGTTCCTGGTGTGTTCTGGCTCGTCTTCAGCCTCGATGAAGCCTTTGCTTCAGACATTGCATCCGGTGAGCTAAAAGGTCTCAAGGGGATATCCGGCTCAAGCCGAATCGTTCTGAACTTCTTCAATGTCGGTCGCGACGCGATGCTGGTCATGCCGGGTAAAGCGGTCGTTCAGACCAACAAGCTATCTCGGATCATGTACGACAATCCGGAGTACCTTGTCTCGAATGACCTCGACGCGCTCTATCGAATCTGGGCCAAGTCAAAGCAACAGAAGTGGGGGATTGCTGGTGTGTTCGGCAACATGACGGATAACATACAGCTTGTGTTAAAAGCCTCGGGAGACAAGAAGTTCCGCGACATCGAGTATCTCATAGGATGGGGCACATTGAACGCAACAGCCTACGGATCCTATGCAAAGGCAAATCCACCGTCGATCGATACCGCGCGTGACCTCGCTAGGTGGTATCGAAACGCGACGATCGCTATCTTGAAAGAAAACAAACGTGATCGGCGCGACCCTGCCTTTGCCGAAGCACTGAAAGTCAGCGATTGGCTGCCGATCGTGAAGGGCGCGCTTGAACAGGTCGCCCGCGCCTACAAAGATGAGGGCGAATGGGTCGTCAAAAATGACACCTTCAAGGTGCCGGCTGGATCACGCATGCTGGTCTCACGTCCGCCCGACATCGAAAAGCCATATATTGACGCTTACCTGCGCGGCGGCGAGCAAGCCATGGAAGAGTACGCGGAAAGGTCTGGCTGGAAAGCGGACCCAGACAAACCTTGGCGTAAGCCATGGATCTTGTACCCTGGAGGAAGCAGTTGGAAGTACTTCGCCAAGCGGCTAGACATCATTCGCCAGCACAACTTGGCTTCAAGATATCGGATCTCGTTCGTTGATGAGGCCCGATTTGATCGTAGGCGCCAAGAACTGAACCGCCGCTAGCGTAGCAGTCCCGGACAGTTAGCCGGAACCACTTGTACGCCCGCTCTAGCACGAGCATGATGACCTCTGTGCCCCTCTACCACCGGCGCAACGCAGCAGCAGACAGTACCGCCGCGATCCGGGTTGTTCAACGGTACGTGCTGGAGCGCAGGGCGGGCATTCTTCAAGCACCGCCGGCCATGCTTGAAGAGATCATGGCTTGGATCGAGGACGTGCTCAACGCGACGCGATCGCACAAAGCGCGGCGGGATCTAGAGCTACAAGAGGCACACCTCGCGTTCCTTCACGAGTGGAGCGCCATGGCCCTCAGAGACACGAAGGCGTTCGTGAAGGCGCCAACCTGGAAGGGCTACCAAGCTCTACTGGACCAGATCTCCGCGCATGGTCGACCCAGTGAACAGCTGCGGGCGAAGGACTTCCAAAAAAAGCAGGCCCCCCTGTTGCCGGCGCATCTTTCGCGATTGCTGACTGACCTAGAGGCAATCATCCAAGCGGCACAAGATGGGTATCTCCAGCGCATCGCTGAACTCAAGGCTTCGATTCAGGTAGTACCCGCCGATGTGAAGCCACTAGGTGAGGGTGAATCCGTTAAACGTACCTTCCCGGTCAATCTGGAGGGCTGGCGTTACGATTCTGCACGACTTCGGAAACTGGTCGAAGAGAGGGTCAAGAAGGACGGCGGCCAGATGCTAGAGTGGTACGAAAAGGCCAAGGCTATGGGGATGGAGCAACGCATGCTCGACTCTATGCTTCAGGTTGCAAACAAGGGCACTTTTGGAGATATCATGGTTTCGCTGACGACTGTTCACCTCGATCGCTACCTCGCCTACTGGCAACCTGCCGCGCACTTGATCGAGATTTCCTTTCCGACAGTGATCCGATCCGACGCGCTCGCGAAGCTTCGCCAAAGCCTCACGCATGAGCTGAAGCACATGGGCCAGAGCTACCTAAGTTACGTGATCGGACACGCCGCGGGTCTACCAGCTAGGCGTCTGCTGACCCCGGAGTTTAAGCAAGAGTACGACCCGGGCCTTGTGCACGGAGATCAAGAGAAGGCCACTGCGGCGCGGCAATGGGTCACCGATAAGGGTATCGATCCCCGCAAGCTCGATTGGCATGCGCTCGATGATGTCGAGTTCTACACGGTGCTAGAAGACAGCATCAATGAGTTCCGAGACAGGTATGCCCAATACAGCGGGATTGACCTCAACGAGGCGGTGAAGAGCTGGACGGGCGCCGGCATGAGTAACCCGGTCTTCCCGCCACACAGGCTGTTCAAGGCGCTACGAAAATACGCGCCAGGCAAGTGGCGTAAAGCCGTCTCAGAGTTCGTCAAGGCTGTCCTCTAGGGATGCCTACGAATTGAACAGTTGCTGAAGGCGCTCATACAGCGCTGGATCCTTCGCGATTGCCCAGCTCCCGCTCCCGATCTTCGGCCCGTGCTGCCAAGCCGCGTCCGTAGTCGAGATCAACTTGGCGCCCCTAGCAACGTGCACATCGGCGTATGCCTGCATCTTGGGAGACAGCCGCACCCCGATCGCATATCCGAGCTTGGTTCCCGAGATTGGCTCGATGAGAATGTAGTACGGCTTGACCTCTTTACTCAGGCCGTAGCTCTGGTCTGAAGTCTTCGTGACAAACCCGGCCCCCGCGACCGCGTTGATCTTTGCCGCCATCTCCTGCCACACAGCCCCATGATCGGCGGGCTTGATACCTGCCTTCAACAGCTCAATCTGGTTTTCGGTGAGGGCTAGAAACTCAGCGTGATGCGCCATCTCATGGGCGACCACGCGTTCGAGCGCGCCATCTGTGGCGGCGACCGTCTGTATCTCCATGACGTTCTGCTGTCCCTTGCGGAACGTCAGGCGTCCAAGCCACCTTGAGCCGAGATTGTCGCGTAGATGAATCTTGGGAAGCTCCGACACGCCGAGAATGCGCGCGTACTTCTCCGCATACTTATGAATGAGCGTGAGCGTGCCGGAGTCTGCCGCTACTCGATAGTCGTAGCTGTACATGCTCAACTTCTCGATAAGTCGTCGACATTGACGAGCATGGGCTTGCCGTAACCCATATCCACTTCTACCTTAGAAGACCCAGGCTTCTGGTTTTTGGTTACGGTGCCTTCCATCGCTCCTCCGGCGTACAAGACCTTGTCTCCTTTTTTGAAGAGACCCCCGGTCTGTAGCTTGGTCCTCAAGGCGCGAACCTCTGCTGCCAGCCCGTCACCTTCAGGCGCGTCTTTGAGGGCCGCTTCCGCCTGCTCCAGTAGCTTCAGGGCTTTGTTCAGACCTCCCCCGGCTGCTGCTCGCTTAGCCCCCGCAACGCGCCCGCCCAGCGTGTCTAGCTCTGCTGCAATGCGCAGTCGTGAAGGCCGCTCACTCAGCGAGTAGGCCAGAAGTTCGCGTAGTTCGGTCTGTAGCTCGGTCGTGTTGGCGATCTTGCGCATTGAGTCGGGCAACCTTTCAAGGTGGGGAGCGTGGATTGGGGCGGCCGCAAGCCATGCCTTCAGAAAGGTGCGCGCAATAACGGATTAGCAGGACCTACAGCCGCTCTTTGACCTGTTGCAGGACGCCAGTTTCCTCCCGCAGCCACCGATCAAGCCGACGAGTCTCGTAGGTATCTACGGCCTCAGCCAGATAGGTGGTGGACGGTCGAAACACAAACGCAACGCCTTCGGGAGAAGTCAGCTCACAGGGCGCTTCGTAGGGATCATCACTCCCGACTCCCCGCAACCTCCAACCGAGCGCTCGTACAACACTGACCCATGCGGCCATGGATGCTGGAGCTGACTTGAGCACCTCTTTGAACTCCGGTGACTGATCTTTGCGCTTCTTGGTCATGCTGCCTCCTTCATGCCGCGCCGACGGCGGTTCGCGGCGGCGTGCTCGGCGGCCTTTACCTGGCAGTCGGCGGCCTCCGACTCGCTAAGCAGGCCTGATCGTGCCTTCGCGGCGTATTGGTCCGCAAGCTCGGCGTGGTTGTCGATGATTCGGGCTGACTTGAGCTTCATGTCCTGAAGACAATCGGCGTGGGCTGATCTTCAAGGTAACCAGCGGGTAGGGAAGTTGGCTCTGAGAGGATACCCGGTCACCACTGTGGGTGCTCGCTTGCCTTGAAGATCGGCCGTCGTCGATTGTATCTCTCGTGTAACCGACGCGGGAGAAAGTCATGGCAAGCGAAAACGGAATTCTCATCGGCATCTCTCCCGCGGGCACAGAGTGGCGGGTCTACCCTCGGGACGGTGAGTCGAGCGAGTCCGTGACGCTTCGGGTCCAGCAACAGCAGGAACGCCTGGCGGCGCTCCACAGCAAAAGGAGCCGAAACGAGGCAGCTACACCCGAGCTGACGCCGTTGCAGGCGGCTGAGAAGAGCTACCTGGCTGCCAAGAAGGCGTACCTTCGATCAAAGGGCGCCGTGAATGCCCAGAGCCGCATACGAACACAAACGCCCGACCAGCGTGACCGTGCGCGTGCTGATCACGAACTCGTTTCAGCGCGTCTCCAGACCGCCAAAAAGGCGTACGACAAGGCCAAGCGCGAGGCAGCCAAGGCCGCTCGCCAGGCAGCCGGATGAGCATAGTCGCCGGCCGGTGCCCGGATAGGCAGGGAATAGACACCGCCTATCCGGATGGTTGCCAAATCAAGGTGGGCACAGGGAATTGGGCGCGCGAAACACCTCGATCTTCTGCTCTCCCGTCATCTTCCAGATAGTCACGACTCGGTCTGCCTTCAGGTAGCAAAGGTAGCTACCGCTGTCAGTCTCGACCGAGCGGCGGGGACCGCAGGCCCAGTCCGGCAAATCCTCAACGGTCAAGGCGTTACCGAGGTTAGGTCGGTGATCAAACCACGCTCGACACGCAGCACTAGGGGCTGATTCCACCGCTCTGGGCGCTTTCACAGCCGAGACGGCTTGTAGCAGCAGTGACTGACGACGTGGCTGTGATTGGCTTGGCTCTGACTGGCTTGGCTCTGTCTGGTGCTGGTCAGCAGTCGCCGAGCTTCCAGCCGGGCTCCCCCGACTAACTACAAGCCCGAGCACCGTGACGAAGACTAGACCTGACATTCCAGCTAAGCCCACCATTCCCAGAAAGCCCATGGACTTGATCGGCTCTACCGAGGCGCGACAGTGCTTGCAAACGCTAGCCTTTGCTTGAATCTTCTCATAGCAATGCGGACATTTCCGAGTAGCCACCGATTCTCCCCTTTTCAATGCTAGTCGGCGAGCGCGTGCATCATGGTACTTCGGCACCGCGCCACCAGACCTGACTAGACAGGTAGTGTCGAGTAGCATGCAGGTGTATCAGAAACAAGACCGCGAGCCGGACCCAGCGAATCCGGGGTTAGCCGCCATCGAGCAACTTCTTATCGACGGCACTCTGTGAAGGCGCGGCTGAGGTCCGGCCTCAACCTCTGAAGGACGCCAGACCGATGCATAGGATCGCCAAGACCCGTGAGCTTCAACATGAGCTGCAGCAGCTTCTGGAGTACGCCCAGAGCCCGCGACCGTCGCGTCTGCGTGTCGCCGACGAGCTGCTCGCGCTCAGTCGGCGGCTGGCCACTCAAATCGACGTGGGGTTCAAGTGGCAGTCAGTGAACGGGGATAAAGAGATCATACAGCGGACAGAACTCAACGGGCGCGAAGTCTTCATGGTGACCGAGGCTGGGCAGAGATTCCCACAGATCATTTCCGTCACGGAGATTGACCGCGAAATTAAGTTCGACACCGCGCAACTCGAACATCACACGCGGAACGTCAAGAAGCACGAAGAGCTGGCCTCCGCCAAGGCACTGAGAGAGGAGGAGTACAAGAAAGAGAAGCGAGAGGAAGATCGTTGGCTCGGCTTCACCAGCCGGCGCTCGCTGACCCCGGCGCAGAAAGAGCGTTACATCGCCGCGCTCAAGAAGGTGATTCGCAGCAATGGACAGGTTGTGAAAATCGGCGACCTGGTTATCGAGCGCGTCAAGCAAGGCTGGGTCGTTCGCCAAAGTCCAAGCTTAGGGCGAGTGTTCGAGGACCCAAAGGGCGGCGCTCTCCTCCTGCAGAAGGACCTATCGAAGATCGCGCTCGACTTTGCCGAGTACCTTATCGATAAGCCGTCGTTGCTTCGGTAGTAAAGAGAGAGGGTCGAACCGGGATGCGTAAGATTGCGAACACCAAACAGCTTCAGGACGAGCTACGAGCACTCATTTGTTATGCAGCGGAACCGCGACCGTCGCGTCAGACCCTTGCGTTGAAGCTGCGCGGCTTGAGTGCTAGGGTTGCTGCAACCATGACCGCCGCCGCAGCCATCGCCGAGATAAGGACAAAGCCATTCACGGAATCTTGGTTGGATAGTCTTATTGGCAGAGGACTAAAGAAGGATACGGGGGCGAAATCCGTCACAACGCACAATGGCAAACGGATCGCTGAGTTCGCGCAAGGCTCCGATACGGCGAAGATACATATCGCTGTATACCACGATCGCACTGTTGTGGCCTTCCTCAAGTGGCCTTGGGGGGGCTCGATCCCGAGACGCGTCGAAATCAGTTCAGCCGGCAAGACGAATGGGGCTGTGTACGATGAGATACTCGCTACGGTGAAGGACTTCGCTGCACAGAGCGAGCAGATGGCGAACACACCGCAGCCATACGTGGTGCCAGAGATCAAGGACCTTGAACTTCGTGCGAACCATATCGTCTACCCGACGCTTGCGCGTCTTGTGGTCGATGCACGAGACACTTCGATTGAGAAGCTAAGGGAGCGTTACGACGAAGCACACCAGGAGATCTTGGAGCTTGCCGCTGAGGTCCTGAAGCGCAAGCCATAGATGGGATGGTCACGAAGCGATAGGCCGTAGCCAGCCAGCCTGACCTACCTTGGCTATGACTTTGCGCGGGGCTGAAAGTCAGTGTAGAGCCTGTCGATGCCAATAGACATCAAGACGGCTCTGCTCATTGTTGACGACGATCTCCCCGACGGCGCGTATTTCGCGATGCTCAGTGAGTTGACGGGCTTGCCGCATGACGCCGTGGCGGAAGCTTTGGTGGAGCACGCCGAACAAACGCAGGCGCCGGGTCCGCAAGCAAAGAAGCGCAAGCGAGCAAAGAAGCGCAAGCGGTGACGATCCTCTTATGATTCTGCCGGGGATATGGTCTCTCGATGTGCTGAGAAGGTAGCCCGCAGGTACAAAGCCGCGTTGCGAGCCCGCTACGCCGAGCATATGGGCGAGCTTGGTGACTTGCTCGCCAAATTTCGCGATGTCGCGGCGAAGTTCTCTCGACATGAGGCTGGCGCCCGAGCGGCTCAAAAGACGTACGAGCAGATCGCCAAGTGGACCTATGCCCAACCGGTTGAGGAGGTGAAGGCGCTTCGCGACTCGATCCCGCACATGGGGGACGGGAGTCCGGATGCTGTCTGGACAACACTCTCTCGGGGTGAGTACATCGGAGTGCAGAACGCGGCGTTAGCGTTCATCTTCGCGACGCTCCAACAGATGGTGCTTAGTCCGAAGACGAGAAAGACGATTGAGGCCGGCGCTAAGTTCTGGACCAAGAAGCGGCGCCTTGTTCCCAACGACAAATACTCCATGGAGGAGGCCAGCGCAAAACGCGTCGATCTGTACCTCGATATGGTCGCCGACATTGCGAAGTATGAGCGTGTCTTCGCGGCTGTCGTCAAAGAGGGCAAGGCCCATATCTCGGAAGGTGAAGGCGCTACAAAGCTGAAGGCCGGGCACTTCGTGATGGTCAACACTGGCGGGTTCCCGTCCGAAGTGATGGTTGAGAAAGCGACGCTCGTCGAGGAAGCCGGCCACCGATTGGCCAAGATTGGGCTCCAGAGCGTTTGCTACGGTGAGGTGCTGCTCTCTAACAAGATCCTGTCTAAGTCTGCCGTCGCTGCGTTCTACCTACCGTCAAAGGACGAGATGTTCGTCCGAGCCGACGCCGACGCCAGCAAGGACACCATCCGCATAATCTGTCATGAGCTGGCGCACCGGTTTGAGCACAAATTCATGAAGTATCGAGACCGGGTCGGCGACTTGTACGAGACGATCCGCGGCCACTCAACGCCAACTAAGCCGAAGATAGGAGACCGGCTGCCATTCGGGGCCGGTTCTTTCACCATCACCGAAGTCACAAGAGGGGGCATCGCCGCGATAGACGAGCAGGGCGCGATGTACAGCTTCACGCATCAAAAGTACAAACAACTGTACGAGATGATGACGCCGAATGCCTACCGCTTCGTGACCCACTACGCGCAAACAGGCGGGCCAGGTGAAAACTTCGCGGAGATGGTATCATTCTACGCAATGGGCAAGCTGCCGGCGGTACAGGTTGAGTTGCTGACGCCGCTCTTGGAGTGAGAGAATGGCCGATAGAACCTACGACTTTCGTCAAGCCTCGGAGGCATACGCGCCGACAATGGATCGGAAGGGTCGGCCTTTGCAACCGGGTGACCGCGTCCGCTTCAAAACGTATCCCAGAGGCGTCCGCGAAGGTGTGGTCGTGATTAGTCCACGCCAACAACAACGTTTACCGGATGGAACGTGGCAGCCGGCGCTCGTGATCGACTCTGAGGGCACGGTCTACCCGCTGAACTCCAAAGGCACCACGAAGCTCTAGCGGCGCTTGGGAGCATGCCGCTGGTGTAGAGCGGGCGTGCCGAGAAAACCACAAAAGCCAAAGAAGCCGATTCGTCTCGACCTCGATCTAGAGACCGTGACAGCGGCAGAAGCCAAGCGAGCACTGCGCGAGACCGCAAAAGCCAATCGGCGCGGATGCGAGTGCTTTGCGTGCGGTCGCACCGTGACCCTTAACGATCGTAACCGGTACCTGACAGATACGATGGCCGGGGCACTCAAGGGGCTCTATCAATGGGATTTAGAGCACCCGCGTGATTTTGCCTATACCCCGGATCTGTTGATGGGGACTAGGACCATCCACGGCGGAGACGCAGCCAAACTACGTCATTGGGGTCTCACGGAGCCCCGAGGTGGGGAGCGTACGGATGGCAGCAAGCGCACCGGATTTTGGCGGATTAC
>Ga0307503_10000180_pt1 | contig 19727 bp, 25 predicted proteins | sample 17_S_MG_FD_194514 | JGI IMG/M metagenome (GOLD analysis project Ga0307503, IMG submission 194514) | Soil microbial communities from Populus trichocarpa stands in riparian zone in the Pacific Northwest, United States - 17_S | ecosystem: Environmental > Terrestrial > Soil > Riparian zone > Trees... | reverse complement strand
ATGCTGGCGAGTATGGTGGTGATCTGGCTGGCCTCCATTTCCTCACCGGCAGTAGCCTTGTCCCACGCCAGCTTTTCGTTCGCGCTGAGTGTGGCACCGAACATCTGATTCCGAGCCAGGATGTTGAAGTCCATCTGGAACTCGCGCCACCACTCGGCTGCGGCCTTGTCCTCCTTGCTGGCGAGCATGGGCAGCGTGCGGACCAGGAAGTTGGCCGCAGTACGACCGCCCGGAATAGCCTTCCGTGCATACTCGTCTTTGAAGCCATCCTTCAGGTTCACAATCTTGTCTCGCTCCAGCTTCTTGCCGGACAGCTCCTTGATGGCCGTCATGGACATGGGCTTGGGGACAGCGCCCGTCCGCCCAGCCTTGAGCATGGCGGCCCGAGCACGAACGGCAGCGGCATCGGCCATCTTCTTATTGTAGGCTGCCCGCTCCTTGTCACGCTCGCCAGTCAGCCGCAGTATCTCATTCTGATACCGGCCCTGCTGGTCGGCCAGACCCTGCTGGCGCTTGTCGTCTATGTCCGACTGGCGAATCCCCTGTAGGTCCTCGGCGTACTTGTCAGTCTGCTTCGTCAGCCCCTGCCCAAAAGGTGAGAGAACTCGGTCGCCCGTAAGCTGGCCGAGCTCTCCCAAACTGCGACGATTGCGAAGCTGCTCAACAATGGCGGGAAGCTGCGCCTGATTTGGCGCACCGCTGATGAGGTACTGGTAGAGGTCGTCCATTAGCGATCCGTAGACTCCGGAATGGCGAAGGTCTCCACGCCGCTCGGCTGTAGGCCAGGAGGGGACATGGCTGGCAACCCTCGGCGGCCACGCAGGAGCTCAGCATAGATGCTGCGAGCGTTGGTCTGCTTGCCCACCGTGTCCATGTATCGCTGGTCCGCCTTCTTCATGCCCTTGTGACCCTGATATCGCTCGTACCCTGCGGCCAGAGCACCCAGAGGATCTGCCACATAGACTCGGCCAGCCATCCCACCCTTGGGGATGGGTGCGTTGCGCATGAGTTCAGCCTGTTCGCGCTGCTTCATGATGAGCTGTTGCTCTTCGCTGAGGCCACCAAGCTCCATGAGGAGCTTAAGCTCGTCAGGGGATAGGTTCTCTTCCGAGAGTACGTCCACTTAACCTCCCATCATGAAGGCGCTGCCCAGATTGGTCAGCCCACCAAAGAAGTTGCCGATGCCCGCGTTCTTCGCGTTGGCCGCATCCAGTGCCGCGCCATACTGATTCTGAGCAGCGCCCGTGTAGTCCACCCCGCTAGACTTGCTGGCTGTGTTGAACCCCGGCATGGATGGCATCCCCACCTGCTGCCCGGATATGATGGCATTGATCTCGTTCAGCGAGAAGCCACGCCGGTTCATCTCCTCGGCGATCTGCTGCTGCCTCTGCTGCGTCTGGTAGTTGGCGTTCTGCAGACCCTGCTGGTACTGCTGACCCCCCATGCCGAACGCCTGACCTGCCGCCTGATTCGCAAAGCTACCCTGCGTTCCCCGCTCCCCAAACTGCTGAGCTCGGGCACCGCTGTCCATGCCGAACATGCGCTGCGCCTCGTTGCCTGCACCGGCAGTCGCACCGAAGCTGGCCTGCTGGCGGGCGTCGGACTGATTCTGCTGGGTCATCTGGGCAGCGCGGTCGTAGGCCTCGTCGCCGGGCTTCAAGCCCTGATTGCGTAGCCGGGTGAGCTCCTGCTCTGCCTGCTGCTGCATCCGGGGTTCGGCTCGGTTGGCCCACTGGTTGTAGAGCGCGTCGCCTCCCTGCTGGTAGTACTTCTGGCTAGAGTCAATACCCTGTAGCCCCTCCGTACTGATGCCCCGCTGGAGGTTCTCCTGACCCTGTACGCCCGGAGCTTGGCCAGCTTCCTGGAAGCCGCCCCAGTCCATAGCACTGCCGAACTCCTGCTGGGCTCGGGGGAACAGGCTGCCTGCGAGGTCGTTGCGACCGGACTGCAAGGCGAGCTGACTGTCCAGCGCGTGCTGCGCGTTGGGATCCAACGTGGTGGTCTGGGTCCACTTGTTGAGTGTCTGACCAGTTACAGGGTCGTAGGTCGGGGTGTTGCCCCAAGTCTGGCTGCCGAACGGCGTTATCTGGTCGGGCCGATTGGCCCACGTTTGCTGCTCGGTGACTTCTTTATTAGACTCGCCGGTAGCCTCAGCCGCCGCCGTGTAGTCTGGTGCTTTTGGAGCTGACTTACCCATTTGCCATCCTCAGTGAACGGCTGGTGGGCCTCGTAGCTCCAGCAGCGCCGAGTGTACCACGGTCAGCCAACCATTTGCAATCATTTTTATGCATCGTGTGCATCACTAAATCAACTCCTTCGTCCCAACCACCTACGAATCTGTACGCTTCAACAAATCCGGCTCGGGTGGCGATGCTGATAGACTCTTCATTATCACTCGGTATGACTCCCACAACAATCGTTCGCCCACACTGGCTGAAAGGATAGCCGAATGCTTCGCGCAACACTCGTCGGGTGAAATACTTCGGATCACCAATCCAGAAGTGCATCTGCACAGAGGACATTGTCCAGTTATCATACGCGATAACCACCTTGACGTCGTTATTGTCCACCACCTTGATGCCGCGAGCGTGGGTGGTGGGAGCGTACTGGATCCTGCGCCCAAAGAGTTCAAGATCCTCTCGGGTACAGGGCAGGATCACAAGAGTCCGCCTGTGTCGGCCATTATGTCAAACTTGACGAGGATAGTTTTTCCAGCAGAGTTTCCATTGAGTCCCACGCTAAGTACTCGTCCCATTCCTGTACCACCGACGACGGACTCCACTTCGGTAAACTCTCCCGACCAGAGACCGGCGTCCCATAGAGCTGCGTCCCATAGAGCTCCGACAATAAGACTGGCGCTGAAGGGAGGTGCCAGAGCTTCGCTAAGGTTATAGTCATACCGTGCCTCCACAGCATACATCGGAGCCTCCTCGGCGAGGAAGATAGGACGTATGAATTGAATACGCTTGTAGTTGACGTCGTTGCCGTGCCCTTGGAAGGACATCAGCACGGACCACTCAATAGCTACCCCGTTCAGGCCAGCGAGATCTGTACCATCCACGTTGTCACTGTGGAGGTAGACGTTGCCCTCATCGTCAGCGAAATAGAACTGGGCCTGCCATGTGTCGCCCGTGTAGTAGGGCATGTCCCGGTAGATGCCCCACCCTGGAGTGTTCAGGCTGTAGGCGAACTGGAACCACGGGTAGCCGACCTGTTTCGGGGTCGTGATGACAATCAAGTTCTCGCTCGGAATCAGACGAACTTCCCACCCGAGCTGCGTCCTACTCACATTCATGGTAGAGTTGATGATGGGTGTGATCTTAGAGGACAGATACACCTCGTTCTGCTGGGTCAACGTACCACTGAGGAGCTTGGTCATGGGCAGGAGCCCGTAGGCGCTCAGGAGATAGAGCTCTCCGGAGAACGACCCGGCAATACGACGACCAGCCGGGGGAGGCCCAATGTACCAGAGCCCATGCTGGAACCAGTCTGTCGCGGTGGCGGGATCGCTACCCTTGTAGACGATGACGTCACCACCGGAACTGATCGCAACGAGGTAATCGTCCACCCCCTCCCCGCCATCCACCGTCCAACTATATAGCGCGACAAGTTGACCTCCGTGCTTGAATTTGTTGCCGAAGTTGAACTTGGTAGCCGCTCCATAGATGCTACCTGCTGCCAGATACCATGCGTTGCCGGTGTCTTTCTCGACAAACCACACCCGGTTCTTGAATATGGTTACGAAGCAGAAGGTGGCTGGATTAACGCCTGATATGTCCGTGCCTCCACCGCCCATCGCCACCTTCAGCCATGTGTCGGTGGCTCGGGTGTAGGTGTAGTATCCGTTGGATTCGTCAGTGTAGAGCATGAAGTATGCTCCTGCGTCATTGACGAAGTTGGTGAAGACCCCTTGGCCGGACGTGCTGTCAATCGTTCCAAAAGCGGTGTCCACAGCGGGGCTTGCTCCGCCGCTTGTAATATCATAGAGGCCGTCATCAGCAGCGACCCAGAGCTTGTCGTCTCCTGTAACTGCCCCTGTGAAAGGGAGGATCGTACGGACTGCGCTACCGACTCCCGTGGCCCACTCCGCATATCCAGTACGAACTCGCGTCCCGTATTCGCTGGGGACCATGTTGTAGAGGAAGATCGCATCTTTGGGTGCCATCTCCGTGAGGCCGTCCACACGGTTGATGCCTCCTTGTGGGGCGGGTAGAGGGATTGCCTTGGTGAGCTGCTGGGTCGGTCGGAGCAGCCCTGTCCGCCCAAGGCCGAGCATTACGGCAGACCGTAGTTGGTTTCAGGAACGTTGCGCCAGCCCAGATACGGGAACACGCGGACCCGTGCCATGTTCAGGGTAGCGGCTGAGGTATCCTTACCTGTCCACTGAGAGAATGCGTTGGCGAACTGCTGGACCGCTGCGCCCGTGTCAAAGCCCTTGGCCTCCAGGAAGCGCAGCTTCAGGAGCTTCTGAATCAGAATAGGCTCAAAGAGCACCACCTCGTCAAAGGCGGTGACTTCGTCCGCTGCGAGCACGGTCGGTGCCAGCGCGGTCGCCACCCAGTAGCGGCTCATGTACTCAAAGGTAATGAGCTGGGCGTCCGGAGGAGGCTGCGGTAGAATCTGGAACTGGCCATCAGCCTGCTTGAAGCTGATGTAGATGGTGCTGCTGGCGAGGTTGGTACTGACGAGGTAGGCCCAGTCCTGCTCGGAAAGTGGGCCACCGAGCGGCAGCCCATTTCCACCCGACACCGGGTTCCAGCCAGTCTGGTCGATTATCCAACCGAAGTCATCAGGCAAGTCGTAGTTTCCGGTGTCTGGCGGAACTGCTGTCGTGATGCTGTGGGTTTGGACGAATCGTTGCCATTGGTGAGACCCGAGGAGTTCTCTGCCAGAAGACGTAAGGAGGTACTTCAGCTGCACGAACGCAGGGTCGGTACTGGCAAAGGGGTCGGCTACGGGTACGAGGCCAACCTCCGCCGCTACCTGATTGATGATGTCCCCTGCGGTTGCGTAGCGAGGCATTACTTCTCCTTAGGAGCCTTCTCGAACTTGGCGGCCAGTTCGCTGACCTGCCGCTGTAGAGCCTCAATGGTACTGTCGCGCTGCTCGAGCTCTGCCTGCATTTTCACAAGCGGGGCCTGACCTGCGGCAGCCAAGAGGAAGTCGTTAGCTCGTTTCTTCAGACCCAGGAGCCCAGGAAACTTCGGAGCCAAGTTTTCAGTGACCGAAGCCAAGTGCTCAACTGTGCGAACATTGAAATACTCCAATTCTTTGACCTGTGATGCATTCATCCAAGTCAGCAGGCCGAGTGGAGTGCCTGAGTCAGCCTCCGCCTGTTTGTTCTTGAATGCCGCGTACTGCTTGGGGAAGCGATCAATGTCCCGCTGCATGGCCGGACGATGAACTATTGACTCCTTGTCCCCGGGAACCATAATCATCACATACTCGCGATCCTTGAAGATTGGACGGCCTGCCTCAAGGCTGGCTGCCTGATCCGGGTGCGGGTGATAATTGAACATGGCCAGCAGACGCTTGTCCGCTTCGCTTTCGCTCTGGAATGCCCCAGAGGTCATTTCCATTGTTGCTTCTTGAAACATTGTAGCTCCTGGTTAAGACGGTATCAGTTGAACCGCGTTGGTCGAGCTTAACAGTTCAATGGCAGGAATAGCAACACTGGGGCGCGAACCGAGCAGGGTCAGCAGTCCCGCGACTGCGGTAATTTCGGCCGTGGTGGTTCCGCCACCAATTTCGGTAGCGATGGCGGCAGCGTCTGCCAGAATGCCAGCGCCAAGAGCGGTGAGTGTCTGAGCCATGATAGTCTCCTATAGATCGGGGAAGGGTAGAGTGGGCGGGGTGAAGTTAGCAGTATACCGACTCACCCCCTTAGTGATTCGGAATTCATCAAAATATCCGCGCCATGGATCACCGTTGGTCCAGAGGCCAATTTTCTGGACAGCACTGGCCGTTTCACGAATAGCCGCCGCGCTACCTCCATTGGACCCCTGCTGGACGCCCCCCATGAATAGGCGGAAGGTGCCGGAGGTGCGTGTCCAAGCGACATGGGTCCAGGTATCTATTGGGAAGTTCGTGCTGCCGGTAACAGACCCGATGGTAGCGCCTGCTCCATTCACAGCCGCAGCATGTAGGAACCGAGTGCCTGCCTCGTCGAAGTAGCACCAAGAGTCACTGGTGGAGTTGATCTGTCCCTTAGAGAACAGCGTGTAGCGACTGCCGATACCGACCACGGCAGTAGGAAGATAGAACCAGCCTTCAACCGTGAAGTCTCCAGTGCCGAAGTTGTAGTCACCATTGTTGGCGATGGACACCATCGCGCCACTGGTCCACTTCATCCCTGTAGCGCCGAACTTCGCGGCTGATGTGTCAAGTGCAGAGCCTGCATTTACAGTGACAGCGTGACCCTTGACGTCTGTCGTGGTCGTAGCACCTTGCAGTCCATCCATATGGAGTAGAGCGGTGACGCTAGAGAAGAATGGATCCGTCGGGGCAGAGGTGGCATCCGTGCAGCTCAGCGCTCCGGTGGCCGTCAGTGGGTTGCCGTTCACGTAGTTGGTGCTGGCAGACTCCGAGCAGACAAGCTGCCCCAGAGTGGACACGCGCAGACCCCCCACCCACACATCAGTCCCAGCCAGCGTGGTTGTGATGTAGATGGCCCCACCCGCGCTCTGGCGAATTCCCGCGTTGTAGTAGTTCCCGGCAGGTACGTCCGTGTCCAGCGCCAGCGACCCATTCGTAAGGAAGCCAAACCCCTGATTGTAGAAGTTGGCAGTCTGTCCAGCCGTGCAGGTCGTGTAGATCTGCCCACTGGTCACAGTCATGCCAGGAACTAGCACAGCTTCACCAACCAAGCCGGTGACGGGTGCAGGTTGAATGGCAGACGCTGGACCTTGTCGCCCCACAACTCCACGAACAACAGGTGCCACTCGTGCTCCGGCCGTGCGCTCGGGTGCAGGTTGGCTCCGTTGTACCAGGATGGGAAGTCAGCCGCTGAAATAATGATGTAACTCTTCGCAATACGCTCCAACTCCAACAGAGCCGGTGTGACGTCATCTGGTACAAGGTGCTCTAGGACCTCGATGCAAGACACAACGTCGTAGTACTTGTCAGGGATGGATAGGTTCGGTAGAACTCCGTACCCCACGCGCTCATTGGTGAGTATGCCGACCGTCTCAGTTCCGCTGACGACCTCAAAGTCGAACTTGTCCGCAAGCGCCAGAGATTCTCCTCGCCCGCAGGAAACGTCGAGGTAACGAAGACCTTTCGTAGGAATTCCTCGAAAGACCTTTTCCAGTCCTCTGAGTCGGATGTCCGTGCAATGGTAGTCTGGATCGTCTTCATAGATTTTGGTGTACCTTGCCAATTCTTCTTCCCTGGTCGTGGTGCAAGTGGGAACGTGCATGGCAGCGTTCACATAGTCGTACAGCAAACCCTCCCCCACGGCGTGGATTGCCAGACCCGAAAACCACTCATGCAGCAGCCGGTTCCAAGGGAGGAACTCCTGCACCTGAGCCGCCATCGTAGGCGTGGTGACATACCACTTCCCATCAAACTCCACCTTGAACATGGCCGAGCCTACGTTCTGGGGCTGATCCAGCATGTGGCTCTGATCGCCCTTGGCGCTACTGTCGTAGCCTATGAGTATCATCGTGCGATACCCCAGAACTGCACCCATGCCCATCGCACAGAGGCCCACAGTCCCGGCAGGACAGTTCATGAACGTACCCTGCTCGCCACCGAACACGACCTGACTGGTCTCGGTCATCAGGTGGTAGGTGGTCACGTCAAAGCCTTGCAGGGCCTCAAACACGTCCGGGTGGACCTGCGCCGCGAGTAAGAACTTGGTCTTCTCATGTGCGCGGGCCACGAACGGCACGTTGAACGCTCGTGCATCCAACTGCATGTAATACTCGGGGATGTGGCCAATTCCCCGTAGAGCGTTGTACGCTCCGTTTAGGGCCATGAGATCGTAACCGGGCTTGATGCCCTTCAACGCCTCCCAAGCTGAAGGACCGGACCCGCAAATAACGAGCGGTCGGTCCTTTAGATTGGTCTCAACGTCCAGCCATTTCGTTCCGGGGCGGTACTTCGTAGCCTTGAGGTTGGAGATTATCTCTCCATCAGCCGTGTTACACGTCTGTTCGACCTCGAGCCGGAGTAGTTCTTCTGCTGCCGCCACTCTGCCTCCAAGAAACCCCCGGCCTTGCGACCGGGGGCTGATCGCTTAGATCGCGATATTAACGCCAATTGGAGCCAGCTGGCTCGCGTATACCGTGCGGATGGTATTCGTGGTGATTGCGCCAGCCGAGGTGCTGGACGAAGCAATTGCCGTGATTACCGCCTGGAAGGTGATGGCCGAGGCTGTTGAAGCCGTGCCAAGCCGTCCAGCCACAGTGGTCGTACGCAGGAACTTTGCGGCCGATGCACCTGCGGTGACACGATGGGAGAACCCAGTGCCGCCGATGCGAGCCCAGAAGTAATCATGCGCTGCGATGACTGCGAGGGGGGCAAACCCCAGTCCCAGTCCAGCCAGAGCCTGAGCCGTAGTCATCAGTTTGGCCCGGAAAGTCGCCAAGATGGCATAGGCGTTCGGGGCGCGGGCAGAGGCCATTGCCCCTGAAGCGCTCGAGGCCTGAACCAGCATGTAGCGGGATCCGTCCTGTGCTGTGATGACCGTGCCCAACCGCATCGGAGCTCCGTAGCCCGTGCCGTAGACACCGTCGATTGCTGCGCCCGCGACCACTGAATCCACGTTTGGACCAATGACGCCGCCGACAACTGCTGCTTGGGTCATGATCTATCCTCCTCTTAGTTGTTGTCCAGGCGACCCTGGAACTGCGCACCAGAGGTGGTCAGATTCCCGGCCCATGCGATGATCTGCACTTCCGCGTCCTGGTTGATCGCATAACGCTTGTTCGGCGAGAGCGGGACCATGTTGCGGGCCGAATGCGGACGCCACCGGATGTACTTCGTGTTCAGCATGAACAGAGTACCGGTCGGGCAGAATCCACCAATGCCGCCGTCCAGCACATAGTCAGCGTCCATGTACTTGATTGACGGGAAGCCGAGGCTCGCCGTATCAGTACTGGTGAAACGCTGGATGGCCTGGAGTGACGCCATGTAGAGCGCCCATACGGTGCTGTCGCTTACGAGCAGGTCGGGGCGATCCGTACCACGCACGAGCTGAGCCCACAGCGTATTCAGGGCACCCTGAATAGTCGCGGCGGTCAGGCCCGAGGTGTTGTTGATCTTCGACTGCCAGAAGGTCCAGGTGGCACGATTGATGCCGCCGTAGGTTCCTGTGGTCGGGGTGACCGGAACGGCAGCGTTCAGGCCAGTGACTTCCTTACCGCCCGATCCCGTGCCGTCGGCATAGACGCCGCCAGCGAGCAGGTTGGCAAGTGAGGATTCAGCGACATCCATGCGACCGTCAATGAGGTCGATGATGCGCTCTTTGCCAGCGTTCTGGAGCATTTCCAGACCACTGACGACCACCGGGACGGCGGCCTGTTTGATGCTGAACTGAGCGGCGCTCAGTACATCCTGGGCTGCAACTGGGAGCAGGTCGTACCCGCTGTAGTATCCCGCGTTGCCGTTCTCTGCGAAGCTCAGCTCTTCGAAGATAACCGTGCCACCTGAAAATGGCTTGATGTTACCCTTCTGCTTGAGCCGTGCCAGCAGAGCGTTATTTTTTGTGACGTTATCCGCGAGCTCACCCGTGCGGGATTCGATCGTGGTAGCCACCATGTCAGTGACATTTGGAAATGCCAAGAGAGTATCCTCCTAAGTTGTGTGTGAAAGCATTATCAGCTTTGCAACTTGGGGAGCTCTCCGCGAAGGGTGGGAGTTCCTAGTTATCAGCCGACGGGAGTGTAACACAGTCAAATCCGAATATGCAAGCATTTTTTATGCGTCATCCCAGAGCTGTTCCAGCATCTCGCGGCGGGTCTTGGCTTGGGGCTTCGCGCCCATGTTGGACCCCTGCGGTGCTCCATTTACCGTGCTCGCAGCCTTGCGCGCTCGGGCCAGAGTAGCGCCCGCTTCGCTCAGGGGGTTGGCCTTCTTCCGCTGCGCGATAATTCCACTGATCTCCGGATTCGCAGCCACAGCTCGCTTGTAGGCGTCCTGTAGGGTGATCACCTTACCCCGGTTCGCAGCCACTTCCATGAGGTCAGCAATGTCCTCACGTAGGTCCTCGAAGAAGGGCTGAGACTCCATGGCCTGGATTTCCTGGGCGGCTTCCTGCGCCATGCGCTGCTGATGCTGAGCCCGGCTCTCCTGTACGGTATTCATGAAGTCAAACATGGGGCGAGCCCACTGGGGCGGAGCCTCGGGCTGCTGGTTCGGTATGCGCACTCTGCCATCCTGCACCACACCACTGAGCACCTTGTCCAGCGTGGCGATGTCAATGCCGTAGTTGCCGATAATCTCAGCCACCACGCGAGCGCGGTCCTCCGGGTTGCCACTGGACAGACGTCCTGCGGTCGCCATGAGGTTCTGCACAGCTCGTAGCGGGGTGCTATTCTGCTGCGCAATCAGCTGCGAGTAGGGCTGCACGATTTCAGCGAAGTCAGCCGCGAACTTGCGCACCTGATCCGTCTGAGTCAGAGTTTGCTGGATCTGGGTCTCTCGGCGGTTGATCTCGGCTCGCACATCTGGGTCCAGCTTACCCCACTTCTCTCGTTGGGCTGGCTTCCAAGCCACTGGGGGTTTATCGGACCCAGAGAGTCTCTGTTCCGGCTTTTCCCGCTCGTCCGCAGCTTTCTTTTCAGTGCGGTAGGCATCTTCGACTTTAGGCTCCTGAGCCTCTTTAGCTCCAGTATCACCGGACGCTTCTTCATCCTTTACCTCCGTCTCGACAACCTCTTCGGCTTTGACCTCTATCGGCTCTTTCTCCTCGGTCTCAGCCTTTTCTGCATCGTCCCAAGCCTTTTCAAGTAATTCGCGTCGCGCCGGGTCGCCCATTATCGTCTCCTACTGTGTTTGTCGTAAGCATATTTGAGTGCCTCTATTCTTCGTTCACGATCGTAGCCTGCCCCCGGAGTGTAGAACTGCTCGCGCTCTTTCTTCTTTTGAGCCCACTCGTTCGTATAGTCGGCAGCGTTGGTCACTCCGTGGCGTTTATCGTGGTCGCGCAGGGCCTTACGACCGGTAATCACCTTGCCGTCCACGGGGGACACAAAAGGGGCAAGGTCCGGCATGATTACGCTGCCTCGTGCGGGGCGGAGTCCGTAAGGTAGCTCCACCCACTTCCCAGTTACATCATCGTATCGCTTTCTAGCCATCTGCTTTTCCGTTGGTTGCGGGTTTGATCTTGGCCTGCTCTTTCTGCACAGCCAGCTCGTGCTCGCGCTCGGCCGTGTTGAACTCGAACTGGGCCTGCTGCTCCTGATTTGCGGCCTCGGCCTCCACCTGTGCAGTCTGCACCTTGATGCCGAGCTCGGCCTGCTTCATCTGGATCTCCATCTGGAACTTCTGCTGCATGAACTGGAGCTCCATCTTCAGCTTTTCCATCTCAAGCTGGAACTTCTGCTGGTCACGCTGCATTTCAGCCTGAATCTTCTGCTGCTGCATCTGCATTTCCATCTGCTGCGACTGCTGCTCCATCTGCATTTCCATCTTCATCTTTTCCATCTCGGCCTTGGCCTTCATCTCGGCAGGGTCCGGTTTGGGCGGCGGCGGATTCTTCCGCATCTTCTCCATCTCAGAGTCTATGACCCCCTCGATCTCAGAGCTTCCACGGAACCCGGCGAGGCCCCACTTCATAAGCTGGATGAGCATGTCCTTAGAACCCGGCTCCAACTCGAGGATGGGCGCAGACGACTGCAAGAACGTGGCCATCCCGTTGATGTACTCGACCCGGTCCTGCTTGAGCTGCGCATAGTCCGCGATGGCGAGTGTCTCAGGCCGCACGGTAATCTTCCAGCGGGCTCGCAGTGGGTCTTTGATGAGTGCCACGGCTTGCTCAGCGAACTGGGCGTCCGGGGTGGACATGATGTTAGACTGTTCAAGAATAGACTGCGGCTGATAGTGTTTAGCGATAATCTCAGCCTTGATAGACTGAAGGTCGCCAACCCAGCGAGCAAACTCATTCTGAAGAGCCTCGATGCGGATCGAGCCATAGTTCGCCTCCAACTTGCGCTGTGTGGCGGAAACCCGCTCGCTTCCGGCCTGTGCCGCGCCCCGCATGATGTCGTTCATGCCCGTAACCTGATAAAGCTGCTGAATTTTGTTATTCTGCTTCTCAGTCAGCACCGCGATGACTTCTGCGATCTCTTTGATCGGCACCCAGTCAATTGCACCCTCAATTCCGCCTTTTTCGGCCATTGAAGCCCAATTGTCTACCGCGATGAGGTCATTTTCCACCCCTTCGGTGAAAATACGCTTGATTCCTTCGTTGGACTTATCGTAGATACCCACAACTTTGCAGGCTCGTGTGAGCATTGAGATTCGGGTCTCAAGCTCGTCAATTTCGCGATACAAATCCGCCGCCAGAGCATAGTCTGGCTTGGGGAGGTAACGCATGGTCGTAATGTTGCTGACGAGCGGCGGCGGCTCCGGGAAGAACCCCTCGAGCTCCAGCGGGTCGTCAACATGGTCCAGAATCTTATCATAGCATTTGGTCCACCAGTATACGCACTTGTGATCCTTGTCCCAAATCTCCCAGATTTCAACTTGGTTGACTTCTTTCTCATCTTCCGCCAGTTTGGGGAAGATTGGGCCTTTTGAGCTGAAGGTAATCTTGTCCAGCGGGATTTTCGGGAACCGCTTCTTGAACTTCTCCTTCGTAAGGTAGCTTCGGTAGGCTTTCCACCAGATTTCGGGGTGGGTACGGGCCGGAGACCAGAGTACGTCGCGCCAGTGGGTGTAGACGGTGTCCGTCCACTCCTGTGCGACACTGGTTTCACTCACTTCAGGGGCCAATTCCTCCTGATTTGGGCCGTACTTGGCCGGAGTGACGTTGGTTTCCTCGAAAATCTGGTACTGGAGCCGAGCGGTACCCAGACCGACGATCAAACGGTCTTGTATGCCGTTGCGAAACACACTGGCAATGTCCTCGCCAGCAGCTTCGATGTCTGTGTTCAGGATTCTTGTAAGTATTTCGCTTGCCACACGAGCCACATCGTCGTCTGGGTCCGCAAAACGCCGGTCGACCTCCACTTTGGGGACGCGACCGTACAGCATGGACATCAAAGTGATGATGTTGCTGTAGAATAGATTCAATTTCGTGGCGGTTTCGCCAAATTCGTCATCTTGGGCCGTGCGGTCGTCCAAGAAAGCCTTGGTGACCTTATCGCCCATCTTGTGGAAGCGCCGAAACCACTTTTGGGAGGTGTCAAGCTCATTCTGCCACTTCTTATACAGGTCGTTTTCTTCGCTCACAGTCTTCCCCTATTGAGTCGGAGCCGCTGTTCGCGGTCCCGGAACAAAACTTCAAGTTGTATGCGTGGTGATGGCACCACGATCTTGGGCTTTTCGTCATCGTCCAGCATTATGCCATGAGCGACGAGCGACATGTAGCGGAATGCGTCCGCCCCGTGGCTTGACCAGTCGTGGTATGGCTGGTCGGAGAACACCTTTTTGTCATCGTCGAACTGACGACGGTAGGCGCGTAGACACTCTACGCCTTGCGCGGTGCTCTCGTGAAAATGGCACATGGGGAGCACTTTACGCGCTGCCGATATGCCATCCATGATGTCCAATTTCGCCACAATTCTTATGGGGAATTGGGCCTGTAGAAACTGCTCCACAGTTGAACGGCCAGTTTGCAGACTTTTCGTACGGGCGTCATGAGGAAGCCATACAGTTTTGAACCGATAGCCCGTGCCAGCAAGATACTCAAAGTAGTGACTGAGAGGTTGGCTGTGGGCTTCGTAGTACCGGATGATGGCAATACCTCCAGGACGACGTTGCCAGAACCATGCAGCCGTAGAGTCTGTGAATCCCAAGTCAAATGCAACTTCGACGGGTTGGTCCGGGTCGTAGAAAGCTTTGTCACTGTAGATTTGTCCATTGCCTTCCAATGTGCTGATCATTTTCATGTAGTAGGTGCCCTTGACCGTGGCGTCAGGGTTGCACCGGAATTCCTGCTCCCACTGTTCATCGTCCATTTCGGCCTTCTGCAAGGCTTTTTCGGACTCCGTCAGTAGGTTGGAGTTGTCGATACTCAGTAGGAAATTGAACCAGTTACGGACGTAATCGTCGGCATTTACTTCAGGGCGGAGGTCAAGGCCCTGAGCATTTCGCCACACTCTATAAAAGTGGTTACGTCCTTTAAACGTTCCAATGAATGCGGCCCATCCGTGCCTATCAGCGAGAGTAGGTAGGAGCACTGTTCCCCAGATAGAGGGAGACATGTCCCCGTACTCGTCAAGAATGACCCCATCAAAATATTGCCCACGGAATCCATCCGGATTGTCAGCTCCGTAAATGCTGATTTCTGCATCGTTGTGCCTCAGGATGACGGACAGCTCTGATTCCGACGGCTTTTTCTTCTCAAGTCCGGCGGTGTACTCCTTCAGGTACTCCCAAGCGATTTTCTTAGCTTGCTTGAGCAGGGGACCAATGTATGCGTAGCGAGGTCGTTTCTTCTTAGAGTAAATGGCTCTGGTAATCAATTCATTCACACAGGCAACCGTCTTACCTGCGCGGCGATGTGCCACCATCACCGCGAACCGGGTGGTGCGTTGGTGAAAGGGAAGGAACGGTTCACGTACTTCGTACGGGACCCGCACCGTTCCTTGGGGAAGCTCATTCACGGGCAATTCGCTTCATGTGCTCAGGCAGGTCGTCTAAGGGGCTCGGCGGCAGGGCGGGCAGAATGTGGTGCTCGATCTTACCCATCACATCCAGCATATTAGACTGAGGTATGGTCTTACCCCAGAGCTTGTAGAATTCAGTCGGATTCACGTGCGCCCACATAGCGAGGCGGGGGACTCCACCTATCAGTTCAAACGCCTCATCCAAAGCATGGAGGACCCGCTGCCGATCGAAGGGTCGCTTGGGAAGGCGAAGAAGCGACTTACCTCCGCTGACAGCTTCGGCGAAGACTTCCCCCATCTCCCCGAACTCCTCCTTACTCACGAACTGAGTCAAGGCGGGATCGTCTGGGAGGGAGTCCATGGGCATCGGAGCCTACCACATTCACGCTAGTAAGAGCAAGGGGGATATGCCACAATATGCAAGGTGCGCGTGCATCGCAAGGGGAGTAGTGTGATGGATGTAGAATGCTTGGAGTGCAAGAAGCCCTTCAAGACCAAAGGCGTTATTGAAGCGCCCGACCCCAAGGGGAATACAGAGCGGGTACAGGTTGACCACGGCATGATGCCGGGAGGTTTTACCTGTTGTCCGCACTGTTTTGGTCTGATGGTTGTAACGCCGGAAAAGACATGGAAAAGCCTCACGACTGATGAGTTTACCATGCTCGCCCCGGATCTGCGGCGAATGTTGCAGAAAATTCAGGACTACCTGAAGGGCCGCACTGACGGATTTAAGGAATTCCGTAGCGGCAAGCTGAGCATGTTTGAGCACACTGGCGACGCCCCCAACCCCGCGCAGCAGAAGGCTGCGGCGAGTTTCGTGGCGGCCAAGGTGATCAGCAAGCTCATTGAAAATACTGACGATGATGACGAATTCGCAAGCAAGGCGCTCAAGGCGCTGAGCAGCATCGTTGAGGAAAACAGTGAACATCAGGACACCTTTGAGGAGAAGGTGGCCGCGCTCGTGAGTAGCGGCTTTGTCATGATGGCCATTACCTGCCGGGGCGATCGCGAGGAGGCACTGGCAGTCTGCGAGAAGCTGCTGAAAAAGACGGAAGAGGATGCCAAAGAAGCTGATGTGCATGTACTGGACGTAGGGGACCAAATTCCAAATGAAAAGCCTAACTGACAGCGAGCTGCGGGCCATGACCCGTGGCATTGAGGCGGCGCTCAAGGCGACTGACCGCCCCGGAATGTTTGTGTTGATATTTGCTGAGGAGGAGACCGGCAGCGGGAAGTACACCAGCGGTCTGATGACCAACGTGTCGCCCGAGGACGTTACAGCCATCCTCAAGGCAGCAAACATGAGTAACGTAGACGGCAGCGACTTCCGTGAGGTCGCGGGGAGGTACGATGGGTGAACCCAAGCAAATTGACCTGAATAAGCTCACTCCCGAGGAGCTTATGAACATGCTGTTCGTCATGGCGGTGGACGTGCTGCGCATGGCGGGCGGAAGCGGCCGATTCATCATGCTTAGTGAGGGTACGAATAAGGGAAAGCGGGGGTGGCAGATGTCCACCAATGTGACGGAGGAGGGCAAGGCCGAGGAGATCATAACGAAGCTGCTGTCGCTCAAGCCCGACAGCATTGGGGTTACGAAGGTGAATATAGAAGAGATCTATCAATCGCAAAAAGGAGAGATCAATTGAACATGAAGACCGCATTCTACAGAGCGGCTGCTCACATTGAGCAGAATCCGAGGAGCTACAGCTTCTTCAACAGTCGCATACCGGGCGACGGTCGCGGCGAGCAGGGCTGTATGGTCGGCTGGGCGGCACATTTCGCCGGGGAGCCGGTCGGGGAATACGTGGACATAGGCCGTGGAGCAGAGGGCGCGGGCGGGCACTTCACCCGGCTGCTGGACTTCGCTCACAACAGGGGAAACGAGTTCCTGGGCTGCTGCAACGATCCTCGCGCGGCTGCCAAGACCCTGCGCGGCTACGCGAAGGAGGCCTTTAAGGACCAGGAGCTTGAGGACCCCACGCTGCTGCCTCCGCCGGGGTTCTGGGAGAAGCTGCTGTGCCGGGACGTGCTGCCTGAGCGAGTGACCGTGCGGCGCGGGGAGCAGCGGCTACTGGAGGCAGCGTGACCCTGCCGTTTGAGGAGGTGACCAAGCTGGCCCGAGCGGTCGAACTCCTGGAAAAGCGACACATCCGCGGAGCTTATGGCGTGGACAAGGGCGGCGAAGACTTAGAGGAGAGCGAGTGTATTATCTCCCCTGAGCTGGGTGTGGGCTTCTGCGGGGTGGGAGCGCTGCGAGCTGCGGGCGTGAAACAGGCGACCCTGGAGGCGTTCAGTGGGTACCTGATAGAGCGCAGCCGAGCCATCCGGCTGCATCACCGCTTTCTGCCGGGCGAGAAGGTGATGGGTGACGAGGCCGAAAGCATCATCATCGACACGAACGACGACATGCCGAATGGTCCCAAGCTGATTCGCAAGTACATGCGGGACTTCATTCATGCTAACTGTTGAGCTGAGGGTCAATGGCAGTCTAATCACTGCCATTGACATTGTGAACCGCACTCCGGGCACGCTGGCGGAGGACGAGTACTCCTGGAGGTGCGTACGGTTCCCGCTGCGTCAGACCGAATCTGCCGTGGTGCAGAGCGGTACGGTAAAACACGTCCGAAGCGAGGGGGCGGAGGTACTGGTGAAAAAGATTCTAGAAGGACTCCCAATGCTATGACATAGTTAGCATAGGAGACGAGCATGGACCGAGGTGAGCGACGCTACCGAGAGCGGAAGGCTCGGATTCGACTGGATAGGGAAATCTGGGAGATCTACGGACCGATGAATTACGAGCGTATGGTGCGTATGAGGAAGTGGGGGACGTGGTGGATGCGGAACCCCAACTGGTGGAACCGGATGATGACCACCAAACCTGCGAGAGCAGAAACACGAGGGATGCTACACAGGCTCGAAGAAGAGGGGTATCCGGACTACAAGAAGCCTGAACACTACTTTTGGTGATCAAAAATATGACATCTAAAACAAGGTCACCAGTATAGTCGTAGGTGGAGTGATTGTTTGTGTTTTTGTGTGTGTAAAGTCATCCGGGGGGAGGTCTTTTTTACATAATGTTCCCAGCTGGCTGGCAACGAACTTAACATAATAATCCTGCACTTAACAATAAAAAGGCAGGCTAGTTGCCTAGCCTGCCTTGCTGCCCTAGCAGCTAGTTATTGCGGTGCAACCAGCGTTGCTACACCGTGCCGCAAAAACCAGCTTAACCAGCCCTGTGGTTTTTCTGCAACACCACTTTTTGGCAGGCTAGGCGGGGTTGCCTTGCAAGTAGCAAGGTACGCGGCGGCTGGCTGGCCGTTGTGCTGTAACAGCACCGCGTACCAGTTAGCACGCGCCCCCCTAAAGTTGCACCCTTGCTTTACCTGCAAGTGCAGTATTGCTGCCGCCGGTGCCGTAGTGCCACCCGCACCCATTACTGCCGCCGGTGCCGTTGCTGTTTTGTTAGTACCCTTTGCCATGTGTAGCTACCTTGTAAACATACGCGGCTGTATTGCCGCACTAGTAGGTTGCGCCATATAAGCAAGCATAGGTGGCCTATTTAACATAATTGGACAATTTATTTTTCCCCCATCTTGGCACGTCTTATGCATGGGCAAGTCTTGTGCCATGTGCCATATTATTTTGGTCCTGGCAAGTCTTGTGCCACTTGCCATAATGCAGTCCCTGCTCCGGCAGTCATCTGGTCCTGGATTATGTTAACTCCCTCGGAGTCCGAGTTCCCCTCGGACTCGGATTAGTGAGCTAGATCGGAATCGTCGGAGTCAGAACTCTGAGTCTGACCGAGGTCGGAGTCAGACCGATGACGATCTGATATCTGATATCGGACTCCTTGGATTTCCCATTCTCCTCTTCTATGGACTGATGGGGGTCGAGCTTAGGATTGCAAGTTCTATTTGGTCCACCCTCCGGACGCTCGACAGCGTCTGTTACCGATGTTACCGATGTTACCGACCCAAACCCACTCTATACAAAATCAAATGTTATCTTGTGCGTATGTATGTCTTTTATTCGGTAACATCGGTAACAAAGCTCTAAGTGCTTGATTTGTAAGCACTTAGAGCGTTACCGAATTGGGTAACATTCGGTAACGACGGTAACACGTTACCGTCGGCTCAGTTACACTTCACCTCGGCCCACACCACGGGATCCATGAACAAATCCCGCTCCACCTTACCCTTCTCTCCCTTCGGGGCGTCAAGGTCGAGCATCTGCACACTACGGTCAAACTCAATCCACTCAGCTTCCCCGTAGTCCTCCCCTGCCTTCCCACTTTTAACCCACAGGCTCCACCACTCGCCCCACATGTTTCGGCCAGTGACTATCAGCCCTTCCTCATTCCCCTCAAGCTCACGCACAGGGCCACGGGGTTCGCCCTCACCACGCTTCATGAGCTTGCGGAACACCCTGCTAATCGTAAGCACCACCTCAGCAGGCCGTCGCTTCGTGGTACCGGCAATCAGCATCTGCAGAATCTCCTTGCCACCTTGGTCACTCCGGTTAATGAACGACTGAACGTTCTGCACTTCGGGCACCAAGTCCCCAACAGACCACAGCAGCATCGTAGCGTCGCTGTCCTTTTTGAACTCTCGTTCAAACGCAATGGTCGTATCCATTAGCGTCTGCATCTTCTCCTTCAAGTCCTCAGTACTGGTAGTCATTTCACCACCTCCAATTCACCGGTAAAGATCACGTAGCCCTCAGGCCACTGGTCGGGATCGTACGTACCTTCCTCCATCCGTACGCTATAACCTCCCCCACTTACCCGACGCATCACCGCGCCCTCCATGCCGCTCGCGTTGCGTACCCATGTGCCCACAGGTATGCCGTCAGTCGTGGGCTCCTGGGGCATCGGGAACAGCTCCATAACCGCATCGGCAGCATCCAAGTAACCCTTGGCCGTGCGGTGGTCCAGACGCCGCGCTTGCAGG
>Ga0307503_10000179_pt1 | contig 19730 bp, 22 predicted proteins | sample 17_S_MG_FD_194514 | JGI IMG/M metagenome (GOLD analysis project Ga0307503, IMG submission 194514) | Soil microbial communities from Populus trichocarpa stands in riparian zone in the Pacific Northwest, United States - 17_S | ecosystem: Environmental > Terrestrial > Soil > Riparian zone > Trees... | reverse complement strand
ACACGTTCACCCGCACCCGGGACCTGGCCTGCCCCCGCAACTTCGTGCTGGCGGCCTGCACGTGGCGGATCGTCACGCAGGTCCGGGTCCACGCCGCCGGGCTGGTCCTCCGGGTCGATGACTCGACCGTGCACGTGCAGGGCACCTACCACTAGGCCCGCCCAGACGCCCCGCCGGCGGGAGCTTTTCCGAGGGCGCGACCCGAGCCGCCCCGCCCGCCTACGGTGCGCTCGACCGGAAGGGGGGAGAGGGCATGAGCAGCAGCCCACCCCGGCTGGAGGGCAAGGTCACCGACTACGGCGGCCTGGTCCACGTAGAACAGTGGTGGGTCAAGGGCCGCCGGCTGCGCGTCGTGCTGCGCGTCGGTGCCCCCCGCAAGACGACAGCCGCTGACCGCACACCGACCCCGGGCGCGTACCGCCCACACAACGGAAGAACGGACTGGATCATGGATCTCCAGGCAGACAAGCAGGTCTCGGTCGGGCTCGGCCAGTGGTTCGACGAGGCGGACAACCCGACCAGCGCGCCCGCGGACGCCGTCGCCGTCTACACGGTGGACAACACGGCCGTCATCGGACTGGCCGACCTCGGCGGCAACACGGCCGAGGCGTCCGCGCTCGGCCCGCTCGGCGTCGCCAACGTCCACGCCGACATCACGTGGACCGGCGGCATGGCGACCTCGGACGGGCAGCTCGTCGTCGTCCCGGGTGACGCTGTCCGGGTCGAGATGGTCTTCGGCACCCCGGAAGAGGTCACCCCCGACGTGTAGCGTCCGACGTGAGCCCGGCGGGCCTGCTGCACCAGGCACCCACCGGGCTCACGCATATTCCGGGAGTTACTTACCGCCGACGGCCGGCCCCGCCCTCGCGGGCGATCGCCCTGACCAGGTCGGCGGATTCCGCTGGCGACAGCGCGCAGCCGGCCAGGTCGCCGAACGCCGCCGCGTACTGGCCGACCGCGGCCGTCCGGTCGATGAGGTGCTCACTGGCCGGTAGCTCGGCGTACGCGGCCTGCGGCTCGGTCCCGTCGGCGAACCACAGCACGCTGAACGGCACGGCCCCGTACGGGTTCAGCCCGCCGAGCGGCAACACCTGCAGGGTGCACGCGGGCCGGGCCGCGACCTCCAGCAGCTTGTCGTACTGCCCGGCCATGATGTCCGCGCCGGCCGGCGCGCGCCGCAGCGCGGCCTCGTCGAGGACGACCAGCAGCTCCGGCGGCACGTCACGGTCGAAGATCGCCTGCCGACGCATCCGCAGTTCGAGCCCTTGGGCGAGCTCGGCGGCGGAGAAATCCTGGAACCGGCTCATGACCGCCTGCGCGTATTCGGGGGTCTGGAGCAGCCCGGGGATGCCGTGCGACTCGTAGAGCGCGACCCGGGTGGCCTCGTCCTCCAGGCCGACCAGGGTCTGCATCGTCTCGCCGATGAGGTCCGCGTACGCGAACCACCAGCCGTGGCCGCGTGACTGCCGGGCCAGGTCGAGCAGCGCGGGCCGGTCGGTGCCGGCCACGGCGTAGAAGTCGAGCAGGGCGCGGAGGTCTTGTACGCGGATGGTCACGGCGGCCGACTCGATCCGGCTGATCTTCGCGGGGGAGCACTCCAGGGCGGCCGCGACGTCGTTCAGGGTCTTGCCGGATTCCTGCCTGAGTCGGGCCAGTTCGGCCGCTAGACGCCTGCGGCGCACGATCGGGCTGTGGGTGGGTGTCATCGGGGTCTCCCGTCGGGGTTCGGGATCTAACGCCGCGATTCTCATCCCGTGACATGCCGGATGCAAGTTACGGGATGCAGGCGTCACCCGGGCCGGGGAGTAGGGCCCGGACTAGTTCACGGCGATGAGCGTTGCGCCAGCACCGCCCGCTCTAGCTCGGTGAGGTCCCAGACGGCGAGCACCGCCCACAGGTCGCCGCGGATGTGCCGCAGCAACGCCGGGTCTTTCGGCGGCTCGGGCGTCCACGACTCGACCTCCCACAGGGTGTGGCAGCGCCGGAGCCGGGCCGGGCGGGGGCGGAACCGTGGCGGCACCACCGGCACGACCGTCCGCCCCCGCGTCCAATGGCGCGCGGGCGACTTCACCGGCACCCGGACGGTGTGGCGGCCGACCAGCGCACCCCGGTTGTCCGCGTCCGGCGTCGCCGAGAACAGCACCTGCTCCGGAGCCTGCCAGTGGTTGACCCTCACCCAGCATTGCTGGGCGTCGGCCCGGACCACTGCGATCCGCGGCAGCCCGTCGTCGAACCATCCGCCGTCCGCGATGGCCTGGCTGAGCCGGATGATGGGTAGGCCCCGGGCGGCGGCCCGGTAGCCTGCGGCGATGGCCTCGTCCTCGGCGTTGCGGTCCTGCCGGACTGCGGCCTCGTATTCGGCCAGCCGCTCCTTCGCCTCGTCGACCGGGATTTCGATCGTGGCCAGGTTCACCGCTGCCTCCTCGCCGCCGCGTCGATCGCGGCTTCCCGGCGCCAGCGGCGCCGCTCCAACGCCCGATAGACCGGCCGGTACGGCTCACACCGCCCGCAGCACTGCCTGCCAGCGGCGCGCCGGCCGCGCATCGGGCCACGAGCGGAGGACTGCATGGGTGCCACCGTCTCACACGGCAGCGGGGGAGCGGCGCCTACGATCCGTCCGGCTCTGGCCGGCGCAGTGACCTTCGAGCAGATCGAGGACATCGGACGCCGCCGGCAGCTCGGCTACTACGGCGGGACGCACTTCATCATGACACCGTTCGCGTTCGACTGCCTCCGGATGCTGGCCCCGCCGCCCCCGCCGCCGACAGCCGGATGGGAGGGGTCGCGGCGGCTCGCGGTCGACGGGGCAGCGGGCAACCTGATCGGCATCCCGCTGGTACTCGACTCCGAACTCGACGGCGACGAGTGGCGGCTCGTCGACTCCGCGACCGGCGCGGAGCTGCACTCCGGTCGGCTAAGGCTGCTGTAACGGCGGGTCGTCCCATGGGACACCGCCTGGGTTGAGCGGCCGGCCCCCGACGTCGATCGCGCACTCCGGCAGCCGGTGCCACTCCCGGCAAGGCCGGCACCACCCGTACCCGAGATCACGGTAGGCCTGAGCCCACTCGTCATCCGGGCCCGAGTTCACGGCCGGCTCACCACTCGACGCGGACGATCCGCAATGCGGCGCCGTCCCGTTGGTCGACGCGTGCCGCGTGCCGCATCGCGGGATGCCCGGCCTGCCGCTGGCAGACCGGAGGCTCCGAACCGACCGGCAGCGGGCATACGTCGGCGCACGCCACGTCGAGCGGCTCGACGTCGCCGTACTCGCTGAGCAACTCCAGCGCGCAGTCAGCGTGCTGGGCCGCGAACGTGAGTTGCTCACGGACGGTTGGGTAGAACGCGGTGACCTCGACTACCGACCCGTCCGGGTCGGCCCGGAGCAGCTCCGCCAGGGCCGAGCGCACGCCAGCGGCGGCCCGCAACCAGCCCTGCCCGTGGTTCACCCCGTCGCCGTCGGCGACCTGGTCATGGTCGGAGCAGCGGAGCCGCCACATCGTGCTCATGAGGCGCCACTGTGCCAGCCGTGCGCAGTGCGCGCCGGCCGGCGCGGGCCCACACGGCGGGGGTGTCCGAATCAACCAATGGAAATCACGGCGTGTCGAGCCCGGCCCCATGCCGCCCCGTACGTACCTTGTGAGAATGCCAATTCTCACAGACAACGACGGGTTTCGGGGTGGCTGAGGCACCCCCCGGAACGGCCCTAGCCGTCCCCGAACCCGCACGGGCGGCCGTTCTGCTCGGGACCGTACCGATGCCCATCACCCGCGACCCCTACCACGTCTACGTCGGCGGCCTGCCCCGCCAGACCAGCCGCCGGACCATGGGCGGCTGCCTCGACCGGGTGGCCCGCCTGATCCTCGGCGCCGACTCCGACGACCCGACCGTCACCGGGGCCGGCAAGGCCTGGTGGACCCTCGACTACGAGGCCACCTCCGCACTCCGCTCCGCGATGATCGCCACCGAGGCGGCCCCCGCGACGATCAACAAGACCCTCTCCGGCATCAGGCAGGTGCTCAAAGCGTCGTGGCGGCTCGGGTACATGGATTCCGACGCCTACCACCGGGCCGCCGACATCGCCTCCGTTCAGGGCACCCGGCTACCGGCCGGCCGCGCCGTTTCGCAGGAGGAGTTCGACCAGCTCCTCGCGGCCTGCGACGACGGCACGGTCCGGGGGGCCCGCGACGGCGCCGCGGTGGCGCTGCTGTACGTCACTGGCTGCCGGCGAGAGGAACTCGCGGACGCCGTCATGGCCTCGCTGAACATGGGCGACTGGGCGCTGCGGGTGCTCGGCAAGGGCAACAAGGAGCGGCTCGTGCCGGTCGCGCCGGCCGCCCGCCCGTGGGTGCTGGCCTGGCTGCGGGTGCGCGGCACCGGACCGGGTGGGCTGCTGTGCCCGACCCGGGCCGGCAAGGTGTGCCGGGACTCGGGCACCGGCCGGCTGGCCGGGGTGTCCGCGCAGACCCTCGCTGACCTGCTCGCGCACCGGGGCATGATCGGAGGTGTCCCCCACGTCACCCCACACGACTTCCGCCGCACCGTGACGGGGGACCTGCTCGACTTCGGCGTAGACCTGGTCAGCGTGTCCAAGGTGCTCGGACACGCCCGCACCGAGACCACCCAGAAGTACGACCGGCGCCGGTTCGGCGTGCTGGCCGAGGCCGTCGCGCACCTCCGGCTCCCCCCGCCGCGCCGAGCCGCCACCCTCCCCCACGACGAGGCCCCCGATGGCGGATGAGCCCTGCGGCTCCCGGCTCGCGTACGACCGGCACATCAGGCACGGCGAGAAGCCCGACGCCGCGTGCCGCGCCGCGAACACCGCCTACAAGCGCGAGCGGCGCGCCTTGCCGCCTGTGGGCCTGCCCGAGCAGCAGCGGGCCGCCCGGGCAGCCGTCGCCGACCGTGTGCTCGCCGGCTACGCGGCCGGCGCGGGGCTGTTGACCCTCGCCGAGGAGCTCGGCAGGAGCCGCGCCTTCGTCAGGCGGATCCTCACCGAAGCTGGCGTTGCCCGGCGGCCGCGCGGCGATGCCCGGGCGGCGGCCGTCCGTTACCGGCGTGCGGCCCAGCGGGCGACCGCGCGGCGGCTGCTGGTCGCCGCGTTCGAGCCCGTCGCCCGGCCAGGCGACGGCGTCACGCCCGAGAGGTACGCCCAGCTTGCGGTCGACGCGTTGACAGCCGCCGGCCTCCTGCCCCCACGACCGGAGGATGTCTCATGAGCGAGCAGAACGAGCAGGCCAGCGAGGCCGAGGGCGACCGGATACGCCTGATCCTCACCCAGGTCGCCGCGAAGTGGCATGGACGGGGCGGCGGGTGGCCATCGGCTGAGGACCGGGAGTTGGCCGACTTGATGCTGGTCGCGCTCGGCACCGCCGGCCCGCTGCTCCTCACCGCGACCGGCCCGGTACCCGCCCGGCGGGTCAACCGTGCCCTAGTCACGGCGCTGACCGACGCCGTGACGGACTGGGACAACGCGACCCAGGGCACGGGGGTGGCCGGGCAGCGGCTCCGCAACGCCGCGTTCGCCCTGCTCGCCGCCATGGCGCTCCTCGACGCCGACCAGTACGGCCCACCGCCGCCCGGAGACCCGAGTTGACCGTGGACTGCCTCGACCCGGCCCTGACCCTCGACCCCGCGGCCGTGGCTGCCTGGCCGCCGGGACGCTGGTGGAAGTACGTCCGGACACGATGCCTGAACAAGGTCGCGTACGCCTCCGAAGCCGCCTCCGAGCGGGCGCGGCTCCAGCGGCTCGACGAACCCGACTCGGACGACGGCCGCGGGCCAGGTGACTCCTACCGGTGCGACCTGTGCGACTGGTGGCACTGGGGGCGGCTTCCGGAGGACCGCGTGGTGCTTCCCGACGTGGTGTTCGCCGAGTGCCGGCCCGTTGTCCGCGCCCGCAGGTCGCTCCCCGGTGCCCTGCCGACACAGATGCGGTACTTCGAACCCACCGCTCCCCCACCCAACCCCGAAGGGACCGTCCAACCATGAGCATCTTGTCCGAGATCGGCCGCGCGTGCGGCGTTCCCCCGCTGGTCCGGGTCGGCGGCGTAGAGCGGCGGCTGGCCCGTCCGCTGCGGCTGGTCCTGCTCGCCCTGCTCGCCGATCCCGGCCACGAGTGGCGCGCGCACGAGGTCGCCCACGTCACCGGTCTCGCCCTGGGCCGCGTGTACGCGCCGCTGGCGCTCCTGGAAGACGTCGGCTGGCTGGCCCGCCGCGAGCCGCTCGCCGACGCCCCCTGGAAGGGTGCCCGCTGCTACCGGTTCGCCGGCCCCGACGGTGTCGAACAGGCCGGGCGGCTGCTCGTTGTCCCCTCCGTCTCCGAAGGGACTGGCCGGTGATCTTCGCGTTGCTTGTGCTCGGCGGCCTACTGGCCGTGTGGCTGCGGCGGGTCTCCCGGGCGCAGCACCGGCGGTGGCGCCGGCAGCAGATCGAACGCGGCGAGCTGTTCCGGTCGCTCCCCCCGCCCGGGCAGCGCCGCCGATGATGCCCTCAGCCGGCACCGCTGGCACCGTCGACCTGGTCGAGCGGGTCACCCAGACCGCCCGCACCGTGATGCTGACGTTCGGGGTCGAACGGAACTCCTGCATCCTGGCCTGCAGGGTCGTCGCCGACGCCCTGGCCTACTACGGGGTCGAGGCGAAGCCTCAGGCCGTCCACGCGTCCGCGTACGCGCCGGCCACCGGGATGGCCTACGTCACCGCCGGCGGGAACACCCGCGCGGACCTCGGCGGCCTGTGGTCGGGGCACCTCGTGCTCCAGGCCGCAGGGCTGCTGATCGACCCGTCGTCCGATCAGATGGCCCGCGAGGGGCTGCCGGTCGGGCTGCTGGTCGCGCCGTTGCCGGAGCCGGAGCGGACGCCATGGACGTTCGGCAGCCAGGCCGGGGTGCAGGTGCAGTACCAGCCGATCAACGACGTGTCGTGGCGCCTGGCGCCGGCGTGGCAGCCCGACCGGACCAGCCGGGGCCTGGTCGTGCTCACCATCCGGATGCTCCGCGCCGAGGACGCCGCAGGCAGGGTCACCGGGGCGGACATTGAGACCCGGCTCCGGGCGCTCCTCGACAAGGCCGGCTACCGGTGACCGGCGTCGGCTGGCGGTCGCAGAACTGCCGGGACGGGAAACACCCGACACCGGACGGGCCGCCGCCCTGCGCCGGCTGCGACTGCCCCTGCCACCCCGCGCCGACCCCGCCGGCCCGGCTGGCGGACGTCGCGCCTGAGCTGGCGGCCCTCGTAGTTGCCCGGGTGGTCGACCATGCCTGACGGGGCGTTCCTGCTGCTCACGTCCAGCCGGCGGCACCGGGTCGGCCGGACCGACCACATCATCCACGCCGCGCTGGTCGAGGCCGGCCAGCACTTCGTGGCGGCCGGCGTGCCACGGGACCGGATCACGCTCCGGACCGGGGACTGCCACGGCGGCGACACGATCGCCCGCGTGATCTGGGCGGACCGGTGGCGGCTGCCGCACGAGGGCTACCCCGCCGACTGGGACGGCCCGTGCCACCCGGACCACCCCGACCTGCGGCTGCGGTGCAAACCCGGGCACCGTCTCCCCCACCGTGACCGGCCCGGCACGTACTGCCCGCTGGCCGGGAACCGCCGCAACCAGCACATGGTCGACCTGGTCCCGGTCGCCGGCCTGTGCCTCGCCCTGCCTCTGCCGGGCTCCACCGGCACCCCCGACTGCGCCAGCCGCGCCAAACGCGCCGGCATCGAAACGTGGCGCCGCTGGGATCCGAACGTCCCCCACCCGAACGGAGCACGGCATGACCAACCAGCCCGGGCCTGACCCCCTGCAGGAGGCCGTCCACGACGCGTTCCTCCGCGTGTGGCTCCGCGCCGTCACCGGCCTGCTCGCCGGCGTCGCCGTCCTGCTGGCCGCGTGGGCCGTCATCGTCGCTGCGGCGAGCTACGCCGCATTCCATGACGTGTCCGCGTGGGCCGGCTGGCTGACCCTGGCCGGGCTGCTCGGCGGGGGCCTGGCCCGGGCCGGCCGGGAGGTCCGCGGCGGGCTGCTCGCCGGGGCGCGGCTCCGGACCCTCCCCGAGGGTGCCGCCGCCGCGATCGATCAGGCCGTCACCCACGGCGCCGGCTGGCGCCCGCTACCCACGCTCTCCTACCTGTCGACGGGGGTAGCGGCCGCCTTCGGCGGCTGGGCGCTGCTCGGCCCCGCCGGGGTGGGTCTGACGGTCGCGTGCACCGCGTACCAGGTGCTGTTCTGGGGTGTCGGCGTGCCCCGGCAGTGGCAGACCCGGGTGTATCCGCTCCTGCGGATGCGGACGGCCCGTTCCTTCGACCAGACCCCGGAGGTGTGATGCCCGACGTGACCCCGCGCTACCCCGACCCCGAACAGGTCGGCAACCGGCCGATGCGCTCTGGCGAGGAGCAGGCGGTGCGGATGGCGCTGAACCGGCTGGAGCCGCTATACCCACGGCCGTCTGCGGCGTGGCCGCTGCTGACCTGGGCGCGGCCGTTGCCCGCGGCGTTGGCCGGCACCGCGATGCTCGCCGTCTGCCACGGGCTGGAGCATGCCGGGTTCGAGGCGTTCTACCGCGGGCCCGACGCCGTCGGTAGGGAACTGTGGATCAGCCGCCGGAGCCGGCCCGGCGGGCTCCCGGAGTTCATCTGCCCCCGCTGCGGCGCCTCCTCGCCGTCCCCCCACGACCTCGCCGCCGGCTACTGCGGGGCATGCCACGACTGGACGGCCCCCCGGTGAGTTCGGCCGACGGCCGGTTCGAGCAGTTCCGCCTGATCCAGGCCCGCAGGCTGGCCGGCTGGGACCGGGCCGAACTCGCCGCCCGGACCGGCATCAGCGTGCTGGACATCATGCGGTGGGAATGCAACATCGGCCAGCCCCGCCACTACCAGCTCGTGAAGCTGTCGGAGGCACTCGGGGTGCCGCTGGCGTTTTTCGCCCCGGGCCGGCCGCACTGCCGGCTCGACACCTCCGACCTGCACTGGTGCTCGACGGAAGGAAGGGCATGACCGACCCGACCCCGCCGACCAACGTCCAACTAGAGCTGGCCAGCGGCGAATGGCTGCCCGTCGACTGCCTCTACCTCGGTTTGGACGGGCAACAGCATGTGTGGCGGGTGGTCGTCCCGGCCGGCGTCCGCCTCGGGAGCCGATTCAAGATCGACGTCTTTCCGGCGCACACGTCGATCGAGCTACCCCTGGGGTTGGGGTGACGGCCGTCCAGGCGGGCCGGCTGCGGAAGGCGATCCCGGCGCGGCTGGACCGGTGGCTGACCTGCCCCCGGCAGTACCGGCTGCAGCACGTTGATCTCCCCCCGCCGCCGCGGGCGCCGCAGACCACGCCGCAGCGGCTCGGGACGGCCGTCCACGTCACCATGGCCCGCCTGTTCGACGGCACCGGCCCGGTCACCGTCGACCGGGCGCTCGCGCTGCTCCTGGAGGCGTGGCCGGCCGGGCCGGCGGCGTGGCGGGACCGCGAGCAGTCCGCCGAATGGCTCGCCGCAGCCGGGCTGTGGGTCCGGCAGTACGTGTCGACGCTCCCCCCTGGGCTGGTCGTGCTCGGGACGGAGCGGCAGGTCGCCGCGCCGGCGCGGACCGTCGGCCTGGCGATCGAGGGCCGCGTCGACCGGGTCGACGACCGCGACGGGTCGCCCGTAGTCGTCGACTACAAGACCGGCCGCCGGCCGCCGTCGGACACGGACGCCCGGTCGTCGCTGGCGCTCGCCCTGTACCTGATCGCGACCTGGAGGACGTGGCGGCGCCGCGCCGTCCGGGCCGAGCTGCACCACCTGCCGTCCGGTGTCATCGCCGTCGCCGAGCACGACGAGGCCAGCCTCCGCCGGCACCTCGACCGGGCCGCCGACGTCATGCGTGACATCACGGTCGCCACCGACACCCTTGAGGGCGCCGCCGCCGGCGAGCGGGAAGACGCGGCCGCTGACCTGTTCCCGGCGCGGCCGTCCGCGCTGTGCCCACACTGCCCGTTCCACCGCCACTGCCCCGAAGGACTGGCCTACCTGCCGGCCCGGCTGCCGTGGGAACACCTCGACCACCCGGAGACCGCCTCAGCCGAGGCCGTCACCGCCGACGTGTGAGCTTGGAAGGGGACAACGCGATGGTGTCGTTGCGGGGCCTGTTCGGCGCCCGGCCGTACTACTGCAAGCGGTGGACGGACACGTGGGGCGCCCGCCGCTGGGCGGTCGTCGGCCCGGAAGGCGCCGTCGAGGTCTGCGACATGGCCGGCCGGCAGGGCGCCCGCACGGTCGGCCTGTTCGTGATCCACGTCCACTCCCCCGACGTGCCCGCCGAGCTGGCCGGCGCGAAGCTCGACCCGGACCCGGCATGCCCGTACGTGCCCGACGGGGCGGCCAGGTGCCGCCGCCACGCCCAGACGGTCACCGAGTCACAGATCGGCGCCGCCGCGCTGGAAATGACCGCCGACCCCCGCCGGGGGCCGCTGTGGATGCTGCTCGCGACCATGTATGGCGTGACGTTCGCCGACCGGCGCGTTGTGCGGCACGTGCTGCGCGAGGCCGCGACCTAAGCCCGTCGCGGTCCCTACTGTCCGGCCAGCATCCAGCGTCCGGCAGGAAGGACCCGTTCCGATGGGATCAATGCCCCTCAACGCGCTCGTCAACGACGCCGGCACCCAGTTGTCCAAGTCGGCGCTGCTGACCCTCTTGGGCTCCGGGACCGCGGTCACCAAGTACACGGTGCCCGCGCGGATCCGGGAGCGGTTCACGTTCCCGGGTGACTCCGACCACACCCCGGACGGGTACCGGCTGGCTTTCTCGGTCGGCGACGAGTTGACCTCCGAGCAGATCGACGCCCTGTACCCCGTGGCGACGATCGGCACGATCACCCCCGCGACCGGCCCGGCCGCCGGCGGCACCCCGATCACCATCGCCGGGACGAACTTCGCGTTCGGGACCACGGTGGCGATCGGCGGGGTGGCCTGCACGTCCGTGGTCGTGGTCGACGACGAGACCATCACCTGCGTGACCGGGGCCCACAGCGCGGCGACCGTCAACGTCGTCGTGACGACCCCGGCCGGCGCGGTCACCAAGACCAACGGGTTCATCTACACCTGATCGGGCCCGCCCCCGGCCGAGGGGCGTGCGCGGAGAGGCAGGGCTGGGCGGTGCCGCAGATGAGCGACCCCGGGTTCGGGGTACTCCGGAAGCCGAACGGAACGGTGGTCACCAAGACGGCGCTGCTCGCCACCCTCGGCGCGGCCGTGGTCAACGACCCCGTCTACCAGATGCCCGACGTCATCGACGGCGGGTACCGGGTGCTGGAGGACATCCCCGACCCCGGCGGGCCGGGGTACACGCCGCGGCTCGTGCTGGCCGAGGGGACGCAGATCCGGTCGTCCGAGGTCGACGCGATGTTCCCGGCCGCGACGATCGCCACGATCAGCCCGGCGTCGGCGGAAGGCGCCGGCACCGCGGTCACGATCAAGGGCACGGGGTTCAGCCGCGCGGGCACGACGGTGGCCATCGGCGGCGTCGCCGCCACCTCCGTGGTCGTCGTGGACGAGGAGACCATCACGGCGGTGACCGGGGCGCACACCGCCGGGGTCGTCAACGTCGTGGTCACCACGACGGCGGGGGCGGTGACCGCGACGAACGCGTTCACCTACACCGGCGACCCGACCATCACGGGCGTGTCGCCTGCGACCGGTGGGGCGGCCGGCGGCACCGCCGTGACGCTGACCGGCACGAACTACGTCGCGGGCGCGACGGTGGCGTTCGGCGGGGTCGCGGCGACCAGCGTCGTCGTGGTCGGCCCGACGTCGATCACCTGCGCGACGGGGGCGCACGCGGCCGGCGCGGTCAACGTCGTCGTCACGACCGCCTACGGCGCGGCGACGTCGGTCGGCGGATTCACCTACACGTAGGACTGGATTTCCGGGCCTGGCCTGGCACACTCGGAAGAAGCCGGTAGCGAGCTCCCCCCGTGGCTCGCCACCGGCTCCTTATTGTTCAGGCCCTGGCGGGCCGGGCGTTCCGGAGTAGCCCCGGCGCCTCGGCGACCCGGCTGGCCAGCCCCGGGGGCACGCCGATCACGGTCATGTTCAGGGCCAGCCGGCCCAGCGGCCACCGCTGCGCCCAGCACGCCGCCGCCTGCCTGACCTTCCCCATCCGGACGGGGGGAACGCCGGGGCCGTCGAGGAGCCCGCAGAACGCCTCTTCCAGGGCGCGGGCCGCCTTGGCCAGGTAGTCCGCCTGCTCCGCCACCTCGAACACGCCCCGCCGGGTCACGCCCACCTGCCCGGCCGTCAGCAGCCCGGAGAACTCGCCCACGACGGCTGCGAGCCGCTCCGCGAGCGTCCGCTCCAGGTCGGTCAGGCCGAGCTCCCCGGCGACGTCGATTCCCGGCAGGAACATGTGCACCTCCGCGCAACCCGCTTTACGACGGACGGTACCTGGCGGGGCCGCCGAGTAACTGAGGCGGTAATAAAATTACCGCTCCTGCTACTCGGCGCCGCGGGGCGGCGGGTGGGCGAGGACGCGACGCTAGGCCGCCCACGTCGGCATCCTCCGCACCGTGGCGCCACCACTGAGCGTCGGGATGCCCGGCGCACGTGCTGTCCTGCACGTCCAGGCTGCCGAGACGAAGGCCGAGCCCCGGTTCCGGGAGGAACAGCACCCCCGCGACCGCAAAGGCCGGTTCATCGAGATCGGCTCGACGGTTCGGATCCTGGGCGGCGGCCTGGCGAAGGTGCTGGCCACGCTGCGCGGCGGCCGCGTCGAGGTCGAGCACGTCGAAGGCGGCACGTCCGTCGTCCACCACGCGCAGCTCACCGTCGTGGCCGACCCCAACGGGAACCCGCCCGGCACCCCCCACGCGCCCAAGCCGGCGCCGGTCACCTCAACCGCGACCGAGATCAAGCCGGACACGATCCCCGCCGGCCAGGTCGGCCAAGGTGACCGTATCCACGCGGCCGGCGTAGACGGCTACGGTGACCACACCGACGTGACCGGCGTCGCCAGCGGGCCCGCCGAGCAGGTCACCGTCCGGCGCACCCCGGACGAACCCGGGCAGGCGATGCTCCGGCTGGCCCTGACCGACGACGGCGGCACCACCCACCAGGTGCTCGTCGGCCCCGACGCCCACGTGGAGCGTCTCAGCGAAGGAGGCGGCCGGCGTGAACCGGTACGGGCGGATGGCGCGGCTGCACTGGGAGAGGCACCTCCCGGACCGGTACGCGAAGCTCCGCAACCCCGACCAGTTCTTCCAGGAGCAGGGGGAACTGGCGGCGGACGAGATCGACAGCACGGTGGCCAGCCTGGCGCCGAAGGGGCCGTCGTACCTGGACAACGTGGCGGCGCAGAACGCGTCCCGCCGGCAGGCGGAGGAACTGGTCCGGGAGTGGCTGCTCCCGAACCCGGAGCCACCCAGCCCGGACCTGGCCCCGCCGGCGGAGAACAGCGACCCCCCCGACCCGTTCGACGTCAGCCACCTCAACCCGACACCGCCGGAGCCGCCGGAGCCGACGACTCCGGAGTAGTCCCGGACGTCCCCCGCGCCCAGCTACCCCGGTTCCGGCCGTCCGGCGGCGACCTGGCCCCGCCGGGGAAGAAAGCCAAGGCCCGGGCGAACATCGCCGCCCTTGAAGTGCTCCGCACGCTGGACCGGGAGCAGCGCCTGGCGACCCGGGACGAGCAGGCCATCATGGCCCGCTGGGCCGGGTGGGGCGCCATCCCCGAGGTGTTCGACGAGTCCAAGCCGGACTGGGCGCCGGAACGTGACGCCGCGCGCGCGCTGATCGGTGACGCCGACTGGGCCAAGGCCTCCCACAACACGCTGAACGCGCACTACTCCGACCCCGCGTCCGTGCAGGCGATCTGGCAGGCCGTCGAGGATCTCGGCTTCGACGGCGGCCGCGTCCTGGAGCCCGGCTCCGGGTCGGGCACGTTCATCGGCTACGCCCCCGGCAGCGCGCAGATGACCGGGGTGGAGCTGGAGCCGAACACGGCCGGGATCTCCCGGGCCCTGTACCCGCAGGCGAACATCCGCAACGAGTCGTTCGGCGTGACCCGCGTCCCCGACGGCGCATTCGACGCGGCCGTCGGGAATGTGCCGTTCGGGAAGTATCCGCTGGTCGACGCGCGGCACAACCCGAACCGCATGTCGATCCACAACGCGTTCATCCGCAAGTCGCTCGACCTGACCCGGCCGGGCGGGATCGTCGCGGTGCTGACGTCGCGGTACACGATGGACGCGGGCGACCCGAAGGACCGGGCGGAGATCGCGCAGCGCGGCGACTTCCTCGGCGCGGTCCGGCTACCGACCGGCTTCCACTCGGCGATCGCCGGCACCCCCGTCATCGAGGACATCCTCCTTTTCCGGCGGCGCGGCGACGGTGAGGAGCCCCGCGGGCAGGCATGGGACACCGTCCAGCCGGTCGAGCTGCCCGGCGGCACGTTGGACATGAACCGGTACTTCGCCGACCACCCGGAGCAGATCCTCGGCCAGGCCCGGTGGGAGAAAGGCCGGTACGGCACCGGGGACCTGGTCGTGGACGGCCAGGGCACCTCCGCGACGCAGATCAGCGAGGCCCTCGGCCGGGTCGTCGCGCAGGCCAAGACAGACGGCCTCGGCTACCAGCCCCGGACCGGTGACGACCCCGGGATCGAGGTGCGGACCCCCGACGCGGGCCGCCACGAGGGGCACATCCGGGCCGGCGACGGCGACCAGTTCGACCAGGTCGTTGACGGCCTCGTCGAGAACTTCCCGGTGCCCAAGACGCAGGCCGCCGAACTCCGGGACCTGCTCGGGCTCCGCGACTCCGCGTCGGCGCTGCTCGACGCCGAGGCCGCCAGCGCTGACGACACCGACGAAACCCGGCGGCTGCGGCAGGAGCTGAACGACCGGTACGACGCCTACGTAGCCCAGCACGGGCCGATCAACCGGTTCACGTGGCGGAACACCGGCCGGACCGACCCGGACACAGGCGACCAGGTACAGACCCGGCTGCGGCCCCGCCGCGGCGGGTTCGTCGCCGACCCCCAGGCCGCGCTGGTCGACGCCCTGGAGGACTACGACCCGGTAGAGCAGACCGCGTCCAAGACCGACATCTTCGCCCGTCGCGTCGTCGCACCCCGGGCGCTCGCGGACACCGCGAACAACCCCGGCGACGCCCTCACCCTCACCCTGGACCGGTACGGCGAGGTGCGGCTCGCCGAGGTAGCCCGTCTGCTCGGCACCGACGAGCAGACGGCCCGGCGCCGGCTCGGGGACCTCGTCTACGACGACCCGCCCGCGACGCCCGACCGGCCGGCGGCGCTCCGCTCGGCCGCCGAGTACCTGTCCGGGAACGTCCGGCAGAAACTCGCTGCGGCGAAGCTGGCCGCCGAGGCCGACCCCCGGTACCTGGCGAACGTCGAGGCCCTGAACGCGGTCGTCCCTCCCGATCTGGCGCAGGAGGAGATCGACGCCCGGCTCGGGGCGACGTGGATCGACCCCGAGCACGTGCAGGCGTTCCTGCGGGACGCGCTGCTCGACCCGAACCTGACCGTCACCCACGAACGCGGCCTGGAGTGGAAGATCCGCGCCGGCCGCGGCGGCAAAACGGAATGGGACACCGACCACGCCAAGGGCGCGACGCTCGCGCAGGCCCTGCTGGAGCAGCGCCAGATCCGGGTGACCGTGCCGACTGACGGCGGCGGGGAGGTGCTCGACCCCGAGGCGACGCAGCTCGCCGTCGAAAAGGCGCAGGAACTGTCCGACCGGTTCGCCGAATGGGTGTGGGAGGACGCCGACCGGGGCCGGGAACTGCAGCGCACCTACAACGACCTGTTCAACGGGCTGGTGCTGCGGAACTACGACGGCGCCGAACCGCTGTTCGACGGCATGGCCGAGTGGGTGAAGTCGCGGGGGGTGAAGCCGCATCAGAAGGCCGCGGTCGCCCGCATGGTCAACGAGCCTGCGGTGCTCCTCGCGCACGAGGTCGGAGCCGGCAAGACCCTGGAGATGGCCGCGGGGGTTATGGAGCTGCGCCGCCTCGGCCTGGTCCGCAAGCCCGCCGTCGTCGTCCCGAATCACATGCTGGAGCAATTCAGCCGCGAATTCAGGGAGGCCTACCCGAACGCGAAGATCCTCGCCGCCTCTTCGGATGACCTGACCGGGCCGAAGCGGCGGGCTTTCGTCGCCCGGACCGCGACCGGCGACTGGGACGCCGTCATCCTCACCCGCGGCGCGTTCGAGAAGATGCAGGTCTCCAAGGAGGCCCGGGAGAAGTACATCCAGGACCAGTTGACGCCGCTACGCGAGCGCGCCGACCGGCTCCGGGTCGCCGCCGCCGGGGACGACTCGAAAAAGGCCGAGAAGACGGTCAAGGCCGCCGAGTTGGCGCTCGCGAACGCGCAGGCCCGGCTTGAGGGCAAGCTCACGGTCGAGCGGGACAACGCGGTGTCGTTCGAGCAGACCGGCATCGACTACTTGGCCGTCGATGAGGTCCACGACTACAAGAACCTGCTCACCGCCTCGACGTTGGAAGAGGCCAACGTCGAGGGGTCGAAGCGGGCGTCCGACCTGGAAATGAAGGTCACGTACCTGCGGGAGACCACGCAGTCGAACCGGGTCCTTACCGGGGCGTCCGCGACGCCGCTGTCCAACAGCGTCGCCGAGGCGTACGTCATGACCCGCTATTTCCGCCCGGACATGCTGCGGGACGCCGGCCTGTGGGACTTCGACGACTGGCGGGCCAACTTCGGGTCGATGGTCTCCGAAGTGGAGATGAGCCCGGACGGGACCTCGTTCCGGCAGAAGTCGCGGCTGGCCCGGTTCCGGAACGTGCCCGACTTGTTGAGGATGTTCCACACGTTCGCCGACGTCAAAACGGCCGAGGATCTGGACCTTCCGACGCCGGAGTTGGAAGGCGGGACGGCGGAGAACGTCATCGTCCCCGGGTCCGAGCAGATGGCCGCCTTCATCCAGTCGCTCGGCAAGCGGGCCGAGAAAGCGAAAGGGAAGCGGCGGCAAAAGGGCGAGGACAACATCCTCAAAATCATGGGCGAGGGCCGCCGCGCCGCCCTGGACCCCCGGCTGGTCGGGCTGCCCGCCGAGGACGACGAGCACTCGAAGATCGCCGTCGCCTCCGGGAAGATCGCCGGGATTTACGCGCAGAACAAGGACCGGGCCTACCCCGGCCTCGACGGCGCCGACGACCCCGTCCGGGGCGCGCTGCAACTGGTGTTCATGGACCAGGGCACCCCCGGCTCCCAATCCGACTTCAACACCTACGAGGAGATGAAGGCGCGGCTGGTCGAAAAGGGTGTGCCCGCCGGCGCGGTCCGGTTCATCCACGAGGCCAACTCCGACGAGAAGAAGGCCCGGCTGTTCGCCGAGGCCCGCGCCGGCCGCGTCGCCGTGCTCATCGGCTCCACCGAGAAAATGGGCGTCGGCACCAACGTGCAGAAGCGCGCGGTCGCGCTGCACCACATGGACGTGCCGTGGAAGCCTGCGTGGCTGCAGCAGCGCGACGGCCGGATCCTGCGGCAGGGCAACCTCAACGACAAGGTGCGGATCCTGCGGTACGCCGTGGAGGGCTCCCTCGACGGCCTGTCCTGGCAGACCGTGACCCGGAAGCAGAAGTTCGTCACCCAGTTCATGCGCGGCAAGCTCGACCGCCGGGAGATGGAGGACATCGGCGACGCCGTCCTGTCCTACGCCGAAATCACCGCCCTGGCCGCCGGCAACCCGCTGCTGCTGGAGAAAACCCAACTCGACGAGGAAGTCACCCGGCTCGACCGGTCCCGCCGCCAGCACACCCGCACCCAGGCCAACCTCAAGCGGGACATCGTCGCCTACACGGCCGACGTCGGCCAGCTCGGGCAGACCATCGACGCCTTGGACGCGGCCCTGCCGAACCGGCAGGACACGGCCGGGGACCAGTTCCGGATGACCATCGGCGGCACCGCGGTCACGAAGCGGGCCGACGTCGCCGACCTGCTCACGGCCGCCTTCGGGGGGATCAACCAGTGGGGCGGCGGGGAACCTCGGCCCGTCGGCGAGTTCGGCGGATTCCAGATGCTCGCCGGCTGGGAGTACAACCGGTACTCCCAGGAGCACGACGCCTACGTGACGTTCGCCGGGGTGCCCGGCCGGGTCAGGTTCTCCGGCGGGTCGCTGCGGGACGGCGCGTGGGGATCGCAGATGGCGATCAAGCTAGAGGCCCACCTGCGGAAGATGGACGCGGACCTGTTCAACGCCCGGCACGAACTCGACCTGACCGAGAAGCAGCTCCAGCGGGCGCAGGCCAACGTCGGCCGGCAGTGGGCATACGGCGACCAGCTCAAGGTCGCCGACACCCGCCGGGGCCTCGTGTCCCGGCTCCTCGAACTACCGGGCCGGGGCGGCGACGAAAAGGTCCAGACCCAGGTCGCCGACGCGGAGCGGCAACTGGCCGCGTTGCCGTCGGTGGAGGACATCCGGGCCGGCCGGGTCGGCGCCGACGCCGCGCAGGCCGCCGACCAGGCCGCCACCGTCCTGTCCGAACGCATCGCCGGGGACCGGCCCGAAGACGTCACGCTCGCCGACGGCGCCGCGTACCGCGACCTCGCCGACGGGGCCGGCAGCAGCGTCACGTTCGACGGGCAGAGCATCGGCGTGGTGACCCCGGACGGCGACGGCCAGTGGTCGTGGGAGGCGTCGGTCGGCGGCGGCGCCGGGACGGGCGGCGGCCTGCCGTCGAGGACGGCCGCTGTTGCGGCGATGCGCCGCTACGACATGCAGCGCCGGGACCAGGTCGCCGCCGACAAGGCCAAGTTCGACCCGCAGCGGTTCTCCGACCTGCAGAAGGTCAGGGCGCACCTCGCGGCCGGCGGCGACCTCGCCGACCGCACCGACCCCCGCTATGTCGAGGTCAGCGCTTTCGCCCGGAAGATCGCGGGCGACAAGACGTTGACGCTGTCCCCCGGCGGCGGCCTGTTCGCGTTCAAGTCCGGGTCGAAGACGTGGCAGGTGTCGGTCACCGGCACCGGCCAGGGCCTCGGGAACCTCGCCCAGTCCGAGACGAAGCGGGACGCGGTCGAGTGGATGCGCCGCTGGGAGAGCGTCCGCGGCCAGGATGGGGAGCCCCTCGACTGGGTGTCGCCCAACCTGGGTGAGCGGCTGAACACGTGGCGGTCCGCGAACGGGAAGAAGTGGGGCGACGCGCTCCGCGAGGCCAAGTGGGCCGACGAGTGGCCCGCCAGCCCCGCGCCGGCCGCCGCCGCGCCGGATCGGGCCGGGTCCGGCGCACCGCCAGCTCCGCCCGCCGCCGCCCCTGCCGCATCCCGCCGGGTGCCGGCCGCCGAGCAGGCCGTCCGGGACGCTGCCGGCACCCGCCGCACGGTCCGGATACGGTCCGAGGACGGCACCGAAACCGTCGGCACCGTCGACCAGGTCGACCCGGCCGGCTGGGTTGTCGGCGACACCGGCACCGGCCCGTTCGCGGTCCGCGCCGAGCAGGTCCGGGCCGTTGACGCCGTCCCCGACGCCGGGCAGCCGGCGCCGATGCCCCAGCCGGACCCCGCCGCCGCGCACGAGCCGTACCCGTCTCCGGCCGACGGCGTCTCCGACCAGCTCGCGGTCGGGCAGGGCTGGGCGGCCGTGGCGAAGGTGCTCGGCGGCGACCCTGCCGGCGCCGGCGTGGAGGGCTTCCTGCGGCAAGGTGTCCGGGCGCGGATGTTCGAGGACCGCGACGCGCAGTGGTGGGCCGGGCACTACGGCCGGGTCCGGACCGAGGCGCAGAACCTCCGCGGCGACA
>Ga0307503_10000178_pt1 | contig 19842 bp, 14 predicted proteins | sample 17_S_MG_FD_194514 | JGI IMG/M metagenome (GOLD analysis project Ga0307503, IMG submission 194514) | Soil microbial communities from Populus trichocarpa stands in riparian zone in the Pacific Northwest, United States - 17_S | ecosystem: Environmental > Terrestrial > Soil > Riparian zone > Trees... | reverse complement strand
CTTCGAGAACCCGACCGCCGGGGGCTTGGTGATCCTCGTCGAGGTGGCGCTGATGGGCCTGTCCAATGGACCCGGCGCCGTGGATGACGATCGAGACTATGAGGAAGAGATCATCTAGCGTGACAGTCACGTTTCCTTGAGGCAGCCGCGGCGCGTTCCATTGGATGATTCTATAATGCTCATTCCCAGACGCCTGCTTTTTTCTTCGTCTCTGGGCAGTTCCGCGCAAATTTCGCCGGGCGGCGATCTGCTGGCGTTTCCACGACGGGGCGCGAACGGCGTGCAGGGCATTTGGATCAAATCGCTGAAGGATGGAGGGATTCGGCAGCTGGCGAGCAGCCGCAACGTTCAAGGGGTGATCTGGGCGGCCGACGGCAGGCATGTGCTCTATCTCGAGGATGCCGATGGCGATGAGCAATATCGTTGCGTCGCCGTCGACCTCGACGGCGGGGTCCGGCACCTGACTCCTTCCGGGATCCAGGCACGGATGCTGGCTGTCAGCGCAGCTCATCCCGACGATATCCTCGTCCTGCTGAATCAGGAGGACCGCCGCCGCCACGACGTTTATCGGCTGAACCTGCTTTCGGGGAGCTGCGAACGCATCGCGATCAACCCCGGCAATGTCGTCGGCTGGGTCGCGGACCGCCAGCTCGCCGTGCGGGCCGCGCTTTCGACGACCCCGGACGGTGGGTTCCAGCTCCTGGTTCGCGATGATTCGGACGCCGACTGGAGCGAGCTGCGCAGCTGGGGCCCCGACGAGCACGGCCACCCGCTGTTCTTCTCCGCCGACGGCGACACGCTTTACCTGATCGGAAATCACGATGCGGAGACAAATCGCCTGATCGCTTTCGACATGAAAAGCGGCGATGAAACAGTGGTTGCCGACGATCCCGAATATGACATCGTCAGCGCTCTGCAGGACCCGGTTACGGGCGTGGCCCAGGCGGCAATCGTAAGCGCGGAACGCTCGCGCACGATAACGCTCGATCCGCGCGTCGCGGACGACCTTGCGGCAATTCGTGAAGCGGTGGGCGAGTCGTTCCGCGTTTTCAACCGCTCGAACGACGGTCGGGTTTGGCTCCTCTCGAGCATTTCCGACCGCCGCCCTCCCGCATGCTACGTCTATGAAAGCAAGGAACGCCGCACCTCGCTTGCCATCGACGACTATGCCGAATTCGATCGCTACGAATTTTGCCCGATGGCGCCAATTGCTGTCCGGGCGCGGGATGGGCTGCTTCTTCGAGGCTATTTGACGACGCCCGTCGCACGGGGGAAGCAGCCGGGGCCGGCCATCCTCAAGGTTCATGGCGGGCCCTGGGCGCGAGATACGTGGGGTTTCGATCCGATGGTGCAGTGGCTCGCGAACCGCGGCTATGCGGTTCTCCAGCTCAACTATCGCGGATCGGCGGGTTACGGGAAAAGCTTTCTCGCCGCAGGCTATCGCGAATGGGGCCTGAAGATGCAGGACGATCTGATCGACGGAGTGGGTTGGCTTGTCTCCCAAGGCATAGCCGATCCGGCGCGGATCGGGATCATGGGCGCCTCCTATGGCGGCTATGCCACGCTGGCGGGGTTGAGCCTCACTCCGGAAATATTCGCGGCTGGGGTTTGCATGTTCGGCCCCAGCGATCTCGTTGCTTTCCTGCGCAACGTTCCCAAACAATGGACGTCGTACCGGGCATTGCTTCACGCCCGGGTCGGGGATCCCGAGGTCGATGCGGACAAACTCGGCGGCGTGTCGCCGATGCAGAATTACGCGGCCATGCGGGCGCCGCTGCTCGTGGCCCATGGCGCCAATGACGCGCGCGTGCCTTGCGCGGAAACCGACCGGTTCGTGTCCGCGTTACGCTCGGCCGGCGGGACGGTCGAGTATCTCGTCTTCACCGACGAAGGCCACGGCTTCACGCGCCCGGAAAATCGACTGCATCTTTGCGCAAAGATCGAGGCCTTCCTGGCCAGGCATTTGCTCGGCGATTGCGAACCCGAAGAGCATATCCCCAACCACGCGGGAACGGTGCGGTAGGCTCAGGCCGTTCTCTCCGCGATGATCAGCATCTGACCCGGCGCCGTGCGCAATTTGATCTTTCGTTCGAGCTTGCAACCGGCGGCTTCCAGCCACGAGACGATGGCATCCGGCTCGTAGGCATTGCTTCCGGTCATGATGAAATAGTGCAGTGACATCATTTTCAGAAAGGCATCGACGAGCGGGCTATTGTTCGAGCTGTCCACTTGGTCGCTGATGATGATCATCCCGCCCGGCGATAGGGCCCCTGCCGCGCGCGTGATGATCGCGCGGCAATCTTCCGGTCCGAAATAATGTATGAGGTTCGAAACCAGGACCGCATCGTATCCCGAGCCCGGATCGTCCGTTCGGATATCTCCGGGGCGAATGTCAAACTGGGGGTTGTTGGTCGCAATCGCATATTCGAGCGCGTCCGGAACATCGAAAATCGTCGCGACGAGGTCAGGATTATGCCGGCAAAAAGCGGCGCTATATTGTCCGTGATTGCCGCCGATGTCCAGGAAGCGGCGAGCGCTGGAGGGAAGGCCGACGCGCGTTGCGATTTCCTCTGCCGGCCCCGCGGCCATCGCCGCCATCGACTCGTTGAATATCGCCCATCGCCCCGGCTTCAGCGACATCCAGTCGTGCAGATGGATTTTGATGGTTCCGTTTCTCAGGGCGAATTCGAGGCTTTCAGGCCAGGTTTCCACCAGGAGGCTTTTCCACATATGGACGAAATCCGCGACATTGCCCGGCTTGGTTTTTACCAGCCAATTCGTTGTCAGCGACGTGTTGCTGTAAGTTGATCCCGTTTTCCGCACGTAGCCTGCGGCGCCAAGAAAATCCAAAAGGCGACGAATCCCCTCCACATTGCAATCCGTGAGCTCGGCAAGATCGGAAGCGCTCTTCGCGCCCTGTCCGAGATGCTCGAAAACGCCCAGGTCTATCGCGACCGCCGCCGAGTGGAATGCCGTTCCGCCGATCAGGTCCAACATTACGCCAGGCGCCCTGTTGCGACGGAGTGCCCAACGTTCGATCGCATTTGGAATTACGGGCATAGCGGCCTCCTGATGGCGAAAAGACGGTCAGGCAGAGAGGAGCATATTCAATGGAATTACGATGCTTCCACCTCCGCGTTGTCGCCCGGAGGTGGATACATTTGGGTCCACCAAGGATCCACCCACCACTTCTCGCCCAATAGATAACTCTTTTGCCATTCCGCGGGATTCTTCGGTGCCGGATAGTATTTGCCAAAGTCGTGACGGCTTCGCTCATGCATCACGAGCCGAACGAGCGGATGCATCCCGAACATGCCATCATGCGTGAATCCCTGTCTCGGCATGCGCGACCAGCCGAGGTCGACGATGCGGTTCGCGCCGGCCCAGGCAAGCTCGTCGCGCAACTGCTGCGAAAGCGCCCAGGGCATGACGGACACGGTCTGCATTTGCGAATTCAGATGAGGCAAGGCCTCGGCGAAGTCTTCCACGGAATACAACATCAGCGTTCGTGCCAAGGGGTGGGCGAATGCCGGATCCGCGAGGCCCTTCGCCATGGAGATGACCGCCCAATCCTTGCCTTCGTCGACATCGTGCCCGAGGTAGCGCGCCTCGAGAAGCGTCGCGCTGCGGTGGGCGAGCGCGTCACGATTCGATCCGAGAGGGTAGCGCTCCGCGAACAACTCAAAATAGCGGCGCAAGCAGGATCTGAAGGAGTCGAGGTCCCCTTTGACAAAAGCGCGTTGCGTATTGAAGCAGGCTTCCTGATCATAAAAACCAACGTCTTCAACCAGGCGCAACGCGGCCTCGTCGGGGTCACAGATGGTGAGATCCACCATCGACGCGCTCCAGCGCGGTCCGAACTCCGAGACCGGGACGTTGGCGCGAACTTTCCGCTTAACGGCTTCGACCGCGTCGCCGCCGCCCCAGATGCACACCGCGTCGGCGCTGGCCAGGCAGTCCGCCCCGATTTCAGCATCGTGAGGCCAGTAGGCAACGGATAAAGATCGCGAAACGGGGTGATCGGGATCCGTGTCGATCATCGTCTGAACGAGCGCCAGGACAGTGACCAGATCGCGCGAGGGCAGCTTCAGCAAGTTCACGTTGCGGGTGATTATTCCGCGCAAGACACTGTACAATCCAGCAAGCGGCAGGTTGCCCACGAGATATTGCAGAACCAGTCCCCTGGGAAACGCGCGGACGAGGCACATCTGGTTGGGAATCCATTCATCGAAGATTCGCTCGTTCCCGAATTCCGCGGCAATCGTATCCCAGGTGTGGAATCGCTGGGTCATGAAATGACCGATCGTCTCGTAGTCCGCCTCGATCATGGCCGCCGAGAATCCAGTGATCTTATGCGCATAGGAATCCGCAAGCCGCCGCCACTGCGAGGTCCGGGACATCCAATTGTCGCCTGCCGCATGGAGAAAGAGGGTCAGCTCATCGGTGGTCAGGCGACTCAACGCCACGGCGAGCTGTTCGCGTGCCGCCTGGATTTCAGCGAGATCGGAGGCGAGCATGACTGGAATGCGTATGGTGACGCCGGTCTCGTACGCTATTACGTGGTTGTCGGGCCGGTCCGTCGGAAGCACGGCGCGCCCGTTGACGATCATCGGCAGGTCAAACTCCAGATCATCCATCGTTCGCACCCATGCTGGCTCCGGCCTGCAGATCCATGCGCGCCGCCTCGGCCGCCGCAATGATCTGCGAGAAGGAGGGTTCGATAATCGTCTCCGGATCGCGACCGATGACACGCAGGCACTGGCGAACCGCGCAGTTGAAATAGGCCGTCGCCAGCACGGGGTTGCGGTAGAGCTGATGGGTCGCGGCCTGGATCGTTATCAGCTCGACCGCCTGCCCGGCGCGCGCCGCCTGCGCTGCAACGCTCCTGACGTCCTCCAGCCTGACCCAGGGGTCGTCGGTGCCGGCGATGAACACCATGGGGCCTCGGCACCGAAGGACGTCGGCCACCGTATCCGATGGGTCCACCAGGCTATGCTCGATGCCGTCGTTCACGAAGACCTTGTCGACTTCGTATCCCAAGACGAGGTTTCGCTCCGGATAGTCTTCACCGCTGCGGACGATGCCAACCAGATCGACGCCCATCACCTCGCTCAGCGTGTATTGGAGGTCCACGACGGGTGTGATGAGCACGGCGGCACCCCAATCGTCGCGACCGGCGAGCGCGCGCATGACCGCGCGCGACGACAGGCTGATGCCCAGGACCAGGGCCCCGGGGCAGAGGTCGAGCACCGCGCCCATATCGGTCGCGAGGTCGGACAGTCGAAACGCTTCGATGGAACCGGTGCTTCGCCCGGGATGGTTGCGCGGGTCGAAGCGATAGACCTTCAGGCCGTTCATGGTCATGAGATACGCTGTCGCGAACAGCCGCTCCGCGCTCATCCCAAATGGCGGCACGATGAGGATCGTGCCGGCCACCTCGCCGGCAGGATGGTCGACGGTCACGACGAGCTTGTCGCCACCTAGAGTGAGCGTGATCTCTTCGTCATTCATCGCGTCGCAGTCCTGACAGCTAGGCTCCGATGGTTTGAAGTTTCAGGGCGCAGCCTCGTGATTCGATCCGATTCACCCTGCGCTCAAACACAATTACATCACCTGTTATTCCGCAGGGGCATTTCGTGTGCTGCGTAACCGTTCCAAAATCGTCGCTGAGTATGAACCCGGGGTAGCTCAGCGGCGTCGGGTCAAGGAACGAGAGCAGCCCGGGCTCACCGCTGGGCAATGCGGCCAACGTGCGCGGATCACGGGCGAGCACGGTGATCCAGGGCGGGCTATGCTTGGCTTTGAACGCGCACTCGAACAGCACGGTATTCAATTCCACCATGTTGTAGCTGTCGCGTATCGGCTGGGTATCCGGAAAACCGAATGCAGAGGCCAGACGCTCATCGAAGGCGGTTCGATCAATGATCTCATTCTCGCGCCGCTTCCAGCCGCCGATAGCGATTATGAGGGACTTGGGACTTAGCTTGAGCGGCCCATGCTCCTCAAGGTACCTCGCCAGATCGAGGAGCAGCGGTGGCGGACCCACGACGTTTATTCCTTCATTGTCGGGGACGCTTGCGAGATCGGCAACGAGCTCCTTCATCGCCAGAACATCGCGGCGAACATAGGATCTCGTCGTGTACAGCACGCCGACGCCTGCCATGACATAGGACACCCAAACGTTCGGGGCATCCCTGGTTGCCGGCGTCAGGTCGAAAACCTGCCGGTCGAAGGTTTCAACGCCCAGCACCTCGCGCTTCCCGATCGCCACGGAGGCGAAGAATCGCTTGAGCGTGACATCGTCGCGAGGGACAACCGATACGGTTCCCAAGGTTCCGCTGCTGGTTGTCAGAATAATCTGGTCGGCCCCGGAGCCGGTGCGGACCGTCTGATCGCCACGCTTGAACAAGCCTGTGGACAATAGGGGAATGGTCGCGAGCTCGGCCGCGCTGCTCAACCGATCGTTTTTGAATCCCAGCCGCTCGCAATATTGGTCATAGGCCGAATTGTGTTGCCGATGGTGATCGACCGCACGCCGAGTAAAATTGAGTCTCAGGTCATCGATCGCGGCGACATCCTGGTTCCCGAGCTGATAAATGTCGTCAGTGCCCAGCATCGCATCAAGCGGATCGATATCTTCGATTACTCTCTCTTGAAGCTGGATGTCCTGCGTAGCCGTCATTTACCGGCCAATCGGCTGGTGCCAAAGGACTGACGCTCCAATCGGCCGCTGTCGAATAACCGCCGCTCCCCATCACCGGAACTACGGGAGTATCGCGGAAAGTTATCGCGGTTGGCGCTTCTGACACTGGTTTGAGACGATCGTTTCATGCCGCGGCTTTACCCATCCCCCGGTTGGGCGTTGTTTACGGAATATCGTCGCATGACTCGGAGCCCGATTCAAGAATGCCTCTCGTGGAAGGCAAGGGGTTGCGCCGCGACGATTTAAGCAATGCTGGGGGCGCTTGTGGGGGTTGCTGCCTGGGAACGCGACCCGAAGCGGTCCTTCTCTCGGCAATGGCATGGCCGTCGGCGAACTTGAGGGGATCCGGGCGGGCGTGCCGCCGCGCTATGTGCCGGGAGTTGCGGCAAGGGGATGGCGCTCAGCAGGGCTTTTTTTTCGACGGCGGAGCGAGGCCGGGATGCAAGAAGCCCCATGTCGTCAACGTCCGCGGAAGATGAGATCATGCGACTTCGCAAAGGGCCGAATCAAAATCCGATCGGCAGCGCTGACAATCGCTTGCGCGCCACCGACCGGATATTGAAGACGAGCACTTAAGCTAAGTGCGTTATTAGCATTCCTGCAGCAAGGCCGGAACAAAGAGTTCCTCTTCTACAAGAACAAATTCATTCTGCGTCGCAGACGCTTCGCTGGAAGCGATTTCGCTGTCTTCGATGCTGATGTTGAGCTTGTCGTCCATTCTTTCCATAGCGCCACTCCTCCTTAACATCCCGCCAGGGCGCGAGATCTCCTTTGGTGCGTAAGCTCGGCGTCAGGTCGTTCTGGTCTCGGCCGGACTTTACAACAAGTGCGGGGTATGGTCAAGTGGTCTCAGGTAAAGGCTATATGCTTGAGAAGCCCCGACTTAAAGGCGTTCCGGCAGACGCGATTCAGTGATGCGAGGGGAACGAAACGTGAAACATGCATGGGAAGACTCGTATCCTAAAGGACTCCCCTGGTCGTTGCCGATCCCGCCCGCGACACCATTGCAGGACGCGCTGAAAACGGCGGCCAGCCGATGGCCACAAAGGACGGCCATCGATTTCTATGACACGGAATTGACTTTTCGTGAGCTGGACGACTTGGCGCGGAAGGCAGCCAAGGGCTTGCGGGAATTGGGAATCGGAAATGGCGCGCACGTTGGCCTGCATCTGGAGAACACGCCCCATTTCGTGATCTGCTTCTTCGGCGTGTTGTATGCGGGCGGCAGCGTGGTCAATTTCAACCCGCACGCCGGAACCAATGAATTTGTTGGCCAGCTTCGCGACTCGGAAGTGAAAATACTCGTCACCGGAGATTGGCAGAGCGAGTTCGCGGCGACCAGAAGATTGCTGGCCGATAATTCCGTCGCGATGGTCGGGTGCAGCTTGAGCGACTTTCTGCCCGAGGCCGCGGTGGCGCAACTGGTCGATCGCGCGCTGCGCCAGTGGTCGTGCGAGGGCGCAGAGGCGCGATTCGCCGCTTTGATCGCGAATGATAGCGCGCTCGACGCCGGCATCGGGGACCAGATCGCGAGCGACACTGCGGTTCTTCAATATACCGGGGGAACCACGGGGGCGCCGAAGGGGGCGATGCTGACCCACGCCAACTTCTCCGCGGTGTTGCACATGCTGCTTCTGTTTACGGGGGGCGACTATAACGACCGCCAGTACAAGATCCTCTGCATATTGCCGCTGTGGCATGTGTTCGGACTGACATTCATCCTGCTCAGATCGGTGGTGACGGGCACGGAAATGGTGCTGCATCTGCGCTTCGATGCCGGTCGCGCTCTGTCGGACATCGCCCGGAAGAAAGTCACGGCCTTCTCCGGCGTGCCAGCAATGTATGCGGCGCTGGTCAACCATTCGAGGTTCCTGACGGAAGACCTGTCGTCGGTATTGAGCTGGACCTCGGGCGGCGCGCCATTTCCGGCGGAATTGAGGGCGCAGTTCGAGCAACGCGCACGCGTCGACATTCACGAAGGTTATGCGTTGACGGAAACGACGGGCATCGCCGTGCAGGCGCTGACGCCCGACAAGCTCGGCACCTTTTGCGTCGGCCTGCCGGTGCCCAATACGATCGTCGAGATCGTCGATATCGAAACCGGGGGCACGCTCCTGCCCAATGGCGAACATGGCGAGATCTGCATTTCGGGCCCGCAAGTGATGAAAGGCTATTGGAGGAGGCCGGATGAAAACGCCGCCGCATTCGAAGGCGGGCGCTTCCATACCGGCGATATCGGCTTTCTCGATGCGAAGGGATTTCTCACGGTCCTCGACCGAAAGAAGGACATGATCCTCGTCGGCGGACATTGCGTCTACCCGCGCAATGTCGAGCGGGTGCTGAACGAGCATCCGGCCGTCGCGGAGGCCGCGGTCGTCGGCGTCCCAAGTCCGGATTTCGGAGAAGTCGGCCACGCCTGTCTCGTGCTTCGACCCGACCATGATCCGCCGCAACAAAGGGATTTCTATGCTTTCCTGGCCGACCGACTCTCTACGCATGAGATTCCGTTGACCTTCGAAATTCTCGAAAAACTCCCAAGAACGGCGGCCGGTAAGGTAACAAAAACGGAGCTCGCGGCGGCAAACCGGGAACTGGCGGCGGGACGTGCCGCTTAAAGCGGCCCGCCACGATGTCGCCGCAGCGGGAGCTCGGCATTGCATTGGCGGGGGCGACGGGGAAATGGCTCAGTGAAGGCATTCGACTATGTCGTCGTCGGCGCCGGTTCGTCCGGATGCATATTGGCCGCGCGGTTGAGCGAAGATCCGGCGAACAGCGTCCTGCTGCTGGAGGCAGGCCCCGCGCAAGAGAATTTCGCGATGCGCGCGCCTGCTCTGTTCTATGTTCTTCAACGCACCCGATATGACTGGGCCTATCGGACGGAGCCGCAAGGCGCGGTCGACGCACGGCGAATGTTCTTGCCGGCCGGCAGGGTGGTCGGCGGATCGAGCTCGATAAACGCCTCGCTCTATGTCCGCGGACACAAGTCCGACTATGACGGCTGGCGCGCATCGGGAAATCCGGGGTGGGGCTGGGAGGACGTCCTCCCCTATTTCAGGAAATCCCAGCGGCAGGCGCGCGGAGCCTCCGAGTTCCACGGTGCGGACGGGCTCATACGGGTCTCGGACCAGGACGGCATAGCCCCCAGCACTGCGGCATTCGCCAAATCGGCGGCGACGCTGTTCGGCATTCCGTTCGTCAAGGACTTCAACGGCGGCGACTCGACGGGAGCGGGCTATTTCCAGGTCACTTGCGAGCGCGGTCGGCGCAGCAGCGCCGCCACCTTCATACGCGAGGCGCGCGCGAGGCCGAACCTCACCGTGCGAACCGGCGCCTTCGTGACGGGAATTGAATTCGGCTCGTCGCGCGCAACGGGCGTGCGCCTGCGAGTCAAAGGGGGCGAGGAGACCGTCAAGGCCGGGCGCGAGGTCATCCTCGCGGCGGGCGCGATCGGCTCACCACGCCTGCTGATGCTTTCGGGGATCGGGCCCGCGCCGCACCTGCGCGAGGTCGGCATCGATACGAAGCTCGATCTGGCTGGCGTCGGCCAGAACCTGCGCGATCATATCGGCTACCCTGTTTCATACGAGGCGACGGCAAACAGCGCGCCGCATTACAGTCTGCCGGCCTCCCTTCGCTGGATCTTCAATTACATGATCAGCGGCGGGGGAGGGCCGCTCGGACGCTCCTATATGGAAGGCTGCGCCTTTGTCCGCACCAGTCCTGGCCTGGAGCGCCCGGACCTCCAGTTCCACTTTGCGCCATGGAGCAGCCTCGAGCCCAATATGGACGAAAAAAGGCAGCTCAAGCGCGGGTGTGGGTTCACCCTGTTTCCGACCCTCCTCTACCCGCAAAGCGTGGGGGAGATCCGCTTGTCTTCCAGCGACCCCATGGCGCCACCCCACATCGATCCGCGCTATTTCTCCTGCGACGCGGACTTGCGGGCGCTCATGGAAGGGGCACGGCTCGCGCGACAGGTCGCGGAGACGGAGCCGCTGTCGGCCTGTGCCTTGCGCGAGGTCGCGCCCGGGGCCGCCGTGCAGAGCGACGACGCTCTCGCGTCCGATGTCCGCCGGAGAGCCAATTCGATCTTTCATCCAGTTGGCACCTGCAAGATGGGAGTGGATGCGGGGGCGGTGGTCGATCCCGAACTTCGCGTCCGCGGCGTCGACGGCTTGCGGATCGCGGATGCTTCGATCATGCCTTCCATTCCGGGAGGTAATACCAACGCTCCAACGATGATGGTGGCAGAAAAGGCGGCGGATTTGATTTTGGGAAAGGCGCTATAGCTTTGCTCGGTGTCCGTTCGAAGAAGGATGCAGTTACATGACTGATGAACTCTCCGCGCCGAGTAGCTTGCACCATTGGAGCGGTTACGAACCCTCCGATCCCAAGCTCATTGCCCTCTATTCGAAGGGTAAGACTCTGCAGTGGAATGCCGATACGGAAATAGACTGGGATCAGCCCATCGATCCGTCTTCCCCCCTGCACGCGGCCGCTTTTCCACTGCTCGATCTGCCGATATTTCGGCGACTGAGCCCGACAGAATTAGACCACCTGACCGAAAAGCTCACCCGCCTCGCGCTCTCCCAGATCATTCATGGCGAACAGGGCGCGCTCATGGTCGCGTCGCGACTGGTGAGTATCGCTCCGGATTATGAAACCAAGCTCTATGCGGCAACCCAGACGGTCGATGAAGCGCGCCATGTCGAGGTTTTCGGCCGATATCTGAGACGCTGTGGCGGGATCGTGCCGCTGGCGCCGGGTTTCGGCGCATTTCTCGACAAGGTGATCGACGCCGATTCCTGGCTCACGATGGTGATCGGCATGCAGATCATCGTCGAAGGCGCCGCGCTGTCATCCTTTCACACCTATCGTCGAAGGTCGCGGGAGCCTCTCCTCACCGGCATTCTTGACCGGGTCATCCGCGATGAAGCCCGCCATGTGGGCTTCGGATCGACATATTTACGAAATAACCTGAGCGAAATGTCAGATGACGAGAGAGAACATCTCGCCGATTATGCCTATGACACCGTGATGATGTTCGCGCGAACGCGTCACGAGTCATTCCGTCAAAGCGAAGGCATCCTCAGCGAGTTCGGTTTTTCTCTCGACGAAGTGCTTCACTCCGCGGCGGAGCGACTGCAAAGCGGCGAAGGCGCTCTCGCCGATCCGGCCCGGGACGGCATTACCGAATTCATCTTGCCGACGCTGACGCGCCTCGGCGTGCTTACGGAGCGGGTCAAAGAAAAATTTGCAAGCGCTCGCCTGCCGCCAATCATGGTGAGCACCCTGCTCGACGAGCTCGACATCTTGACCATGTCGACCACCAGGGAGAATTGAGTGCAAGCGCCGCAAACCTTGTTCGACCTTCTGCGGCAACGGGCGTCCGACTCGCCCGGGAGGGGCTTCAGATTCACGCGCGACCTCTTCGTCACGGAGTCTCTGACCTATGCCGAGCTCGACCAAGCGTCGCGCTCGGTCGCTGCCGCCATTGCCGAGGCCAAGGCCGGTCCAGGCGCGCCGGTATTGCTGCTGTTCGCGCCGGGACTGGATTTCATAAAGGCACTTTTCGGTTGCTTTTACGCCGGTGTCGCGGCGGTTCCCGCCTATCCGCCGAATCCCGGCCGGATCAAACGCAGCATGGCGCGTCTTCGTGCGATCGTCCAAAGCTGCTCGCCTCGCTTCATTGTCAGCTCGTCCGACATATGCGGTACCGCGGAAGCGATAATTTCCCATGTGCCGGAGTTGCAGAGCGCGACGTGGATAGCGATTGACGGGCGGCATACGGATCCGAGCAACTGGCGTCCTCCGACCCTGAAACCCGACGATCTCGCGATACTTCAATATACGTCCGGCTCGACCGGCGAGCCGCGCGGAGTGATGGTCACCCACGGAAATATCCTGCACAACCAGGGCCTCATAGGCCAGGCCTTTGCCAGTCGTGCCCGCGAAGACGTGGTGGTGTCGTGGCTGCCCGTCTACCATGACATGGGCCTGATCGGCACCACGATCCATCCTGTATTTCTCGGCTGCGAGTGTGTCCTGCTGGCGCCGCTCGAATTTCTTCAAAGCCCGTACAGGTGGCTCGCGGCGATTTCCACCTACGCGGGAACGGTCGCAGGGGCACCGAATTTCGCTTATGATCTCTGCGCGCGAAAAATATCCGATGAGCAATTATCCTCGCTGGATTTATCGAGCTGGCGGGTGGCATTTTGCGGCGCGGAGCCGGTGTATAAGGAAACGCTCGAGCGTTTCGTGGAGCGATTCTCGCCGCGCGGCTTTCGCCGCTCCGCCTTCTTGCCCTGCTATGGCCTTGCCGAGGCGACCTTGATCGTGTCGGGCGCATCGCGGCCGGAGGGGTTCATTGCGTCCGCTGTCGATGTTGACGCGTATCGCAACGCCCGGCTGGTGGCGTCCCGAGACGGTAGCCAGTCGGTCATCGGGTGCGGTCCCGTCCTCGGCGATCAGCAGCTGCTCATCGTGGCGGAGGACAAGCCCTGCGCGCAAGGCGGGGTGGGCGAGATCTGGCTGCGCGGAGACAGCGTCGGCCGGGGCTATTTCAATGATTCCGCACAATCGCGCGAGATATTCGAGGGAAGGCTTGCGGACGGGACCGGACCGTTCCTCCGCACCGGCGACCTGGGCGCCCTGGGCACCGATGGCGAGCTCTATATCGTGGGACGAATCAAGGATTTGCTGATCGTCCGCGGCCTCAACTATCATCCGCAGGACATCGAAAGAAGCATCGAAGCCGCATTGCCGGCGGCCAGACAGGGCTGCTCCGTCGCTTTTGCCGTTGACGGTAGCGCCGGCGAGGATTTGGCGGTGCTTCTGGAATACGATCCCCGCGCGAGCCGCGGCGGCGTCGACTGGAATGCCGCGGTGGAGGCAGTGCGCACCGCAATTGCCGCGGACCATGATCTTGCGGTTCGGACCGTGCTCATCGCTGTCGCGGGGGAGGTGCCGAAGACGTCGAGCGGCAAGGTACGACGCAATGAAACTCGGCGCAGGGTATTGGCGGGCGAGGTAAAGCTGCTTCACCGCTGGGAAGCTGTCGTGGCTGACCCGATGCCGAGCAAACAGATCGGGCATAGTCAGGACGATATCGCCGACTATATCGCAATGTGGCTGTCGCGTGCCCTGGGCCGGGCGGTAGGGGCGGATGCGGTATTTGAAGAAGTTGGACTTGACTCGCTCGATGCGGTGCGTCTGACTCAGGCACTGGGAAAAGAGCTTGGCCGGGAGCTAAGTGCAACTCTCGCGATGGATTTCCCGACCATCGACTTGCTTGCGGGGCATTTGGCATCGTCTCTGCGCCGCGATCTTGTGTCAACGGCCTCCAATGATAGCCAGGGCGGGTAGATATGGGCGAGCCAAGGGATCCTTCCGAACAAACAATCCAGCTAAGTTCCGCGGCGCGGATCATACCCCCTTCTTTTCTTTCCAACGAGCGGTGGGCGGTCGAGAGTTTTATCGGACCTAAGCATTGGAAAGTATCGGTGCCCGCGGTCATGTTGTTGCTCGCCTGCATCGAGGAGAATTCCCGCCGGGCAGTGCTCGACAGAGTCGCGAGCCTTACTCTGGCTCCTCGTGAAAATCTTGAAACGCTGCTGACCGAGCTGGAGCGATGCGGGCTGATCGTCTCGTCCGACGCCTCGAAGGCGAATGGCCACGCGTCGATTTGCCAGAAAATCCCGGAGGCCTGGGCAAAGGCGAATTGGTCGGAAGCAGCGGAATACCATCTTTCCACGCTCGACTATCCGTTCCCGGATTATTCCACGAACGGCCGTCAAATCGATACCGATCGAATGCGGGGTTACATTGGCGAAGAGCCAGACGTCGATCGGTACAAGCGAATAGCCGATCCGGTAAGCCGCAGGGATCTTCCCGCACCGGACGCATCTTTGTGCGATGTCCCGCTCGCCGAGGCGCTGCGAGATTATCTGGACCCGGATCCCGCCCAGGATGCACCGGTTATCGATGACGCCGTTATCCTCAATCTCCTGTCGATGACGTTTTGCGAAGTGGGCCTGATAAAGGGAGGGCGATGGCAGCGCGCACCGATGATGCGACGCACCAGTCCGTCCGGCGGTGGGCGCCACCCGTCCGAAGCCTATCTGCTCGTCATGGACGTCCCCGGTCTCAAGCCCGGTTGGTACCACGTCGATGTCTCTCCTCCGCAACTTTCGCTGATGCGCGAAGCGGTCTTCACGGACTCCGAATTGCGGGAACTCTTCCCGCTCGGCTATGGGCGGGCGCCGTTCGACGTCAAATGTCTGGTGGCGCTGACGACCATATTCGAGCGGAACATGTATCGCTACCGCGAGCCGCGAACGTTCCGGACGGTTCATATGGATATCGGTCATCTGGCGACCACGCTCGGTCTGGCCGCCTCCGCGCACCAAATCATGACGCATGTCGCTTACGCCGACGACGATGAGGCGATCGAACGCAGCCTCGGGCTGGATGGATTGGAAGAGGGGTACATGTTGACCGTGTCGCTCGGTATCCCCTCAACGGACGCACAATAGAATATGGGGACGATGGCCAATGATGGGCGTTGAGAATCGGGAGAACTGGTGGCCTCTTCTTAGCATCCGGCCGGTTTCCAGTAGTCGTAAAGTTGTCCTCAGCGATGCGCTCAATCGGCGACGCGCGGCCGTGGATGCAAATGCTCTGCTGGAATTCCTATCCGCGCGCTACCGCGGTTCAGCATCCACAGCCGGTGGTCATAAGCTGGCGGATCAGCTGGCCGAGCGCGGGTGGTTTCCATCGGCCCCCGTCGACGCGACCCTGGTCGATCGGATCAATCATTGGTGGAAACGCGGCTGGAGCTCGTCGCTGCGCTACTATCTCTGGTCGCGGGGGCGGCCCCAGGTGGACGGGAAGGATAGCACGGGCGACGTTCGCCGGGCCGTCATCACGGAATATCTAGGCGAAGGTGAGGCCCCGTCCCGCGGGTCATTCGATTCGCTGCGGGTCGTCGAACTGCCCGAGCCCAGCCCGCTTCCGGCCGAGATGACCGTCGGCCAGGTCCTGATGGCGCGCAGGAGCATTCGCTCGTACGCGCGGGTTGAAGCGTCGGCGCAAATCCTGTCATCCGTGCTTTGGAATGGCCTGGCAAACGTGCGGCAGCGGCAGCAGCGCGTCCCTAAAACTCCGATCGATTATTTGCGGTCGTACGGAATTGCTTTCGATTTCCACCTGGCCGTGTTCGACGTGGCGTCGATAGAGCCCGGAATCTATCGGTATGACATCCTCAATCACCGGTTGCTCGAGCACCGGGTCGGCAACTTCCGCGAGGAGGTAACGTCGCTTCTGGTCGGCATGCAAAGCCCGATGACGGCGAGTTGGACATTGGTCATTTCGGCGGACATCCCGCGCTATCAGTGGCGCTACCGCCACGAGCATGCGCTCCGCAACTTGTACATCGGTTCGGGTCGCGTGGCCCAGCTCCTCATTCTGCTGGGGCAGGCCCACGGCTTCGGCAGCGTGCCCACCCCCGCAATGCTCGATTCGGCATGCGGCGAGCTTTTCGGAATGGATCCGGCGAAAGAGCTTCCGATTTACACGATCACGATGGGGCCGCTTACGTCGGCGCCTGGGGAGGAGAGGCGGCGTGCCTGAGGAAATACTCCGGTTGCAATCAAGCTTCTCGCACCTGCCCCTCGATGGGGACAGGCTTGCGCTCGTCTCCACGGTGCTGCAGCGACGGTTGATATTGGGAGGTCCCAGCGAACGTGTGGCGCAGGCGCTCGAAACGCTCGGAACGGGTGTCGACGCGGAGCGCGTCGCCGAAACCGTGGTCGAAGCGTCAAAGCTGACGCGCGAGGAAGCGGAGCGTCTGGTGCTGGAACTCCAACAGGCGAAGGTCCTCGTGAAGCGACGCGTCGAAGATGACGTTTCGTCCCTTGACGGAACATCGCTGTACGACCGGCAAATCCGTTTCCTGAGCTTGTTCGAGTCTTCCGAGGATTCGGGGATCAAGCTCAATCAGAACCTCCAGCATCGGAAAGTCGTTATTCCAGGGGTCGGCGGCACTGGCGGCTGGATCGCCTTGTTGTGCGCACGAATAGGCATTCGACGCATCGCTGTCATTGATTCGGACGAAGTCGAATTAAGCAATCTGCATCGCCAGATTCTGTACGATAAAGCTGACATCGGAACCTCCAAGGTCGAGGCGTGCGTCGCCCGCCTGTCGGGAATCGACGACGACATCAGTTTCAGCGCTCACAAGCTGTTGATCACCGAGCCGGCGGACATCGAGTCGATAATCGAAGATGCGGACCTGGTGTTCAATGCATTCCCGCCGTTCGACAGCAACTTCGCGGCGGCTTCTGCCGCGGTGGCCCGAGCGGCCCTGCACATGGGCGTGCCATGCCTGCAAATGCCGGCCGCGCACTGCATCGGTCCACTGACCATTCCCGGCCAGACGGCCTGCCAGCGTTGCGCGAGGGACGCCTTGAGCGGCGACTTCAGCTACGCGACCAAGGTCGTTCCGCCCTGGTATAAGGACGGGTTCATCGGCGCCATGTCGCCACGGCAAGCCATTACCGGCGGAATGGCGGTTTGGGAGGCCGTTCGCTTCCTGTCCGGCATGGATCGTCCGCCGACGTTGGACGGCACGGTGCGGATCGAGATCTCCGATTACACGAATCACAATTTCATTCGTATCGCGCGCGATCCAGAGTGTGAGGAGTGCGGCGGTTACATCGCGCGTGGAGATGAGCACGGATAATTCATTTGCGCAGGTTCAGTGCGAACGGGAATCCGCCCCCTGATTCAAGCGAGGCTCGGTTTCGCCTGCACTGTCGACAAAGGCGTGCGCGCGGCGCAGTTCGGGAACGTAGGGATACAACGCGTCGGTATTGCAACGACCTTCATCCCGCGGCGCATCGATGCGGCCCAATGCGCCATACGATCTGAACCCGAACATCGCGCGCTCTTCGATGGAAAGCGAGTCATAGACGTCGTCGTGGATGCTCACCGGATAGAGTTCCGCCTGGCGGATGAACGGCAGCGAATAATAGGTCGTCACCGAATATCGGGTGTCATCGGAGCAACTGGCACCCGAGCTGTGCCAGGTGCGCCCGTCGAGCACGATCGCGCAGCCCGCCGGGCAGACCACCGGCAGAGTCTCGATCGGCTCCGGGTTGACGTTGTCCATGACGCTGGTGTCCAAGACCCAGGGCGGAGGCGGCCCCTTGTGCGTGCCCGGAACCACCCGCGTGGCGCCGTTTTCCGCGGTGAAGTCGCTCAGCGTGATCATCACGTTGGTCGCGAAGGGAATCGGCGTCGTGCACGGGACATATTGCTGATCGCAATGCACGACCATCGCCACGGCATTCTTCCGGATGATGAGGCCGTTGGTGCTGCCGAGATAGAATGCCATATGGTTGAAGACGCCGCGCATGCAGGCGATGATCTTCGGATTCATCGTCAAATCTATGAACTCGCGTCCTTTGTTGAGCAGCGCGCGCACGCCCTGCCAGGGCGCAGCCCGGTCCTCGCGAAGTCCCCCGATCCAGGTATTGCCGCCATGGCCGCCATTCCCAAGCCAGGCGACCTCGTGCTCGATCTCCAGCTCGGCCTGCTCCACGAGCCTCGCGCGAAGACCCGCGACCTCTTCGGCGGAGATAACGTCGCTGATGATTCCGTAGCCCCATCTTCTTACGTCGCTGATGACCTGGTCCAGGTCTTCAGTCGGAGACGGAAGCTCGGAAAGATCCCAGCCGGTCATCTGGATCGTCGGGCCGAGCGCCGCAGAAACGTCCGTCGTCGTCACGACTGTAAGGGGAGCGATCCTGCTGCGCATGGCAGCCAGTATCGACGGGAGCACGCCCGACGGATTGCCGGTAATGCGGATGCGGCCGTCCATTATCCTTTGCGTGTGGTCGTATTTGCGTTTGCCTTCATCGGTGATCAAGACGGCGCGCGCGGCATCTTCCCATTGCATCGTCAAGGTCAGATCCGGCTTCTGCGCGGCGCCGCGCGCAACGACGGCGCGGCCCTGCTTGATTGTCAGCATCCAAGCCGGCGTTCCCCACGCGACGACCTCGGGCGGAGCGCATTCGTACACCTCGGCGAATGTCACATCGATCTTTGCCGCCGTCGACGAGTCCAATTGGGCAAGAAGTCCATTTGCGATTTCCAGGACCATATTCAGCCAGTCATCGCTCATAAATTCACGTTTGATGCCCATGATCGCGCTTTCCCAATCTGTTCAAGGACCTATCTAGACCGCACGGTATCCAACATGAGACGAATTGCGCTGATCATAGCCTAACCGAACGACGGCCGATTTCAATATCAACGTCCGATCGAGCGAATGCTCGGCGGGCCGAGAAAGGGATGCCGAAACAGCGCGACATCAGGCTTGCTCGCCATGTCTCGCCGGGACCGACTCGCTATTTGAAAGCCGCGAACCGCTTGGAGCGCGACGTCGTTCAGCCCGCCATGAATCAGCCCCGGGGTGAATCTCTCTATCCGTTCAAACTCACTTGACCCATGGTGGCGTCGGTTGGACCGATCGGTCGCCTTTCTTGGTTCATTTCAATCCGGGGGGAGCAATGCCAGTAATTCCGAATCTGATCGAACGGTGGGTGCTCCGGCGCAACCGCGCGCCCGGGGTGATGTTGGATCTGATCGCCGGAACGGCATTCCACTCCGCGAGCCTTGCAAGTAATCTGGGTTTTTTCGAGCATTTGGCACAGGGCCCGAAAAGTGCTTCCGACCTTGCGGAGTTGACCGGATGCAACGCCGAGGGGGTCCGAAGGCTGCTGGATTTTTTGGCGACTACAAAATATATAGTCAGGACCGGCGAGCACTATAGCAATTCCACATTGACGGACCGCTGGCTGATAAAGTCCAGTCCAGGAAATGTGGTCAACTTCGTGGATAACTGGAACAGTCTTCTTGTTGAGACTTGGGCTGAAAGCTTGGAGCATTCGGTCAAAAGCGGAACGGTCAAGGTTCATTTTCAAGACTGGATGTCGCTGAAACCGGGGCGGTGGGCCAAATTCACCGAATCCATGACGTCGATAGCCGCGAAGCCGGCGGAGGAAATCGCGGCTCTGGTCGATCTTCCCTCCGGTGCCCGCCGATTGCTGGATATCGGGGGCAATCACGGCCTTTACAGC
>Ga0307503_10000177_pt1 | contig 20083 bp, 28 predicted proteins | sample 17_S_MG_FD_194514 | JGI IMG/M metagenome (GOLD analysis project Ga0307503, IMG submission 194514) | Soil microbial communities from Populus trichocarpa stands in riparian zone in the Pacific Northwest, United States - 17_S | ecosystem: Environmental > Terrestrial > Soil > Riparian zone > Trees... | reverse complement strand
AGAGCCAGGGGAAGCCAGAGACTCGACGGCTCCGATCATCGCGGGAGTCCTCGGGGAGGTCTATCCGATCTATGCGGCGGCGGGAGAGCGCGGCGTCCCTCCGACCGTCGTCGACGCGTGCGAGATCTGGAAGATCGCGGCGATGTTCGGAGTCGGTCTCGACCGCGCGGCAAAGGACGATCCGACCGGAGGTCTCGTCGGGAAGCCGTTCAGTCAGGGAGGCATCGACCCGAATGTCTTGAACCGCGCGCGTCGAGCGATGGGGATCGACGCTCCCGACGTCGAGATACGATCCTTCCATCCCCGTATGGGGGTCCTCTAGGCTCCGCTCGTGAGTGGTCTCGAAGACCGTCTGAGCCTCGACATCTCCGAAGCTCTCTCGGCGGTATCGCAACTAGAGAGCGCTTTCGTCGCGGCGGGGAAGAGCCTTCAGGACGCGCTCGATCAAGCGGTCGCTTCCTTCCAGATCCCTGACTCGACCGTCGACCTCACGGCGAACGTCGAGGACGTGACCCCGGCGATCGACTCCGCCATCGCTGCGGCGGATACAAGCCTCCCGATCGAGACGGACGGGGCTCCGATCACGAGCGCGATCGACGATGCGATCGCTCAGGCGGATACGAACCTCGAAGTCACGGCGGACGTCTCGGAGGCTCAGGACGCGATCTCCTCCCTCTCGGGCGAGACGATCCCGATCGAGGTCGATACGACCGGAGTCGAAGAGGCGACGGCTCAGCTTCAGGACCTCTCCACGGCGGGTCACGAGGCGGGAGCGGGCGGCGAGGCGGCAGGGGAGGGGATCGGTCAGGCTCGGGCGGCGGCGGCTCTGGCGGGCGGAGAGTTCGCGGCCGGTACGGAGCTACTGAAGGGCTTCGGCGCGGCGGGAGCGGCGGCGGCGGCGGGGATCGGGATCGCTGCGATCGCGGGGAAGGAGCTATTCACCGGAGCGCTTCAGGCTCGGTCCGCGACGGAGCGGTTCAATCTCTCGCTCGGAGCGGAAGCGGAAGCGGTCGAGAAGATCGACATCGGAGGTCTTAACGAGGACCTCTCGACGCTCACGGTTCGGCTCGGCTCGACAGACGTCGCGGCGAAGAACGCGGCCGCGAACATCTTCGAGATCGGGAAGTCGGCGGGGAAGGCAGACCCCGAGATCGCGGCGACGACCGAGCAAGTCCTCGCGCTCGCGGCACGAGCGGTCGCTCTGAAGCCCGCGCTCGGTGACGTCGGGGACGTAGCTCAGCGGCTCTTCACCGGTCTCGCTCGCGGCGGTCGGTTCGCTTCCAATTTCAACATCTCGCTTACTCAGGCGGACATCACGGCGCGGGCTCTCTCGGACTCCGGGAAGACCCTCGCGTCCGACCTGACGATCTACGAGAAGGCGGCAGCGGGCGCGGAGCTTGCGACCGAGCGTCTCGGAACCGGTCTCTCGACCGACATCGCTACGGGCTCGAAGAACATCGCGACTCAATTCAAGGCGGTTCGAGCCGAGTTCAATACCTTCATCGAGGACGCGGGTCAGCCGTTGCTCGATCCTCTCCTCGAATCCATTCAGAAGGCGCTCCCGAGCCTGAAGGGTCTCGCGACGATCTTCGCGGAGGTCCTCGCGGGAGCGGTTCAGCTAATCCCTCCGATCGCGGACGGTCTAGAGCCTGCCTTCGCGGCGCTCGATCCTCTCGCGGTCGCTCTGGGCGGCGCGCTGAAGATCGTCGCGGACGTCCTCGATCTCATTCCTGCTCCGCTCCGTGGCGCGGTGATCGGTTTCCTCGCTCTGAACGCGGCCCTAAAGGCGATCGCGGCGACGAAGGCGATCGGCTCCCTCTCGTCCCTTCCCGATCTTCTCCGGAGTCTGAACAGCGGGGCGGGTCTCGCTGCGATCGGGATCATCGGCATCGGCTCCGCGATCGCTTTCGTGAACAGTCAGGTCGACAAGGGATCGAAAGCGGTTCAGGACTTCGCGGACGGCTTCATCGCGACGGCGAATCAGGCGGGGAGCTTCGCTGACCTCGACGCGGAGATCGCGGATCTCACGAACCGGACGAACGCTCTCGGGGAGGCGGCGAACAAGCTGAACACTCCTGGCGGTCGGCTCTTCCACTCGGGCGAGCTTCGTGAGGATACGAACGCTCGGCTCGCGGCTCAGTCCGTCCTCGAAGGCGTGATCGACCTACGGGCGAAGGCGGCGGATCTTCAGAAGCAATTCGGACTTACTGAAACGGCGGCTCTGAACCTCGCTCGCGGTGGCGACGAAGCGATTCAATCGTTCATCGACCAGAAGAACGCGCTCGACCCCTACCTCGTCTCGCTCGCGCAAGCGGCGCGCGCCACCGATCAATTCTGGCTCGCGGCGCAGAGCGGATCGCTCACCGCGGCGGAGATAGCGGACAAGGCGGCGGAGCTTAAGGTCGGGTTCGAGGATCTCTCGAAGGCAGTCGACGAAGCCCGGAAGCCAGTCGTCGACTTCGCTCAGTCGGTGATCGACACTCTCCCCGGCGCGAGCCAGGCGATCGCGGATCTCGATAAAGACTCGAAGGTCCACCTTCAGAGCTTCCTCGACACCTTCACTCAGAAGACCCTCGAAGCCGCGCAGTTTGTCGGCAACATTCAGGAGCTAGTGAGGCGCGGCGCGGGAGACCTCGCGACCGAGATCGAGAAGCAAGGCGCAGAGGCGGGAGCGGGGATCGCGGCGGAGGCGGTGAGGCTCACCGATGCGAACCTGAAGAAGGCTGAAGACAACATCGACCGGATTCACACGATCCAGGCAAACAACGCGGCGAACCTCCTTCAGGTCGCGTCAGATCTGAACGGCGGGATTCAGCTTCGGCAAGAGCAAGCGGGAGAGGAGTTCGGGAAGAAGCTCGAACTAATCCCCGGTCAGGTCGAGCCGTCATCGAAGAAGGCGGGGAACGAGATCGGGGACGATCTCTCGAACGCGATCCTCGTCGGCTCGACGCTCGGCACTCTTCCCGAAGATATGACGGCTCTCGGTACTCAGTCGGCGGTCGGTCTTGCTCAGGGGCTCGAAGAGGGCGGACCGAAGATCACGACGAACGCGACCCAGCTAGCGGAGAACGTCCTCGGGACTGTCCGGAAGATCTTCCAGATCTCCTCACCCTCGAAGGTCATGCAAGACATCGGGGAGCTAGTCGCGGAGGGCTTCTCGGCGGGACTCGCGGACATCGCGGGAGCGGCGGATCTCGTCGACCCGATCATAAAGAAGCTCGACGAGTTCAAGCTCTCAGCGGCAGACCTCGCGAAGGCGACGGGTAGCTCGTCCGATGAGATCGTCTCGTCTCTCGATGCGATCGGGAAGGCTCAGAAGACGATCACTCCCGACGATCTTCTGAAGGTCGGGGAAGCGGTGAAGGCTCTCGGCGGCAGTAAGGGAGTGAAGGATCTTCAGACCGGGATCGCTGAGCAAGTCGCGGCGGCGTTCAAGGGTCTTGATACGAAGGGGATCGGAGACGTCGTCTCGAAGATCAATACTCAGGCGGCACTACAACGCGTCCAGGGATTCTCGGGGGTCACTCCGAACGTCCCCGATCCTTTCGCTACGAACGTCGTCAAGGGTCCGGACGCGGCGGCTCCGAACATCGAGCTAACGGTGAACGTCACTCCTCCTCCCGAGGCGACTCCCGAGGAGATCGCTTTCCTCACGGCACGCGCGACCGGATGGCTTCTTCAGGGGGTCCAGTGATGGCAGTCGACGCGGACCCGGGATGCGCGGGGACCTTCGAGCTTCTCACTCGTTCGATCATCGTCGGTGACGGAACGGACTACGCCTTCGACGGGAAGGTCGACGGGCTCGGCGTCCCCGAGGTCAGGAATAACGACGTCGACAAGGGTCACGGAGACGGAGCGATCACTCAGCACGACTTCTACCAGACGCGCCCGATCACGATCCCAGTCTCGATCGCTCCCGCTCCCGGTGAGACCGTCTCGAAGGCGACGATCTGGGGACGATGGCTCACACTGAAGACGGCATGGCAGAAGAGCTACGACGTCGATCTAGAGCTAGTCCATACCGAGGTCGGCTTCGTGACGAACTACTTCGGTCGTCCCTCGGGAGCGGTCCTCGACGATGCGGCATGGCGGGCGGGGATGCCGGTCCTTCGGGTCCTCCTCGCGTTCCGATGCGGGGACCCTGCGGAATACTAGACTCGGCGGATGGGGAGAAATGAGGAGCCTCGGTGTATCCGTTGCGGACGTCCAGGCTTCCGGTACTACTTCCCTCGCTACTGGGACGGGGCGCTCATCTGTCCTCGATGCGCGAACGAGCTAGCGGAGCGCTTCGACGAGTCGGGCTCGTGGCCTACTAAGGGAAGGAAGGACGTCTTCGATGGGGAAGATCTTCGACGAGTCGGGTCGGGTGAAGAGTCGAGAGGATCTCCTCTCCGTAACGATGGGCGGGAGATCCGGTCTTCGGAAGGTAACGGATGAGTCGACCGAGCTAGCCACGATCACGCGCGTCGAGGACGAGTCCGGGTCATCATTGAACATCACGCCTAAGACGGTCGACTTCAGCCTCGCGGCGACGGTCGGAGAGGACTGACGAGATGGGCTCCCTTCTGTGCCTGAAGAGCTTCGAGGACGTCTTCGACGCGACTCAGCTAGCGATCAATACGAGCGCGGATACGTGGAAGCTCGCGCTCTTCGATGACTCTCTGACGATCGACGTCGAGACCTTCACCGCGTACGGCGTCGCTCCGTTCAATGCGGGAGAAGCGGCGGGAGGCGGGTACTCGGCGGGTGGCGCGACCTTCTTCCCGACCTGGGCGATCCAGGCGGGCTCTCAGCGGCTCCGCTGGAATAGCGCTCTCGTCTCGATCGCGAACGTGACCGATGACTTCCGCTATCTCTTGCATTACGACGACACTCTCGCGGGAAATAACGCGTTCTACGTCTGCGATCTCGGCGGGATCGTGAGCGCGGTCGCTGAGACCGTGAACTTCACTCCCGGCGCGAACGGATGGTTCAGGCTCCGAGGTCTGCGCGCGGCGGCGTGACGTGACTGTCAACGTCTTCCCCGAGACCCTCGACCTCTTCATCGAGGACGAAGCTCCGCGCGGGTCTAACTCTCCGATCGACATCATCCCCGAGCCGACCGACTTCGGATGGGAAGAGGTGACGGACGGACGACCGGTCGAGGTCGAAGGATCGGTCTCGGGGATCTTCCCTCCGGACGTGCTCCCCGCTCTCGGCAATTGGTACGCGGAGGTCCGCGATCTGAACGGCGGCTTCTACGCGACCCTGACCGATCACTTCACGGTCACAAAGCTGAAATGGGAGTTAAACGGGACGGGCGGCGGAGCGCTCTCGGGTCCCGCTCTCGATCCCGGTCTGAACTTCCTCTTCGACGATGCGGGGAACGTGATCGACGGGCGCGAGATCCAGGTCGGTCGAGACGATCTCGGGGTCCTCGCTCATCTCGTGCCGAGCCCGAGAGTGAATCCGCGCACGGTCGAGATCGAGGGCTTCGGTCCGTTCTTCCATCTGACGAAGAAGTACGTCGGGCGAAACAACCCTCCTCCAGATCTCATCACGAACGGACACTTCGACGTCGACGTCTCGGGATGGACGGGAGTCGGCGTCTCGTCGATGTCCTGGGCTCCGCTTGCGAACGACGACCTCGGTCCCGGTGAGATCGTGCTCACGTCGACGGCGGCGGGGAACTTCTACGCGGAGCAGATCGTCGACATTCCCGCGCATCCGGACGCGACCTTCATCTGGCTCGAAGCCTACGTCGAGGTCGACGCGGCGGTCCTCCCGGCCGACCTCGCGACCTCGGGGCGCGCGCTCTGGACGGTCTGGACCGACCCGAGCGGAGCTACGGTCATCTGGCAACAGGGAGTAAGTCCGGACTGGCGGCGGTTCGGTGACTTCCAGAAGCTCTCGACGAAGATCTTCGTCCCCGCGTCTCAGCACTCGAAGATGAGAGTCCGTCTCTACTCACCGAAGGGTCTCGTCCGTTATGCAGCGGTCGAGGCTCGACGCGAGGAGCGGCTCGTCTGCGACGGGACCCCGGCGATCATCATCTCCTGCCTTGTGAGCCACGCTCAGGACTCCTCGCTCGGGAAGAGCTTCGTCGACCTCGACGTCGACGACTCCCGAGGCGAAGGGACGATCTCGATCAATCGTCATTACAAGTACGCGGAAGCGGCGAACATCGCGAGCGCGGCTCAGGAGATGGCTTCGATACAGGGAGGCGTCGACTTCCTCACGGAAACCCCCGCGACGAACGACCGGACGATCTTCACGATGGAGCGGACCGGATGGGACCCCGGAGCGGAGAAGGTCTCGCTCGTCTGGGGCGAGAATCTGAATGACTGGGAGTGGACGTGGAACCCCGCGAAGCGCGCCGACCGCGGACGCGTCCAGGGGCGCGGCTCGGGTGACGAAGTGACCGAGGGCTTCTATGACGATCCGGATTCCGATCTCGGATGGGAGTTCGTCCGTCGAGCGACGATCGAGGGGACTCAGCATCCCGAGAAGCAAGCGGACGGGCTCGGGCGGACGTTCAAGCGTCCCCTTACCCTGAAGGCGACCGTCCGACGTACGGCGACCTTCGACGTCGCGGCGAACCTGCGCACGAGCGGCGGGGCTTCTGGCGCTCTGCTCCCCGGTCGTCTCGTCGACGTCGTCCTCGATCATGGACCGGTTCACGCGGTAGAGGAGTTCAAGGTCCTTTCGGCGGAGTTCACTCCCGAGAAGGAGCTAGCGGTCCTAGAGCTAATCCCGGTTTCCAGCTTGATCGACGAGTAAGGGGTGAGGTAATGGGAGAGAGGTACGTAGTCCATCGGACTCCGCTCGTTCACTCGAATGAACGGATGCACGAGATGAGCGAGGCGTGCTGGTGCTTCCCTGAGGTCGCGCTCGAAGCGACGACGGGGAACACCTGGGTCACTCATCGAGATCGAGCGCTTCCAGTGAAGCACGAGAGCAACCGGACCCAGGAGCGCGGAGGAAGGACCGAGGAGAACGTCTTCGGGAGTCATCGCGGAACGGTGAGGTTCTGACGTGGCGGCGATCCAGTCGGTCCGGTGCATGTACGTCGACAACGTCCCGACGATCTTCGACGTCGCGGACGTCGAGCCCTACCGATCGTGGTACGCGCCACTCGTGAAGGCAGGTCGAGCGCGGTTCGGTGTCTGGCTCGGTGAGTACCCGCTCTCGGGTCCTCTGCTCGCGGCTTCGATGAAGCTCTACCGTGAGGTCGTCTATCCGCTCATCCCGCTCGAAGATCGGCGTCCTCTGTGAGCAACTATGTCAATGAGCTTCAGATCCCGGACATACCGCGTGAGATCGCTTCGATGCGACGGCGGATCGAGGAGCTAGAACGTCGGGCGATCCGTCTCTCCGAGGGCGCTCCTCCCGATGCGGGATGCTGCGTCTCGTACTGCTGTCAGGACTCTCCCGGTCAAGTGCGCGAGGTCGGAGAGATCTCGAACCTCTGCGAAGTCGACGTCGAGGCGCTCGGCGGTCTCGACATACGGATCGACGTCTCGGGATGGGTGAGCTTCCATGCGAACGCGAACGGGATCCTCGCGGCGATGACCTATGTCGAGGTCGACGGCTCGACCTACGTCGGCGCTCCCCGCGAAGGGATCACGGTTCTGAACGGTGACTTCATGACCCTTCCGATCGGGCTTACTGTCGATCCTTCGACGACGGCTCCGATCGTCCGGACTCATCTTCAGAACATCGGAGCGGTAGCGCTCACTGTCTCTCAGGTCTACGTGAAGGTCCGCGTAGGACCTCAGGACGGCTCTCCCGCTTGCGGCGTCATCGCGGGCTCTGGCGGTCCTTCCTAGGTGCGCGTCGCGTACGCGTGCGAGGCGAACACCTGGGGACCTCGACGTCGGGCTAGCTCGTTCGAGGCGGACGGATGGACGGCGGTCGGCTCGGGTCAGAAGCTCGACCTCCTCGGGTCGATGAAGTGGCGCTCGGTGCGATGGTGCGAAGGCTCCCCGCTCGAAGGCTTCGAGGTCGTCGTCGGAGATCCCTCGGTCGTCGTCCTGGCTCCTCCCGAGACGATGACGGTCGCGGTAGCGATCGGGGCTCAGGACCCCCGCGGCTCGTGCGGCGCTACCCGAGAGCCCGATTACATCTGGGATTGCGAACGGTTCCCTCTTCATCCCTGGGGAGGGCGGACCGACTGGGAGTCACGCGGCGAGGTTCGAGCCAGGATCGGCGCAGAGGGACCTACGATCGGCGTCCTCCCGATCTCCTGGGCTCCCTACGTACTTCCCGCTCTTGCGGACGGAGCGGCTCCTAGCGGCTCTCAGGTCTTCGTGACGTCGAATCCCGAGGACCTCGTAGGCGTCGACCTCGCGGTCGTCGCGGCGGGATGGGCTCCGGTCCTCGAAGCGGCGGCTTCAGGCGTCCCGTACGTCGCGGTCAATCTGGGGCGCAGAGACCATCCTCTCCGGGCTTCAGGGACGGTCGAGGAGTGCGCGGTCATGATCCGGGAGCTAGGCGGGACCGAGGCGAATCTTCCCGACGATCTCGTCCCGATGCTCCCGGACTTCCGACCGAGCTTCCGCTCCGAGGTCGAGAAGCTCTTCGAGGAGTGGTCGAGCTAGATCCTCGGAGATCGAGGACCGGGCTCCTACGATCCCTGGTCATGAGCGATCCCTCATCCTCGAAGCCCGAGCCAGTCACGATCATGGCGGCGATCAATGCCGCGATCGGCGCGACGGTCGGCGTCCTGACGATCACCGGAGCCCTATCCCCTGAGGTCGGCGGCTCTCTTGCCACGGCTCTCGGTGCCTGGGTCCTCGTCGGCTCATTCTTCTTCGTCCGCTCGAAGGTGACTCCGAACGTCATCGTCGAGGCGAAGGTTCAGGAAGCGCTCATGACTCCCGTCCCGAAGAAGTAGCTCAGTACCGGGCGAACCTCGATCGAGGTCGACGACCGGGGACGTTCGTCGTCAGGATCTCGTGATCGAACTTGCAAGCTCCGAGCCTCACGACTCCGTCTCGCCCCCTCTGGGCGCGCTCCTCGGTCTGGAACGGTCCGAGGGTCCACTCCGAGCAGACGACCCAGTAGAAGACCGGAGCGGGCTTCTTCACATCTCCTCCGCTACGCACTCACGCTCGATGACCTGGGAGATCGGATTCCGCCAGACGATCACGTCGTCGCGGGGATCGAGAGCGTGACCTTCGAGGTCAGCGAGGGGGAGGTACTCGTCGAGCGCGGCACCGTGCGAGGAAGCGGTGACGAGGGTCGTCGCGGTAGTGGTCGAGCCGTCCGAGTGATAGCGAACGTCGATGATGCGGAACATGGGGGATCGGGTCGTCGTCATGGGTCCGACCTTACCGGGCTCCTCGACTCCCGTCAAGTACCCTTCCTCATCCCGACCAGGGTCCGAAGCCCGAGCGATCCCAGATCTTCCGGGCGAGGATGACGTCGTCGAGGCAGTCAGGACCGACGACGTTCGTCCAGAGGAGCCCATTCGCTACCGCGGTCCCGGACCATCCGTAGAGCGTCTGGAAGAGACCCCGAGCCGAGCTACGGCGGTTCGCGGCAGAGCAAGCGGGATCGAAGGGGACCGGCGTAGAGCGTCCGAGCCCGGACTCCCGTCGAGCGATTCTCATCATCCGCTGAGTGGCTCCCGTTCCCTCGAAGACGATCTCGATCAAGCGATCCGGAGGGAGATGACGGAGAGCTTCGACGTAGCGGACGGCGGCGGCATAGTCGGGGACCGGAGCTTCGGGGATCGGAGCGTCTGGAAGCGGACCGGGGAGGTAGTGCATCTCGGGAGCGGGGCTCGGTGCCTCGTCTGCTCGGGCGGTCGAAGGGGCTAGTAACAGAGTGAGCGCGAGTGCGGACGCGCAAGCTCGAAGGATCATTGAGAGATCTCCTATCGGTCGAGGACGTCGAGAGCCCAGAGCCCGAGGTCGTAGACCGACCCGAGCGGGGCTTCGTCTCCTAGCTCTTGTGCAACGTGAAGCGCGCGCGCCTTCTCTCCCCAGAGACCGAGGATCGACGCGACGTGAATATGCCGATGCTTCGCTTCGTGATGACGGCGGCATAGCGTCTGACAATTCTCATCGTCGAGATACGAGCCTCCTCGACCGCGCGAGATGATCTCGTCGACGTCGAGCGGACCTTCGCATCGAGCGAACGGAGTCCACGATCGGATGAGGCATCCTCCGTCGCGCGCCAGCACTCGGACTCGGACGTCGGCGCGCTCTCGCTCCTCGGAGCGTCTCTTCTTCGAGCGCGCGCGAAGCGGAGTCCTACGTATGGGAGCGGCTCCGCGCTTCAGAGGGGATCGGCGGCGGATCATCCGATCCTCTTCGTCGTGGCGACTGGGTCTCGGTCGCTCGTACTTAGAAGGCGCATGGATTGAGATACCGAGAGAGACCCGACGTCCGGGAGCCCAGGAAGTTATGACGACTACCGAATCCCAGGACGTCAGGTCTCTCTACGGCGACTTTACCCGGACGGTCTCACCGATGCGAGAGCGTCGAGTAGGGCGTAGAACCCCGGAAGCTGACGGCGGTCTACGTGACCCTTCGAGAGCGATCCAAACTCAGCGAGGATGCACCAATTACGAACGACGGCGAGGTCGTCGGCATGAGCCAGAGCGAGCGCGTCCTTCGCTCCCTCGATCTCATCGGGGCTCGCGCTGAACGACGGCGGCGCTTCATTTCCGCTCGGCGCGTCATCGGCTCCGCTCTGCGCGTCTCCGTCTCCGTCTCCCTCACCGATAGCGAAGGACTGAAGCAAGGCGTACTTGTACGCGGCGGTGAGCGCTTTCGTAGTCGCCTTGTCGAGTGAGTCTGCTCCTTCACCGATCATCTGGACCTCGACGCGATCGGATGGATCGTCGGTCGAGACGAAGGCGTAGGTCTGGCGGATCACGACGGATCGAGCGACCTTGTCATTCGCCTTCTCGCGCGTCACTGATTCGAGAAGCTCGGACCTTACGGGGATGCAGACGAGCCCGTTTTCGCTCATCACATCGCGGACGCGGACCGTCACGTCCTCGGACTTGCGGAAGGCGTAGCTCTGAGCGGAGTTCCATCCGTTCTTCGGTATGTCCCCGATCTCCGCCATGACGCGGCAGATCCGAGCGATCGTCGGGGTCGGGATGGTCTCGGGATCGGTCATCGGACTTCCTCTACTAGGCGGCAGAAGCTCTTCAGCTTTTGTTCGATGCGGTGCAAGCGATAAAGCTCTTCGTCTCGAAGGTCATCGCGCTCGACGGCGAAGTCGAGGATCGTGAGAAGATCGACCCAGCGGAAGACGGCTCCCGGATTCGCTGGCCAGATCCCAGGAAGTCCCATAGCGACGAGTCGATCGTGAACGGCGCGCGCTTGCTCCTCGGTGAGAAGCTCGTCCTCAGCGATCCCCATCGGTCTTCTCCTCTTCGGTGAACGGTGAGATCGAGACCGAGGCGCGCCAGGCGTCCTCTTCGCAGTAGTCAGCGGTGTAGAGACCGAGGTCCTTTACGACCTTCGTCCGGACGTTGTACCCGGAGAGGTTGTAGGCGCGCTTCATCGCGATGATCGCTTGATCCCAGGTATGGACCATCTCCCCGGTATCGGGCTCGACTCCATGAGGAGAGAGGCTCCGCTTCGAGGCGGCGATGACGTCGTCGAGCAGACGCTCGTTCGACCAATTGCGGCGCGCCTTGGACCATTTCCGGATGAGCCTCCCGACGTCGGGGATCTCCATCTCGTCCCCTTCCATCATCACGACGACCCAGGAGCCGAGAAGCTCCTCAGCGTGACCGAGGATCTTGTAGACCTCAGCGATCGGGATCATGACCCGAGCAAGCTCCGAGAGCGTGACCTCGGTCGGGTTGCTCTTCGAGACGCGGGAGTCGATCTCCGCGGCGGCATCCCGAAGGACCTCCGCCGCGGAGATGACCTCAGCCCAGTCGATCACGCGAGGACCAGGGAGAGAGCCTCGTCCTCGACGCGTGCGGCGAGATCGGCGTCGAAGCTCTGAGAGGCGAACGTGAGAGCCTGAGCGAGCCCGAGAGCCGACGAGTCTCCTCCTCCGAGGAAGTGCCCGAGGATCGAGTCCGTCTGCTCCTCGGAGAACGTGAGGACCTTCGCGATCCGCTCGACGGTCTTCCGCGGCGACTCGATCGTCTTCCCTGCGGCGGTCGCCATATCGTCGACGAAGCGGGAGAGCATCTCCTCCGAGAGGAACATCGTCACCGCGTCACGGCTCTGGCTACGGATGAGGTCGAGGTTCGCTCGACGCGTCTCGTCTGACCAGTCGATCCGACCCTGTTCCATCTTCGAGCCGAGATGGATTCGGCGCATCGCGTCCATCGTGCGAGTGAGCCCGTTCTTACAGACCTGAACGGTCGCGCTCGGGACGATCGAATACGCTCCGCCACCGGTCTCGGAGTTCTCGATCACGATCCCGGAGAAGAGAAGCGGGTAGTCCTCACCGCGGCGACCGAGACCGACCGGGGTGTAGTTCTTCACGAAGTCCGCGATATTCGCGGAGATCTCGGGAGCCGTGATCCGGACCCTCATCCTCCGCTCGGAGAGATCCGCGCGCTCGACGATCGCTGAGGGGATCGCTTCCTTCACCGCGTCGAGTGCTCCGACGAGAGTGTCGAAGTTGTCGATCCGGTCGTACCGATCCGAGAGCAGAGCGCGACCGAAGGTCGAGCCGTCCTCGCGCTTGTAGCACCGGAGAAGATGCGGACGAGTCGGATCATCACGGAGCCACTCGTTCACGTTCGTAGCCAGAAGAGCGGGCTTCTCGGCACGCATCCTCTTCACGTACTTGATCGGGATCTGAAGGCGCTCCGAGATCCCTTCGATGAAGAGATCACCAGGGGAAACGGTGAGGCTCCCCGAGACGAGCGTCCCGTCCTCGTCGACTCCGAGCGGCTCGGCGTCCTCGATCACGATCTGACCAGAGTCGGTCATCACGAGAGCGGACGAGGGAGCGACGATGTCGAGCTTCTGTGCGTTCTGGTCCTGAAGGACGCTAACGAGTTCCGCGAGGTCTGCGTTCCGAAGTTCGGTATTCACTGGGCTTCTCCTAGGTAGTCGTCATTGACGGAGAGTCCGTCGAGTCGTACAGTACCGGTCCCCCGGACGTTCGTCAAGTACCGGGAGCGACGATCTTCTACGTATCACTAGGGAGCTTCTGTGACTCATCCGGACGACTGGCGCGAAGAGGAAGCTCGGGAGCAAGAGCGACAAGAGCGAGCGGCGGTCCGGAAGGTCGAGCGAGCGGCGACGAAGTTCGCTCAGTCGGTCTTCGAGGCTCAGGTCGAGTCGGTCGTCTGGCGGTTCGGAGATGGCGCGGGCGGATGGGTCTATCAGGTCATCGGAGATGCACTCTCGAACGTCGGGCTCGATGGGGAACCCAGGGATCCAGGAGGTCCGCGGGTCTATCGGGTCGCTCGGCGCGACGGGTGGCGGTGTCATTACTGCGCGCGTCCGCTCGGATGGGGTCACGAGTCTGTATCTCGACCAGAGGTCGAGCATCTTCTCCCGAGGGTCAGAGGCGGATCGGATCGTCTCTCGAACGTCGTCCTCGCGTGCGGCGATTGCAACCGGGCGAAGGGCTCGAAGACTCCGGTCGAGTGGCTCGGGGTTGAGTGTTGCGAAGCTCATCGAGAGGTCGAGGCATGACGACTCTCAGGGTCGAGAAGAGGTCGAGGTTCGCGACCGTCGACCGGCGAACCGTGAACGATAAGCGTCTCTCCTGGGCGGCTCGCGGTCTGCTCGTCTGGCTCCTCGACAAACCGGACGACTGGATCACGTCGACGGATCGGCTCACTCGTGAGTCTCCTCAGGGAAGGCACGCGGTGAGGTCGATCCTTCACGAGCTAGAAGCTCTCGGATACCTCGTCCGCTCTCGCTCCCGGACCGCGGCGGGGACTCTGTCGGATGCCGAGTGGATCATCCGAGAAGTGGCGGAGGTTCCGATCGAGGTCGATTCCGAAGGGGAACCTACGTCCGGTTTTCCAACGTTGGATAAACCTACGTACGAAGAACCTACGTCGGATAACCGAACGGCATATAGAAGACTGACTCCTACTGAGACTGAGAAGACCGAGACTGAAAGCGATCCGGAGTCGGTCGCTTCGCTTCCGAGCGAAGGTCGAGGGCTCGTGAAGCTCGACGATCGGAAGACCCTCGCGGTCGCTCGTGATCGCATCTCCCGCGAGGTTCTCAATCGGTGGTGGGAGGGCGAAGTACCTCGTCCCGCTCAGCCCTACATCGCATGTCAGAAGGTCGTCTCGAAGATGCTCGAAGTCGGATGGTCTCCCGACGATGTCTTCTTCGCGCTTTCCGAAGCTCCGGTCGTCTCGACTGGCGCGCTCACGATGGCTCTAAAGATGCGCAAGAAGAAGAGCGCGGGGACCCAGACCGAGACCCTCCTCGCGATGATGGTCAAGCTCGACGGGATGAACGACGAGGAGCAGGAGCGATGGTGGAACACTGAAGGACCGGGGAGGCTCCGTCATGGCTAGTCCTTCGTCGATCGGTGCGGCGATGACTCGTCTCGCTTCACACTTCCGAGTCCCGAGATCCGAAGTTGAGCTAGCGATCGTCTCGGCGGACTGGAAGGAAGGGCTCGCGCGCTTTCCCGATGAGATCCTCGCTCGCGCGGTCGACTCGTGGATTCTCGAATACGACCGTCATCCGACCCTGAATCAGATCGTCGAAGCGTGCCTCGTCGAGACTCGGCTCATCGTTCGTCGACGTGCCGAAGCTCAGCGCGACGGACGGTCGCATCTCCCTCCCCGCGAGGACATCGTGAATCCTCGGATGGCGAACCGTGCGATCCAGGTCGCGCGCGTGATGAAGCTCGCGCCAGCAAAGAACCTCGCGGAGATGGAGCTTCGAGCGGCGATGGACATCTCCGCTCTCGAAGACGTGAAGGACCTCTTCGCTACGAGAGTGACGGGGATCGTCGACACTCTCGGTCACGAGCACTCGAAGGGGCGCTCGGGCTGTCCGGTCTGCTCTCGTCACGATCACTCCGCGCCGACGTGGCGCGAGGACTGTCCGGAGTGCGGGGCTCCGGTCCCGGATCTCTATGAGTGGTCTTCGTGCGCGTCTTGTGACGGCTCGGGATGGATTCCGATTGACGGCTTCTACGGTCCGGTCCGTCCGTGCCTCGTCTGTAACGAGGAAAGTCATCGGCTCTGGGAGGGAGGTCACTACGCGATGAATCATCGGTGTGACGTCTGCGCTCCGACGAGGAAGCGATCGAGGGAGACCGAGGGGAAGTCGTGAAGCGCTTCTATCCTCCGGGCGAAACGGTTCGAGCTACTCGTCTCGCAAAGAGGATGGAAGCGGTCGAAGCCGACTCGGGAGTCGTCGTCCCGTCACTCTCCGAAGTAAGACGATGTTCGTCTTGCGGACTTCGTATCGGACCCTTCGTTTACGCGGGGACGTTCCGAGGAATCGTCCGGTATCCGTGGCTCTGCTCCCGATGCGCGGCGAAGTGGATAGCGCTCGGCGGCTCAGTAGCCTTACGATCTGTCCGGAAGTGAGAGGGCGATGAGCGACCAGAACGGGACCCAGAGGACCAGGACGAGACCTCTCGCTCAGGTAGAGATCGAGCGGGCGATCGTCGATCTTTGCGATGAGCTAGAAGTGACGACCGAGGAGTTCGCTCGGATCTGCGAAGAGCACTCGGGAGCGGAGAACGCGTACAAGCGGAAGCTCACTCGGGCGCTCGTCACGCTTGGCTCTTCGGGGGTCATGAGCGACGGTCGGAAGAGTACGGCGGACTGGCGCGAGGCTCAGGCTTCGGTGACGTCCGAGGACGAGGGCGCTCGGTACCGAATCCTCGACGCTCGGCTCCGGGCGGTGAAGGAGGGGCTCATCACGAAGCGGGCTCGGCTCGACGCTCTCCGGACGATCGCGGCGAACGTCCGCTCGATGGGCGGTTGAGATGGGAGTCCTCGACCTGAACCCCAGGGAGGTCGATCTCGATCTCCGGAATCCCGACGTCATCCGGAAGCGGATCGAGGACCTCGACCGTCAGATCTCGCACGCGATGAGGCGGGTCGACATCGCTCAGGCGGAGCGGGACGAGCTTCACGCTCTCCTCGAAGAAGTCCCGATCCCGATACTTGACAGTCAGGGAGCGGATCTGTAGAGTCCTCGTCATGACGACTACAGAGAACCTCCTCGGCGGCTACTCCATTCACGAGCTAGCGGCGCTCCTCTTCGGCTCCGCTCATCGGATCATGCTCGACGAGTCCTCCGAGACCTACTCGGCTTCCCGAGCACTCGACGCGGCCCGGAAGATCTACAAGCTCGACCAGAGGATCGACCTCGCTCTCTCCGAGGCTCAGTACCTCGTCGCGAAGATGGGGAAGCTCTCCTCGCTCGAAGTCATCATCGCGGGTGAAGCGATCATGACGGACCGGGCGCGGACGCGATGACCGAGGTCGACTCGGACGGCTACCCGGTCGTCCCCTGGTCCTCACGCTTCGTCGAGGTCGGTGATCTCGCGGAGCGCGAGCAGAGGATGAAGGCGACGAAGGACTTCGTCGACGCGGTCGTCCTGGGCTCCGCTCGGATGAACGAGAGCTTCGTGACGGTCGCTGAGATGTTCAGGCGCGCGGCGCTCGTGATGAACGGGCTCTTCGTGACTCCCGAGGAGATCGCGACGCGTCGAGCGGTGCAAGCTCAGCGGCGAAGGCGGCATCGGTGAGCCAGAGCCAGGGAGCGGGGTCCCCGGTCTCGTTCGTCTGTCCCGTCGCTCGGGCGAATCAGACCTTCGACCGGTCGCTCTCCCGGACTCGGCGCTACCGGTATCCCGCGGGTCATGAGCGGGTCTGGCTCACTGGGCGGACGAAGCCGTACAAGGCGAATCACGGCTCGGCGCTCGGGCTTCGCTCGGAGTCGACGTCGAGGGAGTACCTCTGTGAGTGCGGACATCGCGGATGGTCGAATCACGTTCAGCTAGCGCGGATGGCGGCGGAGTGATGAGCCTTCTCCGTTGTCGCTCGACGTGCTGGATCGGCTCGACGCGGTCCTTCGTTCGATGCGAGAAGAGCTTCCTTCACGTCCTCACGGAACGGGGCTCCTGGCATCGGCTCGGAGGCTCCCTCTGGAAGCCGTACCGAGGTATCAGTCCTCCCGAAGCCTTCCGCACCCGGAGGCGTGACCGATGGCTCTAGACGGACCGGAGAAGGCTCTCCTCACGTCGGTAGCGGTAATGCAGGTCTTCGCGGACGGTTCCGAGGTCGACTTCGACCGTCGAGCGGTCCAGATGCGCGCGGCGAACGAGATCCTCTCCGAGATCGTCGACGTCGAGCAGATGAAGCAAGTCGCGATGATCCTCGGGGCGCTCGGTTCCTGGGGGATCGCGTACCTCGTCCCGAAGGCGATCTCCGGAGAAGACCCGAAGGACTGGCTTCTCGGGTACGTGACGTCCGCCTTCCGAATCCTCGACGAGCGGGGGTAGTACCTCTCCCCGTTCCGGGGTTCGCTACATTTACGCTCGATGGACCTCGAACGGTCTCCGCTGACTGTCGACGCTCAGGCGCGCGAGACGATCAAGAACTTCCTCCGAGTAGGCGTCCCGGTCGCGCAAGCTCTCGAATCGACGGGGGTCCCGAGGCGGACCTACAAGAGATGGCATGACATCGCGGTTAAGGAGGTCGAGCGGCTCATCGTCGAGGGCGGCGACCCCGAGCCTCATCTGGCTCCCTACGTCGAGTGGCTCTTCGAGATGGAGAAGGCGCACTCGCAAGGCGTGACCCTTCAGATCTCCCGAATCGCGAAGGCAGGGGAAGACCCGAGCAATTGGCGCGCGAACGTCTGGCTCCTACAACGGATGAGCCCGAGAGACTTCGGGGACTCCGTCACTCCTGCCACGGAAGAGACGAGGCGCGAGCCTCAGTCCGACCTCGTCGGGACAGTCGACCTCCTCACTCGTCGGCTCGACGAGATCACGTCACGGAGGCGGAAGGCGATCGACGTCCTCTCGCGGCCGATCGACGCGTAGCTCGTGCTCGACCTCGATGGTCAGTCGCTCTCGGTCCGTCTCGCTGAGCTAACGGACGAGGAGCGGAGAGAGGTCCTCGAAGGCATCCCCGGAAAGGTCCTCGATCATCTCGTCCGCTCCTGGCTCTTCGAGCGGCGACGGAATCAGATCCCTCCGGAGATCTTCTTCATCCTCGGGATCATGGGCGGTCGAGGCTCAGGTAAGACGCGCACGGCTACCGAGTGGGTAACGGACCGAGTCGTCGACGGCTCGACGTGGATCAATCTCCTATCGCGTACTCATGCCGACGTGCGCGACACGATGATTCAGGGTGAGTCCGGGCTCATCGCGATAGCGAACGCTCGTGGCATCGAGGCGGAGTACGAGGTCTCGAAGCGGCGGCTCTGGTATCCGGACTACAAGGCGCAAGCTCTCATCTTCGGAGCGCAGATCCCTGACGAGTCCCGCGGTTCCCAGTGTGAAACGGGATGGGCGGATGAGTTCAGTACGTACCCGCTGAAGACCGACCCCGCGGGGAATACGGCTCTGACGAACCTCATCCTCACGACTCGGCTCGGGGACGACCCGCGACTCGCGGTGAGCTTCACTCCGAAGACGCGTAAGGAAGTGAAGGACCTCATCGCGCTCGGTGAGGACGAGTCGAGCGCGCGAGTCGCGCTCCTGAAGATGTCGCTCTATGACAACCTTGCGAACCTCTCGGACGCGTTCATCGAAGCGACAGTCGGTCTCTACCAGGGGACGCGGCTCGAAGCTCAGGAGATCCTCGGGGAGTACCTCGACGCGGTCGAGGGCGCGCTCTGGACTCCCGAGCTTCTCGATCGACAACGCGTCGACGATCACCCTCCGCTCGACGTCGTCGAGATCGGCGTCGATCCTCCGGGAGAGACCGAGGCGGAGTGCGGGATCGTCGTCGCGGGGATCGAGGTCTCTAACTCGGAGCGCAAGCGCGCCTACGTGATCGCGGATCTCTCGATCCGAGGTCCCGCGGAGGTCTGGGCTCATCGGGTCATCGAGGCGTATCGCTTCTACGGGGCGAGCGCGGTGATCGCTGAGACGAATCAGGGTCATGACATGGTCCGCGCGTGTATCCACGCGATCGACCGGGAGATCCGAATCCGGAAGGTGAACGCTCACGAGGGGAAGAAGGCGCGAGCCGAACCGGTCGAGCTTCTCTACGAGGCGGGTCGGATCTTCCACGTCGGCCCGATCTCGACGTTCCTCCTCCTCGAAGGTCAGATGACGGGATGGGACCCGAACGACAAGAACGCTCCGAGCCCGGATCGTATGGACGCTCTGGTCTGGGTCTGCTCGGATCTCTTGGGGCTCCTGAACCGGCGCAAGGGGCGAGGTAGCTCGGCGGCGGAGATGCGGCTCCCGGATCTCGGAGGGATTCCCGGAACGTATCGCTAGGGGGTACTTGACGGATTGGTCCCGATCTGGGTAAAGTATCTCTATGACGATTACCGAACTTCCCCAGACCCAGACCGAGACCGTCACCTTCTCGAAGCGCGGCGACCTCTGGCTCCTCTGCTCGAAGAGCTTCATCCCCGAAGGGACCGACGTTCAGGTCTCGAAGCGGGACGGCTCGACGACCTCCTCGACGATCGGGAAGCTCTTCTCGACCGAGTCCTACGGTTACCTCTTCGAGATCCAGAAGAGCGCTCCGAAGGCGCAGACCTCGAACCTCCCCGAAGTCCCCGAGGGGTTCTACGCGGTCGCTTCCCGGACCGGGAATAACGACCTCGACTTCTTCTCCGTCGATCGCCCGAGCGAAGGTCGCTGGGCGGGATCCGTCTTCGTGAAGCGGGTCATCGGCGGTCACGTCGACACTCCGGTTCGCGGCGCAGAAGCTCGGTCGGCTCTCGAAGCCATCGTCGAGCAAGGCATCTCGGAGAGCGGCGCTCTCTACGGACGTGAGATCGGACGTTGCTACGTCTGTAACCGTCACCTGACCGACGAGCTTTCCCGAGAGCTAGGCATCGGCCCGACCTGTCGGGAGCGGTGATGAGCGAAGGCGGGAAGGGCGAGACCCGGCTCGGTGTCGGGTCTGCCCTTCGAGCTTTCCAGGCTCTCGGAGCGGACTACGTCGGCTTCGCGTTCAAGACCTCGACGAGCTTCGTCC